>JAAUYL010036576.1_pt1 | contig 14855 bp, 10 predicted proteins | sample 7278011 | NCBI WGS metagenome assembly JAAUYL01 (sample SAMN14350225, study PRJNA611818) | marine sediment metagenome | isolation source: surface marine sediment (1.8m) | place: French Polynesia: Moorea | collected 2018-08
CTGAGCCTAAAGCCCACCAATTGGGCAACAAAGAGGCAAAGAAATCCGGACAAAAACGGCCTCGGGAAAGCTCTCCGGCTGACGAGTAAGTTCTGGCCTCGCGGCCTCGCAACTTCCAAAGCTGCGAAAGAAATAATTATGATTTAATTTCAGTCCCAGTGCCAAAAATGGTCGCTTAGATGAAGACGGCAAGCGTAAATCGTCAGAATCCAGCACGGGGGAATCCGAGCGAAAACCCTTTGATTTGGCCACCATGAAGCAATATGGTAATCAAAACCTCATTATCCAATTAATATTGCCCTCGAAATTTTGTTTTTTTAGACAATCCCGACACCCTGATTTGTGGCAACTGCAAAGAAATGTTTCATACTCTGCATGAGATTATAGAGCACAAAAGGTTCTACTGCAAGCTTCGGTTCACCTGCAAGTGTGCTCCCAAAATGGCTGGGTCAATAACGTCAGAATCAGATTCAGGTAGCTTGAGCATTCCCATGATAATCCTAGATGAGCCCAAGATTCGATCATGTCTATTATGACTATTTTCAGAAGTAGCCCTGTTATGCAGCTCCTGCAACGAGAGCTTCGCCAACCCCTGGGATCTACTGATGCACGTACAAAAGACGCATTCACTTAAGATTTTCGATGAGAATGCCGAGGAAGCAGCATCGGAAAATCTAGAAAACAGCAAAAAATCATCCGGGATGATCATGACAGGTCCAGGTGTTCAAGCTGAAAATCAGACCACCATCGCTTTAAACAACAACAGCAAGCAACCGCTTACCCAAGCCACCGTTTAGTTAATATCCAGATTCTTTTTTTTTGGCAAAAGGTATTTTCAATTTTTGTTATTTATAGGAACATAAATAGGGAATCATGCAAACTAAGTATAAAATGTTGACAATCGAAATACTAAATATTTACTTAGACACCAAAAAATGTATTAAAAACAAACACGTGCAGATGTAAGACTTTATAAACGTGAAACGCTGTTTTATTGTTTTAATGTGCTTTAAGAAAGAAATACGATGAAATTAATGAAAGAGATTCATGTAAGATATTATGTACCAAAAAGCTAATACCCTGAAATACAAATAAATTTCTACATGTGGACAAAGTAATTGTGTGGATTTTTCTTTAAAAAAGGGTAAAAATTACGAGTTTTCCCGCAATAAAGCCCTTGGTGTTTGTAATCGCAATGGAAAATCAGAGCCCGCGATTGACGTGTTTTTTAAAAGGCTGCGCACTAAATAAATACGAGAAAACCAGCTGGTGGCAATTTCTGAAGTCAGAACTGATTAAGATCAGAAACAAAAAGCGAAAAGCGAAACTGTTACTGTACGTAAATTAATGTCAAAATACGTAGTAAAAATCTCGCGACCGAGCAGGTGTAACTTTTAAAAGGCAAATAGGTTTATATTTTAGCATCTGATTTATTAAGACCCTCTTCAACTGCGAAAAGTAGCATTGTTTAGACTCATAGTAAAACACATTGGGGTAAAAAAACAGATTTGTAATAAATAGATAGGTCTTTAGTTAAAATTGAAAAAAACATTAACAATTTTCCATCGTCAAATAAGAACAGCGGGGATGACCACAAATACAGATCCTTTGATTACCCTTTGCAAATTGTGCTCGTGGGTGAAAAAAGACAAACATGAAATCAAGCTCTAGAACTAGAACTAGTTGCTTTCATATAAAATTGTACATAAAACAGCTCTTCAAACTGGAAACTAAAATAGAGCAATTGGTAACCCAGAAAAATCGACGCTCAGACTCCCGTGAAGTAATTTGTTTGAACATCATTTAAACTATATATTTGTCCCCCAACTCGGAACTCTTGAAAAAGCAGAAATATACTATATTGTATGAATTTCCGGATTTTCATCTATTTATTAAAATAATTGTGAAAAATCATGATTTATGGCATGCATAAGTTTACGGCTTTTAAGCTAATTTTCCGGAGTTTGAGTGATATTCGCAAAAACCAAGGGGACTCGTTGATTACTCTTTACATTTCGAAAACCCAGAAAAAAGTGAGTTGGTCGACAAAAAATGCTTTTTCCAGAGACACCAAAAAGTTTGCTTTGTCAACGAGAAACTTTGAGATTCTTGAGCTCTCCCTGCGAAATGGCGAGAAATATTCAGTTAGCCCCGAGGGCTCTCTGCCCTCGGGCAGGGTGCTAACCTACTCGTCATATTTGAACTTTCAAGTGTCAGACACTGTAGAGTCTACTGGGGCTTTTTGCTTGGCAAAGCACTTTTGGCGGTTTGCAGAAACTGCCTGAATTTGTTCCCTCCTACTTTAGAGGCGGGGTCTTGATTCTCCATGAAATTAGAAAGCTTTGACATAGATATTTAAGGTAAATGCTACTACATACGAAAAGGCCTTTTCCTACAACGTTTAAGTATATGTCCTTAACCAATCATGTATTTAATTATGATCTCATTATCCCATTCAAATGCCATTAACCTAATTTAAGGATACATTAATCAAGTCGTAGATAAGGCAGGCCAATAAAATTAGGCGGACTTGGCGGCGGAGATCTCGACTAGAGTTAACGAGCGATCGTTGACGAAAAAAGAAAATCTCACAGATTTTTTTGTCTCTCAAAGGGGAATCGCGCGCTCAATCACCGATGGATTTTTCATCCCTATCGTACGACCGCGGAAAACACCCCAAAGACACTATTTCCAACAGATATACAAATGAAAACCGGATTATGCCCTTATTAAATTAGACATTAGTAAATGTGTTGCAGAGTGTTGATTATTATCATTTTTATGCCAAAAACTCTTACCTGGCATGCCTTGGATTTCTGGTGATTTCAGTTGAAATCTAGTGGATTTCCGTCCAAAATGGCATCTTGGAGACATCCCACCTTTTAATCGCGCGTGGATGAGCTCAATTTTAGATAACGAAACGCGCTTTTGCTTGCTTCTGTGGTACGACGATGTGTAGAAAGCCTTACAGACGACGACGTGTTTTACATCATATAATGGACGCCTTTTGTCTCTCCTCACTCTTTGATCCCGTTTTCCCATTCTCAGTTCTAATTAGTCCGCCAAACATTTCACATTTGTACCAAGACAATTTTCCATATCTTCAATTGCGGCCCTCATCATCAGTTAAAGACTACTTGTAGGGTGATCTGTTAAGTTTTAAGAAATTTCAGTTCAATTACCATATAAGTGAACAGGCTCAGAACTCATTAGCCTTTCGTACGGAGACGGAAAGTTGGTCAAAGCTCAGACCTTTACTTACATTTCTTGCTTTCGACTGGAAAGACTCGTCTATGAAATTAAGTGATAAATTGATGATAAATTGATTTCACATAAGAATGATCCCTAATGTGATCACCAAACAGTCCAAAGATTGGGACATCAACGACACGCAATTTCCAAAATTGCAGGTATTTTTGAATTCCATATAAATACGGGGTGCAATTTTCAAATTGTTTTAATCAGGCTCGAACCGGAAGTTACGATGGTTGGGAGGAGTGGCCCGATGGGCACTCCCGATTCGTCTACCCGGAAGTGAGTGAAGAGGCCAAGAAGCACACTTCCGGTTGGGCCATGCGTAACACCAACAACCACAATGTCAACATCCTCAAGAAGTCCTGCCTTGGGGTGTTGGTCTGCACCAAGAGGTGCGTCCAGAGAAACGGGAGGCCGGTCACCATCAGGCCCGCGATTTGCGACAAGGCGAGGAAGAAACAGCAAGGTGAATATCTAAGAACCTTAACCCGCGCGAGTGACCTCGCGACCTCGAATTTGGCGGCAATGGCGGTGGCCTCTAATGATTTCAGGGAAAGTATGCCCAAATCTAACTTGTGATGGAATTTTGGAGATTCAAGCTTGCCGAGGCCACTGCGGCTACCCCGTGACCCATTTTTGGCGCCATGTCCCTAGCCTCGGGATTTTATTCCAGGTTTATCATGTGTTTTTAATACTTAGTCGTATAATGGCTTCAATTTTCACGATTTTCATCAGGCCAAAGGTTTTCATGATCATCCAAAACCGTGCACGAAATCGTCGGCTACCTCGCTGAAACGGAAGGGCAACGTCAAAAAGGCCAAAGCCTCTCAGGTGATAAGACCGCATCAGGGCGACGAAGTTGTTCACGGTCTTAAAGGGGGAGAACAGGGACTTCCCGAGCATGGTTTTCCAGCACCACCACCGCCTCCTCCAAATCATCACGGGCCACCCCCGGGGCCGGGGCCCGAGTTTCCGCCGCCCCCGCCAAATTTCGTGTCCGTATGGGATCACCAACACCATGTAGAAATGCCTTTACCCCCTCCACCAAATGGTAATTTTACCCTTGTAATAAAAATGCTCAAATTCACGTGAAATCATGTAGCTGTAGGATTCACCCGATTAGACTTTGAAGCGTTCGATCCCCGAGGCCCAAATTTGGAACTACACCATTCTCATCCATTCCCACCTTTAGATCATCCACCGCCACCGTATCAGGTGAGCATGCCCTGCGAACGGAAATTGTTCAGGTCTAAGAGCGAGCGGGTTAATGTTATAAACTTGCTTCGTACAGGAAACCGCTGCTGCCAACGAGATCGGGCTTAATGATATGACAGCAGAAGAGTTCTGGTTGCATGCCACCCCTCCAAATGACCACGTGCACCACCATTTCCATCATCACCACCTGTATCAGCACCACGGAGCTGGAGCAGGCCAACTTCAAGATCTTCCCTACGGACACACCCATCTACAACATGAGCATCCCCAGCTTGAGCATGGAGACTTCAAGCCTCCTACTGAAAACCATCATCACGGATTTGTTCCAGCTTCGCCACCATTCGATCTTGAGCTTCACCCTCATCCTCATCATGATGTTGCACACCAACAGGAGCATGTCCATACGCAACCCCTGCAAGAACAGGGGCATACTGGGCTAGGCCACCTAGGAGTCAACGAGACATTTGACCACTGCAACAACAACATTATTCCAGATTTCCAGCAGGGGTAAAATTAAAAAAAATGCTAAAACTCGTTTACATCTACACATTATTTTACTTTAGGACCCTGCTCCAAAACTACGAATTTATCGGACTGAAACAGCCCCACCTGGAGTTTTCACAGCCAACAGAAGATTCCCAAATTTGCAGTTATCCTTGAAACAAAACGATTTTCTTATTCCTCTTCATTTCTAGTCCAATTGTTTACCAAAAAAAATCTCGACTGTACATAAAGAATAGATGTTGATGATATTGATACACTTGTTTAGATTTTATTTCACATGTTCTTTTTCTGTTCCAGAATTCTTAGAGTCATATTTTCGCACATAGTAAGACAAAATATGCTTGTTTCTTTCGATAGGTAGGCTTTTCTTGATGCAGGAATAATTAAACCAGGACGAAAAGAGGAAACAATTAGTTCAATCAGATATTTTAAGGTTCGGTTCCAATATGGTAATTTTTCGTCTTCTTATATGCAATGGCTACTCGTTTATATCTAGTAGAATTGACACGATGTTATTACAGCTACTACATTTTGGGGCTAGGATTCTGTACAAAAACGCTCTTGATCTTGGGGAGGACAAAACTATTTTAAAACTTGGAGCACAACGTAGTAACCTTTCGGTTTAAGTAAGTAGGACGATCTCATTGATCTGGTTGATAATGAATTGTGCTTCTTCTGATGCCTCATGGGTGTTGGTTTCGTTTTTTATGAGATGAATATGGGATCGAAATTCCTATGTGATAGGTTGCGCGATGTCCGCGTTTTCACGTTGCGTACCTCTTCGTCCACAAGCGAGCTATTCTGTCGTGCTCTTCTCTGTTCTGAGTGTATTGTGAAGCGATGCTGCCCACGAGAGGATCGGCTGAAAGTTTAAGAGATACTAAAGTAAAAATTTGGAACAAGTGAGATCGAAACACTAAACACTAACCTGGATTGCAATCTGTGAGGAGAGAACAGACTGACAGCAGGACTTTGGACACTGTCAACGCAGGACTCCAGTTGTCTTTGAGGATGTCCAAGCAAATGATGCCCTGGCTGTTGATGTTGCAATGGTAGATTCGTGTGCGAAACGTAACTTTGGGCGGCTTGAAGGGGTACTCAGGGGAGAAATGGATATCGAGAAAGAACACACCGCCCTCGTAGACAGACCCCGGCGGCCCCAGGATCGTCGAAACCCACTCGTAAATGTTGTCTCCTTTCGGACCGGCACTGGAAGCAAGGTTTTTTTCAAAATGGCGACTCTCTTAAAAATCTTGTCTTTCGACAAAACGGGCTTACCTGCAGTTCGGAGGAGGGTCTAGCGTGATTTCGGCCAGCTCTTTTTGGATACGTTTGGCAGAAGTCGACAGGGCTTTGGAGCTCAAGGCTTTCGCGTTTGCGTTCTTGCCTTTGTCCCGCCGGTCGGTTGCTGCTGCCGACGACGATGAACTACTAGACGACATCCTTGATGTCCTTCTTTTTCTGCACTGCTTTCGATCAGGAGATTGAATACTTGATCAAAATCGAGAAACAACGCAAAACCGGCGAACCGATCGATTTTTGTTTGTTGCGTTGGTGAAAGCTTTTGTGTCTGTGTGTGTTTGATTCAATTCCCCCTTCCGTCTCTTCTTTCTCTTTAAAAATCACAGCTGATTTCTGGCTCGACGTTTTGTGAGACAGGATGGCCAGGGTAAATTGGCGACTGGCACGGGGTTCTAACTTCTAGCTCGTGAAGAGCGATGATGTCTTGTCGACAATAGTCTGGTTTCAACGTCAAACTTTTTGGCTTCGGTTTTCTTCGCAAAAGGAACTCTCGATTTTTTGCACTTTTTCTTGAGATGGTGGTCGACAAAGCAAAGCAAAGCAGGCGAGAGTTTGTGTTGCAGAAGAGGCAGACGCCGCTGCTCAGCAAACAAAACTACTCACTTTTCTACTTGCTTTCTACCATTTTACAGAGCAAAGATCAGTTTACCAGTGGCAAGTGTTATTAGCTAACATATCTACTATTGTTTTTTCTTCATCTTTATATTGCTAGGGTAAAAATAAGCAGCTTTTACAAATACTTTTATGTCGATTTGTTCACTCAAATGTTTCAAAAACATTTATTGCCCATAAATCTGAACTTGAAATTTTAAGAGTAAATCTAATAAAATGGCTCAAAAGAGCTTTTAATTCCTATTGCGCAAACAATTGAAATCTCCTTTTCAACCCTAGAACTGAGATCTTATTTTGAGTGGGGAAAATAGAGCATCCTAATTGGTCAATAAAACTGAGATCAGACGCCCGATTGGTCGGCCAGTCACATTTCTCCTTCCCCCACTCAGCCGACCGGCCTTCCCCATCGGCCTCTAAAGAGACAAAACTAGTCATTTAAAGGCAAAATGTACTAAGAACCCAAAGGTAAAAGCGATATTGCAAGCTGAAATTACCGTGCAGTAGGGTTTTTTAGCGTTTTTGTTTAATTTTTTTTTGTAAAATATCCGATGATCTTGAGTTAGCAAGAGATGAAAAGAATTTTACTGCCTAACTCAGTAGCAGAATTTGCCCTAGACTTGGATATTTTCCAGCACCCACCAGTCACTGCAATCATCCCTCGCAACTCTCTAATGTAAATTCAGCGCAAGGCAGTGTGCGCTCAGCTCCGAGAAATCACATACTTAGCTGAGAGGAGACGTTCATGCGTTCTCGACTTGTCAAGGAGTGTCCATCCAAAAAGAACAAGGACCATATCTTGGAATGGAGCAAAAACAAGGATCATGAGGAATATTCAGAATGCAAGAAGAAAGATGGCCTCGACTTGAGCAAGTCTAGTGAGATTCCAATTTCCACCCACATCAAACGTCACATTCCAATCGAAAGAGCTGTGGTGCTAATACAACTCAACCTAGAGTGATTGTGTTCAATAAAATTTAGAGGTCGCCAAAATTGATCCCTTCGACAACAGAACGATGGACTTGACGGACCCCGAGTCCGAAGACACGGACTCCGATGGCAGCCTTGGCACGGCCCTGGAGGCCGCCATGCCTCCCGAACAGCGATTGTCAACACAAGAGCGACTTCGTCTTGCCAAAAGGAGACGGGCAGAGCAGTTGAGAAAATGGGGACAACGCGAGCGGGAATGGAAGATGCACAATGGCGGACCGCATCATCGGGTCAAAACCGAGCGGATCACCTTCGTGCCCAGCGTCATGCTGCTCGAGGCCGCCGCCAGGAACGACCTCGACGAAGGTAGGTGATTCAACAAAGTGAACAATTTAATGTAAACAAAGAGAGGGAGAAGGAAGCCCCTGGTCGGGTTCATGTCCTGAAATTTGAAACGCAAACGGGCGGCCGTTGTTTGAGTGCGAGAAAGGATAAGCTGATAATGACGTTGAGCAGAGAGCTCCTACAGTTGTGAACATGTGATTATCATATGCCCTCACTTGCCTCTCGGTGATTCATCAAACTGCCATAAAAATCACGGCAAAAATGTGTGCTCTTTCCTTTTCTTCAAGATTCATGTTGTAGTTTTCCCTTCCTTGTTGTTTCAGTTCGGAGATTATTGGAATCGGGTGTCAGTCCCGACAGCACAAACGAGGACGGTCTTACAGCGTTACATCAAGTACGTAAAAATCCGCGCTATTTCACAAGTGTTTATACTTAAGTCATGCTTACTGTAATCATAAGTTTAACTACTATTTTAATTCACATTTTTAGTGCTGCATTGATGACAGTGAAGAAATGATGAAACTGCTGATACAATTTGGTGGCAACCCAAACGCTACAGACACAGAAAAATGGACGCCTTTGGTAAGAACAAAACCTTAAGTTTATTTTTAATTGTTTTCTTAAAGCCATGTGTGAATCAATGTCAAGCTCTCTGAAAAGCCTAGTCGAGAGGAAAGAAATACTTGCTTGTCAATGAAAGTATGCAGATATGCTTTCAGAAAGTTCTTTTTTTTCAAGATGTTGCGCATAGTCTGATATCTTGTATGTGAATAGCATTCATTTGACCCTGCCTGTTGCCAAATAATCCAAGGAGAATGTCTTCAAATTTAAAAAAAGTACTTTTCGTGTAGGCGATAATGTCAAACACAGCCGTCTGGTTTTGCTTAGTCGATAGCAAGAAACCTCTTAAGTAACCACCAAGAGCTTAAGTGTTTTAATGTAATGTGTTCCTTGCGTTAGAGAGACTTTCTTAAGTAAGTAAGTTTCTAAGTAGAAAAAGACCTGTCAAATAGAAATGATGTAGAGACATGCAATGGTGCAACGCGATTCATGCTTTTCACACAGAAAACATGCATTAGCAAATTACCAAAAAAGAGTGTTTTTGTAAGGTCAATTTAACCTCCAATATGGCTGGCAACCGAGCGTGAAAAAAATTCCATGTAGTTTGATGATGCCATTTTCAATAGCTCAATTTTGACAATTTATTATACGCAGAGCAATAAAAAAGGGTTGTACTATTTTCAGCATGCGGCAGCCACCTGCGGACATTTGCATTTGGTCAAGTTCCTGATCGACGCCGGGGCCGAGCTCCTCAGCGTCAACGCCGATGGCAACATGCCCTACGATCTTTGCGAAGACGACACAACGCTAAGCTACATTGAAAACGAGATGGCTCGCAGAGGGGTGACGCAAGAGCTAATTGACGACACGCGATCGGCGACGGAACGGAAAATGCTCTCAGACCTCGCCGTCCTCCAATCGGCCGGGGGTGATCTCGAGCTCCGCGATGCCACAGGAGCCTCTCCCCTTCACATAGGTACGTGACCTCTCTTCGCGGCCTCGAATTAGCGAGCGGGTTAATAGGGTCACATTGTTCCTTTCAGCCTCGGCCAACGGGTACCTGTCCGTGGTAGAGTTCCTGCTTGATCATCATGTCTCGACGGAGGTCGTCGATGCGGACCAGTGGCAGCCAATTCACGCGGCCGCCTGCTGGGGCCACCTCGAAGTGGTGGAAATGCTGGCACAAAATGGCGCCAACATTAATGCCAAAACCCGGAACGGCGAAACGCCGTTCGACATCTGCGAGGACCCTGACATCAAGGAGAGGCTGTTGCAACTCAAGGAGCAGCGGCAGCAACTCGGCCAGCCTCGAGTCCGGAGGACGCGTTCGGCTTCGACTCGAACACAGTCGATCCGGCGGACCTCGTTGCGTGAGAAAACAATGACGACAAAACGAGACGTCCAAGACGAGAAACTATATTTCATTCAGTCGATAGACAGCAATAAGGTGTGTATCTCTATCTATCTTAATTTATGCACATCATCCATCACGACAATAGAACCACCAGTCACCTCTACTTACTATCTTTCCTTTTCTCAGGAGAAACAAGCCAACAACAAGCCTCAACAACAGCAACATAAGCAGCAATTGAATAGTCAGAACAATGGCCTTCACGGGGTTGATCACGGCGAGGTCGTCGATATCAAAGATGTAGAGCTGACCCTACTGCCAAGCTACCTCCAGGATGAGGCCACAGGTGGCAACACTTCCGGCTCCGACCTCATTGAATCGTTGAACGCTTCCGGTGCAAATCGAGGCCGAGGGCAGCCTCCCAAGCGGCCTCCGAGGTCAAACCAGTCGCCAGAAGGTAATGCAGGATGGATAACTTTGTTGTTTTCCTGAGTCTCTCGCGCTAATTAGTAGATGTAAGGGGAAAGTATTTACTATTCTGTGCAAGAGCCATAACTCTTCCAAAGAAAAGTGGACATTCAGCCCCCCTTAGTAAATCATGTTATGATAGATGATACTTAGTTGTGCCACTGCTGTTAAGAGTTTGGGAGTCACTTTTTTGCTTTTGTTGCTTTGTGCTTGCATAGCGAGCGAATGTATGAGATAATGTTTGGTCATCAGTGCATCCTCTGTAAGTGAGATGAAAAATTGCATTTTCTCTGCCTCACTTAGCGCATCGTAAAATTACTAAAGTTAATGAGAAACATCGTTTGGTAGGCACTAAGTTTGTAGATTCTTTTTACATTTTGCAAAACTAATACCAACCCGAGCGGAGTTTTTCGTGAGAAAAGGCGCACAATAATCAATTCACCTTAGAGCATGGCGTGCTGGTGCGCCATAAATTCTAGAGCATATAGGAAGAAGCGACTGTAATATTGAAAACCAAGAGGGGGAAATTTTGTTTACTATTATCCACCTAAGTACTTAGCAAGAGGAAAACCGAGCGAGACACTGTGTGGGAATTTTTTGCATGATCTAATTCCTAGCGCATATGGTTGGCATGGCATATCAATTAAGAGATGCTTAATTGCGTTTCACGGAAAATTAACTTTTTTCCAGGTCCCTCCGTCATGTCAGATCGAATCAATGTCCAAGTAACGGTGAACAATGACTCGAGGTCGGCCGAGGCCGGCGGCGGCCTCGCGGCCTCGGCTTCGCCACAGACCTTGGCCGACCTTAAGAAGCAGCGATCCATGTCGAGGGTGGCGCAGAAGAACAGCCCGAGTCCTCAAACTCAGCACCACAACAACAGTAGTCAATCATCAAAATCATCCAGTCATCCTACTCCGTCAGGGCAGCAGCAACAACAACAGCAGGCTCGAGGCTCTTCCAGTCCGGGTAAGAGTCGGCACAAAAACAACGCGGCCTCCGAGGCCGTTGAGGCCATCGGCAGAACCGGAAAGAGTAAAAGCGGAAGCGGAAGGAAATCCGGCTCGTCATCGGGACAGCAAAACCGAAACAGCAGCCGCCGGAAATCGAGCAATTCCAACGTGAAAAAGTTTGCCGCCGGCACCAACGAGGTCATCGGGCCTTCGCCGAAAAAGGCCGGGTGCTGTCGCGTTATGTAAGGAAAGGCAAAAGCAACTATATATCCATCTACATCCTACTAAACTGTGATTTGATCTAAATATGTATGACAAAACAAACTGAAGTGAACTCGAGGAGAACGGACGTGCTTCTAATTTTGACTAACACAAGGAAGAAAAGTGATGCACAAAACGACTCTTTTGCATTTTGTGTTAAAAAATAGCTATATTTTTCATTTTTCTACAAATTTTTCGCTTGCTCAAACTCTTTTTATTTTGACCATTCCAAACATTTTTTGACATTCCTGGCTTTCAATCGTGAGACACAATCAGAAAGTCCGGCATCAGTTTTCCAAGGACAGAAAACATTGTGTCTCACTCTATTGGAGAATTAAAAGGTGTCCTGCTTGCAACATTCTTATATTGAAGCCATTCACTAAATAGAAAGGTGATGCTAAACATGCAGAGAGCGCAGCTATTTAAGAAGGGGGCACAGCAGAAACTTTCCTCTTCTTTTCTTTTTTCCTAACAATTTCTAGAGTTCAAGGCCAAAAATACATTTTTTTAACTTTGACGATTCAGTTTCTTGAACGTACTTTTTGCAAAATGTGGCGAAGAAGCAAAGCAAGCATCAGAAATTAACTATTCATTCATTCCTAATTTTAAAGACTATACCTGCACACATACACCACAATCACGCCAACACAGCCACACACACAAATCCTAATATAATATTTTACCCAAGTATTTATTAATAAAAATATGTCGAAGAGACTGCCGAATCAAGAAGGAAATTGTCACCAAGCATCATGAAAAAATGTCATATTTTTTCAAGGAAAAAACGAAGCCAAAACAAAACAACACCGTGTCTGCAGCACAATAAAGAAATACACAATAACTTTATATATGACTAATCCTAAAAAATACCTGCGATTTTTGACTCAACTAAAATGAAAATACATTACATATTACTAAATGCAGCAATTGAATTGAAGTTATTTTGGAATAGGTTTCGCTTTCGGTCAATACTTGAGTTCCAGTATTTCACAAAAAATGATACTAAAATAAAATTAGCTTTGAAGGCCGGTAGTTTCAGTTTATTACTTATCGATTGATGATTCGATTACGTGGAAAATAAAACATTGTTTGGACAATATTTTCTTGCTCTTAATTAACACTTTTACACATTTAAAGTTGTGTCAGTTTTATCTTTTTTCACAAAAAAAACCAATTGAATTTGCGCGATTGATCGAAACTTTTCTTATGTCCGTTGTTTTGTTTTTAAAAGGTTTTCTTTTTTGGTCTATGAGGTTGGCTGATGTAGAATAATTCTTATTAAATTTTTTTGAATTGTCTAATTATTGTATTTTCATGTTTGTGTCTCTGTATTTTTGCATATGTGTATAGGACAACATGTCGTCGTCTTTTAAAACTGTATTTTTGAGTTCGGTTCCTTTGTGTCATTTTTAAGAAGTGGTATGTTATGTAGGATGTATTTTTTCTTAGGGTTTCTTCTCGTCTTTTTTATATTTTATGATAAAAGTTGAAAAAACATAATAGCCAGGGATAGGTTGACGAACAAAATGAACAACAGCAGCCGCTGACGGGATATCCACTCCTGCAAATGGGAGGCACGGAAATTAACGACTTTGCAACCTAACGATCTATGTAGTATACGTAAATAGTTATAACAAATGCTTACCGTAACTCTTGGGTTGAGTATGTAAAGGAAGGGGTTGCTCTTGTAGCGCTCGATTTCTTCTAGCTGCCGACGAACGGCCTCGCGTCGAGCCGAGGACAGAACGCTGATCTCCTCTCTGGTCATGGCCTTGGAGCCTTGAGCTTGGGTAGTCACATCGAGACACTGGACATCTGGAAGGCTCTTCTTGCGTTGCAGGGTACCCTGAGGAGTGTCCTAAAAAGGCCAAGCAAAACATATGTAGCTCGTAGCTCGTACGTATTAAGGATGTCTCATTCGTTAACGTCAAGCTCAGATGCATGACGCGTCCGTCTTATCTCTGGACAATTAAGAATGGCTGTCTCTTATTCCCTTTTCTGGATATTATAGAGAGAGAGGCTATGGCAATATTACCTTTCCCTTGGAATCCAGCGATTGCTTTAGGTAGAGAGATTCGGTACGTTTGGGGATGGTGCCCAACTGGCCCACCTCTTGGGAAGGCGGTGCGCCTCGATATCTGACGCCAGCGCCATCTTCGGCGTGGGCGGCGTCGCCATTTGTGACACCGCCTAGACCAATGGCCACACCACTCATCTCCAGCTCCTTGCGCCTGACGTCGAGGTCCATGTCGGTGTGAGATGCGCCCATGGGCAAGGGCGTGCCCCGAGTGCGGGAAGGCGCCCGGGAAGAAACACGGCTACCCGGGCGTCCCGGGACGCCACCAGCTGGCGCCACTTCGGGCATAACGCCCGCGGCGGGGCCTTTCGGGTCAACTGAGTGCTCACGGCTGCTGGCCGGCCGCTTGTAATGCTCGAAGTGATCGTCCATAATGCGCTGGAAGTTGTAGCCTCCAGAAGCTTCGGGTGGCGCTTGCATGCCCCCGGGACGCCCGCGGGCCGAGCCGCCCGCGGGCGATCGGCCCCGGGGAGCAGCACTCGGGGCGCCATATCCTCCCAAGCCTCCTAAGGAACTGGCGCCCATTCCGGGCGCGTTCATTTGGGAGGCGCCTGCTCCCGCCGCACCCGCAGCCCCCCCAGGCACTCGGGCTTGAATGTGGTTGACCATACGGCTTAACATATTGTCAGTAGTAGTAGAAGTAATATCACAATTGGTTTCGACTGCTGGCCTCAGAGTAGAAGGTGCCACGGCGGCTGTTTGGAGGTTGGAGGCGGGTGTGGTGGGGGGAGGAGCGAAATTTGACGCCATCATTGGCGCTGCAGCGGCAACCGGGGGTGGCGCTGCTGCTGTGTTATTGAATTGTGGCCTATTCATGGCTGCCGCCTTTGGAATATTCATCACATTGTTACTAGTGGGGGCATTATTGGGAAATTGGGATTGGGGGTTTTGGGCGCCAGCGCCGACGCCACCGAACCCACTAGAGGCTGGTGCCCCAGCGGCTGCGCCAATCCCTGAAGCGGGGCGCTGCGCCGTTGAAGGGCGTGGTTGTGGCGCGGCTTGTGACGCCATTGGTGCTGGCGCC
>JAAUYL010007424.1_pt1 | contig 14846 bp, 18 predicted proteins | sample 7278011 | NCBI WGS metagenome assembly JAAUYL01 (sample SAMN14350225, study PRJNA611818) | marine sediment metagenome | isolation source: surface marine sediment (1.8m) | place: French Polynesia: Moorea | collected 2018-08
GTAGAGCCATGTAATTTTAGTCGCAGAAAGTGCGACCGGCCAGCATTTATACCAGATGACTTGGGATGTGAGAATTCACGAGCAATAATCTTTAATCATAGTGTGGCGCCAACATTTAATCAATTTCTCCTTTCTTCTTCGCAATGGTCACACATTCACATCATCACCTGCCAAAGCCGTCATCCATTTGTGCAATAAATAATACAAAGATATTTGTTGATTGTCCGGTCTTTTGCTTGGGAAAAGCGATGACGGGATTCTCTCGAAACATTGAAGTCCAAAATTCAGAGGAAGCACAAGAAAGTGCTGCTAATTGGCAGCGTCAAGAAAGAAACCACAAAAGAAAGCGGTACTTTATCGGCGAGCCACAACAATCAAAATATTAGCCATGGAAAATACACGTCTCTTTAGGATATAATTTCGAGATATTCTAAGAATTGAAGAATGAATCAGTATCGTATCACATTTTATTTTAATGGTACTCGTACATTTATAATTGTATCTGTCATGTTTTCATAAAATTCATCCATAGTGGGAATAAAATAAATAGGCATGTAAAGTTAAATCGCAGGTGTAAGATGATGGATCACAGCACATTTTTCCATCTTTATCTCAAAGGGGCATCTTGGTCCAAAAGTGAGCAGTTCACAGATTCACAGCATGATTCTTAATGGTTCCCCTCGTTGATCGTCAATCGTCCCTGATGCTGGTCGGCACCTTCTTGTAGGACACACTCGGGCTTTGAACACTAACAACGTGGTAACGTCTGGACAGGAGATCGTCGATGCTTTCTGGTAACGGCTTGTCCTTTGTGTCGATGAGGAAGGCTACGCTGATCCCGGACGTTAGGCACAAGATTCCCAAGAGGAGAAAGTGGAGGTTGGGCAAGATGCCGCCCATCTTGGCGATGTACGGGGCCAGGATCCCGCCGACACGAGCCGCTACCGACACCAGACCCATGCCCGAGTTGCGTATCGTGGTTGGGAACAGTTCGTTGCTGTGTATGTAGATGATGGCAAAACTGGAACTTATGCAGAGTTTGCCTAACAAGGCAAGGCTCGTCACGATGAAAGGTAAGAAGGCTGCGGCCACAAGTATGCCAAGGAGGGAGAGCCCGCCTAGAACCATGAAGCAGGCGATGTTGGTGGTGCGGCCGAAGTAGGAGAGGAGAAATATGGACAGAGCATAGGCCGGGAATTCGACAGCACCACTTAGAGCAGTGGATATGTAGAGGCCGCCCGAGGTTGTGCCTGCCGCCAATGTCAGAGCGTAATAGCAGGCGCCATTGACGAACCAGGTGTATATCTGGATGGCGGTGAGCTTGAACAAGAAATTGTTCTTGAACAGGTCGCCGAGGGAATCACGATTTTTCGAGACGTGGTTCTCCAAGACGCTCTCCGAGGAGTGGACCACGATCTCATCGTCGTCACCTTCCGAGTCGTCCGTGGAGATGATGGAGTCGGTGGCGTCGTCGCTTGACCCGGCGGCACTGCTCCGGAACAGGCGGTCGTTCCACTTTTTGCTGTTTCTCAAAGCGATGTACTTCAACACTTCCAAGGCCTCCTTGATGTTGCCCTTGCTCTGAAGCCACCTCGGGGACTCGGGTAGGATGAAATGGCTCAGTATGATCAGGGGGAGGGCAAAGGCTGTGCTAACTGCTGTCAGCTCTCGCCAATGTCGGATGAAGTATGCCTGGAGCGAGAACACCACGATCCCTCCGGCGAAAAAGGCCTGGGTTGCCACCCCAACAAGGCCACGCTTCGATGCTCCAATCAGCTCGTTAAGAAGGACAAAGTTGGCCAGGATGTAGCCGGAGGTGAAGAAGCCACAGGTGAAGCGCAATAGCGTGTATAAGGGGAGGCTGGTGGCCAATGCTGACAGACCATTCGTTATCAAGAGAAACAGAAAAGTGATCTGCAACAAAGTAAGAACGATCATACATCTCAAACAATTGACAGTACAAGAACCAAGACTCACCGACAGTGTTTTCTTTCGGCCTATGGAGTCGGCGACTTTCCCCAAAACGAGGGCTCCGATCATGACCCCAGCCATGAAAGAGGACATTGTCAAAGGTGACAGCCAGGCTCTATCACAGACGAGATTCCAGTCAGAGTTCTGAAATTGACAACAAAAGGAGACATCTTAAAAATGCATAGTAGAATTTTTAGTGATTTCAACTCACAATTGAGCTGGTCACGGTCGTGTCGAATTTGACTTCTTTGCACTTTGTCTGTTTGTTGAACGGGCATTCGTTGTAGAGGGACGACGTGTTAAGTTTCTTTTGGTCTTCGATGTCCAAAATGCAGGTGAACGGCATGTCGTGGCCAACGAATGTGTACTGAAGCATTATTTGAGCTCCATACATCCCGATAAAGGACAAGAGAAGACAATATCGCAGTTGTTGTGGCCCGAGCTCGCCAATGTGTTTGAAAACGCGGTCGATGTTGACTTTTCCCGTCATGTTGAAAGACAATCTGACTGCAGAAGCACACTCAGGAAAGGAAAATTTCACAGGGCCAAAGCCAAGGCCTCAGCTAGAGGGGTTCTCTGTCGGTCCAGTCAAACTGTTGTGGCCCAAAGTCCCAGAGCAGCTTTTGTAGTTGAGCTCTGTCTTCGGTCGCCAATTTAACACCACGTTAGGTCGAAAGCGACATTGCCGTCGCCGATGTAAACGTCAGGTAGAGTTTCAAAATTGTCTACGCCACACCGCACGAGTCCATGCACACTTGTCAAGTTTTCATGGAAGCGAGGTTGCGAGATTTCCGAACCGAGTCAGTCAACAAGTTTTCAAACAAAACAAAACAATAAACAAACGCCGCAGACCTGCGTACGTTACGCATACATTTTTTGCCGATTCGGCCAAAAATCTCATACAAAGATCCATCAGAAGTCCAAACTGAACAAGATGAGATCGCGGTCACGCTCAAGATCTCGCTCACGAGATCGAAGGCGGTCACCTTCACCAAGGAGAAGGAGGGACGATCGACGGGATCGCGAAAAAGACAGAAGTAGACCAAGAAGAGAACGAGACGATGACGACAATCGTCGTCGTCCATCCATCAAAAGTGAAAGGGATCGGGATTCTCCACGGGATCATCGAAAAGAGCATCGGCCAAGAAGGGACGATCGGCGGAAGGAGTTCACTTCTGGGGCTAACTCGGTGGCCGTGAAAGAAGAATCTGACGGGAGGCCGAGAAACCTCGGGAACCCCTCGAGGCCCACAGATGAAGACAGCAACGCCGAGCCGGACAAGCCCACCTTTGAATTATCTGGAAAGTTGATGGAAGACACCAACGTTTTCAACGGTGTCGTCATAAAGTACAGCGAGCCGGAGGAGGCGAGAAAACCGAAAAAGCGTTGGCGGTTCTACGTCTTCAAGGGCGAGGAAACCCTGCCCGTCTTACACTTGCATCGACAATCTGCATACCTCATTGGCAAAGACAGGAAAGTCGCCGACATACCCGTGGATCACCCATCATGTTCAAGGCAGCATGCTGTTCTCCAATACCGCTTCATCAATAATCGAGTTCTGCCGTACATCATCGACTTGAATTCGTCAAACGGGACCTTCCTAAACAACAACAAAATCGACCCACAGCGCTACGTTGAGCTGCGAGAAAAGGACGTCTTGAAGTTCGGGTTCTCCAGTCGGGAGTATGTCTTTCTTCACGAAAACAGTGACAAGGCCGATTGAACATTTCATCATCGCCTGCTGTATTTTTATTGGCCTGAGCTGCTAAACGAATCCACAGCAAAACGAAAGGGATTCCAAACTCCCTTTGATCCGCTCTTCTACTTATTATTGGAACAGAATAATGACCTGTATTTTCTTAAAGACAAATGTGCTTCTTTTTTTTCTCATGAGAAAGATTAAATATATTTCATATAACAGAATGTAAATGTTTTAGTAGTAAGTATTGGGTTGGATGGATTATAAGTTAGAAAGACGAAAACTTTTTAACAAAATAAGTACAAAATTCCAATTTGAAATAATCAACTCAAGAGCAAATGTTAACGTGAGAATCGATACCAGACAGCACACTTGGAAATCTTTGTCTTTGGTGTAGAGCAAGGGAGTCCTCTTTGTTCTTTCTTCAACAGGAATAGCATTTGTATTCGAAACGACTGCTGTTGTAGTTGCAATCTGGAAGCTCCTCTTCGTATCCGGACTTCTTTTTGTTCTCGATCCTTGAGGAAATGCTTAATTGAACATTGTTTAAGGTTGAGGACGCAGGACTGAAAACTGGGCATTTCGAATCTACATACATATCTAGATACCTATCGGCTATCTACACTAAAACACGTAAATAGTCTTTTTCGCTTTGTGAGCAATGATTCAAGACGAGCGAAATAAGGAAAGATCTATGGAAAGGAGAAGTCAAGGGGTGGGTTTGGGGTGAATGATATCAATGTTCAAGAAAGCAGTGGAGTGTGCTCGTCTGCCGACGCGTTAATTTCCAGCCTGTGGTTGGCGCGTTCCCTGGCGAAGCCGCCCCACTGGTTGCCATATCGTCGCATCATGTACCAGGCAAAGATCCTCCAAAGGTAGCTCGATCGGTATCCCTCGCAGAAGACTGTAGAGTACGGGTCGTAGGAGAAAGCCATGTAGAACTTGTCGATTCTGGACATTGGGAAGCCCGTCTTGTAGTTCTCCTTGATCAGCTCGTAGGCGTCCATGATGATGGCGATGAACAGCGAGAGGACCACGTAGATGAATATTATCACAAAGAAGTAGAGGTAGATGCGGCTGAAGCCCCACACGATGCTGCTCTTGGCCGACACCATGTTGAATGTGGCAAACATGTCGTCGCCATTGATGAGGGAAAAGAGGCATTCGGACGTTGAGGAGAGCGTGTAGAACTTGAACTGGTACGGCCCGAGGACCACCCAGCCGCAGAACATGAAGCCGAGGTACATGATCCCCAACGTGATGAGGAAGCGGGCAATGTTCGGCATGGCTCGCTTCATTGTTAAAATGATGATGTTGTAGGTGTCGAAGAATCCTAAGTAGCGGAGCATTCCGAACCAGACAAGCAGATTGCCGATCCCAAGGAACACGCTGCAAAAGTCCCACAGGTCGCTGTTTGTCCTCTTGGTCTCGATGAGCTCTTTCAGGACGGTGCCAATGATGATGAGGAGATCGTTGACGCAGATCATGATGTACCAGAAGTTCAGGAACTGCGCCTGCTCCCGCCTCGTCAGTTTCACGTTGTAGCGGGACTGAAAGAAGCTGACCGTCTCCCAGCAAATGATCTGGCCTCGGACGAGGGCTCGGCAACAAAGGATGAATGACGTGAGACACGTGATGGCCACGAGGCCGCTGAGGCCGTGGACCAAGTAGGACTCAAAGCTCGCCGACAGGATGCGCGGGCTTGGGCACTGAATTCGCTTCGGGGTGGATGTCATTTCAATGGGGATTTGCCCATCATGGTCTTGATTCTAAGTATTTGGAAACAAAAAAAAATCTACGTTAAGCTCAGCAAAAATAGAAAAAAAGCGATGAACTAACATCAAAGACGATTTTTATGTGAAAGTTGAAGCACTCCGGGCCAGTCATGGGGCCGAGCTGCCGGGACGTGACCGTGTTGACGGTGAAGTTCAGATGCATTTGCACCATGACGTCCCACGGAATGTCAAAGTCGTGGGCCTTCAAGTAATCATGGCTGGTGAAGTTGCCCAAGCTTTCGTTGGGAATGGACAGGCATTTCATCACAGAGTCTGTGCTGCTTGTCACCAGAGCTGAAATGGAAGAAGGTTCATGGACGAGCCAGTCAGTTTTTGATAGATTTAGACGCTAGTTTACCTTCGTACGCATCAGACAGGCTCCTGTAAGCATCTATGTGACCCTCTGACTTGAATGCCTCGACGCAGAAGTTGAGAGTCGAGTTTTTGAAAGTGGGCACGATTGTCAGATCATCGAGCTGGGAAAACGTCGCAGCCGTGTAATCAAAGTATTGATAGAAGGTGCTCTTCTTGTACAGCGCATATTTTCCTATATTTGGAAAGAAAAAAAAAACAAAACAAGTGAAGACAAAAGTTGGGTCTAAATTCAAGTTTGGAGGACGGAACCTGTGGACGGTGGATAGGCGTTGATCTCGCGCACCGTGTCCCAGTCCTTGAGAAAGAGGTGCTCAAACGCTATGTGGTTGTCCTTGTAGTAGTTCGTATGAGCATAGCGAAATTGGCCAAAGACCAGGATTTGGATCGTGATGAAAATGATCTTTCCAAACTGTAGGATGAGCTTCCATGGCGCTTGACGTCTAAAATAGAACAGATCCCACTCAAAACTAAGCTCTACTTCAATTTCAAAAAAAGTTCATACCTTGCTGTGAATTTGTCTAGAGGATTCATGAAAAAGAAGACCAACTTTTTACGAAGCTTCTCCTCGGACGGGTCTTGTTGGCTGTAGATGACGTCTGGCGGGAAAGGGGTGGACATTCCAGACGTTCGAGACGACCTCGAGTTGCCCTCAACGGGCGAGTAAAAGCTGTTGATTTGACTAACCTCCATGTCGACATCTCGGCTCTCCGTGTCGTCTGGTCGTAAGGTGCTCATCATCGACTCGTTCATGACGCGAGAAGTTTTCCTGCTCGGAGATGGCGTCGTTCTTGCTGACGCTCCAGGAGTCAGACCAGCTGATCGATTGGCTGCCGAGCTGGCTCTCACCGCAGACGACATTCGTAGTTGTTACCGAATAATCCTGGGAACATGGGCCTTCATTCCACGAGTCGAAAGATCAAGATTTGGAGCTTGGAGGAGTTTTCCACTTCTTCGTTCAAATCGTTTGTTTGCGGAGCAGCTTCAGCTGTCAAGAGCTTGGTTTTGTTTTGTTTTGGTTACTAAGCTGGGGAGCGCACTAAGTTCGACACACTCACTAAACGAAAAAGGTGATAAGACCGAATGACTGAATTCTATAGAGCCGTTTTGAATATTGCATAGATTTATTTGTATGTTTCTTTTAAATATCAGGTTTTGCTAAAAACGTGAACATCACATTGCTGATAAGAACAATGTTGTAGTTGGTTATGGTTATTATTAAGGACCATGCGCTTTTCATTCTTTCTTCATTTTGTTTTGTGTAGTAGTGGTATAATTAATTGTACTGTAGGAAATGCTTGAAAGGAATCAGGCCTTAGAGGTGTATATTTTAATTTTAATATGACATCTTGGGTTTGGTTGGTGATTTGATTTAAATAACGCACTCTGCACCTCTTATCCGCGTGTATACCGAGCTTTATCGAGGAGGAGAATTGACTCAGCATTTAATGCCATTTTACTCAATATTTGGATGTATCACTTGTCAAGAAGTCTATGAACAAAGTTATGGTTTCTTTAATTTCTCTCGTTTTTTGTAAATCATGAATTAGTTGTGGGGTTGTCTGTTTGTAGGAAAACGCAAAGATGATGTGGATGTCATCACAATTTTATTTTTTTGCAGGAGGCAAGGTGCTTTTAAATCAATTCAGTTTTTTTAGGAAAACGTGGTAGATAGTTATGCTTATTCATGACGATAACAAAGAAACAATCGGCCACAGCATCAATGAAGATGCCACGTCCTTTGTCGATAGGCTCAATTCGAATACGAATATAAAGTTATAATTTATGTCTATGGCGAAGAAGTGATCGAAGAAGCAAGGCCGCCAGGCCTAGACAACGGTGCTATTACCGCCTCCACCCCCCGTTGGGGCAGGCTGTGGACTTCCGGGGCACATCACATTGCTTGGATTAGTGTTCTGAAACATCAGAAGTTTCAATTATTCGTACCTAAGCCAAATGCAAAATCGCACTTACCACTTTGCCGGGCCTCGCCCATGTGCACACGTATCCATCCTGACAAGCGGTTACAAGGCAATCTTCGCGAAACACAAGTGCGGTCAGCCGCTCATGAGCTATCTTCTTGGCCACGAGGGGCTCAATGAGAGGAGTCTCGTGTATTCGGGGACACTGTGGGCTACCGAGATCGACGGAGTCCCCTAAATCACTGTTGAGACCCGAGGCCAGCGAGGTCTGACTAGAATTCTTGGACGAGCCTGTGCCGAGGATTCCCGACGTGGAGGCCGAGCCACTCCGTCCACTGGAGTTTTTCTTGTCGCTCTTGCTCTTGTCACTGCCCCCAAAGTTCAAGGAGGCCAGTCTCTGGCTGAGAGAGTTGCTCGCCGTGGACGTAGGGGTGTTGTTCGTGGCGGCGCTGTTGCTACTGCAATTGCTGCCCGCATCGACGAGGCCCGAATCCTTGCTTGATGACGCGGGGCTCGAAGAGCTGGGGATCACGTGGTTGCCGGTGACCGGGCCGCTCCCACCACCACCACCACCACCGGACGACTTGTTGGCGTTCTGACTAGAGTTCTGGCTCCCGGCGCCGCTCGCCCCCGAATTGCTCATGATGGAGAGGAACGACGACGGGCTCTGCTTGGCCAGGGGAGTCGAAATGAAGTGAGAGTTCATCATCAGGTGCTGTTGAGAGGCCAGCGTCCTGGACTGTCGGAGCAGGTCCTCGGTAATATCCCACAAGCACAGCAAAGTATCTTGGCCAACGGACCCGAAGCGATAGCACGTCACGTTGTTGCTGCTGTCAACACTGCTTCCTTTCTTTAGCGACGAGCTCGTCGTCGCTGACATGGCCGACCTCCGTGTCGTGGCCGCTGTTTGGTGATGGTTCATCTCACCGCCACTTGGCCCCTCCTCGTCCGAGCCCGAGAAGTCGAGGCCGTCGGGCAGATCGCCGTAGCTCATGTTGAACTGGTCGAAGGCAACGACAGACACCCAGGACTTGTGGCCTTGGCCTCTGATCACAACCCGTTTCTCTTCCACGCTGTACACCGTGACGAGGTCGTCCTCGCCTCCGCACACGATGAACTTTCCGTCTGGCGACCAGCAGACACAAAGTAGGCCGCCAAAGTATGAGCGGGCGAACCCGATAAGCTCCATTGTGTCGTAGTTGAAGATCCTCAAGAAGCCGTCCTGGGAGGCGACGGCGATGAAATGGCCGCACGGCGAGAAGGCAAACTCGTTGATGGCACCACGACCGATCGCCCATTTGTAGATGGGATTTCGGGTCGTCTTGGTTTTGCACGTGTGTACGGAGTAGCCCTTGCCCTGCTTGAACATCTGATAACTGGGCACCGTGTTCGCGCAGGCCACCTCGTAGTTGTAGACGTACATGCAGCCACTAGCATGGGCCACCAAGAAGGAATTTCGTGAGCCTGGGATCCACTTGATGCAGGTAACTCTCGCTTTATCGACATTTCTCTGAAAGAATATTAAAAAGAGTTTTAGTTTAGCGCTGAACAGGAACAAATCTCGTCACACCGACGTACCTCCTCGTTAAAGAGCTTTGACAATTCTTTTCTGATTGGGTCCACTAGCTGGATCTGTCCACCAGAGAAGCCGACAACGAGGGGAACAACTTCAGACTCCTCGGTGACAGTACCAAAATCGTGGCAGGTTGGGAACGTTCCCTTGTAGATCCGCTTATCAATGGGCTTCGTCAGGTCGGCGGCCTTTTTCACGCCTCTGTATGGATAGACGAATATTTCACGGCCATAGTTGAAGGTGATCCGCTCGATCGTCGCGGGTGTGTAGCCATTTGAATCACTATTGCTGCCACCTCCTCCCCCTCCTGGATCTGACGCCTGCTGATGTTGCTGATCTTGCATTGGGCGAGGCAAAGAAACGAAAGACACCCGAACTGGTGCACCCGTGCAACCAGCCATAGTGCCGGCCTGGCCATTGTTTGCGTACCCGACGCGGTTTGGCCTCGAGTATTCTGATAGTGTCATGAGCCTGTATATTCCTTCTCTGGTCATAAACTGAGTCTTGATTTCGTCGTCACAACTAGCGCCCCCTCGGACACCCACGTCCATCCCGGACGAGAGCGCCATGACTGCCTGGGAGGCCGGTGTCTACCCTCCTCCCGTTTCCGTTTATTGACGGGGAAAATCCAGCGAATGTCTTAGCCTGACGTTGACACAAACCGCCATTGGTCTTGCTATGCGTCACGAAAACTTCGACAAGAGGATGCATTCACTTTGATCGAGTTGTCTCTGGTTTGGTGAAATTCAATCTTTGGCAAACAGCAATCGTCAAACATTCGATGCAATTTCACTTCGCGTTTGTGGCCTTTTCTTCACACACAACTGGGAATAAGGTCAATTTTCTTATCCAGTTTTTCTTTCCCTCTAAAGGATGGTGGATTGGGATTGGAGACGGAGGGCCAAAGTTTTGTGTACACTGACTGTGACTGTCCAGCTAAATCATCGGCAACCAGTCAGCGGAGCTGCTGCCGTGCGGTAAGCAGTGTCAGTGTCTCAACAGTGCGAACGAACGTAAATACAAGCGCAGTGCAGCAGCGGCGAACATCTCTCCTGCCTACTGAGTAATGTAACAGAGATGGGAGAGACCCTAAGGTCGAAGTTTTTAAGCTCGATAGCAGATCGAAAGAATATTCCACTAACTTTCGCGCGATGAGAATAAACTCTTTGGATCCACTTGCCATATTAATCTTCATTTGGATATGACCTATATTAAGAGAGCAATCGTACGATTCAATTTTTCAATTGTGTGTTACCGTTCTTGACCACATTCCAAGTTTCTACGTCATATTTCTGCGATCTTAGGACTTCCCTGCAAGCGAAAGAGCGTTACTTGTGGCTTCTTTTAGACATAGAAACAAGCAATACTTGAAACGCCTTTTTCTATTTTGGCATTTTCAGAATATGTTTTGACTGTTTTTGTCTGAAATAATAGTATTTTGGGAAACTAAGATTTGAAGTAATGGCGGGAAACTAGAAAATTCATCAAAATCAAAACATCAAAAGGTAAAAAGTTGGACGTTGACAAAAGTGTAAAGTAGAACGAAGGTCTTTCAAATTCCATTCATCGGGTGGCAAGTGCCAAATGTCAAGTAAATCAGATCTCCTCACGATGACGCGTAGTACAAGATTGTCGACGACTCGGAAAGAAAAGAAGTCTCCGGTGAAGAAGGGCACGAAGAGTAAACAGACTCCAAACCGGACGCGCAAGTCCTCGAAGGCCATCGCTTCTACTAATTTGACGGATATCCTGAGGGAAGCACAACTTCGCCTCCACGTTGGTTCGGTTCCTGAGACGCTTCCTTGCCGTGAGCAAGAGTTTGACGAAATCTTCTGCTTTACCGAGGCAAAGATTGCTGATGGCACTGGCGGTTGCATGTACATCAGTGGTGTCCCAGGTTTGCATACAATTTTAAAAGTTTCAGCTAGAGCTAATTTGTTCTAACTTTTCCAGGCACGGGAAAAACTGCTACGATCAAAGAAGTCATCAAGACGCTGGACAAACTCTCCAGGAAGAATGATATTCCCAAGTTTCACTTTGTCGAAATCAATGGCATGCGCCTCAGCGAACCGAACCAACTCTACGTCCAACTTTGGAAGGCCATTACCGGGTCAAAAGTCACTTCGGAGCATGCCAAGCAGCTTTTGGAGGCCAAGTTCACGAAGACCAAGGCAACAAAGGCGGAGAAGATGACTGTTGTCCTAGTAGACGAACTGGACTTGCTATGCAACCGAAAGCAGAGCGTTCTCTACAATATTTTTGAATGGCCCACGAACAGAGACGCCAAGCTCGTCATATTGGCCATAGCAAACACAATGGATTTGCCGGTAAGTCAAAGAATCTTCTCCTATCCTAACAACTTTCACAAAATTGTATTTTTGCATTGCAGGAACGAGTGCTGATGACGAGGGTCTCGTCTAGACTTGGCTTGACAAGGCTCACATTTTCCCCGTACAGTCACAGTGACCTCGATCAAATAATCAAGGCTCGCCTCGGCGACCCGACCGTTTTCGAACCTGACGCAATCCAGCTCGTGGCGAGGAAGGTCGCTTCACTCTCTGGTGATGCTCGACGTGCCTTGGACATTTGCAGAAGAGCTACAGAGATCGCCCTGGAGATCGAGGATTCAGACTTGGTGTCAATTGGCCATGTCGATCAGGCCTTACGAGAAATGTTTAGCTCCCCGAAGGCGACCTTGATACAAATGTGCTCGAAATACGAAAAGCTCTTCATGCAGTCGATGCTCGCCGCTTTTACAAAGTCTGGCATCGAGGAATCATCATTCGACCGAGTGATGATGAACATGAAGGAAGCCACTCAATTCGAAAATTTGCCTCTGCTCTCCGTTGACGAAGGGCACAATGTACTCGGAAGGCTCAACGCTAGCAGATTGATATTGACGGAGCCGGGCAAGTCTGGCAGACTCGACATGAAGCTGCGGCTAAATGTTTCACCCGAAGACATCTCGTATGCACTGAGAAGCGAGGAGTAACTGTAACTGTAACAATTTGACACAACATGACACGGAAGTTGACAACTCCCTGTCCTCCATTAAAGAGGACGAACAATCTAGCCTACTTTTGTGATCTTTAAAAAAATCTTGACAATTTGAAATATACACGAAAATGCTATGCTTAGAAAACGTTGATATTATATTTTCCAAATTAATCCGGCCGATCACTCTTGGGCTTGCTTCTTTTGCTTCATTCTACGTTTCTTGTTCAACTTGGCCGGTTTCTTAACCGGGGCTGGTTTGACGGGAACACTGTCATTGAAACCCTCGTCTTCAGAATCGCTGGGAAGCGTATTAAACACCTCTTCGGTCTTGTCAACCTTGTACGTCGAATCCTTGGGCTTTGCAGCCGCGTAAGCTGCTTTGGACTCGACGTGTCGCAGATATTTCCCTGCCTTCATTTTCTTCAATAAGGCTCGCGAGGCCGTCGGGGACACGTACCTTGGATTTTCCCACAGAGTCTCACCGGAAAAACTGGCAGCGAAAATTTTGATCGGGTTCAGAACGAACCTCGGTCCAATCTCTGCCAGAGAGCCGTCTTCATCGGGAAGAATCTGATAGTGCCGGAACCAAATCTTATCATCGACGATGGCGAAAGAGTACACTCGATCGAAAAATGGTTGGCTCTTCGGATGTCCATTGGGAATTCCGTACATCTGTACGAACATCTCCTTCAAGATTTGGAGGTGCGGCTTGTCAGGGCTTGAGAACGCCATGTCAAATGACAGCAATGGCCGGGACGATTTCAGGCAGTTGCCGGTCATTTTGAGCTCACCTGCTGTGTGGACGTTTTCAACTTGGAACTTGGCCGACGGACCCCTCGCACAGTCGGCAACCCACATGTAGAGGTCTCTCTTTCGTCTGCCTTCAAACAAAAGGCACTTGTTGCAGTTTTTCATCTCAGCCATCTCGTTGGCGGCAAAGAGGGAATCCCCACGTCGCATCTTCGACTCTGTTTTCGAATGAGGCATGAGATTGACCAAGTCTTTCATCAGATGCCGGTCGCGAAACGATAAGCCCCGGCATCCGAGGACCAAGACCCGCTGCTTGTTTGTCCACTTTCCCTAGAAGAGGAAAAGAAGTTATGAGCGATTGCTTTGCTTTGATAAAAACTACAACTTACCAACTTTGCAGCGGGCTGGTCAACCTCCTCTTCGGTCATAACTCGTACACCTTCGCCGCAATCTGACCCCTCAGTTTCAGTGGGGCTTTGTGTCTCGTGCTTCCTCTTCTTTGCCATTTTCTGTTGGGGCTTGGCCCTTCGGCTGTCGCTGTCCACAGTGCACGAGTAGCTCAACAAGTATGATGACACCTCTTTCACCTCTTTGAACTTACAGTTTGTCTTGCAACTTTAAAATATTTTAAACTTTAATTTTTTTGCAGTTTCGTTCACACTTGAGTTCCAGTTCACCAGTTCACTTCGTTCCTCACGTGTGTTTTGTTTTGGTTTGTTGTTTAGATTTCTGTGGGCAAAGAAGTAAGACCGACGATTTTTCATTTCTCATACCTTCCAACTTCTTTACTGAACCCAGATTTTAGCCTCAATCAGGGCCCAAAAAATCGATTGGCCCTGAAATGGAGGGAATCAGCCGGTTCATTTGGCTCAGAATCCATCCCAATGGACAACGGCTCTGCCCAAGATGCGAAAATCACTATCCTCGATACAAATCGATCTTAACCCCTGGGAGCCATCTTTTTGTTTACCAACATTCACAGAACAGAACAGGGACTACAGAAAAAAAATTCAAAAAGGTGGTTTCAAAATGCTGTCATGTGTGGCAAGATGTACATCAGCCTTGAGGCTTGTCAAAGGACCCTGTGCTGTGACAATGCTGGCCCCGAGAGCTGCGAGAACAATTTTTGCTCCGTCGTACATCGGATTAGATTTGTTCAAGGAAGTCAGAGAAACGAAGATTCTCCCATCGATCGTGGATGGAGATTCTCTGAAGAGAACCATCAAAGACAATTTCGAAGCTCAAGGGCTGAAGCACGTGTTCGCAGATGATGTGATCAAGTTTATCAATTTAGCTTCCACCAGTGAGGATCTAGAGACTTTAAGGAGTATCCTGTTGGCCTTTCTCAAAGACGATTGTCGCCAGCTTCAGTCTCTCCCAGCTTACGTCGGTCACTTCTTTCTTCTGTGCTACGATCAGAAGAACATGGACATGGCCAGGGAAATGTTTACGGATCCCGACATTGTCGCCTCTTCTCTACAGAGCCTCACGTCCATCAGATTACGTTACTACATGCTCCTCTATCAAATGGAGGAATACGAGGAGCTTCTGGGAGAAATTCGATCAAGCCCAACTCCCCTGAGCCTTGACCAGGCGACGTTGGCCGTTGCTTGTTGCTATCTCATTGGGAGCAAGGAGGCTTTCCAGGAAGCTACCCAAATCTATCATGATGTTCGAAAGAGCGAACGAAACAAATCTCAGACACGAGTGTGTGCCATCTACTCACTGTTTTCCTTGAAAATGGGCGAGCCTGCAGTGGCGTTTGACGCAATTGACAGCAGAGGGCA
>JAAUYL010000104.1_pt1 | contig 14832 bp, 16 predicted proteins | sample 7278011 | NCBI WGS metagenome assembly JAAUYL01 (sample SAMN14350225, study PRJNA611818) | marine sediment metagenome | isolation source: surface marine sediment (1.8m) | place: French Polynesia: Moorea | collected 2018-08
TCGGGCTTTGGGCTCAAAAAAGTTGGCCCGATCGGGCTGAGCTCGGGCCCGTTCGGGCTTTACTAAATAGCAAACTGCTGGTGCTTTTTCTGATAACACAGAGGACTTTTTGAATATAAAAGTTGCGATATTAGCGAAATTTGGGTATAAAAAATGTAAGAATTGGCCGAAAAATCCAAGATTTTCAAGGAAAACTAGGATTTTTTTTCCAAAACTCAACACTGGCCCGACTCGGGCTTTTGGATTTGGTGCTCGGGCTTTTCGGGCTTTTTCGGTTTTTGGCCCGAGTCGGGCTCGGGCTTTTGGTGTATTTAGTACGGGCCAGAAAAAAGCCCGAAATTTCGGGCTCGGGCCTGAGCCCGTTCCACCACTACTGACCAGACCCAGAGCTCCTAAAGTAAGGTAATTACTCATTTCGTTAGTCAAATCAAAAGAGAAGTTATAGGAAAGCAGTGTCCTGTCCTGTCTCTTAAGATCTTAATTAAATTTATGCTACATATTTTAGTATGGGTAGGTGAGCCCGTTAGCCTGGTAAGGCAATCTCCTAGTGTTGGTACCACGAACAAGCACCCTCTCCCAAGACGTCCTAAGCCAGCGTGGGAGAGTAGGCTGTTAAAACCGGCATGAAGTTGACAACTTCATGCCGGTGCGTATTCCGCCAAGGCGGAGACCAACGTCACAACAACAACATATTTTAGTACAACATTTGAACATATATTCCAATATGTGGCCAATGGCCATTTTCCGACCAGAAACACAACTGTGCAAATTTTGTTATGCTCGTTTTAGAGGTACCATAAACGCTTCAGATTTAAAATCGGTGTTAAGCTGTAACTAGCAAAAAAGGCAAGTACCAGGGCTAAATGTAGATGGCGCTAGAATCGCGACTCTACAAAATATAGTGAAACTTGCCCGGTTTGTCAGAGATGCAAAATGAAGGTCCGACAATAACAGTCGGATTTTATGGCCTGAACGCATGACATTATCCAATTTCAAGTGTTCTTTTTATGGCAAGTCGAAACCCCTTGGCAAGTTCAAAACAAAATGTCACCATTAGAAGTCTGCTCAAACGAGTCAAAAATCAGTCAGAAAAGAATCAAAAGTTGTGATTAGAGTGTCGAGCTGATAAAAGAAATCCAAACCGTCGACTCGACCGGCTGTCAGGGAAATTGTTGTCTTGAATTTCTTGATTGCTCGAGGGCATGACTCGGGCAACGGTCAGCATAAACACTTAAAAAGTAAAAATATTCAAAAAATAATTAAAATGGATATTTTCAATAAAATATTTAATACTTTTTAAATATTTTTTTCAGATGACATGGCTCTTGATGACCAAAGCAGATGATTACAATTGATAGGCGAAGTGTCGACCCCTAGCACGAGATCAAGTAGAGTGAGACTTTCAAATTATTTTACTTGGTCAATTTGACAAATCTCAAGCGAATTTTGTACGGAGTCAACAAAACAATTTTCCTATTTTTCAGCAATATCAAAAATCTCAGAAGATCAGCCAGCTTCTTTTCGTAAAACGTTTTGCCCCAGGTCGAATTTTGACGCGGAAAACTGATTTTTATTAGACGATAATTTACTTTTCACGCTTTTCTTGACACCTGATTTTAAAAAAAAATAATAAAACATTAAATATTTCAATTTTAAAACAAATAATCCCACTCACTATTCCATCTATTGCCTGCATGGCAGATTTATTAATTCTGTAACCAATTTACCTGTGTTCAAAGTGGAGGGATAAACTGAACTAAACTAACTGAAAAGATCTGCATAGTTTGAATGGCATGTGGCCTTTGGTTTAGAATTTCAATTTTCATATTCTCAGATTTCAAGTGCAGGAACGGGGTGGATTTTGTTGCTGGTTGGACAATTGAAATTTGAGCTCAAGAAATTTCGCTGCAGAAAATTAAACGAGAGTTTTTGCTCTCCCGCTGCGATAATTGGGAAAGTGGTCTGCCGGAGCGGATCACAGCAGATTCGAGCGAAGCTCCTACAGTAAGGGTTGACTTTGAACACCTATTTGGCAAAGACAAGAGCCCAGGAATTAACCTCTGCTCACTTCAAAATCCGAAAAGTAAATAATTTTGCTGAGTGACTTCAATGCGAAATTGAGCGGTATCGTAGAAAAATGACAACATTTTTGCTAAATGCACTTTCTACACAGATCAAAAGATTATTTGCCCAGTTGTGCATTGCGAATTTTGAATTTAGCGCCATCTAGTCTTGAAGTTAACCTGAAATATTTCGTCAAAACTCAAAATTATCCTTGAAGTCAACGAGCAATTTTGAGTTACTTTGCTTGAATGATAATTAAAGTCTGGTCATTCTGGGAATAAGTGGTACCTTTGTATAAGTACTTGAAATAATTCTGCGTGTTTCGTAATTAGACCACACTTTAGAATGGCCCTATTAAAGTCTGCATGTGGGTATCTATGGTCACTTGCTTGGTGATTCTAACCTAGCCAGTCACTATTTCATTTCAGCAATGGTCCAGTTTATTTTTGGCAAAACATAAACAACATTTTGCATTTGACGGAAAAGAAACCCGGAGCATCAAGAGCATTAAAATTGACCTTGCAGCATCGTTTGTCTGCAAACCCTGGGATTTTGTTTATGATATCATGATTAGAGCCTATGGTTTTACATCACTTTTAGGCATCATTTTGGAGTGGTTCTAACCTAATGGATAGCATAAAAAGAATGAAATGTATAGATTAGAAGCACCAACTTGATCTTTGTTTCCATGGTTGGCGATCATAAAGATCAGAAACCCATCAGACAAACAAATCATATCTCACTTTCAAGAGCAATAGCAAGATGGAGCGCCGTGCATCAATTTGATCAGGCTTAGGATAATCTTGGGAGTCATTTTGCTTCGAGTTTCCTCAATTTTCTAAATTTTTCACACATGACATCGAGAATATCATAGTTCTACATTACTTTTTCGAAGGAAATATTTTGGACAGCAGCACATCAAACAGATCATTGAAGAGAGACCAGAATGATATTCCAAGAAAAATCCCCGTCAATCCACCAATGTCTGAGATCAAGGACTCTGCAGTGAATTGCAAGACCTCTTCGTCGACTGAGACTGTGTCCGCGTTTGTGTGTCGCATTACAAAGAAACTAGTGTACTTTTCGCTAGAGTTTTCAAACCCATTGATAGATTTGTCAGCTATGCGCTCGGTCCTACCAGTCATTATCATCTTCAGGGAGTAGTCAATTCGAGTGCAAGGTTCTTTGCATCCGGTTAGGTTTGCAATCTACAATGGAAATGTTTTTGTACATACTGATCACGATCAGTGTTTGAAGCTCGTTTACTTTGCTGAGAGATGTCATTTTCATTTCCGAATTGAATGCCACCCTATCAAAATAGCCTTTGACATTGTCAGAGATGTTGGGAGTGTAGTAGGCTTCAACGCAATCTGAGATAAGTGTGTTGAATGGGTCACAATCTCTGATCTTCTGATTGACTTTATAATTCATCACGGATACCAGGAACTCGCCATGAATCAGGGAAAGAGTATTCATGGGTAAAATGGAGCTTCCACCCATGAGTAAAGTCTCTCCTTGTGGATAAAGACTAATCTGGTATCGTTCACTAGAATCGTTGGATCCCTGAAAGCAGACATTGGCAAAAGTACATAAACAAGCCAGTTCAAAAGCTTACTCAACTTACTCTCAACCATAGCAAAGCCATGAAATCAAAGTGAATCACATTTGGTTCCAGATCCCCCTTGCTTACCAAATAGCCTTTTACTTTATGAAGATCAATGTCAGCACAGAATCCAAAAGTAAAGTCCACCAACTCTGTGGTTACAAAGTCGTCCACGTTCACTTCGGTCATCCTTGCCAATGCTGTTGGATAGTCAGTACCAAATGAGATATACATCAACCAGTCCTTTGGTTTGGTGTAAAACAATATGTCAAGGGTTTTGTCCAGTTCAGTAAAGTTTTCCAACGTAAGTGATCCATTATAGACACTCTGTGTAAAATCCTTATACTGAGATATATTCTTGTAAAAGGTTTCTCTGCAAATGGCCAAATGAGGTGGAGCATGCCTGGGCAAATCTAAATAGAGCTAAAACATTTATTTTAAACTTCATTATAAACTTCAAATTACCTCCAATTTTCTTTTGGGTGCTTCTGAAAATGGTTTCATTCTTGAGAGCAGTGGTCACTGGGCCTCTAAACACGTAGTACATTGTTGCTGTCAATAAAACTAGGAAAAAGGCCATCCTTACAAACTTGAGCAAGATACTCCCGTCCAATTGTCTGTTCAGTACGTTCTGCTCCATTTTTCTGAGCAAATGCAATGCTGCTGACAAAGTAAGTATGGAACTGTAATTTTGAAAGCCTTTGATCAGTTCCTTTTAAGACAATTAGACCACCTGCATAGGACCTTGTTGAATGTTTGATATTCATGTTGAGTAATGCCTAATTCTTGTAATTTGCAGCTGTTTCATGAAATTGATGATTATTTATTACACCTTTCAGAAAACTATTTTAGATATCAACACATCAAAGACAGAGTCAAAGAGTGACCAGAACGATATTCCCAGAAAAATCCCCGTCAATCCACCAATGTCCGAGATCAGGGACTCAACCGTGAATTCCAGGACCTCTTCCACAACTGCAATCTTGTCAGATTTCAAATGTCGCAAGATTAATAGGTTGTGGTACTTTTCACTGGTGTTTTTAAACAGCTCCTTGGATTTGTCGTTTGTGTTTTCAATTCGGGTAGTCACAAACGTTTTCATTGAGTACTCAATTCTTGTACAGGGTTGCTTGCATTCAGTTTGATTGTATACCTATGTATAATTTTTATAATAAAAACTCCTGAAACCAATTAATAAATGAATACTTGCCCCTTCTAAAGTGCTCATTTTCAAGTTAGAGTAGAAGTCCCACTTTTTGAACAAGTCCTTCGGAGAATCAGGAAACTTCTTGGACATCCAGTCATTGACACAGGTTGACAAAAGTGTGTTGGAGGAGTCACAGTTGCGGATCTTCTCATAAAGAGTGTATTGGATCAGGTAAATTCCAATCCATCCAGCATCCAACAGTTTGCTCTCTGCTGGCAAAATTGTGCTGCCACCAACTAAAATTCTCTCACCTCGAGGAAACATGAGAAGGTCAAACCTGTTCCTGGAATTGTTGGTTCCCTGAAAAGCATTTTTATTTCAAAGCTGAAATGATATATGAATGGACACCAAACCTTCAGCCAGAAAATGGCTGTGAAATCAAAGTATTTAGCATCAGGTTCCACGTCTCCTTTGGCAACCATGTAGTCCTTGATTTTGGTCAGACCCACATCAGCACAGAATCCATAATACTTTAGATCCACGAGGAATGTTGAGGCAGTGTCATTGATGTTTGCTGGTTCCATCATTCGATCCAGCGCCGTTGGAAAATCAGGCCCAGCTGACATGTGGATCAGCCAGTCTTCAGGTTTTGTGAAAAACACTTTGTCAAAAGTTTGGCCCAATTGAGCAGAGTTTATTAATGCCGACGCGTTTGATTGCAGCGATTGTATAAGTTGCTCGTATTGTTTACGATTTCTGTAAAACGTTTCTCTGCAAATGGCCAAGTGAGGTTGAGTGTTCTTTGGTAATTCTGATAAAAAAATGACATGTTTTTATATGTACAAATCGTGTTTTTTAAGGTCCTACCATCAACTTTTTTGTAGACATTCTTGTAGACAGTCTCATTTCTCAATGCTATAGTTAGTGGCCCCTTGTAAACAAACCAGAACGTTATCACAAAAAGAGCCAAAAACACCCATATTTTGCAAAACTTTCTGGCAATGTCCTTGTTGGTTTTCTGGGGGCATTTTGAATGGAAAGAGCAGTCCATTTGGATTCCTGTGAAGCTTGCGCTTTCATGAAACATTTCAAAATGGTACTTGGAACAACATTTTGTTGCCATGGATTTGTTAGACAGTTGCATATCGAGTGGTTACAAGCATGAGTGGAAAAATGCCAGCAAAATTACACCTCTTTTGTTGAATGTTACCAGCACATTCTGACATGGTCTGATAGTATTGAAGGTTGAGTTAATCAAGAAGAATATGGTGGTATGCATGGCTAAATGTATTGTGAAAGTATTGCCGGCTTTAAGTACACTTGTAACAAGTCGAGAGGTGTGATACTTAATGACTTTCCGAAAGTTTCGGTAGCGCCTTTGGCCGATCATTTTCATGATAGCAACTCGTGATCTGCCCATATCATAAACTATATGCTATTAAGCAAGACGATTGCCCATCTCGGCCCAATGTATAGAGATAAGAAGTCCTTAAGCCGGATGCCCTCTTAAATACTGTAGGAAAACTCCCATTCTCGATCGACTTCTCGCAGCGGGACAGACAGCAAAATCTGCATGATAATCTACCCGGGTTTGGCATGAGATAAATAGTTATACCTACACAATATCCCGGAATCGGATTGAGCGGTGAACAATTAGCTGGATGACCAAGCGGGTTAAGTTAAATGTGCTCCAGTTTGTTATTAAAAGGTCGGCTAGCCTTAGGAAAATTGCAATTCTGGAATTTATTTTATTGCGCCCGAATGCTCGCAAGCACTTCATAAAAATGGGCCTTGAGAATGGTTGTCATCTGCAAAACCAAGATTGTTTTTGACAAAACCATTTGCAACAGATGACTCTCACTTCTCTAAAAAATGGATTTTGAACTGGGTGCCATTTTTATGAGTGGACTGGACTTTAGTAACTAGAAATCCACCTTATCACCGTTCCACTCTAAGAATGCCATGCAATGCAATATAAACTTAGATTCTAAGCTCTAAAAGGAACTACAATATACTTTAGAGCTTGATTTCTGCACCTGCACTATCACAATAGTATCAAAGTCAAAGGGAGGAAACCATTTCAGACTTCAGTAGAGGCCTATCAAGTCCAACTTTTACACCTCATTTTTCACAGTGGAAGGATATTTTGGACTCCAACGTTAAGGTCACAGGACACTACACTAACTCTTTCATTTGAATTCTGAAAAGCATGCCTTATCTTCTAGCAATGAATCATTCCGGTTTGCCAGGACCTTTTTAGTAGAAATTTATGGCCAATTTACCTATTCAGTCGGTAGTTAAATAATTGCTTCCACTTTATGAGCCTATAATTGGAAATTCTCTGAGGGGAAGCCAGCTTTAAAATCTCGGGAAAATTTCCTACTATAAAGGGTATTATACTGGTGTACAAAAAAAGAGATCGGTTTTTAAAAAGGTTGACCCTGCCGGGGGCTGCCACTATTAGCCATTAGGCTGAGCCCATCCATCCTCCCCGAAAAACCATGCTCATATTTAGCTATAACCCTATACTCTACTACAGACAATTACCATTATTATTGTGCTATGCTTTTCTTAAAGAATCTGGTCAGTAGTTGGCTGCAAATCACCCGGGCCCTATGAATAATGAGGCATTATCATCAGCACACGGCTACCAGTCATAAGACTACATATAATGTCCATATCTCTTCCTCTATTTACTAAATGGGAGAGCGTGGTGCTACGTCAAAACCTGCCCATCATGGTCTCATAAGAATGTAGAGTGTTTTGTCAAGAAACCATCTATCTATGGTTGGTTACCTTTACTGAATATATAGGCAGTTTTTTGCTTCATACACTACCCCTTTTGTCCAGGCCCGAGATAAATCCTATGTAATGAATAATGTCCACTTCTATGGAGGCAAAGTGCTCCGAGCATCTTGTACACACATTCGCGTATGGGGGGCCTATACCCAGATCATGTGCAAATCAAAAAAAAATATTTCAAAAGTTAGTTACTAAGTAAAACTGATTTCGAAAGTAAACTTTTCAATTTCCTATGGAACGACGAAATAAATTATTTCGAAAGTTGGAACTTTTGATTGGCACATGATATAGGCACTAATCTCAAGCCTTACCGGGGTCCATTCAAAACAAAGCCATTATTTGTAAACAATGTACTAGATATTTACATGACCAGGGCACCTACATATTACCATTAGTTGCTTCACAATGCATAGGACTCAAATTAGTCATATCTCCTGTATTTAGTTTTTTGTCCACTCCATTTCCCATTCTTTAAGACCTTGCAAACAAATAAATATTCAACTGGAAATTGCTTTTATGGACCCAAGAGAGAGAGGGCTGCATTTAATTTGTGACATTATTGATCCACTGCTCAAAAACCAGTTGAAATTTGGGGGCTGTGACGGTTTTCTTGTTTAGAAAATCCTACTCTTTCTTTTGCCTTGGCTGTAAACGAGCTAGTTTCTAGCTCACACAGGGATATTAAGCGCAATTTCTACTGCTAGGGGCCCAAATTTTGCCCAGAACTCTGGAGTCTGGAGGAGAGCAAGTGCTTTACATTATATGACCCTACCAAACATTATTCTCTGTGAAACTGAAGTTAACCAGTTAAGTCTGTACTCAGCCCTGAGTTGGGTCACAGTGCCAAAATTGGTAGGGTAGACTTGGTCGTTGGTAATAAATTTCGCTAGGAAAAGGGGGACCTACATTTAGGATGCCATAAGCTAAGCAGAATCAAGTTTTTGAAGGTTGCCTTAATCAAAGAGTTATTAAACCTCTAGCTTGCAATTAGAGAATGCGATGCAATTCGTTTTAGTGTTTAACAGCTTAACAAGTTTATTTTCACATGAAAAAGGCTTGAAAAAGTTAAGGAAGGTCGACTGTTTTGATTGTCGTCCCGCGGGCAAAAAATCCTTAAACTCTAAATAACACTTCTTGCTTCATGCTCCAATTTGCCAATCATTATTATTGCATTTAACAGGTTTTGAGCAGGCCCTTCTCAAATATATTGGAATAAAATGCAGCTGAAAACCATCTGTGCCACCGTGAATTCTAAGATATGAGCGACGCGATAATTGTAAGGCAAAATATATAGGTAGGCAGGTATGCTTGCATTTTGAAATCCTACATAAGTTATATGGATTTTGACCGCCAAAGACGAGGCTTCTGTTTTGAAATTATCGGCACGATATTTTTACCCCCGAGCTCTTGAGATTGAGTGGCAAAACAGGAGGGAATTGTCGTAGAATCCTAAGCAAAAGTAAGGAATTTTCCCGTATCTAACCTTCAACAGCTAAATACATAGAAGTCAGTAGCTGTCGAGATATGGGCTGATATTTTAAACACCTCGCCATTTCAAGATCCTTCGCCAGGTCCATTTTTGCGTGAAATAACTATATCATTTAAAATATTTGCCTGAATTTCCTGATTTTAGAGGATCTTTTGGGCATTCAAACGTAATTACAGTGTCCTGCGAAAAATCAACTTTATCAAATGACCTTGGCGAATTTTTTGACGAAAAAATGGTCCATGTTTCCACCAAGAAAATATTCGTGTTTTACTTAGCATATTTCGAATTTTGTTTGACTGATGGGCCATGCTTTGTTAATTATTTGCTTTTTGGCAACCTGTGTTTACCCAATTTTTCAATAGAGAGGGGGGCATTTTTGCCCGAGGGAATTGAGCTAGGGCAACAACAAAAACTGAAAACAATCTACCTACAAGCGAGATAGACGTCCAAAGTCACCTCTGTCTCGGCGGAGAACCTGTCCACGAGTCCATTCTTCGCTCCGCTCGGTGCACAAAGGCAAAACCCGATAGATACCCAACCCCGGCAACTCATTAACTTTTTGGACATTCTTTCAATTTCCAAATAATTGCGAATCGTCGCTGCGAGCAACCGTGAAAGGAAGAATCGAGTTTCAAGTCTTAGACAGAGTTTTCTAACAATAACATTGTAATAAGTAACTAGTAACTACTAGATTGTGTGATTTTGTGCCTGGAATAATGGAATTAGACCCACAGACCATGTCCGTGTCGCTCAATGAGTATATATAGTGTATACTGTGAAGTTACTAGGGAACGAAAGTCAATAGACTGCTCCCTTATCAAAATAGAAATGTGGTCGTCTTGGTGGATACCTGAGAAGATTACGTCGCACAGGGGCTGAAATCAAATGAAAAGCTCAATTTATTCAAATAACAATCTTGTTGTTAATTTAAGAAAATTCTGTAACATTTCCCTCTAGCGCAAGTCGGTTTTCGTTCAATTTACATTTATTTGTCGTTTGCAGTTATTTAAAGCGATCACTGTTTTTCAAACAAAAAGAAATGGTTCTGCAAAACAGCTTGCTTTATTTTTGCTTTTTGAGCTTTTGCGACGGTGGCGCCATCTATGAGAACTTAGTGTAAACTCGGGAAATGCAAGGTGAAGTGTTGCTCTAGGCTTGCAATCAAAAAGAGAAGAGGTTAATAGCCTTAAGCAAGTCATCTTCAAGTTTACATAGAAGAATAGAAGATTCCACGATATTTTTCATCTAAAATATTTCTGAAACCGAAGATTCGCTATTAAACTGCAACAACAACAACAACAACAGCTATAAAATCATGAGCGTTTTTGAGGCGAAAACTGTACTTTTCAGCGTGGGCAGAAAGTAATAAGAGTAGATGTGACTCCAGACAAAGCTTTAGCAATCTTAGTTTGAGCATCCTAGGTCCTAGTTCTTGCCTAAGACCATAACTAGGCAGGTTAATCTGTGTCTTAGCTTACAGTAGCCAAAAGAACAGAAAACCTCATGAATGATAAATTCGTGTGATAAGGTAAGGGCATGCAGCAACATCAGTGTTATAGGCAGAAAATGCTTACACTAAACAGTTACTGGTCGCTTAATTTAAGATGGTATAGTCCCTGTAAATCAAACAGGTCAGTAGAAAAGCCTTTTTTCTGGTTAAAACCTGTCAAAATATGAATGCAATACATGAATGCATGAATGTCCAGCTGAGAAAACTGATAAGTTTTGTTAAGGAAAGAAGAAGTCTTGAAGCAATAGTAAGAAAATCAGAGTTTTTGGGCTTCAATTTTTGAGTAAAATCATTCTGTCTTAGCAAACACTTAACCTGCAAACCACTCGCTGTGTTTTCAAATTGTTATGAAATCTCCACAAGCCAGTTTCACAGTTTTTTTCGAGTGGATTTTGTGAAGAGCTTCCCGCTGATCCTCCAATTTCGGTCATCATTTTTCAAAAAAGTCATTTGTTTTTTGTTTCTCTTTTTTTCTATTTGACAACTGTTGGAGAACTTGACAATGAAATACTTAACACGAGTACATTCACTTTTTGCACTTGTTAAAGTTTAACCTAGACCATCATTTTAATTTAAATATGTTAAATCACAAGTGTGGCAAACAATCTAAGAGTTAGTTATAACAAAACAGCATTCAAACGATTCAATAAAGCCAACATGAGTCCTGTAAGTGATGGACCAATTTCAATTTTATTTATGGTGGTTTTTATTGGACTTGGATTCTCAAATGGGCAGTGTCCAGAAGGTTTCCAACTGATTGGAGACAATTGTTACTACTTTTCAAAGACAGCAACAAATCAAGTCAATGCCGAGGGAGCCTGCAAGTAAGTCTGTTCGTGCTATTGATAAAGTTAACAAGCCATGTATTTTGATTTTTTAAGAACTGCTGGTGGTCATCTGTTTGAGCCGAGAAGTCTGGAAGAACTTCAGGATGTATCAAAATTGTCGCCCATTATTGAAGAGGAGGAAAATTGGTGGATCGGAGTTTTGAGAGAGCATCCAGATGCTGAGTTAATTATTTTAATTTATTGACATTGTGTGTCAAGGATTGCAATTAATTTGAAAATGTTCCACAGACTGGTTTACATCACTGATAACCAAGACATTTTTGACCAACTGGAAAAGGAGGGAAATGAAGTGAACACAAACCAAGAACATCGGTACATTTGCCAAGCTCAAGGTATTTTTGTTTTACCTAAAATGTTTTTAGCAATTTTAATTGATATTTCAGCGGCCATGGCAACCTCAACAACAGGTAAAAAATAAGGTAAATAAATAAATTAAAATCTTTGATTGATTTGCAACACTTGTAACCGTCTTGTGTAAAAAGAAAATGGTCAAAATGTTAAGTTTTTCTAAGAATTAATTTGGTGGACAAATGGGTAAGTTTTTGTAATCTGTAATAGCTTTGTCGACTTTAAAAAATATTTTTTATGTTTGTAGGGTTGGTTTTTTGCACCATTTAATTTTGACGAATTTGGTTTAAAATACAAAACAAAGACTGTGGACACTGCCAAAAATAAAGCACTTTACAATTACTACAAAATATTTCGCTATTTCTTAAAATGTTTTCAACCAACCAACAAAGTTTTTGTCGTAAAAGAAGATCGTGCAAAACCCAGTGACTCAATAAAATATTCTCCCCAAGAAAATTGGGGCGCTCGCACCAACAAAAAATCTCGATAATTCATGTCTGGACACGTTCCATCCTGTCCTAACTTGTCCTTTATATCGGCGACACAAGTTTCATCTTTTTATTTGCGCAAAAAGGAAAAAAAAGAATTTTACCCGTTACAAATAGAAGAATCTGTTCTGGACAATGGAAAGATTTCCAAATATTTTGGTTTTTTAAACCCAATATTGGTCTTCTTCATGTGATTTCTGTTTTGAAAATATCTTTAACAATTCTGTTGAAGAGGGTCAAAAAAGAAAGAAAGAACTGGTTAAACCTAATAAAAATGCACTCAAGGACGGGTAATGCACCTGCTGTTTTCAACTGAAACCGGTACCCCAGAAGAGAAGCCCATTTGTCAGTGTCTCTTTTGAAGTTAACGCGCACCACGATCCGGTCAGGATCTTTACTTCCAAAACGGAAAACAGAACAGAATTCAACTTTCACCCTTTATTTCATTCAGCTGTCAAGCCACAAAGTGGATATTTTTCACGAGAACAAATGCATTTTCCGTATTTTTGGGGATATATTGTGCAAGAATTGTCTTTGTTTGGTCAAATTGCCATCCCCGCTTTTTGTTTTTGCTGGTTTCTTCAAAATGGTAAAGGCGGGAAAACTGAGAAAAGCCCAAAAATAGTCACAGTATTTCGCTTTGGATTTGAAAACAAAAATTTGTCTCGGACTTCATGACCTCATGCTGACTGTGAAAATTGGCGCTGAGATTTTCCCGGATTTTTTTCAAAATTGTTTAAATATTTTTAAATTACTTAACCTTATTTAAAAAGTTTTTTTTGATTAATTTTGCATTTTTGTTATGGAAAATTTCGGCAAACAGGTTATTTTTCCTACAAAACTCAACGGCATTTTCATTGATTTTTACGAGTTTTTGATAGCGGTCCTTCAGTGGCCAAAAATAAATAATTTTGCCCACTTCTGAATATTTTTGTCGGGATGTTTTCATGGTTGTAAAAATGATCATTTATTTGGCCATTCAAAAGAGTGTCATTTTTTATTCCGGCAATAAACAATTTTCACGAACCGTTATCGCATTTGCAGAATATATTTTATTAAAATGTATTTTCTCAGACAAACTTCAAATAAATAAAGATTGCTTTCATTTTGAGCGGGGAAGATCAATTGCAACAAATAAAAAGATAAGGTTTTTTCAACGTACTTTGTAATCTTTAATGTCAGTTTGAGAAGAATCATTTTATCCTCTATAAAATCATAAAAAGATGTTTGCTTCAACTTCATCCATTTTGACTTGTCTGACATTGGCAATATCAATTGCTGTACTTGGAATAAAAGCAGACCTACAGTGTTCAACACCAGGCCAATGCGTTAATAGTGAACTAGTTTATGAAGGCAATGAGAAAACTAGGCAAGATTGCCACTATAAGTGTAAGAACGAAATTGACGATTGCAAATGGTTTTCTTACCGTCCAGACCAGAATTTCTGCCTTCTCTTTGCCAACTGTAACAACATCACAGAGGCAGGTTGTGCCGAGACATCCTGCATTACAGGCCAGAAAGATTGTGACTTGTACCGTTGTGGTATCCAGGGCTCGTGTTTGGTAAAATATATTTCTTGACTGAATGAATCAATTTTCATTTTTATTTGAATAGGGTCAGCTTGACCACTCTGAGATGGCAGATTCCGAGACAGAATGTCTCAGTTTGTGCTCTAGCGATCCGGACTGCAACTGGTACTGGCTGGTACTGGCAGTGGCAACAAGCTCTGCCTCCTGTTTGAGTCTTGTCCAACCATCAATGAAGAGTGCATTACCTGCGTTTCCGGTGAAAGAGACTGCACATTAGGTATCTAGGTCCCCAATCCTATTCAGGTTTTTATTCTCTTTTTTTACATTTTTTAGGTAACCGAATGACCAAACTGCTGGTGACGACAGGAGAGATTGGTATTGACCTATACACAAACAACACTGAAATCATTGACTTGGAGAATCCCAATGCTGTCTGTGACGACTATCTTTCGTATCCAAATGTCAAAGGAACTACCAGTGCTGCTGGCGGACTGCTTGCCAATGGCAAGCCCTTGATCTGTGGCGGATTTTATGATGACAAAAAGTGTTTTTACCTAGGCAATTCAAGTGTCCAGACCTGGACTAGAGACAGTCGGTATATTTTCCAGGCTGCAGTTGTCAATGACATGTTGTGGTTAACTGGTGGGGTGTGGTCAAACACAACAGAATATGTCAGTCTTGGACAGGACACTGTCAGCTATGGCCCAGAGCTGCCCTATGACAATTATGTCTTTGGACATTGCCTTGTCAAGCCTGACAATGACACCTACATGATTCTGGGAGGGCGAGCCTACAGTAACAGGGATGTGGCAGACACTTACTTTTTCCATGTCAGCAATCAAACATGGCAACCAGGTCCAACACTGACATCTGCCAAGTACGGAATGTCATGCGGTGTCATACAATCGCTTGACTCAACCACTGATGACAAGATTGTTGTCGTGGCTGGACGGCAAAGGCCAATTGAAACTTGGACAGTAGGATCGAGAGCAACTGAATTCACA
>JAAUYL010055964.1_pt1 | contig 14832 bp, 9 predicted proteins | sample 7278011 | NCBI WGS metagenome assembly JAAUYL01 (sample SAMN14350225, study PRJNA611818) | marine sediment metagenome | isolation source: surface marine sediment (1.8m) | place: French Polynesia: Moorea | collected 2018-08
GATGTAACTGTGAAACTGCAATTTTCAAACCTCATTTAATAAGAAAACTTTTTTCTCTGATTTATTTATGATTAGGGTGGAAGGTTTATTGCGAAATCAGAAATATAAACAAAGCTTTTGCAATCAAAAAATCAAAAATATCTCGACTCAGCCCGTTAATGTATGCAGAATCAGATAGTGTAGCAAATCGGGCATTTTTTGCAAGCCCCACTGGCGACTTTATTTCTTTGTTGTTCGGTGTCACTGTCTGGTTTATTCCATTTTTTGCCTCAGATGAACCGGTTTGAGAGCGGCCAGGTTGGATTGTTTTTGTCAACATTTTTTATTGCGCTACCCCAGATCGTTGCTTGAAATTGGCTTACCTAAAAGGTTAATTTTAAATAGTAAAGCTCGTATTTTTCGATTTTAACAAATCCCTTTTTAAGGGTCTGTGGTCAAAGCTTGAGTTTATAAGTTCAAGGTTTCATAAAGGATTATTAGAAATTAAAGAAGATGCTTTTAATTTTTTTGTTAAATTCGGAAATTCAAAAATGTAAACAAAATCTGCGCATGCCGGTCACTCAGAGGTGACCTTCATGGAAAATTGTAAACAAACTTTATTCAGTGACCAAGGCATATAGAAATGAAGGTTGGGGTCGTATCCTTGATCTCGATTATTAGCCACATCGCCTTGTTAAAATATGCAGATGAGCACCTACTTAAATGCGCCTTGGGAACTGAGCAACATAATCATCAACTCTGCTATTTTATCTAAGATTTCCTGAAGACTCCTTTCAAGTTACAGCACAATTCACAATTAAAAAATCTCTGAGAATTATGCTTTAACCAAACAAAAAGTCACTAGAATTATACAGAGACCTCTTTGGCGGACACTTTTTATATTCTTCAAGCCTTAGGCGAATCAATCCAAGATCCTTCTTTACCAGAAATCAAGTTTGACTTGAAAAGATGTGAATTTCTAGCTGAAAATAAATATTTTCAAGGAAGAGGAGTCGAGAAAAATCAATTGCAACATCACGATTTTTCGGCAAAAAATCTTGAAAAAAACCGACGAAACGAAAGAAAATTGTTAGAAGAAGACGGATGATCGCCTCAATTGACCTTTGAAAACATCTTTATTTTTTCAGAAATCCAGGAAATCTCAGGATTTTTCTCAATAATGAAGGATCGCGCAAGTTTTTAGCGCTTTTACAAACAAACACTTTTGGCAACCACAACAATCGACAAGGTGAAAAAAGGAGGATTGATTTTAATTCAGAAGATGATGCTAGCTCGCAAGGCCACAAAAATAAATAAATAAAATAATTATTTTTATGCTATCGTTGAAATCTCCAGGACTATTTTTAAAGATGTCATTTTAAAATTGGGAGAACAAAAGATTTTCCAACTTTATTGTTTGGTTACATTACCCGGTAATTTAATTTTAAGAATGTAAAGATTTTCTTTCTTTTTAAAGAAAAGTATTTTTTCGACAAAGGTCAGGGTATTTTCGCGGTTTTTAAAATGTCCTTTTCATTTAAAAAACTCTTTCACAGAAAAAAAAATATTTCTAGACATGAGCAGGTTAGACTTTTATTATTTTACAAGTCCTCAAAACTGAACAGTGACACTTTTACAATTGAAAATTCCTAAAGTAGTTTATTTAGCAATTTTTCTGAGCTTGAAGATGGAAAAAATGCTAGCTCAAACGTGCCCAGGAATTTTTCCGATGGATTATTAGAAGGACTCGGAAAAAGGGTTGATAAATAAATATTTTAGAAAATAAATAAAAACACAAAAAGTTACGCCTTGTCCTTGTAAAGCAATGCACGACAAATAAGCTTGGGCATCCGGTCAAAACGCTCAGCAATTTTTGGCGGCACAATTGGCCGGATTTTGTCGTGGCACCTGATCTAAAATATGCATCGGGTACCCGAGTCCATAAAAATCCTTTGAAAAAATATTTTTGCTTATCTGTTTTCCTCTACACAGATGCTATGCCATACGACACATGTTCCTCATTTCAGTGTCAACGCCAACGCCAATTGCTTCTTGGCCAAAAAATCCTGGATGACTCCATAAGCTGGAATAAAAAAAATCCTTGATCTTTTTGTGGAGAAAACATCTGCAATGCACAATTTCCAAGATGAACTTTACTTAAATTCGAGCCCATTTTTTGCTTTTTTACTCCGCTAGCGACCTTGATCTCGCTTTACTTTGAACTCCTACCTACCATCTCGCAATGATTTTCCAGAAATAAATGCTATTCTGTTCTAGAATTATTTATAGAAGGGTTGTGAAAATAATGAACCAAGGCAATTCCGAGGCACGATTTCACATTAAAAATACTGACATTTTCACAATTTTGTTGAGCGGAGCGAAGGCTCCAACAGAGACTTTGGACTCCTATTATTTGTTTTGAGTATGACTTGCCAAAACTAGCGCCAAGGTGGATATTAAGGAAATTAAAGTTCGCCACAGCAACCCACCCAATTTATATTGATCTTGACATTAAAAAAAGAAGTTTTATGTATGAAGGCGGTAGGCCGGGGGTCTAGGCTTGACTATGTAGTTGTTGTTGTTTTACTGTTTCCTGGTCATGATTTTTCGTGTGTGCAATCTTCTGCCCAGCCTATCCTACTATTTTAAGAGTATTTGCAGTAGAAGATACTCAAAACTTCAAGGACCTTGATTGAAAATTATGACCCCAGAGCTCGTAATTCGCTTCACAGGCATCTACGATTGCTTTGCGGTTTGCATTTTGGCATCGTATGGATGTTGTTTGGTTTGTTTACAAATTCATAGAGTTGTTAGACATAGCAAAATGTAAACAAATACAAAAAATATCTAGATTTCCTTGGAATTCTCCCCGCTTTAAAGTGACATTTTGATCGACAGATGGCAACTCTAAAAGGAGGTACTTAGTAAATAACGAAACAAGTTTGTTGTTGCCATTTTATTTTCCCGGAAAAAATATTGTTTTATTTTGGAAAATCCGGCGATTTCACGAGTTTTTTCCTCTCAATGGCCATTAAAATCCAACATTCCATTCTATCTATCTCGCTCGCGATTCCATATGTTGTGAATTCTAGCTATTTAGCAAAAATGTTTATTTTGTTTTCCTGATTATTTTAAAAATATATTTTATTTTCTAAGAATAAAATAAAATCGGAACAACATCAATTCTTTCAAATATAGACTCTTGGAATACGATTTTATTGCGGTCACTGCAGCCAAGAAAACCAAATCGTGCGTTAAGGCTTGCTCCAATTCATTCCTAGAACCTAAATTTGCAGAGATTTTTAGCTTATTTTCCAATCCGTGAATTTCTGAAGTCGAAGTATCTTTACTTGACCCTTACGGAAGTAAGAAAAGCCAAGATTTGGATGTGTTGCAGGCCTATTATTTCTATAATAAAGTTGAAAACAAAGTTCGTCTGTTTAGTTTTCAGATGAGGTTAGCCGAGGGGATCCCTGGCAAAAAGTCATAAAATCACGACGCTAAACAATGCAATCACACACAGATAGAACCATTATTATTATTGTCCGAGCGAGCGAAGCGAGCGAGGACACTAATTTCAGTCCAATTTGTTTCAATGGTGGCCTTTAAGGTGTGTGAGAATTTAATTTGTTGTGAAATAGCCTCAAAAATGGTAACAGTACATAGAAGGCTTGTGAAATTGTCAACAGCCTCAAAAATGGTAACACTACATAGAGTGGGTTGTGAAATTGTCAACAGCCTCAAAAATGGTAACACTACATAGAGTAGGTTGTGAAATTAGCAATAGCCTCAAAATTGGTAACAGTTCATAGAGGGGGCATGTGAAATTTGCAATAGCCTTAAAAATGGTAACAGTACATAGAGGGCTTGTGAAATATGCAATAGCCTCGAAAATGGTAACAGTTCATAGAGGGGGTTGTGAAATTGACAACAGCCTCAAAAATGGTAACACTACATAGAGTGGGTTGTGAAATTAGCAATATCCTCAAAATTGGTAACACTAAAATTGGTAACAGTACGTGGGGGCATGTGATTTTAAAGAAAATACACAACGAAATATTTCATGTGAGGTTCCTCGCTCGGACGCGTTCCACATCTTTAGTGTGGACGTCTATAACTTAATAGTATATCTACATCTTTCCATACATCACGATCTTATTTAGTTTTATTTATTAAAAATATTATTTAGTGAATTAAAAATAAGAATTGGCTGCTTTATACTGCGTCATGCCTTGACCATTTGGACTTCTTTTTGGATTGGGAATTAAAATGAGTTTTTTTCCATTGTCCAACAATTGTAATTTTCTCAGAGACTTCAACGAGCGGAAAAGCAAAAATATTTATTTTTCTTAATTTCCATACTTTGTGAAGTAGATGATGTATTCTCGTCGTTAACTGAGCATATTTAAAAAATGCACTTGAAAAAATACTTCCGTTTTTCATTTTTTGAACCACTTATTTTTTGAGAAATAGCTCAATTTATATTTCTAAAATATAATATTTTATTTTTCCTTAATTATGTCACCAAATTGTTGCACAAATTCGCTGCTAGGCGGTGCTGAGATCAATTACAAAAACTGTCCCAAATTTGGAAGGTGGGAAAATATAAAATGAAGCTTGATTTTGTTTTCACAAATTTTTCAGGTTTCTTTCAGGTTCTTTCAGGTTTTGACAAATTCTAGCAATTTATAGTGGCAAATTCCCGTACAATGGAACATTTTCAATTTTCCAAAGAGTTGGGTGGTAACCATTTTAAAATATTTAAGTACTTTGGTCTATTACTTTCAGATATTTCAAGGTTTGAAAAACTCAATATTTTGCCAAGTCCAAAAACTCAAAAAAGTCTAGCAGGTTTCACAAAAGAATACAAATAAAATATTTTTTTTTGTTAAACTTGCATTAAAACTTTTTAAATATATGCATGTGTGTGAGAATGAGATTGAACTTTCTCATATAAGGCTAAAGAGGATATTTTGACTTCAATATAACAACAGATTACTTCCTTTTAAAATTGCAATCTAAACATAATATTTATGTTTTCCAAATCCCATCACAGGGTCAGGTTTAAATTATTTTTTATTTTTATTTTTGAAACAAATCGACTTCCAGATAAATGTATCGAAATAAGGTCAAGCCCTTGTGCTGTCAAACTGTTTGCACTGACAATATCCAGAAAATCTCATAGAAAAACTGCCACATTTTTAAGCAAAAATATTGAACACAATAATAATTCTATGGGCATTTTAAAGTCAAATTACAAGGTTGAAAACTTCTGAATTCCGCTGATTTTTCTGTCAAAATATTTACCTTATTTTCAACTCTTTTTCGTACAGGCTCAGAATTTTCAGAGATAAAACTTTTAACATTTGGTGGGCTTTGTTAAAAGATTCGTACGTGAGCAAAATAATAAAATATGAATTTCTGACCATTTTCACGGAAAAAATCTACAAATTGAATATAATACTAAATATTAAAATTCAAGGATATTCTGGTTTTTTATTTGGATTTAAAAAAGCTCAATTTCTCATATTTTTACAGAATTCAATTAAAATATAGATGTGGTTGCATAGATTTTCCTTGTTAGGATATATTTATTTACAGTGGGTATTTAAGAATCCTACGCAAAAGTTCCTCCAGGATTAGATGATCAGCTTGAGCGGGGAGCGATCTTGTACCAAGGATGCCAATGAATCACGGCAAGATTGGGGAAGTGATTATCGCTGATAACACTGAATCTCCCGACCCTGCTCAATTGATTTCACAGGAAAAAAAACACAAAAATATCCTAACACAGACTTGTTAATTCAGATGACAAGCATCTGGGATTTTTAAATTCAAGGCTCAGTGGGTAGAAATTGACTTCTTCTGCTAGAAAGAAAGATTTAAGAGGCGAAAAAATCCCAAGTACCAAAATTGATCGAAACCATTTTCGTACAAGTAATTTCCCCAGGAACAGATTTTTGAAAAAAGAAATATTTTTATAACTTCATTAAACTCGATTTTCTATGGCTAATACATCACTGCAAGAGGTCTTGCTTTGACTAATAAAAAAATCTGTATTTTTAAAGGTCGGCATACAATAATTATTTAAAGTGATTTGTTGGTTTTTAATTAATTCTGGATTAGGGTTTGGAGATAAGGAAGAAAATGATCTTGGCCAACCCTAATTGTGAGTAATAGGATTTTGAAATCTCAGTTTGACGTCCACGCCCTTTGGTAAATCATTTTAGCAGAAAATATTTTTAATAAACTTTCGAGTAGGAGGACAATATTAAAGAATAAAGAAAACAAAGCTCTATTTTTGCTGCATACAAGGTTTCATTTGATTTTCTTTTGACAGATTTTAATTTAGAATTCAGGCAACACAGAGAGAGAGGTCGTGGCCTGAGCTGAGCCTGATTTTTTGATTGCATAAAATTGAATTTTAAATTGCAGTCTTTAAAAATAATCTCTGCTACAGTGGGATGCCAATAAGGAAGGCTTAAAATTGCCCGTTGAATTATTTGCAAACGCCTTTAAAAAGGACCACCACCTCCGCAAAACCGCTAAAAAGGGGAACCGACAAAAATTAAATCTTTGCAATTTTGAGTCGTGCTAATTTATTTTTTATGAATATTACTGCCCATTGTTGCCCAACAGGAAAAAAGTATTTTTAAAAAATAAGCAATTTTTTTCTAAAATTCTGTCAATTTTATCCCATCATTTTTTCGCTCGTTTGCACTAATTCCAAGTGATTTCCGAAGGTCAAAAATTCTTTTGAGACAGTGGGACGACAATTCAATAAAGCCACTACACACCATCTAATTTACAAGTGGTGGGACAAAAGGTTTTTAATTACTGCTACAATTGTAAATTCGTCCTTGCACGAAGCTTTATTGTATTGACCCTAGCAAAAATAACATGAAATGAAAACATCATCTTCCGCATTTTGTTTGTTTTAAAGTGGCTGGGAATATTTTTTGGCCTGAGAAAAATACGATAAAAATCTTGTCATTTGCGACAAAAAGTGGCTTAAGATGATGCCAACAATCTAATTTAATACGGTTTCACTTACCTGAGCGTATTTTTGTACGACTTGTCGCAGTCCAGAGTTCTTGAAACTCATGGCAATGATTGGAAATAAATCTTGATTCCTCCAGCCCGAGGGCTGAGACGCCCGCGGGTTCGACGCACCGGGTCCTAACCCTAGGGTGGCTGAGGACTTCCTCCTAGCGGGAGAATTGAGAACGAAGGACACTTTTTTGGCCTTGACAGGCTTTCTTTCTTTCACCATTTTCACGGATTTTTTTCACAGGCACACTTGTTTATTTTATACCACAGTTTTGTCCATATTTTTATGCGATTTCAATCACAAAAGCTTGTCAAATTGATAGAAAAAGCACTGCAGTATTTTTAAAAATCTGTCAGAACTCTGTCACACCTGAAAAAATAAAAAAAATATATGGCTCAATTTTTTTTCTGTGAAATATTACAAAATATATGAGCAGATGGAATCATATTTCCCTGCAAAAAATCCGTTGCTGAAAAAATACCGTGATTTCTCTCATAACTGCGTTGATAATAAACAACAAATATCGATTTTTCCCAACTTTTTTTCGTGTGAAATTGTGAATAATTGGAGGCAATAAAAATAAAAATTATGGATTAGACAATTCTTCTGAATATTTTGCACCGGCTTTTTTGAACTTTTTATGATACAACAATAAAAATGTGTTGAAAATAATTCTTTACCTAAGACGTTCACTTTTCACTGAATAACAACTTAATTAAAACTGAAATCTAGAATTTTGAAAATTCTGTTGAGCTGTCACCTTAGTGAGCATTTTCAAACTGGAGAAGGACAAAATATTTTCTGTACATTATTGTATACAAAAATTCACATATTGTCCCAGGGGCGCATGTGATAAAAAGCTGCTTATTGTAAAAGTTTAGAGTAGAGCACGAGCAAGAAAAATGTAAACAAAATGTTGTTGAGGTTTTACTCCAGAATGTAAACAACTGCATTTTTATTGAATAAACGGGCGTGCGCTCTCTCTCAAACGTGGTTCGAGTTGCACCCGTTGCTCATGGGGGAGCAGATGCTCTCCTTGCTGTCGTTGGCCACATACTTTGTACCGGCCGCCGATGGAAAAACATGCCTTGTCATGAGTTGAACCATAAATTAACTTTTTCTTGCTGGGAAAAAAAGATTCCATTCTAAAAGTCTTGATCATCACGGATGACAGCTTGAGCACACGTTTGAATCCTGGAGGGGGTGGCTCAAATTCAATGGACTGAATAGGCAAACTCTTATGCCGTGTCCATTTGCCCCAACAACATGATAGAAATTTCTATCTTCACTTAATAACGTTATTAAGTGAAGATAGAAATTTCTATCATGTTGTTACGGCAGATGAACTAGGTATTAATCCGCGCTTGAAAACCACAACACAATAAAAACGAAGGAAGACAGCTGAACAAAATGTTGAGTTCTTTATTTGCTCAAGACATTGAAGTGGTTTTCAGTTGCAGTTTGCCATAGAATCGGGCACCAACATGGCAACTGAGCTATCTCTGGCAACTCTAAGCTTTTGCTCCATTTCTTCGACCATGCAGTCTTTGGCAGACCTGCATGTGATCTTGATAAGTGATGAGAAATAACTGTCCCTGTCGAAGCCACCGACAATGACCATGCTTTTCTTGTCAGATGTGACAATGCTGGATGCACCAAACATTTTGACTGGCAGGACAGTATTGAGTCGGACAAAATCTCCGCTAGATCCAATGATCCACGTATCGATGTCATCAAAAGGATCAGGCGCAATGTATCCACCCGCTACCACAACAATCCTTTCGGCTCCATTAGAAGTTTCCAATACCTGACATGTGATGTAGACCTTTTCACGTGACAAGTTTGGGCCACGAGTCCAGGTCTGGTTTTCAACATGGAACAAGTAAGACGACCTTGTCCCATCGCTGGCAAATCCACCAATGATCATGTAGGTCTCCTTGTCCAGTTGGACAAGACAATGACCAAGCCTGGATGCAGGCAAGTCGGGTCCATAAACAGATTCTTTTCCTGGTGAAACATATTCTGTGGTTTTCCTGCCCGCTCCACCAGTCACCCACAAGCTGGCTCCATCTTCAGTGGGAAGTGTAGCGGCATACCAACGTGTTTCCAGCATTTGAGTTTTCATGCCTGGATCGTCAAGGTTGTAACAATTCAATGTCTCAGGATATCCACCACAAACAAATGGACTGGCTCCATTGATGAGGCCACCAATTGCTCCATGGATTCCATCACCAGGATAGGGTAAGTAATCTGTGCAATCCCCGACAGGATTGCTCAAATCAATGATCTCTGATGCACCCTCTGTTTGATGATGAGGTTCTCCAGTGGTCACAAGGACCTTGGTCCAACCTTGGTCAGCATCAGCTATGGCAAGACTCAAAAAAGTTGTGATAACAAAAATAAGACCTTTGACTTTATTCGCCATTTTGACCACTTCAAGTTGCAAACAGCAAAAATGATCAATCATCAAATTATCTCTCTGCAAAGACTGCCACATAAGATCTTCCTTATCAATGTAAGCCTATTGTGACTTTGCCTAGATAAAACTCAATGGCCTATGACCGGCCTATGAAAAACAAAAACAGAAAAAAAGTTACTTTTGTTAGCTATTTATTTTTGCACAAGAAATCCAAGTGGCTCAATGCATCAAGTAAACTGTAACTTTGGTTTCAGTCACAGTTTGCCAGAGAGTCGGGCACCAACATGGCAACTGCATACCTTCTGGCAACGCTGAGCTTTTGCTCCATCACTTCAGCTGTGCAGTTGTCTGCAGAGCTGCATGTGATCTTGGTCAAGGATGACACATGACTATTTAAATCAAAGCCACCAATGATGACCATGCTTTTCTTGTCAGATGTGACAATGCTCGATGCCCCAGACAAATAGTATGGCAGGACAGCATTGATTTTTACAAAATCCCCACTAGATCCAACGATCCATGTTTCAATGTCATTGAAAGTATTGGGCGCTTGATATCCACCAGCTACGACAACAATCCTTTCTGTTCCATCAGTAGTGTCCAATACCTGACATGTGATATGGCCCTTTGGGCGGGACAAATATGGGCCAGGAGTCCAGGTCTGGTTTCCAACATGAAACAAATAAGACGAACTTTTTGCATCGTTGGAAAATCCACCAATGATCATGTAGGTCTCCTTGTCCAACTGGACCAGGCAATGACCTAGTCTGGAATCTGGCAAATCTGGTCCATAGACCGATTCTTTGCCTGGCGAAACATATTCTGTCTTGCTTGTGGGAATGAATGGGTCTTCATTGCCCCCAGTCACCCACAGGCTGGCTCCATCTTCAGTAAGAATTGCAGCTGCATACACATGTGGCTCCAACATTACAGCTTTCACATCAGGATCACCAAGGAAGTAACAATCTGCATTGTAAGGACTACCTCCACAGATAAATGGAGTAGTTCCATTGATCAGGCCACCGACTGTTCCTTGAACTCCAGCTTCATATCCAGGATATGGCAAGTAGTCACTGCAATCTCCAAGAGGATTGCTCAAGTCAATGATTTCTGACACCTCATCTTGTGGATAAAGAGCGTCTCCAGTGGCCACTAGCAGCTTGGTCAACCCCTCTTTTACAAAATATGAAGAACAGAAAGTTCCAAGCCATAGATTGATATTATTTACCAACAATTTCACAGTTCCTTTCCCCACTGAGACAAGTAGAGCAGTCTTCATCAACCGAGTGACAGGTTTTAAAGAGCAGACATAAGCTGCTGTCCATTATAAATGTGTACCAATTGCAATCAGGGTCTCCTTGGCAAAGACTCAAGCATTGAACTTCAGACTCAGCCTCATCTCTGTGATCAATATGGCCCTGTACATTATAAAATTATTGCAATCATGTAACATTAATAAAATGAAACTAAATAGGTTATAACCTGACAAGATCCTTGGATACTACATTGATAAACATCACAATCTTTTTCGCTTGTCACACAAGAACTACACGAAGCTTCGGTGATGTTGTCACAGTTGCTAAACAGTCCACAAAAGTTAGTGTCAAGATCAAACGTGAACCAGTTGCAATCCTGGTTGATTTTGCATTCATTGTGACAAGCAGACTTGTCCCCGCCAATCTCCGATTGGATCAGGTCACTGTCAACGCACTGACCTGGAACTGAGCATTGCAACTCAGCATTGCCAATGCTGAAAAAGGTCGCAGCAATCACGAAAACCAGTCGTTGGACTTTGATGGCCATTTTCAGGTGAGAGCAAAGATGTTACTGAATTGCCTACTGTTAAATCTGCCTACCTTTATAGCTACGATATTATCTAATTAGCACACATTCTTGTACATTTTGACTTTGCTTGATAAAGTACGAGTATCTTTTGACTTATTTAAAATAACATTGACAACTTGACATGTCACTCACCCGTGCAGCACTTTTCGTTCTCTCACGGAAATTTTTAATGAATATTTTTGTAGCTCAACGGTTTTTCTCATCAAACTCAAACACATGTGGAATCAGTGGATTTTCACAAGTTATGTCACCTCATCAGCTCAGCACTGCTCAAAACAGACTGAGGAGAGCTCAGAAAATGAGCAGATGCAAAGCTTTGGGATTTTTCTCCAGGATGAAAAAATCCGTTTAAAGGCTTCTGGTCACGAATTTTCTAACACAGATGGGTCAAACATGAAATTGGCGCGTGTTCTCTGCAGGAGCTTTTTAAGCAAAATCATCCACTTCTATAAAATGCTGAGCGTTTTCAGAAATCAACGATCGTAATTGTAGCTATGGTTTTGAATTTCTGTTTTGTACCTGGTCAGAGTCAGAAGACTTTTAATTCTTTTGCAGCTGCCACCCTGATTCCTAAAAATATAAATATATGCTCATCCAGACCTCTCCCAATGTTGGACGGACAAGACTATAATAAGAGTGTCAGCATGATTTCTCGTGTCATCATAGCCAACAGACTCGAAGCCTGGAGCATAACTAATTTTCCATTAAAAATATTCTAAAATATTTTTTTTTTCTGTGAAACAAGGAAGACCAAACTCTAAACTAAATGCAATTAAAAGGTCGTTACCGCTTTAATGTAGTAATTATTTTCCAGTGTAACGTAACAAAACAGGAACATTTTTGTCCCAATATATATTTTTCGACACGCTAAGTTGCAAATTGTAATTGGTATTTTGCAAAAAGTTGGCTCCAAAATTCTGCAGTATTGTATTTTTTCCGTGAAAATTGACCAGAAGGGTCATCAGCTGGTCAGCTGTCGCCATTGACCGGCACGCTCATTGTTAAGATATTTATGGTGTCCTTAAAGTGTTCAATGAAGTGGTTAATAGCTATTATCTTGGACAAGAATCTAGGACAATGCTGGGTACAAGGAAGACAGTCTGAAAAAAATGCATATATGGGACAGCTGGCCAACCTTTTTGAGGTAACCTATAGTTAAACTGTTAGCGAGACGCGGCTCACCTTAAGTATGTAGTGAAGTTAGTTAATACCTGGGGAGAGGGGGCAGATGGTCTCTATGAATGGGTACAATACAATTTCACAGGAAAAAAAACACCATATCCCTACAGCCAACAATATTTGTGCTGCAACTTGGTTAGTTTCTCCACTTCCAAAAGGGATTCTTTTTCACTTTTCCAGCAGGTATTTAACTTTTTTCACTACATGAAAAAATTGGGGAGCCCGATCCGTTAAAGGGCAGATGGTTTTTGATAACTAAGCAGCAGGAGAAAATTGAAAAAAATATGGGAAAATCAAAAGGAATTTTTATTCACTCAATTTTATTTATTTCGGTTCCATTATGAACGGATGATTCAAGCATTCGTTCACCGATGGCCGTTTTAGAGGGTCGATAGCATGGATCTTGTCAAGAAGATCGACCAAGTTTGTCACACGAACATTGTTCTCGGCAGTCAACCTTTCGCCAGCTCTTAGTTCATGCGACAGGCTTCTGGATTTGTTCACCACCGGCATCACTGTTACCTTGTCCCTCTGAGTAACTTTGTCAGTTTCATGACTAAGAAAGTTGCACGAATCGTCGAAATGCTGAGCCTTAAACATGCCCCTTCGGATGATTTTGTTCGGGAACTTCCCCTTCAACTCCATGAAGAGCCTGAGCATCTGGTTGTTGGAGTGGCCAGGAAACATGATCTTGCCAGTGTAGAGCTCGTAAATCGTCGTGCCAGCACTCCAAAGATCCACTGAAAAATCGTACTTCAAACCGATGATGATTTCTGGCGCTCGATAGAATCTAGACACGAGGTAAGGAGTGATTTCATTCTCGCTCACGAGGGAGGCCGAGCCGAAGTCGCACAACTTGAGCACACTCTTCGTCTCGTTGACCAGGATGTTATCGGGCTTGATGTCGGCATGGATGATGTTGCACTTCCTGAGCAGTTTCAAGGCACACAACAGCTGATGGGCGTAGGACCTGACGGCCAGGATGTTGATTCCGACATGCTTGCCGTACTTTTTCAAGACTTCCCTCAGGTTCATGCTCAAGGACTCGAAGCTCAAGCAGAGATGCTTCTTGTGGAAGAAGTGCCTGTACAACCTCAAGCAGTGGTACTTGTCGTCAGGATCGGCCTCGTTCAGCCGACGCAGCATCTCCAATTCCTTGAGGCCGGTCTTGTGCATGATTTCATTGTTCCGGATGATCTTGATAGCGACCTCCTGACCCCCGCGTGCCATGTCCCTGGCGCGGACGACGTTGCTGAACACCCCGTGGCCGGTGTAACCGAAGACGTTGTACCTGGTGTCCAGGATCTCGCCGGTCTGGACCCGATAGTAGCCCTCCGCATCGTCCCAATTGTCGGTCAGGTTCGGGTTCTCGTTCGACGCCATGATGGTCTGGTTGTCCTCGTTGTTTCTCGCGTTTTCGGCGAGAACGTTGCTGTCCTCGTCCTCCAGGGCGAACATGTCAACCGCCAGCCCCGAGTTGGCATTGGATCCGGAGTTCAGCTTGAGCGACCGCCATTCTCCCCCTTCCTCCTGGTTTGGTTTCGAACTGGAATGGTCAGATTTCGATTTAGATGGATCTTTAGCGGTTTTAGAAGCGGCTTTTTGAGAAGTAGAAGACTCTACTTTTCCAGGTCCACGAGCGTAGAATCCGGGGTCAAGCTCCTCATGTTCCTCATCACTGCTCGTCCGGCGATCGTCCTCAACTTGAGCGGAGGCCGAGATTCGCGTAAAGGAGGACTGCTTCTGTTCGGCAGCTCCGTTGCCGCTGCTTCCCAACTTGGCCATCAGAGCCTGGCGCTCCTTGCGTCGCCGCTCAATGATGGCCTCCTCATCCTCTTCCTCCACATCACCGTCAATGTCAAAGCTCTCGTCTTTGTCGACAATCTCAACGTCGCCATCCTCGTCCGACGAGATGCGAATCACTTCGTCGGCACGTTTGCGGTCGCGATGCCGACGATCTTTGTTGCCATGGCGATCCCTGTCTCGATCACGGTCGTCTCGGCGATGGCGACTCCTGTCGCCGCCACGATCGCGATCCCGGTCGCGACTTCGGGATCTTGTCCGACTACGTTTGTGTTTCTTGTGAGAAGACTTGTCCCGGTGCCGGCTGCCTTCTCGGCTCCCACGATCGCGATCCTCCCGTCTGTGACTGCTTGACCGATCTTTGTCGCGATCTCGGCGATCACTCCTGTTGTCTCCCATGTCTTATTTGATTAATTTTCGTTTCGTTGCCAAAATTCAAAACGTTTTCTTCTTCCTTCACAGATAGTGCTGCTGAGCCCGAAGCCCGAAAAGCCCGACCCGAAGTAAATAAGGTCCCGAGCCCGAAACCCGAAAAGCTCGAAAATTTGTCAAAACC
>JAAUYL010029857.1_pt1 | contig 14830 bp, 12 predicted proteins | sample 7278011 | NCBI WGS metagenome assembly JAAUYL01 (sample SAMN14350225, study PRJNA611818) | marine sediment metagenome | isolation source: surface marine sediment (1.8m) | place: French Polynesia: Moorea | collected 2018-08
ATCTCACTTACAGTTGCCAAACACCATAAGTAATTCTACTTAATTAAACAGATAGATTTTCTGTAACTTGTTATAAGACAATTTGAAGTGCGGAATGTGGGTAATAAGGTTATATTGTAGACCTAGTATGTATGGCTTGAACAAAGCGACCATCCCAACGCCATGCGCCAAGTCAAGCAGATAGACAATAAACCCTCCTGGTGGCGCTTTTTCCATCGCGTTTCGTCAGCTACATTTTGCTGGAGTTTAGTAGTGATGCGATCGCGCCAGTAGAAAAAGCGATATTTGCGGCTTTCATCGCTTTTTCTACTGGGAATTGATTAAAAAGCTGGAACCATTCCTCAAAAATAAAACCGACGATATCTCTGACCTTCGCTTCGGATGCTTCAGCGGTCAGTACTGTTTTGCTACCGCACAACGCGCGTTTTTCATGTCGCGTAGCGAAACGCTACGCGACATATTTGCGGAGCATTCCGTCAGGAAAAAACATAGTTCGGACTCTAGGAGATTAACTGAAATGACCAAGGTAAGAGCTTTGAGAGGCAACTCTACAGGTTCTTTTATCCATCCTTATACCATTTATCAAAAACTTTTCTACCTGTATCTTGAGTAGGGGAGAAGTAAACATAAGAATAATCAATACGCTTCTGGCTAACAATTATCAAAAAGGTGATTCGGCTCTTTTTAATTACTTAATAATTGAAGTGTCGTTAAGTATCGCATTAATGTATGGTAATTGATATTATACCTAATTCCATCTATATTCCCCAGGTAAAATAGCGGGACTTTCAGATTTTGCACAGCAAAAATGGCTTTAAAGATAATCGGGGTAAGGAAAATATCTCAACAGACTAAAAATGGCTCAAACTTTGACAGATCAAGAAATAGGATGATTTGAGCTTAAACTCTTGCTGTGTAATCTTTTGATACTATTTTTAAATTACTTTTTGCTAAAGTCTGGTTATATAGATTCCCAACATTATGCAATAAACGCATTTTTAAAATACATAAAATTCATAAAACTAAACATTTAGTAACATAAGCTACGAATTATTTATTTGCCTTCCTCTAAATTGGTCAACAACAAATTAAAAGAAAATTAGTTAAACAGATATGCTCAGAAAACATATAATCTCTTAAAAAAGTTTTTTATCCTAGTAAACATCTCAAAAAAAACAAGCAATTAACTCAAAACTAGACCTAAAATTAGGTTTTGAGCTGGAAATAAAAGTCTGTAAATAAGGAAAATATAATAGATGACAGGCACTATAGAACGCCAAACAAAACTAAATAAGTTTGAAAAATTTAAAGCAGAAAAAGATGGTGTAGCAGTAAAAACAGAAATAGAACATTTTGCCAGAATAGGTTGGGAAGCAATAGACGAAACAGACCGGAACCACAGACTCAAATGGTTGGGTGTATTCTTTCGACCTGTGACTCCAGGCAAATTTATGTTAAGGATGCGTATGCCTAATGGAGTTATTACCAGTCAACAAATGCAAGTTTTAGCAGAAATAGTCCAACGCTACGGCGAAGACGGTAATGCTGACATTACTACCAGACAAAATCTACAACTGCGAGGAATTAGAATTGAAGACATTCCAGACATCTTCAATAAATTTGAACGAGTTGGTTTAACCAGTGTTCAATCTGGCATGGATAACGTCCGAAATATTACAGGTTCCCCAGTTGCTGGCATTGATGCTGACGAACTCTACGACACCCGTGAGTTAGTACAGCAAGTCCAAGACATGATTACTGGTAATAGCAAAGGCAACCCTGAATTTACTAATCTACCACGAAAATTCAATATAGCGATCGCTGGATGTCGTGATAATTCAGTTCACGCGGAAATCAATGACATTGCTTTTATTCCTGCCTACAAAAATGAGAAATTTGGTTTCAATGTTCTGGTGGGTGGCTTTTTCTCAGCCAAACGGTGCGAACCAGCTATACCTCTAAATGCGTGGGTAGAACCCAATCAAGTCGTTGCCCTTTGCCGAGGCATTTTAGAAGTCTACCGCGACAACGGACTTCGGGGAAATCGGCAAAAAGCAAGATTAATGTGGCTTATAGACGAGTGGGGACTCGAAAAGTTCCGCATAGAAGTTGAGCAACAAATGGGGCAAACTCTAGAAACAGAAGCACTCAAAGACGAAATTATCTGGGAAAAGCGGGACCACATCGGGGTTGACAAACAAAAACAACCAGGGTTAAACTACGTAGGATTAAATATTCCTGTTGGCAGATTCTATGCTGCTGATATGTTCGACCTAGCTCGTTTAGCTGAAGTTTATGGCAATGGAGAAATCCGTTTGACCGTTGAACAAAATGTTATCATTCCTAATATTCCTGACTCTCGACTGGAAGCATTTCTAGCTGAACCCCTCCTAGAAAAGTTTTCTATTAATCCTCAACCATTAACTAGGGCCTTAGTTTCATGCACAGGGGCACAGTTTTGTAACTTTGCTCTGGTTGAAACAAAAAATCGCGCCTTGGCAATAGCCAAAGAACTAGAAACCGAACTATCAATGCCAAAAGCAGTACGCATTCATTGGACTGGTTGCCCCAACTCCTGCGGACAACCCCAGGTTGCAGAAATTGGTCTGATGGGTACTAAAGCTCGCAAAGATGGAAAAATGGTTGAGGGTGTTGATTTGTACATGGGTGGTAAAGTTGGTAAGGATGCTCAACTTGGAACTTGTGTGCAAAAAGGTATTCCTTGTGAAGACCTTAAACCAATATTAAGGAATTTGTTAATTGAAAATTTTGGTGCTCAACCAAAGTAAATTTTCGAGCAAGGGAGTCTAGAAAATCTATCAGAAATCTTACAAAAAAGACCGGAGTAGCTTAATTAGTCACCTAAAAAACAAAGAGGGAAATTTGCACTGTAATCAAGTTTAGTCTTGACTTTATATAGCGCTTCTCAAATTTAGTCTTACAGCTAAAATTTATTACACTCAAAACACAACATTTTTACAACAAGGAGAATCTCAACAATGTCTACTACAGTTAATAGTTCTAACAATTCATCCGAAACCGCAAAATCTCTAGGTTTGAAAATTATATCTGTAATTGGGTTAACACTATTTACTGGTTTTTATGCCAATAGTTGGCAGCGCTCTCTAAGAGAATATGCTCAACAACAAGCAGAAACTACTGTTGCTACATCCACTACTGATACTGCTCCTATTGTAGCCAACACATCCACATCAAAATCTACTGTTATCGCATCAACTTCGGGCGTTTCTCCAGTGGTTGATACTACCCAGTCAGTCTCATCAGTCAATACAGTACCTGCAGAAACTGCACCGATAGAAACTGAAGTAACTATGGCAGTTCCAGAAACTCAAGCAGCACCAAAAATTACTAACTCAAATACTCTTGAGAAATTAAGCTCGGTACTGTACAACCAGATCGACAAAGCATGGCAACAATATCCAACTTTTTCTGAAAATTTAGCCTATCGAGTCACAATGAATTCCGCTGGAATGATTGCCAAGTATGAACATATCAATAAAGCAGCATCCGAGTATATTGCAGAAACTCCTTTAGCCAAATTGACTAACTCTAGCACTATTGATGCTAACAAACCAACAGCAGAATTTTTAGTGCTACTAACTCCCAATGGTGTACTTCAAGTTAACCAATGGGTAGCTGAATAAGTGTTAGGTGTGGATGTTAGGGGTTTTCAAGCTGATAGGATTAGTGTAAGGTGCGTTATACGGCTAAAATCTAGACTGTGAGAAAATCTGGAAAACTATGTACATCAGTAGGTAGAGTTACCACCGGTGTTAAGTCTGCTCTTGATAATAAGGTAACAGACTGCGGTCAGTGCTTCTCGATAAAACAGGAAACTAGACTCCAAAGCTCAAACCATCCTTTGGGTAAGTTCAGTAGAACGGTATGTTCTGCTCCGCAAGATGAAAAGTGAGAGTATAACGCCCTCCAAAAATTATAGCGGTTTTCACAAAGGTACAGTACAGAAACAATATAAGTATGCGTCAAGCTTGATAAGTAACAGACCTGATAATTGGTCTATTTTAATGAAAACATCCATAAATCAAGACTGACGCACGCACCTATCCTGATTCAATTGTTGCCCAGTGGGAGCACTATGCTCCGCGTGCGTGTGAGCGATATGTTATGGCTAAGACCACGCTTCACGTTTTCCTACCGAATGCTGACCAAATATGTTGGCGAAAGCCGAAACATATTATCAACACTTAAAAATTAACTAGACAGACTACTAGCTCCAACCTTTATAAATTGATAAACAGAACATAAGCATAATCGTAATCAAATAAAATATGTTAACAGAACTCTGGTCTTTTCGCGGTCGTTACCGCATCCTCCATTTAACCTGGTTTGCTTTTTTTCTCTCCTTTGTCGTTTGGTTTAACTTAGCACCATTAGCAACATCATTAAAAGCAGACTTTGGTTTAGAAACTTCTCAAATCAGAACTATTGCTATCTGTAACGTTGCACTCACAGTACCTGCCCGAATTATTATCGGAATGTTGCTAGATAAATACGGACCAAGAATCACCTATTCACTCTTACTGATGTATGCAGCTATTCCCTGTATCGGTTTTGCTCTTGCTCAAAACTTTAGCCAGTTGGTGATCGCTCGTTTAGCATTAAGTATTGTCGGTGCTGGTTTTGTTATTGGTATCCGCATGGTAGCTGAATGGTTCCCCCCTAAAGAAATAGGTTTAGCAGAAGGTATTTATGGCGGTTGGGGTAACTTTGGCTCTGCTGGTGCTGCCTTCACACTGCCAACTATAGCTGCTTGGTTAACTTTTGGTTCCGGTGATGTGCTGAACTGGCGGTTATCGATCGCTCTTACAGGTATCATTGCTGCACTTTATGGTGCGTTTTATTTTTTTAATGTTCAAGATACACCCCCAGGCAAGGTTTATCAGAAACCAAAACGTGCTAGAGGTTTAGAAGTTACTACCCAAAGTGATTTTATTTTCCTCCTGGTGATGAATCTTCCTTTAATAGGAGTTCTCTGTTTGTTAGCTTGGCGGTTGAGTAAAGTAGGTTTCTTATCTCCTGGTCAACTTTATATTGTCTGGTTACTACTATTAGGTTTGTATGCTTTCCAAGCTTATAACTGTTGGGCAACTAATAAAGAGCTAATTGCTGGAGAAAAACGCTATCCCCCTAGCGATCGCTATAAATTCTCCCAGGTAGCAATTTTAGAGTTAACTTATTTTGTGAATTTTGGCTCTGAGTTAGCAGTAGTTTCTATGCTACCCGCTTTCTTTGAAAATACTTTTGGTTTGAGTAAGGCAATGGCAGGGATGATTGCTGCTAGTTATGCTTTTATGAATTTGGCATCTCGTCCCGGTGGTGGTTTAATATCTGATAAGTTAGGTAGTCGTAAGTTAACAATGACAGTATTGACTGCTGGGATGGGGATTGGTTATCTGACATTTGGTCGTGTAGGTGAAGGTTGGTGGTTACCCGGTGCTGTTTTACTGACAATGTGTTGTTCTTTCTTTGTCCAAGCTGCTGAAGGTTCTACTTTTGCTATAGTTCCCCTAGTGAAACGGCGAGTTACTGGTCAGATTGCTGGTAATGTTGGTGCTTATGGTAACGTAGGTGCAGTGGTTTATCTGACTTTATTTAGTTTATTGCCTGAAGGTGCTGTTGGTAATAAAATTTTCTTTGAAGTTCTCGGAGTCTTGTCAATTATTGTAGCATTTATCTGTGCTTTCTTCTTGAAAGAGCCAGAGGGTTCATTTGCTGAACACCATGAAGGGGAAGACGATAGGCAAATCGAATCTGCTCCTGTGTTTGCTAAAGACTAAGGTTTTTTTGTTGGTGTCACTATTGAGTAAATATAACTGATGAGTAGGTGGATTTCCTACTAGACATAGGCGTGATAATTAAAAATTAAATCATTAATTCTTTCCCCCTACTCCCGTAGGGGCGATTCGCTCTTCGCCCCTACTCCCTACTACCTCTTTTCCGAAGAGCTCTACTGTTCTTAAGTCTGTGGAAAGAGTAATATGACATACTGCGGTCGATGATTTTTACCGAAAAATTGGGTTTGAAGCCTCGCCCGCTTATGGGCGACTTTTGAGTTTTTTTTTGTTGATAAATCTGCTAGAATATTGTTAGTTTAAAAATGCAATTATGAAAGCTAGGTATAAGTATCGTATCTATCCAACACCGGGACAAAAACACCGAGAGCGCAAAACTATTTGGCTGTGTTTGCTGGCGCAACGCTACGCGAACGTGTTGTCTGGAATGATAGTATGGCTTTCTCTCAACAAAAGTATAGATTAGGAGAGAAGAAACCTTACTTATCTGAACTACAAAAACAGTTGATTACATCTGCAAAAAAAACTCAAGATAGAGAATGGTTATCAGATGTTTCAGTTGTACCATTGCAGCAGTCATTAAACGATTTAAACCAGGCGTTGCTCTAACTTTTTTACTTCAACCAAAGGCAAAAGAAAGGGTAAACCTGTAAGGCCCCCTAAGTTTAAAACTAGAAAGTCTAAGCAAACTGCGAGATTCACCTTGAGGGGATTTAAACTACATCAAGATCAAGTCTATTTAGCTAAAATTGGTAAGTTAAAGATAGTTTGGTCTAGAGAGCTACCTGCTTCCCCGTCGTCAGTAACAGTAATTAAAGATTCTGCCAATAGATATTTTCTAAGTTTTGTAGTAGAAATACAACCGGAAATCTTACCTCAAACTGATAATTCAGTAGGTATAGATTTAGGAATTAAAACTTTTGCAACTTTGAGCAATGGTGAGAAAATTGATGCTCCAAAACCATTAAAGAAACGAATCAATAAATACAGGAAGTTAAGTAAATCATTATCTAAGAAAACTATAGGCTCTAAAAGGTATGATAAGGCACGGTTGAGAATAGCAAAATTTCATGCCAAACTGAAAGATACAAGAACTGATTTTCTACATAAATTATCCACTGAAATAATTCGTGATAACCAAACAGTTATTTTAGAGGATTTAAACGTTTCCGGAATGGTTAAAAAGCGGTGCGACCCCGCGTCGCCGACAGCTCGCTTGCGGAACGCGCACCAAGAGACCGGAAATTATCTAGAGCGATTTCAGATTTGGGATGGCGACAATTCCGAACATTCCTAGATGGAATTGCTCTAAAATATGGTCGTGAATTTAGAGTAATTGATAGATGGCTGGCAACATCTCAAATCTGCTCTGGCTGTGGATTTAAGGGTGGGAAACTAGACCTTTCAATTAGGGAGTGGGAATGCCTCAACTGTGGTGCTAAACATGACCGAGATGAAAATGCAGCCATCAATATATTAGTCGCGGGTGGGCAATCCGAGACTTTAAATGGACGTGGAGGCAAGCGTAACCCACCCCCATCCCCTCCCGGGAGGGGAGCAAGAGGGGTGGGTGCAGCAGCCTATGAAACGTCAACCCGCCGAGGGGCTAGGGCTCGGTAGGAATCCCCGCGCCTTTTAGGCCGGGGAGGATGTCAAATAAGCAGAAAACTAAACTTCAAATATCAAAATAGATTTTGGGTAACTTTGGCTAAGTTCAGTAGAACGGTTGCTGAATGACCGTAAGATTTTTCTAGATTCTGAATAAAAACCTCGCCCTTAAGGGCGAGGTTTTTATTCAGAGAAGGTGAAATAGAGGGGAAAGTTGAGCAGTATAAAAATAGAAATAAGAACTTTTTTTGACCGCTAATTCAACGGACTTGATATAGTAACTAAACCTTAAATTATTGAGTGTTAAACTTTGTAGTGTTCATCCAAGATAGTAAGCGCGTTTTGCAGAGCTTCAATCCTTGTCGCTACTAGGTTTTGGGGAGCTAAAATATTCCAGATATTTAAGTTTTTGAGTCTGGCTTTGACCTGACCAGATGAACCAACAAAAAACACTTCACGATATTTTCGACGTGCTTCTTTGACCATATTCTCAATAGCTAGAGACATAGTAATCCCAATATAAGAAACATCGCTGAGGTCCAGAATCAGAACATCATACTTTTCTACCATCCCCATCTGTCCAGAGATAGCCTTGGCAGCCCCAAAACTCATCGGTCCACCGAGATGTAGCAAAAGGAGGCGACCTCTAGCTTTCTGAAGGAGTTGTTTTTCTTCATGGCTTAAGGGAGCCTCATCATGGGGTTCAACTATAGCCTTAACTTCGTCAACTTGAAGGTCACTAAGGCGTTTGACCGTCAAGAGATTGGCAATGAAAATACCAATGGCGACCGCAGTAATCAGATCGACAAAGACAGTTAGCAATAGTACACTGTACATAATGCCAGCAGCTTTGAGTGATAACTTATGCGCTCGTTTGAGGAATTCCCAGTCGATAATGTCAATTCCGACTTTGAGTAAGATACCTGCGAGGATAGCTTGGGGTATGACTTCGGTCAGTTTTCCAGCCCACAAGAGAATAAATAGTAAAATAACTGAATGAGTAATACCTGATAGGGGTGTTCTTCCACCAACATGAACATTGATGACAGTTCGCATGGTTGCTCCCGCTCCTGGTAATCCACCAAAGAGTCCAGACACTATATTTCCGATCCCCTGACCAATTAATTCGCGCTCGGAGTCGTGATTAGTGTGAGTAATGTTGTCAGCAACCAAGGAGGTAAGCAGGGAGTCTATAGCCCCTAGAGTTCCCAGCATCAAACCATTTACGAGCATAGTCTTCATTTGCTCTAAGGTAAATATTGGCAAGTGTGGTTTTGGCAAACCAGTGGGAATTTCTCCAATGAGTATCAAATTACTATCTCGCAGCAAGAATACTGAAATTAAAGTTCCTATTACTAATGCTAGGAGTGGGGACGGGATGAATGCAGTTACTCTGCGCGGTGTCAGGAAAAGAATTATCAGTGTGAGAATTCCTAGCGCAGTTGCAACCGGATGGAGATTGGTGAAGAAGTATGGGATTTTGCTAACTGATTCAACTACATTCGCGGAGCCAGGATGACCGAGAAATGGACCGACCTGAATCAAGATAATTATTACGCCGACTCCTGACATAAATCCTGAGATTACGGCGTAGGGTATCAGAACGATATATTTTCCGAGTTGCAGGACTCCAAAGAGTATCTGGAATAGTCCACCAAGCATAACAACAGTAAATGCCATCTCCAGACCTAAATCTGGATTCTTAGCGATTAAAGTGCTAAATACAGTTGCCATGATAACGGTCATGGGACCAGTTGGACCAGTAATTTGCGAAGGTGTGCCTCCACACAGAGCTGCAAAAAAACCAACGAAGATGGCACCGTAAAGACCAGTTATTGCACCAGCACCGGAGGATACCCCGAAGGCTAAAGCTAAAGGCAGTGCCACAATTGCAGCGGTCATACCGCCCAATAAATCCCCCCGCAGGTTATTGAAATGTAACCTATTAACAAGTTGCATGAGCGCTTTGATCTATTACTTTACTAGGTTAAAACAGAAAACTAATCAACACAATTAGATTTTAACAGAGGAAATAATCTCCTCAGAGTAAAAGCCACAGTTCTTCTGTGGACTAAGTTGGTAAACTTTCCGGTTTGGCCTTTTTCCTGTTTTTCGGACTTGCTATTTAACTTTACCTTGTACTGCTTCATAAAACCGACATAAAATGTCATAAGCGCGACATTTTAATGTTTACTTCTTGCTTCAACTGAGGCCGTCGGCGGGTTACTCATCCACAAGCATTTTCATGTCGGCGACAGCCGAAACGGTCAAGCCGAGCGCATCTCTCAAATTAATACTGGCGTTTAAATCTTTGTCTATTGACAAGCCAGATTCTGGGCAATCATAAGTTCTCAGATTTAATGGCATTTCTTGGACGTGACCGCAGTTATAACAAGTCTTTGATGATGGAAAATATCTTTCTGGTACTACCAGATCGCAACCGTACCATTCGTACTTGTATTTTAGCTGTCGCCTGAATTCGTAAAATCACTATCTGCTAACTGATTTAGCTAGCTTATGGTTAGCCAACATCCCCCGAACATTCAAATCTTCAATGACAATTTTGCCGTAGTTTTTGGCTAAGTATGTTGTCAATTTATGAAGTGCCTCATTACCGATGTTTGCTACTTTTATTGCAGCCTAGCTATCTTTAGTTGTGCTGCCCTCCAGTTAGCAGAACCCACCTCTTTATGACGATTTAAGTATTGTAATCTAGACAACTTAGTTTCAAATCTATGATACGATAATTATCAATTGTGAAAGAATCAGAACTACCTTAGTTGATGAAAGCGTATTGATAAACTCGCTTACGACAAGTTTTTCATCCAGGGTATTAGTGGTTTTGTGTGATTAGTAAAAACCTCTATTAGCTTACGTTTGCGCAGCATTCCGTTTGCGTAGCATTCCGAAGGAAAGGAAACATTAGGTTTATAGCCATGTTTATAAGCAGCATTCCATAAACTTAAACCCCAGTTGTAACACCAACGTCAGTAGCCTGCGTGTTGAGCCATCAGAGTTTTATGCTTGTTATTAAGTTTGAGCTTAGTTCTAATCGATTTCATATACGGGTGAGTGCAGCATGCCTAATAGTATACTTAAATACGTACGTATTATATCGTTATTCTTTGATTAAGTCAATGCTCTTCAAACTTCGCCTGAATCTCTAAACCAACTTGAGAAATGAATCTTTTCTTACCCACAGATGTTCGGCTCTAATTGTATAACTCCGTTTTAGCAATACTGGAGTCTGCGCTACTAAAACCCTCTATCTGACCGCTCGACCTTTCGTGTTGACCAAAACCCAATCGACGTTTAAATGCTCTGGCTGACTCAAACCGACTCAGTGGATAAATTCTAACTAGCAGCATAGCTCTGACCATTAACCCAAATCCAAATAAATCGAAAACTTGGTTGAATTTTGTATACTCGGGGCGATCGTAAACAAGTGTTGATAAATTGCTTCGCAGTAGTGTTTCTTCAATACGGTTATCGCAGATTTGGTTAGCTAAATAGCGAGAATGTGGGGTAATATCATGTTCGGTTGAATACTTATAAATAACTGTTGTGAGTTATCAGGAGTCAGGAGGGAAGGAGGGAAGGAGGGAAGGAGAAAAGTCAAGATAATTTCAGTATTTATTTGGTACTGTCCGTACTGTCAGTTCTTAAATTTTATTTATAACTGATTATCCGAACATGATATAATAAATTTTTCATACTTAGGTCCTACCGATTGTTTGTAGAGGCGATCGTATTTTTTCTTACAGTTAGATGAAGATTATTTCACTACAGAAAGGCTCCGACATTATTATTAGCATGGGAAAAATGGAATAGTATTTAAAGCTAGGAGTTGAATTGACTATAGTTGCATGGCTTTTGTTAACGTTGATACTAGAAGTCAAAATTAGGTTCTTGATTAAAGACAAGTAATAAAATGGTTTTTGTTGTTGCTGCTGCACCGAATGTGTTTATTTGATCGTGAATTTTTACAACTTATCAGGACTTACGCAAAGACACTATATATAGCGTATGTTTAGTTAAGCGACCGCTTAAAAAATTATAGCGATATAGCTGCCGCTAGGCTCCGCCAACGCCTCAAGTTTTTTGCTATTTCAAACAAGAGAAAAAAATACCTATCAAATAAAAATCGCCCTGAATTTTATTGTAGGTTTTTGCAGCTCTTGGATCAGATGATTTGAGAGTAATTCATGTTTGACCTGATAAATAGTTTTTCCTATTTTCACAGCTAGTCTTTTTAAGAAATTCCAGACTAACATAGCACAGGCTATGTGATTTTTTTGAATTTTTATGAGACGACATTGGCAAAATTCAATACCTGTTAATTGCTTAATTGATCTGTGAAATTATTCAATTTTCCATCTAGTTTGAGTCTCAAATTCTACAGCATCTACTGAATATTGAGTTAAGTCATTAGTTACAACATATTCTGTTCTGTTGGTAGAAACAGTCGCCCAGAATAACTTGACTTTTTTATCTCTTGGAAAACCTTTAATTTTAACTATTTTACCTAATATTTTTTCTGATTCACCCAAACTCAATTATCCTATATTTTTGTATTTTTCTACACCACCAGTATCATCTACTAGACGGTTAATTTTCAAGGGACAATAATAGATTTTTTCCATATTATCTATCAATGCCATTCATCTTTTTGTTGCATACCAACTATCCATCAATACTTTTTTAAATTGTAATTTCTTCTTTTTTACTACATTTAATATCATTTATTCAACATTATCTATTTTGGTTTTTTTATCAGTATCTGGATCATAAATACGATAATCTATTATCCAAAAACTTTCAATTCTTGGGTTGAAATATATACAGTTTACTACCCCAATACCGCGAATTACTTTATGCTCATTACCGCTGTACTGTTGCCTAACTAACTCAATTTTACTACCATGTTCTTTGTTAAGAACTGTATCATCAAAAATCAAATAGCCTTCTGTATCAGTTACAATTTATTCTTGAACATTTATCCATAAATCTTGGTTGTCAAAGTTTTCTATTTTTAAATAACGATTTATCGTATCATGGCTAATATTTTCTAGGTGATTTGCTAAATTTGTGATGGTATAATTTGTATGAGAATTGAGTAAATATTGACAGTAATCAATATAGTTAAAATTCATATCGTTAGCTCAAATTTAACAATATATAATTCTACATTAATCAGGGTATTTTAGCAAAATTTATTTACAATTAGCCATATATTATAGAACTAAAATATATTATAATAGCAGATATTTGTATTAGTTATGATAATTTTTTTGTTCAGGCGATCGCTATAATTTTTTAAGCGATCGCTATACTTAGGATACGCTATATATAGTGTCTTTGCGTAAGTTCTGCTTATATAGCAATCCTAAATGATTTGTGAAAATTTTTAGAATAGTTAATATTAACGAAAAACCTTGAAAATTATGACTCCTGACTCGTGACTCCTAACTACCACCAAAATATTACAACTGAAATAGGATTGCTATAGCTTTAATTTGTAGTCTAGCAACAAACGTATCTTTACTGCCAATTCCTTTAATAGTCAAGCACAGAGAAAAAAGTATCTCTCAATTTGAATCAAGAATCAAATATTCAGGACTTACGCAAAAACGCTATATATAGCGCCTACTAATTTAGGCGATCGCCAGTTAATGTCGATTAGATCGCCTAAGTTGACAAACTCTCTTTTTCTGTCTAGAAACAGTTATTTTCTCACAAATAACTGACTAAAAAGTTAGATAAGTTTCATTTTTATTGAAGGAAATTTTAGTTCATATACTAGATATTTTTACAACAATTTATGCTTCATTTGATCAATTGTTTCTCCCAAAACATTTGCCAATTTCTTCAGATAATTCCAAACTAGCATGGCACATCCAATGTGATTTCTTTGAATGCTCGCCTGGCGACATTGACAAAAACCTATACCAGTTAACTGTTTAATTTATCTGTGAAATTCCTCAATTTTCCATATAGTTTGAGATTCAAATTCAACATCATCTGCACGCTTATTGACTTAAGTCATTAGTGACAATATATTCTGTTCTGTTGGCGGAAACACTAGCCAAAAATAACTTCACTTTCTTGTCTCTAGGAAAACCTTTAGTTTTGATAATTTTTCCTGATAATTTTTCCGATTCATTCTAACTCAACTATTCAATATTTTTATATTTCTCTATACCTCCTGTATCATCTACTATACGATTACTTTTTAATGAACAATAATAAATCTTTTCTAAATTATCGATGAATGCCATTAATCTTTGTTTTGGATACCAACTATCCATTAATACAGTTTTAAATGGTAAATGCTTGTTGTTGACTACATCAAAAATTATTTCCTCAACATGATCTATTTTTGTTTTTTTGTCAGTATCTGGGTCATAAATATGATAATCTATAATCCGCGAATTGTTCAGTTTGGGGGTTAAAATAGATACAATTAACTACTCCTATGCCTCTAATTACTTGATGTTCATTACCACTATATTGGCGACGGGAAAGTTCAATTTTATTAGAAAATTTATGATTAATAACTGTATCATCGAAAATCAGATAACCATCTGTATCAGTAACAATTTATTCTTGGAAATTTCGCCATAAATCTAGGGAGTTTAAAGCTTCTATTCTTAAATAACGATTAATTGTATCATGGCTAATTTTTTCTAAGTGATTTGCTAGATTTGTGATAGTATAATTTGTGTGGAATGAGAGTAAATATTGGTATAGGATCAATATAATTAAAATTCATATTTTAGTTCAAATAAACCAAAAGACAATTAGATAATAATTTATTTTTTTCAACCAGCCATATTTATATTCGATAACAATATTTTTCCTGATTTTTTTCTAATTACTATTGGACTACGATTAGCATGACTCAACTGTGATGTGAGCAGAAGATTTTTAAACAAGAGCAATACCTACCAAACTTAAGCAAGTACGCTACATATAGTGTCTTTGCATAAGTCCTGATTTAATCTCTCAAGAGTAAATTTCATCCTTGCTCAGGCTCAAGTTGTTGTAAATATTAACAAGTGAGATGATTGATATTGGCTTCAAATACTGTCTAATCTAACAATACCGAATCTTTACTTTTGACCTATTGGATGAAGTTGAGTAGATGATTAAAACCAGGCTGGCGATCGCTACTTCGGTTTACAATTTTATTGGCTTTCAAAAAACCATATTCATTTGACGAAGTAATTGAGTTGTTTTCGCGATCGCGTAATTCAATAATGGCCAGAGCTTTCTGGGAAACCTAAAAAATAACGGGAGGAAGTTAGCCAGCTCGTTTTAACGGCTGGTTGAATAACGACACGCGGGTTTTAACCCGTAGTAAAAATCTGCTATACTTAGGAATAGTA
>JAAUYL010031919.1_pt1 | contig 14812 bp, 19 predicted proteins | sample 7278011 | NCBI WGS metagenome assembly JAAUYL01 (sample SAMN14350225, study PRJNA611818) | marine sediment metagenome | isolation source: surface marine sediment (1.8m) | place: French Polynesia: Moorea | collected 2018-08
ACATCGTCTGCAGCACCAGCGGGCAGATCCTGATGGGCAGACACACGGGCGACAATCAGATCGCCGTCTTTACATATGGCTGGTACGATCAACGGGGACAGGATGCCTGAGCTTGAGACATATCAGGCCCGACCCGTCGGGGCGATTTATGACGTTTCGCCGGAAAACGTTCCGCCGCAGGCCTACACCTTTGCGCAAAACGCGCGGTTCCAGGAAGACCGCGCTCGGCGCGGTGAGGGCATGACCTATCGCAGCCCGGAACCTTTGTTCAACCCGGAGCGATTGCACTACAGAAATTTTCAAGAGACGAACCAGTGGCTGTACGCCGGCGATGGCGGCATCGGCCTGGATGTGGTGACGCAGTTCAATGTGACACCGGCCAACTATCCCAACAACCTCGCGGCCGGCCTGCATGGCTGGACTGACCTCAACGGCATTCCGGTTTGGAACCACAGGGGCTTCACGCCGCATTTCCACGACGGCCAAACGGGCAATGTCATGCAGCAGATCCCGGCGTGGCCGACCGGCTGGTTCTGCAATCGCATGGTGTCGTTCAAGTTCTATCTCATAGCCATTGGCGGCGGCGACGCTAACACCGACATCGAAGATCAAATTCGGTGGTCTGCCTCGGCGGACCCCGGCAACCTTCCTGGCGCCTGGGTCCCGACCACGACAAACGATGCCGGCGACTTGGCCATCTCTGACACGCCAGGGCCTATCCTCGATGCCGTTGGCCTGCGCGACAGTCTGGTTATCTACAAGGGCACGGGCGCCTATGTGTTGCAATTCATCGGTGGCTTGTTCGTGTTCGCGCAACGGCGCTTCCTGCCCAAGACCGGCGCCCTGACCGACAACTGCGTTCAAAGTTTCCGGGGCCGGCACTATGTGGTGACGCAAGGCGACGTTGTCGTGCACGACGGCGCCCGGGTGCAAAGTGTGGTGAGCGGCAAGGCCCGTCGAGCAATCTTTGAGGACCTTAGCGGGCAGTTCAAAGACCGCGCCTTCACTTACATAGACCCGATGGACAACACCTTTTGCTTTTGCTGGCCGAGCTTGTCGTCTCGGGGTTGGTGTGATCGCCGCGCGCGCTTTTCCATTGGCGGTGGCCCGGAGGATGGGGCGTGGTCTATCGAAAAGCTGATGCCGGATGAATTGTCGGACGCAAAAGTTGGCGCTTATCAGGTCACCGGCCAGGGCGGCGATTGGGACAGCGAGCCGGGCGATTGGGATACCACGGTTGGCCGGTGGGATGATCAGGCAAACCCGGATGTCGGCAGCCAAGTGCTGGAAGCCTACATCGTCGCAAAGAAAATGGGGCAGCCGCAGGATGGCGGCGACCGCGCGGGCGTAACGCCGATCACGGAATTGAGGTGGGAAGGTAAGGAACTCAACCCGGGCCGGTCAACCTTGGTGGACACGATCCGGCCAATCTTCGACAACCCCGGCAATGCCGTGATCAAGTTGAGCTTTGGTTTTCAGGAAAGTCTGAATGAGCCGATAAGCTGGACCCCTGAGATAACGGCCAACGGCGACAAGGTCGATGTTGCTTTGCAGGGCCGCTATTTCTCTCTTCGGCTGCGCGCGGAGGATGAGCGCGATTGGGCCATAGAGGGCTTCGACATCGAGCACGGGCCATTGGGGCGGTACGGTGGTTGAGCCAGCACGGCCATATGTCCCTGGGTTCATCGGCGATGACGAGATCGAGGTTCCGGCTCTCCAAGAGGAGCTTGACCGGATCGCCGCTGTCATTGGCGAGATGTCTGAGGGGCTCGCGATCCTTTACGGTGAGCCGTCGTTCATCAATTTGGACACGACGCCGCGCACCATCGTTAATTGGGGCCGCAAGACAGTGTCGAGCGGGTGGAACGGCAACTTCGATGACAGCCTTGGGCAAATCATCGTAGGCCAGCCAGGGCTCTATGCCATCACTTTCAACGTGGCTGGCACGCAAGGTAACCTGACCGTCAATGAGGTAATTACGCTGCGCCTTCGGTTGGTCGATCCCCAGGGTCCGCTGACGCAGGATTTGGCCTTATTTGAGATTAACAGCAGCAAGTCGCAGCTTCGCAATTGGGCTGGCACGCTGGTGCAGGAAATCGAGGACGTGCCCACGACACTTGAGTTGCAGCTCTACGCCTCGGCCGCGCTGGGAGAGTTCAGCTTCACGCGCTGCAATTTCCAGGTGGCTCGCTACAAGATTGAGGGAGTTGAATAATGGTCTTTGGCATTGGCGGTGGCGCCAGTCGGTCGCGCGGGAATAACCGGCAGCAAGTCTGGGACCAGCAAGCCGCCTTCCTCACCAACCTGTGGCCGGTTGTGCAGGGCCTGTTTCAGGAGCAGAACCAAAACATCTTTGGCGTCGCGCAGCAAACGGCGGATGAAGTCGGCGGCTACATCTCGGGCGCCGGCGACATCCTAGGCGATCTGGCGTCGGGGGCCGATCCCGGCGGCGCCTACATGCGATCACGGCTTTCCGAGGGCAACCCCTATTTGCAAGGGAGCATCGACGCTTATGGACAGGACATCGCGAGAAACTTGGCCGAAAACATCCTGCCCGAATTGCGGTCGGGAGGGGTCGCTGCGGGAGCACCTGGCGGCTCTCGTGCTTATCTTGCTCAGGGGATGGCGGCGCAAGAGGCTACGAGAGAGTTTGCGCGCGGGTCCAACCAAATGAGGCTGGCCGATCTGGCGCAGACGGATGCGCTGGCCGGCCAAATGGGAATGCAGCAAATGGTGGCTTCGCAGGCCATGGCCGGCCTCGCGGAGCCGGCCTATAACCTTGGCATGTCGCCCTACAATGCGGCCTGGATGCCGGCGATGAACTACGCCAGCATCCTGGGCTCGCCGGTCGTGCTTGGACGCAGCGACAGCGAGAGCGACAGCTTCGACTTTGGGTTCTAGGGGGCCGCCATGGCATTCTTTCTGCTACCACTCGCCGCCGCCGCCCTAGGCTTGGGCGGCCGGGGCCTCGCCGAGTACATGAGCGCCGGCGAGGATGAGGCGCGCGCCGGCACGATGCTGGAAGCCCTGCGGTCCGCCCGCCGAGAGGTGCCCGGCTCGGAGATCGGCGCGACGGGCCCGGAGCTGCCGGCCACCGTTACCGACTGGGGCGCGGTCGGAGAGGCCTTGCTGGAAGCCGGCGATCCGGCCGGCCTGAACATCGCCATGCAGGCGGCGAGCAGACGGGATGCCGGCGTCCTGGAGACGATGAAATCCGAGCGGGAGTTTCAAGAGAAGATGCTGCTTGAGCAGTACAAGCAGACGCAGCAGAACCAGCGGCAGCAGATCGATCTGGCGGCTAAAGAGAGGCGGGCTGAGGCCGACCGTGAAGCCGGGCGGGCGCCTGTCTACCATTCCCCTGGCTCGCCCGGCTGGTCAGCCATTGCGGATGAAGGCGCTAGCCTAAAATACGCCAGCTCGATCTTGCGCGACTTCCAAGAGGGGCTTGCCCAGTACGGCACCGAAAGCTGGGGCGAGCGATCGGGCGCGCTGGCGGGCAAGCGCCAGCAACTCATGCTGTTCCTCAAAGAGGGCGAGAAGACGGGCGCCATCGACGCCGGCACAGTAGAGCTGTTTGAGCGAATGCTTCCCGACGTGACGGCATTGACCGGCGACGCCCTGGGCGCGGAGGCCGGCAAGCTGAGCGCGCTGATAGACCTCTTTAATTCGAAATACATCCCGGCCTATAACGCGCGGTCCATGTACACAAGCAACGTGCCTCAGGTGGGCATGATCCCGAGCGAGGAGCTGATCCCCGAGGGGCTGGAGCCGGTTGACGAGGGCTTCATGCAGCGAGAGCGCGAGATGATGGGCGCTCTCGATGCCGAGGCGCGCGCCATGCGTGGGGCCAACGTGACCTACGGCGCCCAGCGCGAGAACGAGCAAGCCCTTGATGAGCTGACGCGGGCCGCTCAGGGCGGCATGCTGCGACAGAGGCGATAATGGCAGACGTTCCCGGCCTACTGGAAAACAAGGAAACCGGCCAGCGCTACGCATGGTCGGGCTATGACTGGGTTCCGGTCCCCCGGGACTTCGACCCGAGAGAAAGCGCCTTTGTGGGCGGCCTGACCCGCGAGATCAATCGCTTCGGGGCCGGCATCCAGCAACTTCGGGCCGCCATTGCCGGCGACGACGCGGCGCTGTTCAGCTTGGCCACAGAGCAAGAGATGGAAGATTGGGCGCAGGTCGTGCGCTCCCGCAACGCCCCGGTGGCGGGGTTCCTTGGAAGCGCCGCGCCGTATGTGGCAGCCGGCGCCGCCGGCAGCGGAGCTGCTACCGCCCTCGGTTCCTCGGCTCGTGGGGCGGCCGCTGCCGGCGTAGCTACAGACGTTGCCCTAGGTGGCCTTTCCTACGGCAGCCCCGGGGAAAGGGCCGCCAGGGCCGGTGCGGCTGCCGCTGGCGGCGCAATCGGTGCTGTGGTGGATAGAGCCTTCCGGGTGGCGCAGGGCGTCGTGGGGGTTCGGAGGGGCGCTCAGGAGATTATTCCCCCGGAGGTCGAGGCGGTCCCGCCCGGCGGCGCAGCCCTCGCGGGCGGCGTCGAGCTGCCCGGACCCCGAGCGGGCGGGACCGCTGTCGGCGACGAATTTGCCGAGAGCTTCGCAGGCAGGATTAACGAAAGGCTATTTCAGGCCATCAGGACCGAGGAGACGGCCGCTAGGCTGCGCCAGACGCGGCCGCTGCGGTTTCTGGCCAGGAAGCACCGGATCAAATTGCACCCCTCAGCGGCCTACGGAAGCCGCATGCTGGCCAATTGGGAAGCCGGCATGGTGTCGGACCCGTTCAGCGCCGCGCCCCACATCAGGCGCCAGGGGCAGTACAGCAAGCAGCTAGAGTACAAGGCGAAAGCTGCCCTCGGGCTGCCGGGGTGGCAGGGGCCAATCAACCGGGACTTCATGCGGGCCGCTGAAGACCTTGTGTCCGACGGTTTCGGCGAGATCGCTGAGAACAGCAAACCCGTACGCGTCGAGGCTATTATTGACGATGCGCAGAAGGCCGCCAATGAGAACAAGGTCGGATGGACCAAGGGGATAGAAGACACCTTCCTCAGGCAGCTCGATCTGCTGCGACGGGAAGGTGACGTTATGGAAGGCAAAGCGGCCTGGACCATGCAACGGGAGTTCGCCAAAGAGGCCGCCGAGGCGCCAACCCCGGCTATGCAGCGAATGTATTATAGTGTCGCCGATGCTATCGAAAACCAGATCGTCGAAGCGGCCGAGGGTGGTGTTGACCCCGCGGTACTGCAGAACCTTCGCAAGCGCTATCGGTTGATAAAGCGACTTAATATCCGCAAGTCGGTCACCGATGCGGACGGCATGAAATTCCGGAGCGCTCTGGGCGCAATGCAGGACGAATTCGATGAGTACAGGCGCGGCCACGGTTTCGAGTACGGGGCCGCTGAAAACGCCCTGATGCGCCCGATGAACGACTTGTTCGAGGTGCTGAGAGTGGGGCAGCTCTTTCAGCAGTCGGTAGGCGATAGCGGCACTGCGACGCGGCTGGCTTTCCAAAACTTTCCATCCAATCCTTTGGCCGCCGGCATCCGCCAAGCAGCCTCAGAGGCGTATTATAAGCTGGCGGACAGCGTCGGGAAGTACTAAAAAAGAAGCCGCAGCGGAGGGAGGCATTGGGCGCCGCTGCGGCTTAAGTGTTCAGGGAGAGGATAGTTAGGGTCAGGTCTGGCAGGGAGATTACTAACCACCAGACCTAATCCCACTCTACACTATTAGCTGTGCCTGTCAATAGTGTTTCGTGTGCCACCTATGAAACTCCAGATCGCGCCGCCGCTGCTGGCGCTGTCGCCAGTCCTGCCGGCGCAGCTCGTGCTTGCGCTGGATCTCTTCGGGGCTCTCGAACAGCCGGACCGTGTAGTCCGGCCGCGTGGTGTCGACGCTGCAACCGGCCATGACCAAGGCCAGGGCGGCCAGGGAGACGCAGATAACGATGTATCGCAGGCCGGGGCCGGCGGGCTCATGCCACCAAATGGCCTTATGACGCTTTTGCATTGACTTTCTCCTCGAAGTATTTGCAGGGCTTGGCGGTCGTAGGGAACAGCGGGGCCTTTTTGACCGGGACATCCATCATCCGGGCGTACTGTTCGCAGCGTCCTTGGGTAGGATTGCCCCGAAGGTTAACCTTGGGATCGAAGTGCCGGCACTGGGAGCAAGAGCGCCCAAGGCTTCCCTGAAGCATCGGGAAGTGCGCTTGGCCGGCGTAGGTCCGGCCGTCGTTCAGCATCTTACCCATTTTCTCTAACCTTCCATATCTTTTGGTCAGTTCGCCAAGTTTCAAGATCCTACAGCCGTGGGCGAGCTGGCCGTAGCGGAACGCGATATTCCATCCATAGTAGGGGTCAATCTCGGTCCATTTCCAGTATTGAAGGCCCTTGGAAAATTGCCGGCCCGCAATAGCCAAGTCGGCGGCGAACTCCGCGACCGGGTCTTCCTCAAGGGTCAGAAACCTGTGGCGCTGCTGCACAGTCGCGAAGTATGGGCCGCTGCCGTTATGGGTAGCTGCGGCGTGCGTGAGCGCGGCGAAATCCTCGGCCGGGCACCACATATGCTTGATCCCCCGTTGGAAGCAAGAGGCCGTGTAGCTCCTCTTGTGGGCCGCCATCACGCTGCCGTGGATGCTGAGTAACGTTCGCTGTCGGCCGGTTAAGAACGTTCTAACGGTATGCATCTTGGTCTCCTGGAGTGTGACGCGTTTCACAGCGAGACGCGGACCGGCCGTGGTCTAAAGGCCATTATGTCGCCTAAAGGCAACCCCAAAGAAGAGGCCCGGAAGGCGGCGGCTCGCGTCTCGCTGTACATCAAAACTCGCCTATTCACCTTGATCGTCAGGGTACACTTTAGCCGTTAACGTGAGCTTCATTTCGATCCTCATCAACAGCAAGTGCATCTTGCCCATCTGATCGCCTAGTCTGAGGATTTGCTCGCGTTGGGCGATTTGCTCGGCGTGGATGAGTTGGAGCGCTTGGGCAACTGGGTCGTCTGTGTGGCGCATTGGCTTCTCCGGTCGTCGGGGAGAGGAGCCCAAAGTTGATGGGCTAAGCGCCGAGATCTTGAGATGTCTGCTTTCCGGTGTATGTGGCATTTCCATTTTCCGTCCTCGGGTGAATGGGCGGGGAGGCCGCAAACCTCGCCTTTACGGCCCCCGGTTTTGCAAACTGCTTCGCACCTTCTACGGGTGGCCATCGAGACAGTATCCTCGGCGGTCGCGGTCGCATTCCTCGTAAACGACCGGACTTGACAGTTGGTGGTCTATCGCAATCCCCAGGAATACTACAAGCGGAAGTAGCATGTAAACCGCCACGGGGATCAGGATCATAATGATCAGAAGCTGGATTGCTTTAATCAATTTCGCCTCGCTTTTTCGAGATCATGATCCACTCGGCTTGGGTTAGGGCGCAAAGGATGTAACCCGGACCACGGATGGCCGCCGGCGCAAGCCTAGCCCCATCTATTTTAGCTTCGCACAACGTGATTTTGCTCAGGTCGGCCCGGCTCAGCTCGGCCCCGCCCAGGTCGGCCCCGCTCAGATTGGTCCCGCTCAGATTGGCCCAGCTCAGATTGGCCCCGCTCAGATTGGCCCAGCTCAGATTAACCCCGCTCAGATTGGCCTCGCGCAGGTCGGCCTTGCCCAGTTTGGCCCAGCGCAACTCGGCTCCGCTCAGCTCGGCGTCGAAGAGGTTGGCCCCGCTCAGCTCGGCCCCGCACAGGTCGGCCCCGCGCAGGTTGGCCTCCAAGAGGTCGGCCTCGCGCAGGTTGGCCTCCAAGAGGTTGGTCCCGCGCAGGTTGGCCCAGCTCAGGTCGGCCTTGCTCAGCTCGGCCTTGCACAGCTCGGCCTTGCTCAGATTGGCCCCGCACAGGTCGGCCTCCAAGAGGTTGGCCCCGCTCAGCTCGGCCCCGCGCAGGTTGGCCAAGCTCAGGTCGGCCTTGCTCAGGTTGGCCCCGCTCAGGTCGGCCTCGCACAGCTCGGCCTCGCTCAGATTGGCCCCGCTCAGGTCGGCCTCGCACAGCTCGGCCCCGCGCAGGTTGGCCCCGCGCAGGTTGGCCCCGCGCAGGTCAGGAAGTCGATCTTTGATGTCATGGAAAGTTTTCATGCCTCAGTCCTTTCGGAAGGGGGCGAGGGCGGCTTCCGCGCGCTCCCAGTCGGCATGGTCAAGAATGGCGTCGCTCCCGCACCAAGGTTCCGGTGTGTGCCTTGTCATTTGCGGACCATCCTTTCCCTGCGCTGCAAAGCGCACACAAGCGCCTCGATATCATCGGCCGCTAACTCAATGGTGTAGTGCCGATCAACGCCAAAACCTTTAATACGAATGGCCCCGTTCATGTCGACGGCAAAAGCGGCTTCACCTTCGAAATCAATGCGCTGGCGAAACCGCTGCGGGGGCGTGCTTGCTATTTTCATGAACCTTCCTCGGTTGGTGTCTCACTATCTCTTATTTAGCATTAGTGGGTACCTTATTCAAGAATAAAATCGTTGCCTTAATGTTCTCTAAATACACACAAAAACACTGTGAAACCGCCCCGCGGGCTATTCCACATCGAGCGTGTGTAGAATGGGGTGTCTAGAAAAGCAACCGGAGGGGAGGGGCTAGCCCCTCACTCGCTGAAGGCGAGAAAGTCTTGATTTTGTTGAGTTCCAGGGGATGCGCTCTCTCCCTGCGAGCAGAGGAGCTGGCGTCGCCGGCGCCTATCAGAAGGCTGAGAGGCGACGTCGCCGCCCGCTCGCCTTGTGCTGGTCGCTCGCGCAGCGTTTCAGAAAAATTCGCCGCTGTCAAATTGCCCCCATTTCCACAGGCTAAGTGATTGAAACGTAGCGCTCCTTTTTTTCCTTGGCGCTGCGGTGCAAAGCACAGCACGGTACTGTAGGTTGAAAGACCACGGAGACTGCGGAGTATATGAAGACGTGCCAACGGTGGCACGTCTTCACACGGGCACCGAAACGTGGTAGGAGCGAAGAATGCCAGCTCGCAAGCTGGTGCTGGATCAAAGACCTAGAGCTGTTTGCAATGGTTGAGAAAGCTGAGAGAGCCAAACCCAGGCAACGCACACGCAAGTGGGCAATGGAGCAGATCGAGGCGCAATATCCTGGTTTCCATCCGCTTTACGAGATGGTGGTGATCGCTCAGAAGCCGAAGTACCGAGCGCACGACAAGCAGCGCTTTGCCTACCTGACAGAGATCGCCAAGTTCGTAGTGCCCAAGCCTCGGCCGCTGGAGATCCTGGTCGGTGAGGACGGTGAGCCCATGGGCGATGGCAAGATCACCATTGAGTGGAAGAAATGAGGCGGGCCGCTGCGCTTAAAGCTTTCCACGGCCAACTGCGGCACGGCCAGTTGATCGAGCTGTATCACGCGACCGTGAGGATGCCTGCGCCGCTGCGGCCTAAATGCGCGGCGTTCCTGGCCACTCATGGGTTACTGCACAGGTGGGGCGATCCGCCAAAGTACATGATCACCCGCAAGGGATGGTTGGAGCTGCGTCGCAACTGGCATCGCATCGCCGATAAGGTGCACGGATATCCGAAAGCGAGGGCATGATGGACATAGACCTTTGGAGAGCGAACACAGTGGCCGAGATCGCATTGTTGGACGGCGGCGACCGGCATCAAGTGAAGCAGCTCTATCGCCAAATAAAGAGCGACGTCAAGGCCATGCCGGCGGATATGCCGATCCGCAAGGAGATCATTGAGAAGACCAAGCCGTTCCGAGAGGAAGGCAGCCGCGACATCAAGGCGGCTTTGCGCGTGGTTTACCTGATCTGCTTGGACGATGACATCCGGGCCATGGTGCGCGAGGACAGTGTCCGCCGCGCAGCGGACCCGAACGCATGAAAACGACATTTGTTCTGCTGCTGTTGTGCATGGTGGGTCCCGACGGCAGCGCCACGCCTGTGAAGGATTGGGGCTATTTCTGGGTGCGCCCGGAGCGCGTTGACGCCATCGCTAACATTCCAGACAGGACGGGCGGGACCGACTGCTCGGCTATCTACATAAGGGACAACCGGACGTATGTCGTCGGCACAGCTAGAGAGATCCTTGAGAAGGTCCACGGGGCGAGTGCAGATTGACTACACCCCCCGGCCGCATCAGGCCGCCTTTCACGACGACGAAAGCCGCTTCCGAGTGCTGGTTTGGCACCGCCGAGCCGGCAAGACGGTGGCCACAGTCAATGACCTGATCAGGGATCTTCTCACCGCCCAGGGCTTCATGCCCAATGCGGCCTACATCGCCCCGCTTCGCAACCAAGCCAAGCGCATCGCGTGGCCGCTGTTCAAGCACTTCAGCGAAGCCATCCCAAGGCACATCAACTCGCAAGACCTAGAGATAGAGTTTCCGGGCGACCGCAGACTTTATGTCCTGGGCTCGGATAACCCCGACGCCATCCGAGGGATTGGCCTTAATGCCTGCGTCATAGACGAAACGGCACAGGTGGACCCGGAGATGTGGTCGCAGGTGCTGCGTCCGGCGCTGGCCGAGCGGGAGGGGCGCTGCACGTTCATCGGCACGCCAAAAGGCAGGCTGAATCTTTTCCATAGATTATACACGGAAGCCCCCAACCTTAAGAACTGGTCGGCCGGCCTACTTAAGGCTTCGACCTCTCATGTGCTGCCCGAGCAAGAGCTGAAGCTGATCAAGGCCGAGATGCAGGACAACGAGTATGAGCAGGAATTCGAGTGCAGTTTCAACGCGGCCATCACCGGCGCTTATTATGGCCGCGAGATGGCAGAGGTGCAGGCGCAAGGCCGCATTGGTCCATTCAAGCATGACAAGCGTTTGCCCACGGTGGTGGCGCTCGATCTCGGGTGGGCGGACCTCACCGTCGCATGGTGGGCCCAGATTGAGGGCAATCAAGTTACGCTGATCAAGGTCAAGGCGTGGCGGCACACGACGCTAGCGGACATTGTCGCTGATATTCGCAAAGAGGGCTGGCCGGTGCAGCGGTTCATCGTGCCGCACGACATCAACGTCACCGACTTCCAGGCTGGGGTGAGCCGTAAGCAGCTCATGTACAAGCTCGGGTGCCAGCTTCACGTCTGCAAAAAGGCCAGGGTGACCGGCCACGACCCCGAGGGCATTGACGCCGTAAGGAATATGCTGCCAAGGTGTCGGTTCGACCGTGAGGGGTGCGAGGTCGGCGTCGAAGCGCTGGTTCAGTACCGCAGCGAATATGACGCCCTCACGGGCGTGCAGAGCAAAACCCCCGTTCATGATTGGTGCAGCCACTACGCGGATAGCTTCCGCTACCTGGCTTTAGGTATAGCTGCGCGCGCTCACGAGGGTTTTGACACCAGTCGCACCTACGACAGGGCGAGCTACCGCAGAGGGATTTGATCCATGGCTATCACTGAGCCCATCACGCCGATCATGTCGCAGGACGACAAGGCCAACCGCCTGGGCAACCTGATACAGCAGGAGATCATTCAAGCCGACGGCGCGGAGGGCAACGAGCTGCGCGGCCATCAAGAGATGGCTATGGACTATTACATGGCCCGGCGGCCCAACGTGGGCGAGGCGGACGAAAGTTACGCCGTGTCGACCGATGTGCGGGACATGGTGACGGCGGTCATTGCCCAGCTTACGCCCATGCTTGGCACTGATGCGCTGGTTAGTTTTGAGCCGCGAGGGGCAGAAGATGAGGACGCGGCGCGCATGGAAGCCAAGGCGCTCAACCGCGTGGTGATGGATCAGAATAAGGGATACACCAAGCTGCAAGGCGCCTTGAAGGACGCGGCTTTGGCCCGAAATTGCTTCGGAAAGGTGTGGTGCGAGGAGACGAAGCAAGTCGAGTTGCGCCAGCTACGAGTGCCGCAAGGCGCGACCGCCGCCGAGATCGTTGCGGCGCTCAACATGGACCCGAGCGTCGAGGCTGAGCTGAACGACAAAAGAAGCGATCAGCTCGATGCAGACGTGATCGAGGTCAAGCTCACGCACACGAGCCGTCGCTTCAAATGGCGGGCCGTAGATCCCCGCAAGTTTTACTACGCCCAGGGCTGGGATCAGTACGACCTTCAGCACATCCGGTTCTGCGCCGAGCGGATGCTCAAGAGCCGCAGTGATCTGATCGCGGAGGGTTATGACCGCAAAACGGTCGAGATGCTGCCGAAGTCAACCAAGGAAGCGGAGCACACGGCGGTGCGGGCGCAGGACATGGATCAAACCATGCTGCAAGACCAGCCCAAGAGCGAGGACCAAGAACTAGTCGACATGTATTATTGCTACCTGCTCGTTGACCTGGATGGCGACGGCATAGCTGAACGCTATGAGATTGTGGCCGCCGACAAGCGCTTGGTGCTTGAGTACAACCAAGTCGACTACGTCCCCTATTTTGTAGGCTCGCTGATGATCCGCGCGAACCGCATGCAGGGTGAGGATCTATTCGATCACTTGGCGCAGACGCAGGACAACAAGACCGCGGTGCTGCGGCGGTGGCTGGATAACTTGCGCGCCGCGACGTTTGGCCGTTTGGCCACGCAAGAGGACGCCGTGGACCCCAAGGCGGAAGACGCTCGCAACGGTCAGTTCATGTGGACCAAAGGGCCGCCGGCCGAGAGCGTTATGGCTGTGCCCATTGTCGACGTAGGGCCGAGCTGTGAGGCGGCTTTGAACTACCTCGACAAGCAGCGCACAGAGGCGGGCGGCGCGTCGCTGGACATGCAGACATCCAACGCTAACGTGCAGGGCGACACGTGGCGCGGCATCAACGAGCAATACACCGTCAAAGAGCAAATGGCGGCCATGTTTGCGAAGAACCTCTGTGAGACTTACATTGCCGGGCTTTATCTGCTGATGCATCGCTTGATGAGGACGCAGTGCGTTGACCCCATCGGGGTGCGAATGCGCGATCAATGGGTAAACGTCGAGCCGTCGCAGTGGCCAGCGCGTGACGAGATCACGGTCCTGCCCGGCTTGACGGCGCGAGCCCGTCAGGCGCAAACGATGGCTTTCCAGCAAGGTCTTGAATTTAGCGTGGCGGCGCTGCAGCAGGGCATGGGCGGCCAGCTAGTTGACGCGGACAGCATCTATCAGACGATTATAGGGCTATACCGCAGCGCCGGCATCGAGACGCCGGAGCAATTTTTCGTTGACCCGGCTAGCGATAAGGCCATGGAGAACGCGAAACGCCAAGAGCAGCAGCGTCAGGAGATGGAGCGAACCAAGCTGGAGATGATGAGGATGCAGCTTGCCAGCTTGGAGCTGGAGCACAAGGTGGCTGCTCGCAACAAATCCATCGATGCGCGGGTGGACATCTTTGGTGACGAGCTGAAGGCGACTGTCGATTTGGCCAAGACCATCATCACCGAGGAAGGTGCAGCCGATGAAAGGAAACTCACAGCCGCCATTGAGCGCGCGCGAAATCTCGTCGCTCAGCAAAGCGCAAACGGCGCTGGGCAAGCTGATAGCGGCGAAGGCCGAGGTGACAATAGCTGAATGGGAGCAATGCCATGACCGAGGAACACGCGACGAACTCTGGCACCACATCAAAGCCATCCGAGCCCTCGGGAAATGGGTTGGCCGAGCTGTCGATGTCGGACCTGATGACGATGGACAGGCACGATGAGCGCCGACAAGAAGAAATCGTTGGGCCAGCGACTGGTGAGGGCGAAGAGCCCATCGACCTGCGAGGAAAAATACGGGGAGGGGACGACGACGCTGATTTGCCCGAATTGTCGGGTAAAGATCCCCCTGCCTCGGACCTCGCGTCACGGCTCGACGGCCTCAGCGCCGAAGAAAAAGCAGAGTTTGAGGCAATCCTCAAGAGCCTCGGAAGTGACGCCGCGGACGGACCCAAGGCAAACCGATCTAGAGGACTTCCTGAAAAAGACGACAGATTGAGGCCGCCGGGCGTCAGCAAAGACCAACGAACCCTCAAGATGATCGCAGAGGATCTTGACGTCGATCCCGCAACGTTTTATGAAGACATGATGATACCGCTGGGTGACGGCACGGACCGTCACGTAAGCCTCGAAAAGCTTCGAAGCGGCTATCTAGGGACCGACGCCGACCAGGTTCATAAGGACCGGGTTGAACACGAGCAACGGCTTGCGGCGTTCGAGGTCGACAAATCGGAGCACGAAAGCCGCATGGTTCGGGACCGCCAAGAGGTCTCGGGCATGATGAAGCTTCTGCAACAGCACCTACCGCCCAATGCGATCAAAGCTGCTCAGCTCGCAAGCCAGAAGCAGCTCGCTCAATCCGCAGCGGACATGCTGGAGCGATTTCCAGCTTGGAGAGATCCGAAGGTAGCGGGTGCTTGGCAGAATAAAGCGGCCGCGTGCTTGAAGCGATTTGGTTTTTCCAAGGCCGATGCGCAAGCGATCACCGATCCACGCCTGTGCCAGCTTTTGGATCACCATATGAAGCTTCACGATTGGGCGGCCAAGGTCCGAAACCCTCAGACCGTTCCCAAACGTCCGGCGAGCGCGGCTCGTAACCAGAGCCGCAGCGAGAGCCCGAAGGGCAGCAAGCGCAATGAAATCTTGGCTGCGGCCAAGGCGCCTGGAGCCAGTCGGGAGGCAAAAACAGCGGGGATTGTCGCGCTTCTCTATCCTGACGGTCTCCCAGGACGATAGGAGAACGGCCGAATGGCTTCTGGAAACCTCGACGCTGCCAATCTAGCGGCAGTCGCACGTGGTGGCCTGATCAACGAAGACGTGATGCAGGCTATTTGGGATATTTCGAATATCCCGCTTCCCTTTACCGACATGCTGGGCTCGCCCGACCGTGTCGGAAACCCCTACACCTCTTGGGTCGTCGATAAGCTGGCCGATCCCAGCCTGTCCAATGCCGTGATCGACGGCGCGGACATC
>JAAUYL010060924.1_pt1 | contig 14804 bp, 10 predicted proteins | sample 7278011 | NCBI WGS metagenome assembly JAAUYL01 (sample SAMN14350225, study PRJNA611818) | marine sediment metagenome | isolation source: surface marine sediment (1.8m) | place: French Polynesia: Moorea | collected 2018-08
CAAAGAGGCGAGAGCATTTTGGGTCTGGATTTTTGGGGGAATCAAATCAAGGTTAGGCAACAAGTAAAGGGCATTAAATGGAAGTAAGTATTGTCCAAGGTCAGATCAAAACTCTTTTTTTCGGTAGATTTTTGGGACTGATGGAGCGTCTCTTTTTCTCGTATTTACTGTATGTGTGCATGTGATATCTGTTAAGAACGAGACAGATAAAACTAAAACAGTTAAGGACATTCCCCTGAAAAAATTCTAAAAGGATTATTTCCATTTTTTGGACGGTAATGGAAAATGGGCAGAAATACTTCATAGTCATCCGAGATGTTAAATGATGTTACCTATAGAGATGTGCACAAAAAACTGGGGGCTCAGTTTAGGGTAATTCATGGTTGGGCTGGGGTAAAAAACTCGGCTCATTTGTAATTGTCAGAATTCCAGAAATCATTTTCTGCCAGACTACCATAGCTATGGTATGCTTGCTGTTCTCTGCGTGCGTTGTTATTACCAGTCTACTGGTCACCAATGGAGGGGGCAAATTCATTAATAAAATCTGGTGGCCAGATAGAAAAACACAATCCTTTTGTCTAAGATCTGGCAAAACTTTTTACTCACTTTTGGGTGTATCAAACCTATAAAGGAGTGGATGGTGAATGTAGATGTGTGTTTCCATGCAAATGAAAACCCATTTTCTCCTCAAGATAGCCAAACATACGAATACAAATAGGAGAGTAGGCCCTTCTCTGAGTGCATTCCCCATATTTATACACAAACATTTCATCTCAAAAACTATGCATTATCTTCACGGCTCTCTGACTGAGTGCTCACATGGTGGTCGTAAGAAATGGCCATTTTTCTGGAATGACTCTCCAGAGCTTTTTCAGATGTGAATGTGTGCTGTTGTTTTTTGCCACATATATCTAGCCTCTAACACCATACAGAGATCGCCTTAGATTTCAGCCCAAATGGCGGAGTTTGCATTAGATCTCAAAAAGATTTTATTTTTGGGGGTCCAGAGAGAAGGCGACCACTCCTAAATCCAAAAGAAATGGGCTGGATCGGAGCGATAAGAGAGTATTCTGTGGCAATGCCAAGCTGGAATAATGGGTGATATCAACCATTCCGTTCCATAGTAAAGAGAAGAAGGGAGTCAATGCCTCCTTCACGACGTCGTTTCTTAACCCAAACCGAGCTTCTATAGCTGTAGCTTCATGCTGGCGGTCACACCAACAATGTGGCCAAAAAGCTAACAAGCCACAACACTTATGTGTGTGACACCCATGCGCGAAAAAACGGGCGGTGCTGGAAACCTAAATAGTATTTCAAGCAGTGCCATAATGGTACGAAATGGTGTTCAAGCACTGCCTCACATCGCACCAAAGCTGTGCCGTGAGTCTACAGAAAAGTAGAATTCTCTAACACTTTTTGTCTCACCTCTTCTTTCTAATGTATTTATGTTGGTACATTCATCTAAATACTTGAGCCAAAGGTGAATCTGGCAACCATTATCGTTTATTTTCAGACTCATTCCTCTTTTCCCCACCAAAACTGTATATTGTGTACAAAACCAAAGTTCAGAATGCCCATATTTTCCCATATCTCTTGTGTGGCTGTAAAAGACTTCTTTTTTGGCACTTCTTGAGCCATCAAAAAAGCTGTCTAGCCAGAGCTTTGAAAATGGGCTGAAAAAAGTGGGGACTCTTTTTTTAACGGGGGCCTGACTCTGAAATGCCCAATTCTTAAGAAAAGAATGACGAGGCTGTGCTGATTGCTCAATTCTCTCTCCTCATGGGCGTTTTTAAGTGGACTTTTAAAATGTCACGGTTTGAATACAACACCATTTGCAATAACATCTTCATCTAGATCAGTCCCATAAATACCACCATAACATACATGTAAAATGTGGATGCACAATCAAGAGGTCTTCTTGTAGCCAAGGTCCTTGAAATATATGCACTTTTGCACAAATGCTTAAATGCTTGACTGTGTCACAGGAATAAAGCTACGAGATATCTTTATGCCTATTTTAAATAGACTGAATCTGGCACATAAATCGTGCCAACTGTACCATCGTACATAAACAAGTACTTGGAACAAACAGGTAGTGCAAAGCAATTTAATTTAACAAACATACATTATACTGACCATAAATGCAATACTAAATGAGCTGATGTTTTAATTTCAGATGGACCCCATTTTCCCTAAGTTCATTAAACCTCAAAAGGCAGACTTAAATTCTACTTTTTCCGAGTAAAACTTGAGCCTGCGTTTTGGGTTCTGATGGAAAATATTTTCAAAAATTCAACAAGAGAGGAGAGAAAGCTGCTCGTTTTGCCATTTTAAGCACAAGACAAACTACGCCTCGTTTCGTGTCGGCCTTTATCACGCGTCACAATCAAGCAATTGGAACCGTACTTGTTCAGAAAGTAAGTACGATACTCTGTACATTACATAAAGTCAAACCTATTTCAGGCTCAATTCTTTGCTACACATTGGACCTGTATGTGTATGATGTGTGGATGCTGCCACGTCCAGAATGGCGATTCCAACACCATGATAACATTCTGATGCCAACGCTGGATAAAGTACCATGGATGCTCTGGCGCAAAAATATGAGGCTAGATTTCTACTTTTGTTGTTGGGGTACATACCCTCCGTGTGAGTTAAGGGGCTCCTCTGTATGTCCACGAAAAACCAGGTTGGCCATGCTGCCGCTTTGATTGTGATATACTAAGTAATGGACAAAAAAGTTCTTAGAATGCACAGCCTCTATAGGTACCATATATTTGTTGTACGTGGTGCCATAATTTTTCGCGCCAAAAGAAAAATAAAACTGGAGTCTAGAGAGCAAAATGCTACGTGATTGCTCGATTTTCTAGAGTCCTAAAAATACCTGGTTTCACTGCAAGCAGTGTCGGATTTCTTAAATATTTCCTTTTATAGCGCTGCAATTATGCATCCTTTTGCTAGGTTTAAAAAAGATGTACTTAAAGAGGGAACGATGCACGAATTCCAAGGGTTTTTCCTTTCCACAGCTTGACCATTTCTCTCGCCTGGTAATCTAAATAACTTTGTTATTTTACAAGCAATGCATAAAAAGTAGGCACATTTATATCCCAGATACAACTGATGTGCCACTGCTATTTTACAAAAGGGAGCCACTTTAAAATGCATCTTATTTTAAGCAAAGAGAGGAGAAGATGCAAAAACTTGCAGAAATGAGACTCCTCCTATTCCAACCTGAATCAAGGTGACTTTATGTTTTCAAAGAGAAGCCACTGTATCTTATTTAGTAAGTATAAACATAGGGAATGTTATGGTTTGCATTGCAATAAAAAGGGATCCCTCTATGCAAATGCATATATGGAGATGTCATGTGCCATCGTCTGAAGTCACAATTTACCTCTTTCTTATTGAAGTTGTCGTGGCATTTTCATTATTTTTGAGGGCTAAATTGGCGGCTACACACAATTCTTGGGTACAGATTGAGGGGGTATTTATGTTCTTGGATTTGGACAGAAATGTCAACTCTCTTTCTGAAGACCCAGCCCAGTTGGGGACCTATAAAATTTGGCATTTTTGCAGGCTGAAACGGAGACGACTGAGACGTTGAAACAGGTACTCTGAGGCATAAAAATTTGGCTGGCAACCATATTTTCTCCATTCCTACGACCTCATCAATGGAGCTTTGGCACTAAAAAAAGGAGGTTTCGATTTGCTTCTTTCTCTCTTCTTTTATTGTATCACATTTAAATTCCAGACATCAGGTCCAAGATTGGGGACTTTGGAGGGGTTAAAATAAGCTCTAGAGGGAGGATGGGGTCAAGGTGGTCAACCCCTCTACTCTTATAAGACTTTTACGGAATATCGTCAAAGATTTGCTTAACTCCCTTGCGGTTTACAGTCCCACATAAACTGACGTGGTCATTGTTTGAGTGTCTCTTCTGAACTGCAACTCTATGGTTGGCTAAATTCCGGATTTATGCCCTCAATCAAAGCTGATTTTTTTTCCCGGAAACTCCTTCATGGATCTGTTCTTTTTCAAATGGAACAACCGTACAATTCGCACAGATTGGCGAAAATAAACGTCAGCATTGTGTCAGAAATTATGGCCGCTGTCGTGACATCACATAAAGCCTGCAGAATCTTATTGGACCAGACTCGCGAAATTGTGCCAAAAAAGCTTGGCAGTTACCCTCTGTTTTTGGCTTGGTTTGACTTTTTGCGAAAAAAACCTTTTGCTCTTGGAATGTTAATGAAAGAATTCTACACTACATTCTATGTATTTGTCCTCAGAGTTTTCTTGGTCATTAAATTCAGACCCGAAAAAATAATGTTGCCCTACAAAGGAAGAGCCTCATTATGTAGGTTATAATAACGCACATAAAACCGCAACTTTTTGACATTTTTCACAAACATTCTTCTGAGCTTTGCTTTAAGCCATTTGTGAGTCAGGTTTTTGACCTGTTTTTGGGCTGAAAAAATGCGAAGAATTATGTACACATTTGTTGAGGAAATTCCATGTTTGTGTAGGCTACTTGAAGAGTTGCTGCATTTTGTACGATAGTCGTTTTTCCAGTGTTTTTTGCCACTTTTATCGGCTCAATGGCCCCAAAAATGCTGCCTACAGACGTCCATTGAACTCTCTCTCCAATATTGAGTAAATGTATTAGAGATTCTTGATCAGTATTAGATTTTACAAAGGTAAAGCATTTTCAGGCTTATAACCTGTGACTGTGATAGATCTGACTAAAGGAGTAAAGTTCCCGTTGTTTGGAATTCTGTTGACAATAGTGTCTTTACTCAGGGCCCATTGCTGCAGTGTCCACTTGTATGTAAAAGTAAGTAAGCAGTAGAGGTTAGACAAAGCCCAAAAATTCTCTTTGGAAACAAACTCACTCAACTCTTTTTCTGTCGAATTAATGTAGAATATTTCTGGCCCAAATCATGTGATCCAACAGGTTAGCTTTATTGACAGAACTGGGAGCGAAGGTAATACTTGGATTGATGCCTCAAAAAGCATAAATCTGAACAGATGAAAAGAGGCCAAAAAATAGTAGGAGTTCAGCAGGAGAGAATAGTGGAACGACCGCTTTTTGTCCAAGTCTGCCAAAGCACATTAGATTATGTTCAAACTCTCCACAAAAGGAAAATCTTCTTGCTCTAAGCTCCCCTCTTTTTTTAGCGAGGAGGCAGTAAATTGATTGTCTAGTCTGCAGAGTATTTTTAAGTCCCCCACAAAGATGCAGTAACACAGGTAAGTAACAATGCCAGTTTTAAGGGGAAATTCAAGATGCTTTAACAACTGTTAAAATTAATTCAGTGACCCCGTTACTCCTGTTCTCGAGAAAACAATGCGATGTGTAATGTGAGGGAAAAGTAAAATAGTTTGCCAATTAACCAGTCCTGAAATTCAAGTTGGTGGAAGTCAGAAATGTAAATAAAATTGGGACGATTTGCATTTTGGCCTCCGCATCGTAATTAGCTCCAAAATTGAAATGACACCTGATTTCACTCGCGACGAGTTTAATCTAGGGCGCCAATAAAAATGCGGACTTTTTGCTATCTCCAATACTCAAAGACAGTTACAAACAAAAAGATTGTGCTTGCGGAGCTTCGACTGGAAAATTAGGAGGGCCTCCAATTTCATTGCCATGTTTGTTATCATCTTCTATAGTCCGCAGATTTTCATAGTTCCTCATCTTAAACAGATATCCAACACTCAACAGGATGCTGCATTCATTGAAATCTCCAGTGAGTAGTTGAGTTTCTACTCACTGGAGACGCCTTTATCCACTTTACTATTTTTAGGCGTCCATGCTGGGGAGGGGAACGGGAAAAGATTGCAAATCTCTGGCTGAAGAGAATTTGGCATCAAAACCATTTCGCACAACAAAAGATTGTGATGCGAGCCCTGAATGGCACCGAGCAAAGTTTTGCTTCACTGTGGATATTTCTCTACTTCTTTTAAAGATCTTGGGAGACGGGCTTTTCCATAGTGAGCCACCTTGGCGTTGACATCACCCGAGAAGAGCAGGTCGACAAATGATATCTCAACTCTAGAGCAAAATGTCTTTGGTCTCTCACAGTAAGATGAGATAACGAAAAGTGGATCTGTTTGAGAGCGTGGGACGCTCATAGGTATGTGTCATTCTGCAGGAAAGTCTCTGCAAAACCTAGAGTTTCACTATTTCCGGTTAGTTTCGGAACCGGAAGTTCAAATAGTCACAAGCCCTTTTCGTTGCTGACCTCCTTTTATTCTTACACCATCCACGGGGATAACTCACGACCACTGTCAGGTCTGAAAAATCTCCCCCGTCAGTTTGAACCAACATATAGCAATGTTCTCCCGGGTTTGCTGTAGGTAGTGAGCTTATATAAATCCATTCTGATCAAACTAAAAAAAACAATGCTGGTCTTTCTTGGCTTCCATGGTGAATTGAAAATTACGTTCTGAACTGGGCATGAAATAGTGTCCATTTTGCCATTTATCAGCTCAGTGTGTGTGCCAAAAATGGACGTGGTTTTCTGTATCTTTAATCTCGCAATTCTTGATGCTCACAACTCTAACTCTAAATAAAGATAGGACTACAACAGGGGAGTGCTCGAGAACTTACTAAATAGCGACTCGCCATGGAAGCTTGAATCCAAGCCTATTTTTGGGGAATGGGTTTGAGGCCTTAACTAAGCTTGGCATCACCAAAATCGTGAGTCACGGTGAGCAAAACTCGAGAAGGAGAAAAGAAGAGAAAAAGATTTTTTGCAAGAACCTTAAAATGTAGATGGCAGGAGATACCAGTTTTAGCTGTACCTGTATCTGCATATTGCTCTCTGTAGCTAACAAAGTGTGTAGATATTTGCACTCTCCCAAGGTGGCCAAAAAATTAAATCCCACACCACAAAACATATTTATTTTTAGGAAAAGAAGGGTTGTGTCTGCGAGCAAAAATGTCACTAGAATGTGAAGCGTTTCAAGATGAAATGAAGCCATCATTTCTCAGGCGCTTTTTTCTTGGGAAGAGGGAAAAAACTGAAAGAAAATGTCGAGAGGGGCGAGACATTTTTCCAGCTTAAATCTGTGAGCATTTTTTCCCTGGGTTCTTTTTAGCTCAGCTTCATTAGACTTGCAAGTGAACCACGTCTCTCATCACACGCCCAGTTGTTTTTTAGATTGCTGCTGAAAAAATGTCGCCCAACTAAGCAACTCTGGGGAGTGGATTGGAAAAACTGTTATAAATGACTTACTCTTCCATTTATTATATAACCTGCATTTTAGGGACAAGAACATCGTTGACAAAACTCTCCTCGGATTTTTGCCATGATGAAGTGAAGTGCTAAGCAGATCGTGTTTCCCAGAGCTTCAAGAAAATGTTGGCTACAAAACTGCAAAAAAAAACAAGCCACAAGCATTGCCCGAATATTTTGTGACACTAATGCGAATGACACTCCCCTATGTGGGCAGAATAAAAATAACACTCTGTTTCTCTCTCCTACATACAATTGCCACAAAAAGCAGTGCTGTAGAATTTCAAATCCTGATGTTTAATTTCAGACGTTTATGCTGCATAAATAATTTGTCATGAAATATGCTGTTATTTTTGGAATGAGAAGCAACGAAAACAGACACCCATAAATGTAGTTTCAAGTGAGATTATAGCATAAATCTAATCAAATAATATGTAGGTCATTGCCATTTTAAATATTTTCATTCCAGGATGAGGAAAGAGTATACTAACAGGATATAAGCTAAAACCCATATTCCTCTACTAGTAGTTCACACATGTTCATATCGCATGATACTTATCTTTAGCAGTTTTTTCGAGAGCACACCGAGGAAGTTTCTACATATAAAGAAAAAGTGAAATGGCCTGGAATTCCACAAATGGGTTTCAAAGCCAAAAAAAGCATTTCTAATTCAACTTCAACCCACCACAAACGATGTGTGCAAGCACTAGCACATATGTGGCCAAAATACATCTACACAAGAAAATATCATGCCTGCTAAAAAGCAGCAGCACCTTATGTTTATACGATAATAGCAAACTCTTTGGCCAGTCATCACATACAAGCAAGTATTATATAGATATGTTGAATCAACGCCTCCATGAACTGAGCAACTAAATACATTCATGACAAATTTCCATAAAAAGTGAATAATCTAAACACCATAAAGCTGCTAGCCCTTTTAAAAGGTTCTCAACATAATTTCACTGAAATAACATATGTAACCACTTGGAATTTCCCCGAATATTACAACTAAAAACCCGTTTACTGAGCAATTGAGCACCTGTCTTCAACATACAAAAATTAAATGCACACTCAGAATTGTGTGTTGACAAAATGAAATTAGAGTGTTGTATCGATTTTTGTGTTTTTATTTTTCAGTATTCTTCACATTTAGGTATTGTGTCGCAATGTGTTCAGAATATTATTAATAATATGTAATATTGTTGTAAGGTTGCTCACAAATAGAGATATGATTGTATTCATTCATTTAATTTTTAGCTTCTTCTCACTCTGGTAACACTGTGTCCATATTTTATTAATAGAGCAGTTTGGTGAAGTATGGCTCAACAAAACAAAACAAACTGAGTGCTTAGAGCAAGTACAACGCTACCAGAACGTATTTTATGGTACAAATAATTATATATTTTTGGGCAAAGAGGAAAGATAAGGGAGGGGTTTTTGTATGCAAGGCATCAAAGTTTCTGTTTTCTTTCTTTAAATCTTTAAATGCTTTGGTATCTTGCGAAAACTAAAGTCTTCCATTCTTGCCCCCTTTTGCAAAGGAAAACGCAGGAATTCTATCTTCAAAAATGTGTGTAGTTTGAAAGCAAATTATAATTCTTGTGAATATATTGCTAAATTGTTTTTGAAAAAATTACATTAATTTTTATACTTTAAGGGATTTTGAATGACAACATTTCCGTACGTATTTGAACCTGTGTGGGCAAATTTTCGTGTCCACTTTATAAAAGTGGTTTCTTTTCTTGTGTTTTGGTATTTATACTTTTTATGAAAATCAAGCTTTATAGACAGAGAGAGCAGGTAAACAATCCAAGAATTGAAACGAATGAGGAAAATGGCGGGAAATTCAAATTTTGGCAAACCAGAATTCACGTAGGGACTTATGCTTTGGCAGTTGACAAATTCTTTCAGGATTTTTTAAGAAGGCGGAGATGTCAAAATTGTATTTTGCGTGGGCCCCAAATAATTTGATGATTGTGAATTTTGCAATCGTTATTTTTTTCGATACCTGAGAAGATATTTTGTCACTGGAACATAAAACACTCCCCGAAAATTTAAAGGTTGAGTTTGATGTCAGCAATAAATATTGTGATTTTATGGCTTTCTCTTGATCTTATGGCACTGATTTTGGTGTGGCACATTTTGTAAACTTTTGAGAGTGTGAGGAAATTTTGAAAATCATTTTGAAAGAAAATTAGGTAGGTAGGTAGGCAGACAAAAATGCTGGGACAGTTTTGAGATTTGTGTGAAAAAGAAAATTCAAAAATTCAGCGTTTCTTTGAATTGGATTTAATTATCTTCAAATGTTGAATAATTTACACCTAAAATTACACACTAGAATTACGTATTTCCATTGATTTGATGTTGTATGTATAGATTTTGTAGATTTGTTTTGTATGCCAGGTTACATTAGTAGGTAGGTAATTGTAATTGCCTATAACGATATGTCGTGATGAAAATTCCTAAAACTGTTCACACATTTGATAATACATTGAGAATAGGGTTTTTCGTCTGAGCTACGTCTAGTCACTTACTTGATTCGAATGAGCCTTTGAGGCCTAGATTTCTTATGATTAAGTTTTTGTGGTGGTTGTGTGTATGACACAAAGAAATAATTGATATGATGGGAGATTAATTTTTGAAACTAACTCAGTCCCACCAAGCATTTTTTCACAAGGCTTCCACTAGCTTAGTTCACTGATGCTGGACTGGCGTATCACAGAGCTGTTTGTTTTCACTTTAAAAGGTTTCACGTCAATTCCCTCTCGCACATTTACTCATTGGCATGCCTGTATTTGTGGCCCTCCATCTGGGAGAGTCCCAGGACAGCGTACTGACACTTGGAGCAGTGGTAGTGTGTCTGCTTCCCATTGTGGGCGCACCCTGCCACTGGGCAAAACTGGGTAGGTGTGTATTTTTCAAAACCAGCCGCCATGATGGAATCTAGCTTCTGGTGCTGTCGCCGGTGTGCCACCACTTTGTTGGTGTCAGTGCAATAGTAGTCGCACTTGCGACAATGAAAGTGGCTGCTGGACTTCTGGGCGTCACCTGTGATTGGCACTGCAAATAGAGAAAGAGGAAAATTGTTAGTTGAGAGCATATTTGGGAGGGTATTGTCGGGGCACCACTTACTTCGCAAATGCAGGGTGTTCAGCTCGCACCCCTCCCTTCCACAGGGGACTCCACGAAATCCCTCAAATTCCTCCCCGCAAAGTGTGTCAAGCCTCTCATGCCTGGCGGTGTGCTGCACGAATCGTGTTTTGTCGCAGAACCTATAGTTGCAATCCTTCCTCATGCAATGAAAGTGGGTCTGGTGTTCCCGATAATTGCAACAGGGGAAGCCGCAGTCCTCGTTGAACCGGAAGCGCATGTAGCCCTCGGGCACGGGCTCGTCCTTGCTCAGCATCCGCATCGAGGTCTGGAGGCGGATCTTCTTCTGCTCCATGGTCAACGAGTCGTCCTCCATGATGGCGGACATGGGACTAGATCGCTTGAGGCTGCTCGGGTCGGGCAGCCGCGACAGGCTCTGCAACGCGGCCGCCGTCACGGGCGACGTCGGCAGCGTTGGCAACCGCGGTGGTTCACTGGGGGGGATCCCGAGGCCGGGGAACCTCGGGAATCCCGGGGGCAAACCGGGCAATGAGAGGCCAGGGGGTAAAAAAGGATTCGCGGGGAGGAGGGGCGAGCCCCCCGGGGCGCCCGGGGGCCCGGGCAACCCTGTCAGGGGGTGACGCATCAGGCTGCTCAGCGAGGCCGGGAATCCCGGGGGTAGTCCCGGGATCGACGTGTTGGGACTTGATGAGGTCAGTGACGAGAGGGGCGACGAGGCCGAGGGGGACAGGGGGTTAGAGGTCGGGATGCAGGCAATTGGCGGAGGCGAAGATTTGGGCGACGACGAGGCCGTACTTCCGGTTGAGGTCACGCCCAGAGAGGCTGAGGCCGTCGATGTGATTGGGGGCGGGGGAGATGCTGGTGGCTTATTAGAGGCCGAGCTCGCCACGACGAGGCTCAGGGGTGAAATCCTGGCAGCCTCTTCTGGGGGCAGGGGCTCTTTTAGCAATGCGGCAAGATTGGGCTGCTGTGGCAAAGGACTTGGTGCTGTTGCATTTTCTGGGCTGAGATGTCGTTTCAAGTGTGAGTCCAGCTTGTCTCGTTCAGTGAAACCCTATGAAGTATTCTCTCAATGAAAAGGTGATCTTAGATTCACTAATGGCTATTGTTTACCTGGTTGCAGAGGTTGCAGTGAAAGTGAGCTCTACGCTTGAGCTTGCAAAATGGGCGGCCGCAGGACTTTTCCTCGGGCTCGGGCCCGAATTGGGGGTGGGCTGCGATCGAGAGGACAGCCTCGGAGGCCGAGGCCAGAGCGGCCTCAGAAATCGAGGACACCGGACCTGCTGCCGAGGATGAAGGAGATGGTGAAGACCCTCCCACCATGTCGGCGCTAGCTTGAAGCAACTTTGCCAAGGGGTTTTCGGTCTCACCGCTCCTCGTGAATGAAACCATGAAGTTCACTCCCAACTTGGACTTTAGTGATATCGTCGGGCTTGTCTCATCACCTGGTAAGTACAATTTACCTCAATACCGGAAGTCAAAAACTAGTGTTATTCCTTTCAGGCCTACCTGAGTTTTGCTGTTCCGGCCTTGGCGGGCTTTCATCTCTGCGCATGACGGGTCCCTGGGGCATATTTGTAGGAAAGGCTGATAGGGGATAGTAGGTGCCTTTGGCCTTGATCATTCCCTGATTCTTGGGAGGGCTGTCATCCGAGTTCGATCCACTCTCGGTACCTTCATTGCGCCGCTTGGCGGGAGGCGGAGTTGACGGTGGAGATCGTTCAGCAGGCTCCTTTTCCTCCTCATCCTTGCCTTCATCATCCTGGGAGGCTTTGACAGGGGACTCCTTCTTGGCCTGTTGGCTCAGCTGATCTGCCAATGCTGGGAGACCGCCCAGGGGTGCCTGGATTTTGGGCAACCCTGACTGGGGGACAGGTGCCATTCCCATTGGAAAAAGCCTGCTTCCCAAGCCCGAGGGCATCGAAGTAACAGGAGATAAAGGTAGGGAGGGGAATTCTGCAGGACTGGGGGTAGTAGCAGGCCCCCCAGAACCGCCCCCGGGTTGACCCGGTTTGGGTAGCTTGAAGCTGGTGAACACCGCCTGAGGCGAACCGTGCATCTCGGCTGCTCCAGGACCTCCTAGAGGACCTCCAGGAAACTACAGAAAAGAAGAGGAAAAATGTCAGTTTGACATGACTTTTATCATTCACACGTATATGAATATTCTTAGGACACCAAAACACATGTGTTATTTTGGTTGGTTAGGTTAGAATAGAATGTAGGCTTTTGCTCTTGCAATACATGAATTGTCACGCCATGCAAAAATAAGAGGGGGGAGCACATAGATCTACACACAAATAGGATATGAAAGTAAATTTTTCCCCACATTTTTAATGTTGCCACACATGGTTCCTAGTCCCTGCCAACCGTGCTTCCATTGAATTAACATGGCCTCAGCATGCAAGCGACACTTGACAAATGGAACAAAATGTTAATTGTATGTTACACGTCTAGGGAAATTATCCACTAAAAAAGTTGGGCTGGAAAAACATGGAATTTTATTGCCACCTAATGTCTACATACACAACATGTGCGCGCAATTTAAAGGTCCTACACAAGCTTACCCTTATCTGGTAAACTCTATGTACATTATCTATATTTTAACTTTGTCAAGGCAGGTACCCTTCATGCAAAAATGCTGCTGTGTTTATATTAGGAAAAAAGGAACCACACTGCGCGTGGCAAAAACATTAATTTGACCGTGTGATTAATTTCAGCCTGGGTCCCCCTTAGCTAGCTATAGTCTCCTCAAAAACCATTCCTTATGTGATATGACTGCTTCGTTATTTACAAAAGTATTTATCGTACATAGCTACAACAGCTTGGTTATTAATGTTAGGACCTGTTTTGTACCCCAAAAGGTAAGTCACAGCCAGTCAGTCTTTACGTAAATTTATTGCGCTGGTCACATTTGCAAAGTCAACTCGCAGATCGTAAATCTTTGTGGCGACTTTTGTTTGAGGGCAAATGTGGTTGCTTACAGTATGTGTGTTAAGTACAGTACAGCTTTTTTTAGGTTTTGCTTACATTGTCATTCCAGACCTTCAGAGTTTTTCAATGAGTTCAATTCATTGACGTCATGTAGTAGGAGTATGGGTGTGCGTTTTGTGGGCAAAATATATGGAGAGAGAAAAGAACAAAAGAGGAACATAAGTCAAAAAAAGCAACTCAAAAAACTTTTTAAAAGGGGGCGACAACAGACGAGTGTCATGGTGGAGGCTGCTGCCTGAGGTCAGAAATATTTATGTTTTGACATGCTCACCTCAATCACCCGATTTTTGGGAGGCCGGCCTCGCTTCCGTTTGAACATGGCATCAATCGAGGTCGTCAAAGTCATGGACACGGGCTCCTTATTTGCTGTAGAAAAGTTCCACTTCTTGGTATACTCGTGCAATTTATAGTGATCCAGTCTCTTGAAGGGAGGATCGGTTTGAAAGATGACCTCGTTGCAGTTTTCCTGAAAAAATGATATTTTCCAATTTCAGCCAATTTTCCACTAGAAAATTAGGTCTTTTTGTATGAGAAAATTGATTATTTTTTGTCGCAATCTATAAGTTATCCTGCACACAGTAAAGGCAATTTATTTGTTGTGCTCGGTGAACGTCAAGGCGAACCATTTTTTGCCTAGATTTATGCCGGAGCAATTGACACTTTTCACTGATAGGTTGACAAATTAACCCGAAGTGTCCCTTTTGAAAGGGGAATGGCATGATTTACTCTGCCTGAATTTTTCATGAAAAAAACTCGCATGTAGCTCATTATTTACCCTGCCATGTTGTACAAAAAATCACCTCAAAGCCGTAAGGAGGTATTTACTTTTAAGGCTAACAAGCTTTTTTGTGGAGAAAATAACCCCCAAAAGGGCAGCAATTAAAGCACCTCTTTTTGAATTATGTTGCCATAAAGAAATCTGGCACATTGTTCTTTAGGTTTTTTGTGCCTGCCGCTGTTGTTAAACTTAATTTGACCCTACAAGACTTGAGGCTAGGGGTGGTCTCCTTAATGAAGTGCCAACAACTTTAGCTTAAACTTACCCATTTGCAATGGTAGTGGAGGCTGGACTTTTTATGAGGGCAGCCCTCGGGACACTCGTTCATCTCGGGCTCATCTTCTGGATCTCCCCTGATAAAGAACAGGTCCGTCAGCTGATCCTGGATAAAGTGGTTTCTCCCGTGTTCCCTAACACCGTCCTCATGCCTGAACACCATCTCGCAGCCGTCATCCTTGCAATGGTAATGGCCAAGATCTTCTATGTCACAACTCTGGAAGCCACAACCCTCTCCCGCATCAAAGTGAAGGATGTAGGCGTGCCAGGCATCATCTGGGACACGCTCCCTGACAATCTCGCTCAGGAGCTGGGGACCCTGAGGGGGAACGGGGGGCAGTCCAAGGAGGCTGCTGGGGGGCAATGGCTGATTGAAGCCTGCGGGGGGCGGGGGTCCTCCCGGGGGCGG
>JAAUYL010003639.1_pt1 | contig 14795 bp, 13 predicted proteins | sample 7278011 | NCBI WGS metagenome assembly JAAUYL01 (sample SAMN14350225, study PRJNA611818) | marine sediment metagenome | isolation source: surface marine sediment (1.8m) | place: French Polynesia: Moorea | collected 2018-08
ATATTCCCGAAAAAATATGGAAATAAAAGTGGCACATTGAAAGTACGATATTTCATGTCAAAAACGTGAGTGAAATTGGGGGCTTTCGCCTTGGGTATCTATTCACTTGTCCTACAATTATTTAAGATGGATAGGTAAGCCAAGGTGGTGTTGCAACATAACTTTGTGCCAGTGCCATGTCCATCTTAGAAATGAAAACCTTGGGCTACATGAGTATTTGCTCTTAAAAGACCCTTTCCTTCTGTGAAAGTACCATTGGCCTACTTTTCAGTTTATTCTCGGGTTGTCCAAAACGCCAAGTTTACGTGGAAAATCTTTAAATAAAGAACGCGAAAAAAAACAAGAAACTGCGATAACAAAGATTTATAGAAAAACAGAAGAAGCTAGATAGACACCGCCATGAAGTGACGGCAACCAAGGAGTGGGTCCTTAAAATGTCTTCAATTTTTTCATCGAAAAGCCCAACATTTTTGTACCAACGTTTCTGTTACCATTCTAACATTTGTTGATATGATTTCACGAATTACTCGATGTTGAAATAAACTGAACGTCCCGCCAAAAGAAGAGAAGAGAGACTGGCCTCGGCAAAAGCACGTTCTTAGATTCTAAATTGTCAATGCCGTACACGGTCGGAATTCTAAGTCGACCCCGCTTTCTCTTTTCTCCCATCGCTCCTGCTGTAAAAAACCTCAAGGGCAGCTGAGTTGGTTTGTAGTTAATTCTGTAAAGCCGGGATCTCATGAGGTCATGAGGGACTCCCAGATAGAAAGGACCTTCTAGGGCGACGGGAAAAGTGGCTACTTGGCTCTAACGACAATTTTTTGGTCCTAGCGGGTGAAAATGCTGTCTTTAGCAGAAAAGTCGACTGAGAAAATTGAGCGCTAACAATGAGTTGCAAATTCTTTTTCTCTGTAGAGAATGATCAATTCTTTGCTTTGCCTGTCCTTTGAGGTAATTTTGGCGGTCACCTAAAATTAATCTCACCCAAAAAAAAACTTCCCTGTCTCGAAATTGGACCTCACAAAAAGAGCTGCGAAACAAAAGAAGCCAATTTTTGCGGAACACAAAAAATGCTGAGCTCTTTATTTAATTTTCTCTCTTCAAGGCCACAATTTCTATTGTCTGTATTTGGAAGCATCCATGTATTGTAGGATCTGTTCTTTATGAAAGTGAAAGCATGCAGAGAGAAAGAAAAGTTTTAAAGTAAATTCGTTTAGTCATGTGTCTCTTTTTCGATTTGGATTCGGGTAACATTGACTGGCAATCTCTCTATTTTCTCTGGATTTTCGACAGCCAGAAAAGAACAGTATTTAGTGCAATCACTGCTGACCCATTCAGGTAGATCAAGCCGATATGGTGCTCGGCATACTCAAGTGGGTCATAAAAAAACAAAATGTTACAACGAAAGTGCTCAGTTGGGGGCTGCTTAGTTTGTAACATCTAAGTCACACAATGGTGCGTTGTGCAACTGCCACTTTTTAGGTAAAAAAGAAACAAAAAACAAAACATTTTTGCGTATGGCAAATTACATCCAAGCAGATAACAGTCACAGCTCGTAAAAAATGTGTAGATGCTAAATACATTTGCATTGCGGCATTTTTGACCGTGAAAAGCTACAGGCAGAATTACAAGAATGTTTTAAAAGTCTTGTCTTCAATACAAAAATGTGGAAAAAAATACACTTTATTTTTTATCAAATTGGGGAATTTACCATTTGACTGAAACACAAAAAAGGAATCTAACTCTTGCTAAGCTCTAAAGTCTAGACACCTTACATATAATACCTGACGATTCTACTTACGAATTATTTAAAGAAGTTATTATGTTTTCTAGAACTGCTTTAAATTCTATGTTTTTTGGATGAATAGTAACAAACTCTCATGGGGGTCCTTTCTGGGTTTACATTTTTTTGGGAAATCGACAGACAATTTTCAAAGCAGGAGAGGAATAGAAAACAACAAAACATATTTTTCTTTCACCAAACAATCCAAATTAGAACAGTGTCACTTCATATTTAATTTGGTTTGGCTAGTAATAAGTAGGTAAGTAGTTTTTTAAGCTTTTAGTAACTGTAATAAGTAACTTTGTCAAGTCACTATTACTTTTAATGAATGTAAATGAAGAAGAGCTCTCTAAGGAATTTAATTTTGTCTCTTTTTTCGCTGGTAGTTGTTATTGTTTACTTACTTCGCAGTTGGTCTGATAGTGAGATTGCTGAAATTTCCATGAGATTTTTAAAGAAAATCATAAGAATTAAAATCATGATAATGGCGACGAGTTTAGGAAAGAGCAAAATATTTTTATGGCATTTTTAACCACCTACAAATTGAAGATTCCTAGAAATCTAGGGGATAACTTTGTCTTACAAAATTACAAAATGGTACAATGTTTCTACCAGTCTGTGTAATTGAAAGTTTTTTGACTTTTTGAACAAAATCGTCTATTAACGGATTTTTCTACTTTTCTCCGGTATTTCAAGTCTTTAGTCAAGTCTAGTGCTAAGAGAGTATAAAATGGTTTTTTGCAGAAACCTCAAATTGATATAAGTAGACAAAAACATATCTATTTTGTTTTCTTAAAGATGTAGTTTTGCAAGCAAACTGTTTCTGCAAAAAGAGGTTGTCGCATGCATTTTAATGTCAATAATGAATAAAATAAATGTTCGTTTTGTATTTCCACTACAAAATTTTTATCAATTCTTTTCTAGAAATAAAAACGACAATTCTAAGAGAAAGTATGTAACTTCGCAAAACAAAACAATAATAACGGCTTTTTCTTAAAATTAGAAAAAAATAGAGCAAGAAATTGTATAAAGTTTCAAGATGTTCTGAGATTTGAGGACAAAAGTTATTTCTGAAGGAAAAGAAATATCCTTTGTCCGGGTTATTTTCACATTATGTAGTAAACATTGGGACAGTAAATGTAAAGAGAAAGAGAGATGAAAATACCGACGAAAAATGTATCATTGAAAAAAATCCAACTTACCTCTGCAGCTATCCGCGTCACGTTGACGCTATGCCAACGGTTATCGTCGAACCGCACCCCCGACGGTTTTATAGCGGTATCCAATTTTCCGGTTCCGAGTTGAACGGTTAGCGCCACTCCACCATCTTTTATCGCAACATTCATGTAGTCCAATCCATTTCCTAAAATCATAAAACGTTGTCAAGATTCTAAAATTAGCATTTCGACTTTCACAGGTACGAGTTGTTCAATTTTGGGAGCAGGTGTTTTTCAGCAAAGGTAAGGGTATAAAGTTGCAAGGTTGCTGCTAGCGCCATCTATTGGGCATGTAGGACAAAAAAGACCGCGTGCGCCTACTTCCAATTTTTGGAGGAAACTTTTCTCTGACAGTCCAAGAGTTGGTTCCTGAAGTTGTTAAGTACTCTTGCGTTTTCGAGTGCTGGCATCCTAACCCTGCACATTCTCTGCAATCAGCCAGTTTAGGTTATTTTATTCGACTCTTGGAGGCCTGTTTTTGCTTTGAAAAGGCATGTAACAATGCGGCACCAATACAGGCGTCTGACATTTTATTGATCATCTTTTGTCCTCTGCTCAATACAGACAATAAATTATATCGGGACGAGTAAGTGCTGTCGTAACTTGTAAGTAAGGTTATTGCATCTAATTTTCCAATATATTGTACTCCATTCTTTCACTACCAATAATGAAACGACACCGCACTAGGAGAAGAAGGAAAAAGCTGTAGTTACCTGTGTAGAATAAGAGTCCTGATGATTTTCTGGTTTTGAAGTTCAGCGTGATCATGTCGTTGGAGGAGAGGATGGGCTCGAAGTTCCGCTGGCTCAAATCGTAGGTGACATACTCTCCGCCACGGAAAGTCGCTTCGCGCGGTCGCTCCTCTGCAAGATATGAAATTCATTTATGACAAGGGTAAATCTAGGGTACCTTTAGGACTTATGACCAGGGTACCCCAATATTGTGCGAAGACTGTGTGTATACCCAATAACGAAGTAAATAAGTCAAGGACATTATGGCACTTTAAAGGAAAACACCGGGGTCGTCTTTTTTGGTCTCTTGGCCTTCAACAGCGCCTCAAAAAAGTGCCAAAAACAACTTTCGGCCTTCACGCTCTATTTATTTACGAAAAGAGGTCTTGGATGTGACCTTTGCTTTGAGTATTGCTTGGACAAACTTGAAAGACCAACACCAACGAGGGTAACTCAATGCTACCTGCGTCATCACAATAAAATAACCTACACTCAGCTCTTATTCAGTTCTTTGAATAAGTACAAGCCAACATGAATTTTCACGTTAAACATATTTAAAAATTGTGTGTGTTTAACCAAGTAAAATGTAAATAGACGCAGGTAACCTTCATGCATTTGCGATAGTGTTTGAGCTCCGGTAAAAAGGTGTGAAAACATAGCGTTACGTCAACTTGCTTTTAAATGAATTTCATTTATAATTGGAAAATGCAAGTTTTAAAAATAGAACCGACAGCCAAGTTAAGCCCACATTTTTCAATTCCTGTTTCAAGGTCTAAAATCGTTGTTACCTTGTGGATATTTCTTTGCAAAAACATACGAGATGGTTCAATCTTATTCCTTTCCTTTTTTCCAGGAAGAAGCTCGTAGCTCTCATCCAAGGGCTTAGAATTGGGAAAAAGCGATGGAAAATTTTCACTATTCCGTGACTGGAATAGCAAATCTTATCTTTGAGTTTCAGTTTTATCGGCTCTCTTTCCCTTCTTGCTAGCCAGCCCTACAAGTTTTTTTCCAGCTGAAGTTCTTCTGTCGGTGAAAATATATCAAAACTTTTTTAGTTCAGTCAGAATCACCACTAATATTTATGTAGTGCATTTCTCTGTATAGTAAACTAAGCAAGCGTATTTGCTTTAATTACCGCCGGGCATAATTACATAAATAATTCTGTTATTTGTCCAGGAGTAATTTGCAAGATTTTATGGGCCACTTTTCAGTTGTGTAAACAAAAAAGGCCCTCCTTTTTATATCAAGTCGCACACATACAACATAAAGTTTAACAACTCTCCAAGAGTACTTTAAAGGCAAAATCTTGGCATGACTGTTGTATGAGAACTTTGCAGATAAAATCAAGGAAAAAAAGAGTCCCAACATAACTTAAAACTCCACGTAAAAACAAACTATGGCATGGCTTCCCCTAAAAATAAAGGCCATGCATAGCTTTGCCTCAAAGACTAACCTAACAAATGACGCGAAGCCGAGTTATTAGCCTAAAAATGCGGCCATGGGAAACTAAGAGCTCTTGGGAGTTCCGCATTTTTTGCCATACTTAAAACTGTTACGCAATTTTTGGATTCAACGAAGGTTATTTAACTCACCTTGTTCACAGTAGGTTCCTTTGAAATCTATATTGGTACAATCACAGATAGGGCCACCTTCGGTGGAAATGCAATTTGCGCCATTTTGGCACGGATTGTGCTGAGCACATGCGTCCAAGGGACTCGAACGGACACCCTGAAAAACAAAAGAGAGTTAGAGTCATTAGAATTGTGAGTTTTTGTGACCAACTGAAAGTTTGGGAAAGTCGGACAGACAAAAATCAGCACACTCATGAGATATTTATTTGACTGCCTTGACAGGAAGTGAGGATAGAAGGTGAAATAAACTTTATAGGTATTCATGTTTTTACTCCTGAAAAATCTAGCGTTTTTCTTATCAGGGACTTTGAAATTGAGCATAGCCAGGAATGTTTACCTTTGTGCCTTGTCCTTACAAATATTCTCTCTCTGTGTTCCCGAGTTTCCGTCTCTGAATAATCTATCATTTTCGCTATCGTGACTTGGCAAGAGGCAACCTTCATCTTACAAAGAATGCCCTCAGCTCTCTCTCTCACTCTCTGGACAGAATTACTTTTATACATTAAGTAGTTTGAATACTTTTACATAATCAAAACAAACACCGAACAATGACAAAGTCAATCTAAATGTTTGTTTCTTTGCTTGTTAATGCCGAGAGGCTTTGGGTTTGGAGTTTTTGCAAACAAAATTCTTGACTTCCCAAAAATGAAGTTCGTCCGTAACAATGTTGTTAACATTCAAACATTACTCATGACAGATGGGATACTTGCCATGAAAAGAAAATGTTCATGCAGTGCGTACGTTAGATGTAGCGTAAAAAAGTAGTTTTTTATCATCTCCTTCGGACAATAAAAAACTTTGTCCATCCTCTCACCCTGGAGAAACAACCTGTTTTGGGACGAAAAATGCAGTTTTTTCAAAGTTCCTAGACCTCGAACAAGTATGGTATCACTGCCCTGCCATGGAGTCCCTGCTGCTACTTTATCTTCCTTAGAAAGTTTTTGTGACTGCTGGTAGCGACATTTTTTACCTCCAGAAAAAAACAGCCATGAAAATTAAAAATAAATTCCTACTATTCTGATTTGGCAAAATAAGAAATACCGTGGATTTTTAGGAAAAAGCCGCTTGTTTCGGAAGGCAAAAAATATTTGACGAGCGTCGAATGTGCTGGCATGTAAAAGTCTAGCAAAGTAAGAAGCTCCCCCTTCCTTTCACGTCAAAACTATTGGCTATCACTTTCAACTTTGTCATGGTCGTCCAAACATTCTATTCAGGGACAAACCGCAAACTTACTGCCCCGTCTATCCGCAAAGTAAAATACTGTACCGAGCAACATTTCTCTTTCTTTGGAGTAAAGGTATTTTATTTGATAGATAGTTTCCCAAGGCCACAGTATTTAACTAAGTATTATCTTCAGAGATGGACAAGACCATATGCCAGAATTGTCCAATATACCAACACCAATACAGCAATAGCCTACACCTAGCTAAATATCTACCTGACATTGTTGGACTAAATATCTAGCTAACTACACTTACGTACATGAGACGGTTTCAAAAACCTGTCAGATGATATTGATGGCTTATACCAAGTTACCAATTTGATAAATAGCCTAGCTCCTTTTCCGGTAGTTATTCCTTCGAATGAACATACAAAACAGGCGTTAGGTTTAGGACTTCAAAAAGAATGTTGTGCTGTCTTGTCTGTAGGGCAATATAGGTAGCGGATATATTTAGCTCACCGTGTAGCCAAATAACCGTACTTGACGAAGCGAAGCAAAAAAGTAGCTCCTCCTGAACAGGGTCTCCCCTTCCCAGTTTCCCCCTTAATATGTAGTACCTAGTTATAAAGCGTGTTAACCATAAGAAATACTACAAATACAAATATCCTTATGCCTACAGGGTGGTCTGTAGCAATGATCCAATTTCGGCTGTCCTCGCAGACGAAAATCTATTAAGCTGTCTGTAAGCCAGTGTTGTGTTGTAGTCAAGTACTTACTTATGTACATTAGTTTAGTAGGGTGAGGCCAAGGATAACCTTGGAGGTCCTTTGCTAAAGACGCTTTCCTAAGAAAATATTTCCAATGACTTTCCTAAAAGTCGCATTTTTCACGTGAACCCGTCTGTAGAAGGCTGCGGCTACCTGGTTTCCTTTTATGTAGATATTACTTAGGTAAATATGAGTTACTGCACGTACATGTACACAGTAGTAATACTTTTTTGGGTGTATATTATTTTTATTTGTCAAATATTAAAGTTCCATTAGCCTTAGAAGCGCAATAAACATTAATATTTAAATTAGTTCCTCAAAACCATCTCCTGAAGAGATAACGCTACACATGGCATACATGGAGATGTATTTTCATAGTCATGTAACGTTTTCCATTTGCTTTGAAGTTGCAGAGACGTGTGGGGTCATTGCAAGACTCGTATGTTTCATCGTAAATATTTTTCAGTTCGAATCGAAACCGAGATAGACAGGGCATCATAGATATTTATATCGCTCTACGCATAGCAGCACACCTTGTTTACTGCTACTTAGCCAATTATTGGTTTTCGAGGAAATATGGCGTTTCTCGCTTGCTTCGAATTTGTACAGTTCAAAGTTCATTTCTTGCCTCTCCTAAATGCGCTCTACTTTAAGCGTATTGAACTCGGTCAGATCGACTCTGCGGGGTGTCTAGAAGATGAATAATTAAACTCGTCATTTCTTCTGACAGTTTTCCAAATAAACTAACTAAAAAGCCTATATGTGCTTAAGGTATTGATTAAGGGTCTCTACTTTGGGTACAGCTACAGTACATTCGTATTTGACATGAAAACTTATTTGAAGTGATCTTTAGTCCGACCCTCCCATTTCCCTTATCTAAGCTACAGGCAAATAAAAACTGTGTTGCAGGAACCAGAGAATATCAGGCTGGGAGAGGTAGATACTATTTAGGTAGCTACGTAAATAGGTACACGGGTAGGTAAATAATAAAAATGCATTGCCATGTTTTATTTTCGGGCTGCAGGTAATAACAATTACAAACAGGGAGGTCCCTACTCTACATACATTTTTGTCTGTTTGAACAAAAACCGAAGTTCATATAGATATTTCGATTCAAGAAATATCTTGCCATTCTGAGAAGTTTTAACAAAGTCAATGGGCATCTACATACTGTTTGTACGTATTACGTACAGTTGCATGGTTACTGCATGCAACTGAATAAATATCTGTTATAGTCTAAAAATAGATTACTTCTTCCAAGTATAGCCTTCTTGTTTTAAGACCTTTAAAATTGGTAAAAAAACAACTTTGGAGATGATTCCGAGATATGACTGCGGTGACAAGTACTTTTCAAAGATGTCGTTATCTGCCGGCACATGAATTAGAAAGCCAAAAGATTATTGTATCTATCATGCATGGAATTCAGACACTTGGCTGAAGGGCATGGTTGTTTGTAAGAAGTTGGGAAAGTTCTATGGAAAACATGGTGAATGAATGAATGAAGGAGTCTGCGGGTTAAGGGCTTGCAAAGTGTTCTCATGACTGTACAGTAATGCTTCTGAATGACTACCATTCCATATTTCAGATTTAAAAGATGAAATAAGTTGTCACATACCTTGTACGCCATTATCTTTTGGACGCTGTCCGTCGCGCTCCTCGTGTCACGGTACTTCAAGTTTCGGACGGAGCCGCGCAACCTCGGCTCGAGAATTGTCGTAGGAAGAACGAGTGAATCCAGCTGCTCGCCGTGCCAAACCGGAAGTCCACCGACAAAAACGTATGAATTGGAAGAAGGATCGCCGAAAGCCAGACGCGTGTCGCCGTCTTTTCGCGGCCCGAATTGTTTCGAGCTCGAGCCCAAAAAGCTCGAGCGGGAGCCCGAGCCCCCGCCATTAGCCCGCACTGTCCTTTGGGCCCGGTCAACGACCAGCGTCGTCTCGGGTCCGTTTTTTATCACATTCACATGGTGCCACGTAGGCTCACCGCTTCCCGCAGCCGGGTCGGTCAGGTTGAGCGCAATCAGCTGACCTCCGCGGCCCCAGTTGCAGCGCAGCACAACCGTGCCGGTCACCAGGCGCAGCTGGATGTATTCGCGCTCAGCGCGGTTGTCGCTGTACAAGAGCAGCGCATCCTTCATGTCCGTCTTGAAGTCGAAGCTGAGGCTGTCGTTAGGTCCTCCGTACCACTGCTTGTATTGGGCGAAACTGGTTTGACTTCCCTCCCAGGTGAGGGGTCCCCCGTTTTGCCTGATGGCCGCCGCGTTGACTTTTGCTCCTTTTCCGTTTCCGGTTGCCTTCTTCACTTCCGAGGATGAGGAAAACGAGGCCGATCCGCTGAGCAGGAGCAGGAGGCCGGCCTCGAGGATTAGCCTCATCTTGTTCACACGGATGTGGTGCGTCCGTAGCTGCATAATTGGCAGCGATAATCACAACAAACAAACAAACAACAACAAGATAGTAGTGTGATGATGGTGTCCAAAAGTGGGCGGCGCGGCTTCCGAGGCTGCCGCGCGCGGGGTCAAAATCTCGACGCTAGCCACGTGTTAATTGCATCTGCTTTGGCTCCTCTCATAAATTTTCCGCCTGAAAATAACCAAGAGTACAGACTGAAGACAAGGTAAAGTAAAGTAAAGTAAGCAAAAAAGGGGGTCCAGGTAACTCAATCTCCTCCTAGCCAATTATGATAATCTGCTGTTGTCTCTTGTCCATCTACAAAGTACTACTCTGTTTCGTGTTTGCGATAGAGTCAAAAATACTCCAGTCGAGAGCAATTCGGTTGGAGATGCGAGGGACACAATGGGGAAAGGGCTAACTTTTCGTCAGTGAGAGAAGAAGATGTCAACTACTTTCTGAATTGTCTTGCGCCTTTCCGCTAACTTTCGCGAGCGTCAGGTTACCTTTTTTAAGTGAGTGCGCTTCTTAAGGACCTTGGCAAAATATGCATGTACTGAAATTGATCGAAAGTCTCCTCATAATTAATCCAGCAGTGCTTGCTATTCTCTCTCTCATTTGGACTGGACTTCAAAGCAAAACATAATTGCACTGCTGGCATACTTCAACAACGACAACAGGGCAATGGCATTTCTTACCTGAAAAGTACGATTTTCTCAACCACTCTCGACAGCGTTAGAGTCAGGTGACAGGGGAATGCATGATGATACGTGTTATTTTGGCTGTAGCCCCTGTTGATCTTGATCTGATCCAATCTCGCCTCCTGTCACTTTTGATGGCCTCGTTGCGGCCTCGCAGCCTCTCGGCGGCGACCTCCAAAATCCGGTCTTAGCATTGCCTTATCGGAATGTTTTCCTCCTAGAGTCGAGAGCCGTTGGGCGCACTACATGTTAAAATTCCAATTGTTTCTCTTTCCTTCCTGTTTCTTTCAACTCGATCCTCACACGACAAGGTCACTGCTATTTTTGAGTGAGGCTCTGTGTGTGCTGTGCAGGTTTGGTTATTATTTGCCTCTGCCATCGGGAGTGCTTGGTCTACCTCTGAGTACGAGTTCGGTCGGGAACTACTGCTAAATAAGTCGAGACCAACGCAGGAATCGAGCCATACAACACAGAAAGAGAAAGAGAGTGAGTGGGGAGAGGGAAGGTGCAGGTTGGTTGCTTGCTTGTTGGTTTTGCTAGGGAAGGATATATATATTCCCCCTCCCTCCTTCTCGAGTCGAGGCCGACAGTTCGGCCTCGCAGCCTCGACGGTCTCATGGCAAGGCATGGGCATGGGCATGGATGGCAAAGACATGAGAAAGCCAAGCGCAACTTTCAAGTCATGAGCGCGCTCTAACGGTGTATTTTCTTAAGCTGCACACACAGTTATTTGTGCGCACAATGCTTGCTTGCTTGGTTCGTTCGTTCGGTTATGTGCAGGAACCTGGTACAACGACGGCCGAAGAAGTGTCATTTTCCCCACGGGGGAATGTTTCCCGAGATCCCCCTGTATGACCTGCACACATAGCTATTTAGTATAGTTTCTTTGATACAGTTGTGAACCACCATGAGAGCTAGCCGCTCGTGTGCAGTGTACACAAGAAGAAAGCATGTACGAAGGTTGCGCCAAGAAAAATCCCCCTGACAGGGGAGAAGAGGACACACATCTTGGGGGCAACCTTGTATTAAGGCAGAGAAGAGTCCTTGAAAATCATGAGGAGAAGTAAGAGGGGCAAGGGGCAAAATGAAACAGGGGGAATTTCCCCCTCCCCCTCACATATATTCTACTTATATCTACTTACGTACATACACATGTGTGTAGTAACTAAGTATGTAGTACAATCCAGTAATAGCCCTTATTATTGAATAGAGAATATCCGGTTCTCGATGGTCGTGCATGCAGGCAGGTAAAAAATAGAAGAAGAAAAAGTAGCTAAATAAGTATTTGGCACATATTTTTACCAATATTCAGGCGGTCTTGTGTGTGCGTATGCGTTAACTAAAAGGGAACCACCGTGTAGCATCTTTCTAGCCCCAGGGACCCCGCGTTTATTTTAGAGAGGGAGATGGATAGATGGATGGATGGATGCAACATAAGTAAATAGGTAAAAGAGTGTACATGCATGCGTACTTGTGACATAGACAAAGCGTTAGATCCGCTCAGAAAACCGTGTTTTCCCCGAGGCAGATCCAATGTAGCAGCATCTGAAATATGTAGATCAATGTATAGCCAGCCAGCCAGCATTTTTGTTTCCATTCTGGTTCCATATAAAAATAGAAGCAAGCACTCACACTACTGCTGCCTTCCCCCCTCCTTCACGAGTCGAGGTCGCGAGGAGGCCGTTGTTGGTTATACTTTCAACGGCTCAACGAGGAGCAAAACGCCGTTGAGTGGAACGGGTTTTCTGTTTTTCACGAGGGCGTCCTCGAGTTCACGTTCATGAGAGAGAGAGAGAGGTAGCAGCCTCGCAGCCTCGACGAGCGGCCTCCAAAGTTGCCACGGCGAATATACTTATACTACAAAGATATCTATACAGTTTCTACTTAGCTGGCTGAAATATCCCAGAATGAAAAACGAAAGCTCGACTACTACTACAAGATAGAAGTATGCTACGTAGTACAGCATTTCAAGCCATGAGCGAGAGAGAAAGAGCTTGCTTGGTTGGTTGGCCATAGTCCGTTTGCTTTCAAAGTCTGTCCCCTTATCGCTTTTAAGTGATTACCCTCCTAAACGGAAGACTTAAGTGGCATTTGAACTTTGTCAGGGGAAAGGCTCACATGTTAGTACAAGTTCAATACGTTAGTAGGTTGTTCATCTAAATATAAGTAGTACAGTAAAAATTGTATGGCAACGTTCATATACGAGTAGAATGTAGTTTTATTCGACCAAAAAAAGGAAGTAGAGAGGGAGGCCCTCCAAAACAAGTGCATATGCTCTACTGCTATTTTCTGCCACATTAGTTTACTTTTCATCATATGTTTACATAATTTCACTAACTCCCGCTATAACGCCTTAAAAATGTGACCATGTCTTGGATGAAGCATGGGTACATGAAAATTGATCGTATCCTCGTCTCTGCTTCCTACCACCACCAAAAATTCGCCCATAGATTGTTGAAATACTCCTGCTTTCTTTTTTCTATTTCAGAGTTTTTACTCTACATTACTCAAGGAATTAGCAGTTGTCGGATAAGCTGCCAGAGAAAGTGAAAAATTGGCAACCATGAGCAATAATTCAAAGCCATCGCATCAACTTTATAAGTAAAAGTATAAAGTTAGACCTAGCAGGACACAACCTCTTTTGATAATGCATTTACCCTTTTCAACAGAGAGATCTCCAGTGAATTGTGAGCTAATCCCAAGCCGCCCGCTGCACCCAATTTTCAATGGCCAATTCGGAGAATTACGCAACCAAGAGCTTTCACTATTTTTTATTGCAAAAAGAATCTGACAATGTTCTGTCTAGACTTTTTTTGTTGTGTCAAATTGAATTTGCCTCATTTTTTGGTGAAGGTACAGGTCTATATAAATAGTCATTTAAATTGGTCCTTAATACAACATGTAATGTCTTGTCTTGCATAATCATCATTTTTTAGTATAATATATACACGTACGGTATGTTATATTTAGAGCGAGGATTTATTTAGATATGTCGCTACTTATGTATTATAAGTCGTAAAATTGGTTGGCCTCTCTCGAAACTCGATTAGCCTATTGACATAATGATGCTGTAGAATCATGATATCTTTAGATATGTATCAGACAAAGGAGGCTTCCACTCCAAGAAGTCACCTATTGTCCTATAAAAATTGCAGGACCTTGGGATTCTTGCAATGATTTAAGTAGAGATAGAAAGATCTACCGAAAATCCGTAGCTCTCTAATGCTTTTCTCTCATTGCAGTAACTGTAGTAGCAGAATGTCATTGGCCGCCTCAGTAGATAATGGTGCATTGATTACCCAATATGAGCTCGACATCATGGTACGAATCCTACTCGTATTTACAATAAACGAAGAAGCATTTGGAGTTTATTTACGATTGAAAATTCTTAAAAGGTTGGTGGTTTTGTGTGCCGAATTTTCGGTGCTCATGATGCTGCTTTGTTGTTGTTGTAACAAGATGAGAAAAGTTAGATGGACGAAGAACCGGGGGAGATGCACTGGTTCCTTGCTTTGCTTTCACATTTTTGCTGCTTCAACGGCGAATGGCAACGGCACGGGAGTTAGCTACACGTACTACACAGAAAGCAGCAAGCCCAAAGTAGAAAACTGGAAAATGGTGATAGGCCCCTTGGGACGGCAGCCTGGTTGCGCGAGAGATGATGACTTTTCGTGGGCCGTTTTTCCGGATAATTTGGCGCACTTTTCTCAAGTCATACAGACCGGAAATTGGGAGCAAATGAAAGGCGGGAAACCCTAGCAAAATTGGCCTGAGCCTCGGAGGCTGTCATATTTATCAGTATTCTAGCTTCCAGTAGCAGCCCTTTCTGTATTGTATTTTGTGACTCCTCTTTCGCTTTTGTAGTTGCAATCTACTACTTGTACTTGGGATGGTCCCCAGGTGCATCATGGGTGTCTGACTCGCCTGAGTGAGCGAGAATGTCTCGGTGATGCGACATTTGCTTCCCAGATCAAAGTATGCTACAGAATTCAGGCGTTGATTTTTTTACTTTCCTGAGAAAAAAGCGAGTAGACTTTATGTAGACGCCAATTTTCGGTGACACAGAAGTCTCGTCAGGATGATGGGCTTCATGTATTTCAGCAATTTGTATGTTAAATAACAATACTGCGCACATCAAAGTTATTAGATTAGTAGAGTGAGTGGAAAGAGAAGTCAGTGGAAAGTGGAGTGAGCGAAAAGTGGAGTGTCCAAGTACAGTGAGCGGAAAGTGGAGTGAGTGGAAAGTTTCCAAGTACAGTGAGCGGAAAGTGGAGTGAGTGGAATGTTTCCAAGTACAGTGAGTGGAAAGTGGAGTTGGTGGAAAGTAGAGTGAGTGGAAAGTAAAGTGAGTGAAATGTTTCCAAGTACAGTGAGTGGAAAGTAGAGTGAGCGGAAAGTAGAGTGAGTGGAAAG
>JAAUYL010084062.1_pt1 | contig 14779 bp, 11 predicted proteins | sample 7278011 | NCBI WGS metagenome assembly JAAUYL01 (sample SAMN14350225, study PRJNA611818) | marine sediment metagenome | isolation source: surface marine sediment (1.8m) | place: French Polynesia: Moorea | collected 2018-08
TAGTATTTGTAGGTTGGGTTGAGGCAACGAAACCCAACATCAACCTAAAACATAAAGGTGTTTTATTTGGGTTTCACTTGATTCTACACAACCTACTTTTATTAAATTGAACTGATAACTGAAATAGTATTTGTAGGTTGCCTTGAGGTAAGGAAACCCAAAATCAACCTAAAACATAAAGGTGTTTTAGTTGGGTTTCACTTGGTTCTACCCAACCTACTTTTATTAAAAGATGACGGCAATTTTGATTGAGGTACACTACAATATGGAAAGAAAAGAGTTTAATCCCCCCAACCCCCTTGGTAAGAGGGGCTTAATAATTTATAACTTTATTCTAATGGTATTAGACTCTAAAAATCAAAATCAAGACCGCATTCCACGAGTAATATCAATTGACATTTTGCGCGGACTTGTAATGGTGCTAATGACCTTAGACCATGTACGAGCATTTTTCTCTAATGCTAACTTTAACCCCTTAGACCTTACCGAGTCAAATATTCCTCTATTTCTGACACGCTGGATAACCCATCTTTGCGCCCCCACATTCATTTTTCTAGCAGGAATAGGAGCTTATCTCTCTCTCAAACGTAGCAAAACCAAGCAACAACTTTCTCGCTTTTTATTACTTCGAGGTCTGTGGTTTATTTTTCTAGACTTAACAGTAGTGCGTTTGAGCTGGAGGTTTGACCTGAGTCACATTTTTTCTACTGCTGGAGTATTATGGGCGATCGGTTGTTCGATGATTTTCTTGGCAGCAATAATTTATCTTCCTACTCGGATAATAGCAACAATTGGAATTTTGCTAATACTCGGACATAATCTTTTTGATAATGTACAAGCAAAGCAATTAGGAAATATTGGTTGGTTGTGGGCAATACTTCACGAGCGCACAATGATTGAACCTATTTTTGGGTTTCGCTTATTTATCCTCTATCCTCTGATTCCTTGGATAGCAGTAATGGCATTAGGTTATGCTTTCGGAACGCTGTTTGAAATGGAAAAATATCGGCGACTTCAGCTATTAAGAAAAATAGGTTTAAGTACGATCGTTGCTTTTATTATTATTCGAGCAACTAATATTTATGGCGACCCGAAACCTTGGTCAATTCAGTCTAGCTTTCCTGATACCTTACTATCGTTTATCAATTGTCATAAATATCCACCTTCTTTACTATATTTATTAATTACACTACCTCTAGCCATCCTATTACTTTATTATTTTGAAAAATCAAACATACGTTATTTTAAACCATTAATTATATTAGGTCAGCAACCATTATTTTTCTATATTATCCACGTTTGGTTAATTCATATAACTGCTATTTTATTTGCCTTGTCTAGATATGGTATAACACCTTTTACTTTCTCCCAAGTAGGCATCAGTTGGAAACCAAAAGCATTTGGGTATGATTTACCAATTGTTTATTTAATTTGGTTGTTAATAACTTTCCTGTTATACATTATCTGTGACTGGTTTGCTAAGTATAAGAAAAAGCATAGAGATAAGTGGTGGTTGAATTACCTATAAAGATCGGATTTTCGTAGCATTATAATTCAGTAGGAGATACTGATAACTGATAACTGAAATGGCTGGTTCGCTAAGTATAAGAAAAAGCATAGAGATAAGTGGTGGTTGAATGTAAGCATTCAGCTATTAGCATTCAGCTAGCCTCCTGGGTCGTAACTGCGGCCTTCAGCTTTTATTTGAATCAAGTAAAGACTAAGGTTAGTTGAGAGAAATATTTCATTCATAACTTTTAATTGTCTTTGAATACTAATTCCTTCTTCCAAGATAATGAGTTAATAACTCATAGCTGATAGCTGTTAGCGCAGCTCCTCCGCAGGAGGCAAGAGGCTAGCTGACGGCTGAATGCTTACGGTTGAATTACCTGTAAAGAACATATTTATCTAGGGATATATTCTGGTTATATTAAATATATATTCTATCATTTAAAAAAAAGAATGTGGCGTGAATAATTTAGTCAATAAAATGGTTTTAATCAGATGTATACTTGCTCAAATAAAATTGTTTCACAGTAAAAAATGATAATCATACCTCTTTCTACTGACTACTGATTATTGAATACTAGAAGATGATAATTATGACTAACTGATATAATATCTGATTAACCAATTTAAGTATTATTTGATTAACATTGATCTATGGGTCATCCTTCTTATACTCCTCCATGGTTCCTAAAAAATGGTTTAGCAATGACTCTTTATGCAGCGTTTTGGATACCCCGTTTTTGGGAAGAGACTACTACATTTCCTGAGCCTCCTTACCAAGATACAATTTTTATTGGTGCAAATGATGTGCCAATTTTTGGCTGGATGGCTATTCCAGAAAACCCAAAAGGTACAATTATTGCGACTTATGGAATTACAGGAGAGCTAGATAATCAATGGTTCTTACAACTATTAGGACGCAAAGCTTACGCTCAAGGTTATGCCATTATTTTATTTGATTGGCGTGCCCATGGCAAGACAGCATTACTATCACCAACTCTAACTTCAGATGGGATTTATGAAGGGCAAGATTTTGTTCATATTGCTGCTCAAGCAAAAGCAATGGGTTGTCCGCCAAATTTTTGGTTTACTGCCTATTCTTTAGGAGGACAACTAGCACTTTGGGGTGCAAAAGTAGCAGAAAATTTGGCTCCAGAATTAGGATTAGCAGAAACAGATATTGGTGGTTGTGCAGTTATTTGCCCCAGTCTAGAAGCTCAACGTTCTCTCTCTTATTTAGATAGTCATCCTTTAGGAAGACACTTGGATAAAGGAATTAGTAAAAACCTCAAAAAATTAGTTTACTTAATTCACGATCATCATCCAGATTTCATCGATCCAGAGGCAATAGAAAGGGCGAATTCTATCTATAAATTTGATGAAGAATTTATTATCAAAGGACTAGGATTTTCATCAGTAGAAGCTTACTATCAAGCAACAAGTCCTCTACATTTTTTGCCTAATCTTCAGAAAAAAACATTGATTATTTATGCTGAAGATGACCCACTATTTGACCCAACAATTGTGCCAGATTTAAAAGCTGCTTGTAAAAATAATTCTGCCATCGATTTGATTGTAACTCGTTACGGTGGTCATGTGGCTCATATTAGTAATCGATCGTGTCAAAAACTTGCCCAAGATCCCGATATTTGGTGGGCATGGAATCGAGTTTTTGAATGGATTAAACAACATGAAACAGCAACATTAACTACTGCAGTTGCTGTCTAATTTAATCATCAGGAATTGGGCAATATTCCTAATTCCTGAAACTTATTTTGTAGTCAATATTTAGCTAATTAATATAGCACTATACATTAGACATCTCCAGAAAAGAGGGAACAGGGAACACTTAACTGGGAACAGGGAGAAATAATTGATAATTTCTCCATAAGAATTGATTTTATTTTTTATTGTTGGAGATGTCTATTAATTGTAGGACACTGGCAAAAGTAGAAAACTTTTGCGTTTTGCTTTCTTTGTGGCAGTATAACTTATGAAAAATTGATTTGAGAAGTTGATTTTGAGGGTAACTATATATTATTCCTATCAAAATTATTATTTACGAGGCTGCTAATGACCGTAGTTCAATGGTGTTTATGATGATTTTTATTGGAGCTTTAATTCCGGTGATGTTGTTCTACAATCTTTCTCAATATTTTGTGTTTTGAGGCCAAGTAAATAGCACTTATAGCGGGGAATAGTAAATCTGTTCTAGGGGTTGGTTTAATATCAGGAAGAAAGTAGAGGAGCAGGAAGTATTGCTGCTCTACATATCAATCTGAATAATTTTATTTATCACTAAAATTGAATATTCTTTAACTACAAATAATATTTGGACTTTTGATTATCTTGAAATTAAATACTAAACTTTGAGTATTTATATTTGTATTATTTTTTGATTTTGATTAAAGGTAGTTTTTTGTATGTTTGATCTATTGAATAGCCATTGTCTTTTACTATTTCTAGTAAATCTTTTGAAGGATTCAATAAAAATATACCAGTAAAATCATTAAGATTATTATTTACTCTAAATTGATGAGGTTCATCCAATAGCTGATATTTTACTTTTGGATTAAGCATATAACTGACAGAGAAGATACTGGTGAGTTTGGAGTAACCATTTACTTCTCCAATGATAAGTGGCGAAGTATAATTATTAATAATTTGAGCCATAGGAATGTTTTCTAAGTTTCCTTTATTCCAACCTTGTTCAGCATTAATATATCTTGTACAACTCCAAAATCCTAATGCCACGATCATAATCATAACTATTAACCATATTCTTTTCTTCCATATTTGCTTGGATGAGCTTAGAAGAATATGATCGGTAAAAACATAAGCTACAGCTAACTGAATACCTAGATAAACAGGAATCATATATCTTGCAACTTTTGTTATTTTATAACCTAAAAATATATCTACTAACAGCAAAGGGATAGCAATAGAAAAAGTAAGAGTGAAAATAAATAACCAAATCCGCTCTGGAGTTTTACGGAAAACATAATACATTGAATATGCTTCTAATATAAGAATGAATGTATATATTCTAGGTTTAGCACTAAGAAAAATATAGCTAAGATTCAAAGCCCACATTTTTGCTAAATAAGATAGCCCAACTTCTTGTTTTAACCAAGAACCTCCAGCATTATTTTCAGGAGTAGTGTATTTAAAAATAACTAATATCCAAGGAAAAAAACAAAGAACTATTAACAAGGAAGAAACTAGAAAAAAAACTAAAGTTTTGCTGAGACGAAAACGTTCGGTTATCAATATATAAAGCCCATGTCCAATTAAAGTAAAAATAGTGAAAGGAAAAGTATATATCCCTACTACTGCTGTTACAATATATATTGCCCAACAACCCAACGAATCCTTAAATCTTATCGCTCTTAATAAAGCAGAACATGAGAATAAGGTTGTTATTGTCCATAAACTATAAACTATAGGGTCTTGCTTCCTGAGCATACATAACATGAAAGAGAGATACTGATATTAAGGTTATGGCAAACCATCCAACTTCTTTTACTTCAAATAATTCAACACATAACCAATAAAAAGCAGGAAAAATAAGCAAGCCGATAATAGCAGATAAACTTCTCATAGAAGCTGGTGAATTACCGAAGATTATAGCCCAAAAACGTGCTATGACATAATATAAAGGTGGATGTTGAGAATCGCATTCAGCTTTAGCGATCAACATATCTTTAAGATTTTTTTCACTATTAGGAGTTTGATATTTTTGCAAATCTTTAATAGTTAAAATATCTCCGTTACCTATATTTTCAACAATCTCTTCTCCACAATAACCTGAAATCATAAAAGAGGTAAAGACTTCATCTCTCCAATATGATTTTGTATCTATATTTGCAAAACGAAAGAAGATGCCTATAACTAGAAAAAAAATAACCGAAAATTTAATTAAAGTATTGGATTTATTTAGTTTAATTTTCATAATTAGATTTAGTATGAGTAGCAAAAATATACTTAGGCGTCATGTAAAAATAAGTTCTACAAATTTGATCTGAAATAGATTGTCAAATCTAGGTTCCATTAAAAAAAACTGTTCAGGTTATTCTTACACGACTCCTTATAGCAATCAGGAATCAGAGGTGAGAATTTTACTACTCCCTAAAAGTCTAAAATATGGTGGTTATGATATTCATAAGATACAGTTTTTTCCTTCTTCTCTGTTGCCTGTTGCTTGTTGCCTATAGGTTTACACTTACAATTCAGATTTAGATGGCGATATTAAAATTTAACATATTATTTTTATGAACCCCAAAATTGATTGGCATTCATCCCGGGGCTACCTAAATTTTTCTGTAAATTTAGTTACAGTATTTTAGCCAGATAGAGAATAATGCAGTCTTACATTTTAATTAAACAGCTAGCTTTTATAGTATTTAACGTGGAAAGCTCGTGAGAGAAAGTCCGATTGATAATCCCCTTTATTTATAAACTCATAATTCTTTAATATTAAGCTATATAGGCGTTACAGAAAAGAGATATAATTTCTAGGATTTCTCAACCTACAGATTCTGAGCTTTTTTACATTTTCAGAATAAAAATAGTACAGTTAATTATGACAAAGCGTCAAATCTAAAGAAAATAATGTTATCTTCACTACAGAGATTTTTAACTTTCATCAAAAAAAAAAGAATCGAGTATTTTTCTGGGAAAATTGTGAGTATTGATACGGTTAAAAATAGATATCTTCTTTAAATTCAAGTAGAACGTTATGAGAAAAAATTGATGAAAATATTTGTCTGAAGTAACTCGTAAAGTTTAATTTTTTTTCACGCATATATACTTATCTATTGAAGGAGAAGACTATGTGGGAGTATCTACCACTTTTAAACGAACACAATTTACCCTATCCAGATACAATACATCCCATTGTTGTCCACTTCGTAATTGCGATGGTATTATTTGCCTTCCTATGTGACATTATTGGTTACTTCACTCGTAATTTACGTTTATATGAAGTAAGCTGGTGGAATATGTTTTTCGCCACCATTTCTATTTTTATTGCCATAATATTTGGTCAGTTTGAAGCTGGTCTGGCACAACCTTATGAAGCAGTTCAACCTATCTTAAACTTACATACATTAATTGGTTGGTCTCTCTCAGGAATCATCGCTGCTCTCACTGGTTGGCGTTATGTGATTCGTTCTAACAATACAGAAAAATTGCCGATGCCATATCTGGGATTAGGATTTTTGCTAGTAGTTATAGTTTGCTTTCAAGTCTATCTTGGAGATGAACTAGTTTGGGTGTATGGATTACACACAGTCCCAGTAGTGGAAGCAATAAAGGAGGGAATTTTACAATGAACCCGGAATTAATAGATAGTTTGAGTGCGCAAGTTGGGGCAAATGGTCTTCCCTACGCCATCCCTATTCATCCGAATTTAGTTCATCTGACCCTAGGTCTATTTATTATGGGGATTGCTTTTGATATTGTTGGCATATTATTCCCTCTACAAAAACCATTCCTGAAAGTTTTAGCGATATCCGCTACTCGTTCCAACTTTTTTGATGTAGGTTGGTACAATATGCTAGCTTCATCAATTATTACATTTTTTACGGTAGCGGCAGGATTTTATGAAATTATGCTAGCAACACCATCTCCCGAACTCAAAAGTGTCTGGGGGTTAGGAGCAATGGATACGATGGTATGGCATGGAGTTGGTGGCGTGTTACTATTAGCGATGATTGTGGGAATGACGATTTGGAGAGGATTTCAACGTTATATCTGGTCTGAGGATAAACTTCTACAAGTGCAATGGAGTTATTTAGCAGTTGGTTTATTCATCATGTTTATTATGTACGTTCATGGTACTTTGGGCGCACAGTTAGCTGCAGAATTTGGAGTACACAATACTGCTGATGCTTTGCTAGAATTAGGTAAAGACCCTAATGTTGTCCTGAAATAATTTTAGTAATATCATGTCCGGATGAACAGTTATAAATAATTAGGGAGGAGTCAGGAGGTGGGGACGTTGCATGCAACGTCCGTACGGAGTCAGGAGGGAGTTTGAAGGTATTATAAGGAGAAATTTTTTTATCACTAATTAAGCGGACATGATATAAGTTCCTTCTGTTCCCTATTCCTTGTTCCCTGTTCCCTCCATACCTATTCCCTATTCCCTATTCCCTATCTCAATATTGATATGAAAATCCGCACTATTTTAACCTTGGGAGCGATCGCTCTGGTTTTAGCTGCTGTTAGTTATTGGATCGGGCAACTATCTTACTCATGGTTGCCAGTTCAAGCTGCAGCAGAATCTATATTAATTGATGAGTTATTTAGTTTTCTGGTAACTCTTGGTAGTTTCATATTTTTAGGCGTAACTGGAACTATAATGTATTCGGTTATTTTCCAACGCGCTGCCAAATATGACTATAGCGACGGACCCCACATTGAGGGTAACATTACCCTAGAAGTTGTTTGGACAGCAATACCAATTTTTCTCGTATTTTGGATTGCTGCTTACAGCTACAATATCTATGAAAAAATGGCAATTCAGGGACCGATGGAATTAGTGCATTTGCATACACCATTAGAAATGGAATCAGCTTATGCAGCTCCACTCGAACCTGTTACTGAACCTGTTGAAGAAATCCAAGTCTATGCCAAACAGTGGTCTTGGGTATTTCGCTATCCAGAAAATGGGGTGACTAGCACTGAACTGCACTTACCTGTAAATCGGCGCGTGCGAGTAGCATTAAATTCTGAAGATGTGCTGCATGGATTTTATATTCCAGCATTTCGACTAAAGCAAGACATTATTCCCAACCATCCAATAGATTTTGAATTTACTCCTATCCGGGTTGGCAAATATAGTCTGACTGATTCTCAATATAGTGGTACTTATTTTGCCACAATGGCAGCAGATGTAGTTGTTGAATCTTCCCAAGATTACAAAAATTGGTTAGCAAAAGCAGCAAATACCAAACTATCTCCAGCAAAAAATCAGGCACAGACTGAATATATTCAAAAATTAGAAGCTCCAGTAAAACCAGGTTGGCCTTCAGTTATACCTGCTGCACCTCCTATTGTTAATTATCATAAGAGTTAGGGAGTAGGGAGCAGGGAGTAGGGAGTAGGGAGTTTATGTAGGTTGGGTTGAGGAACCGTAGCTTGCTTCCCGCAGGGTAACCCAACATTAGATTTGTCACTAATATAGATGGAAAAAATCTATAACACCTAGACAGAATAATTATTTCAATTATTGCAGAGGTTTTCCAAATTTTTTTTGACGTTAAACACGACAAGTCTATTAGACATCTCCAACAAGAAAAAATCAAATAAATTATTTCCCCCTATTCCCTATTTTCTGGAGAAGTATATTATGTATGAGCTTTGTTGGGTTGCGCTGTCGCTTTTTATGTCGGCGACAGCCGAAACCCAACCTACAGCAGTTTTTAATCAAAGGAAAAAAAATATTCTATGAAAGAAATAACAATCGAAGGTATCGGTGATGCCATAGAAAAACCAGAACACGAACAACCGCCCAACTGGCGACGATACTTCAGCTTTAGTACCGACCATAAAGTTATCGGTATCCAATACCTAGTCACTTCTTTTATATTCTTTCTAGTAGGTGGAATATTTGCGATGGTGATACGGGGCGAACTAATGACACCAGAATCAGACCTTGTAGACCGCACAATTTACAGTGGAATGTTCACCATGCACGGCACGGTGATGCTATTTTTGTGGACCTTCCCATCTTTAGTCGGTCTGGCAAACTATCTCGTACCCATAATGATCGGAGCGCGAGACATGGCATTCCCTCGTTTGAATGCGGCTGCTTTCTGGATGGTGCCAGTGGTCGGTATCCTGATGATGGCTAGTTTCTTTGCTCCTGGTGGACCTGCTCAAGCAGGTTGGTGGTCATATCCTCCTGTAAGTATCCAAAATCCTACGGGTAGCGTAATTAACGGTCAGGTAATATGGATTCTTGCTGTTGCCATTTCCGGGGTTTCCTCTATTATGGGGGCGGTTAACTTTGTGACGACTATTGTGAGAATGCGATCGCCAGGCATGACTTTTTTCCGAATGCCAGCTTTTGTTTGGACGGTATTTGCAGCTCAAATTATTCAATTATTCGGACTGCCAGCACTAACAGCAGGTGCGGTGATGTTGTTATTTGACATTACAATAGGAACGGGATTTTTTAATCCTGCTAACGGAGGCAACCCAGTTTTATTCCAACACTTTTTCTGGTTTTATTCCCACCCTGCGGTTTACGTTATTATTCTACCTATTTTTGGCATTTTTTCAGAAATCTTTCCAGTATACAGTCGCAAACCATTATTCGGATACAAAGTGGTAGTAATTTCATCCATGATTATTGCTGGAGTTAGTGGTTTGGTTTGGGTACACCATATGTATGCGAGTGGTACACCTCCCTGGATGCGGATGGTTTTCATGTTATCAACCATGTGCGTTTCTGTACCAACTGGTATTAAAGTATTTGCCTGGGTAGCGACTATTTGGGGTGGAAAAATTCGCCTGAATACTCCCATGTTATTTTCCTTGGGTGGGTTGATAATGTTCGTGTTTGCTGGTATTACTGGCATTATGCTTTCTGCTGTTCCCGTAGATATTCACGTTAACAATACCTATTTTGTCGTCGGTCATTTTCATTATGTTCTCTACGGTACTGTGACCATGGGAATGTATTCTGCTATTTACCATTGGTTCCCGAAAATGACTGGGAAAATGTATTATGAAGGTTTAGGACAATTACATTTTTGGTTGTCATTCATCGGTACTAATCTCAACTTTTTACCAATGCACCCGTTAGGTTTACAAGGAATGTTGCGCCGAGTTTCTTCATACGCACCCGAATATGAATTCTGGAATTTGGTAGCGAGTCTGGGAGCATTTTTGTTGGGAATGTCTACTTTGCCTTTCATTTTAAATATGGTTAGTTCCTGGATACAAGGTAAGCAAGCACCTGCTAACCCTTGGCGAGCAATAGGTTTAGAATGGATGATTTCTTCCCCACCAGATGTAGAGAATTTTGAGGAACTTCCTATAATTATTTCTGAACCTTACGGTTATGGTAAGTCGGAACCTTTGACTGCTAATGACCCCAATGGTCATATATAGTTATCAGTTATCAATAGTAGGTTGGGTTAAGCGACAGCGCAACCCAACAAAAATATCTGTCTTTAATATAGCAGTTGTCAGGATGCTTAGGATATTCTCGCTCCTCTCAAATTTAGTTACAGTAAAAATTCAACTTCTGACTTTTGAGTTCTGACTTCAATTTGTTGGGTTTCATTCCTCAACCCAAACTACACTAACTAGAAGCGATATAAATCAGGACTTACGCAAGGGCACTAATGATAGTGTAAATATCGGGAATATTGACCAAACTATACACAATATATAGCGGTAGTGCGTAAGTCCTGTAAATAAAAGCAGCATTGACTTAATCTAAAGAATAACGATATAATGCTTTATTATTGCCTACTATTTACATAGGCGACTAATACGCATACACCTATGATAAAATCCATCAGAACAAAACTAAAACTAAATAATAGGCAAAAATCTTTGATGGCTCAACACTCAGGTTATAGCAGATGGTGTTATAACTGGGGGTTAAGTTTGTGGAATGCGGCCTATAGAGATGGTTATAAACCCAATTCCCGTAGACTGAGAGAGGTTTTTACTAATCATGTAAAACCACTAATACCCTGGATGAAAAAGTTGTCGTCTAAAGTTTATCAATATGCTTTCATTCACTTGGGTGAAGCGTTTAAAAGATTCTTTAAAGGGTTGGGTAAATATCCAAAATTCAAGAAGAAAGGTAGCTCTGATTCATTCACAATTGATAATTCAGGAAAGCCAATAAAATTAAACGGATGGAATCATAAGCTACCTTTTATTGGTATGGTCAGAACTTATGAACCCATTGAGGCAACAACTAAAAAAATAACTATTAGCAGACAAGCTGGTGATTGGTATCTGAGCTGTAGCTATGAATTTCAGGCCATAACCACACCCAAAACAACTGATGTCATAGGTGTAGATTTAGGTGTAAAAACCTTAGCTACTTTAAGTGATGGAAAAGTATTTGAAAGTGTGAAATATTATCAGAGATTTGAAGCTAAGTTGTCTAGGCTACAATACCTAAATCGTCATAAAGAGGTGGGTTCTGCTAACTGGAAAAAAGCACAACTGAAGATAGCGAAATTACATAGAAAAGTAGCTAACATCCGTAGAAATGCACTTCATAAATTGACAACTTACCTAGCCAAGAACCACGGCACAATTGTCATTGAAGATTTGAATGTTAGTGGAATGTTAGCTAATCATAAACTAGCAAAGTCAGATAGCAGATAGTGATTTTATGAGTTTAGGCGACAGCTTAAATATAAAACTCAGTGGTACGGCTCTGAATTAGTAGTCATTGATAGATTTTTTCCATCATCAAAAACTTGCTCTCAGTGTGGTCACGTTCAAGATATGCCATTGCATTTGAGGACTTTTGATTGTCCTGATTGTGGGATATCTATAGACCGCGATCTGAATGCAAGTATAAATTTAAGAAATGCGGTCAGCTTGACCGTGAATGCCTGTGGATGAGTAACCGCCGACGGTCTCAGTTGAAACAGGAAGTAAACATTAAAATGTCGCTATATGACATTTTGTATCGGTTTTATAGAGCAGAATTTTAATATGGATAGTACAGTCAATTCAAAACAAGTGCAGGAACCTTTGCACTCAGCAGTTGCCGAACATACCCACGACGAAGAAGGCAATAGTATGTTTGGGTTTATCGTTTTCCTACTTTCGGAAAGCATAATTTTCCTCAGTTTCTTTGCTGGATATATTATTTACAAAACCACAACTCCTGACTGGTTGCCACCAGGTGTTTCTGGTCTGGAAGTTAGAGAACCTGCTATTAATACAGTGATTTTGGTTTCCAGTAGTTTTGTTATCTATTTCGCAGAAAAAGCTTTAGAACGTCACGACCTCAAATGGTTTCGCATATTTCTGTTTGCCACAATGGCAATGGGAACTTACTTTGTAGTAGGTCAAGGAATTGAATGGAATAGTTTAGAGTTTGGTTTCACCACAGGAGTATTCGGTGGAACTTTCTATTTGTTGACAGGTTTTCACGGTCTGCACGTTATCACAGGTATTTTGTTACAAGGAATTATGTTAGGTCGTTCTTTTATTCCTGGCAACTATGACAACGGTCACTTTGGCATTAATGCTACTTCTTTATTTTGGCATTTCGTTGACGTAATTTGGATTATTTTGTTTATCCTTATCTACATTTGGCAGTGAAATAATTAAGAATTCAGGATTCAGGAGTCAGGAGTCAGGAGTCAGAATAAATTTGTTTCTCTAAAAGAAAACATAATTCGGAGCCAAAACGGGAGCAAGATGCTCCCACTACCCAAAAATTGAATATTAATGACTCCTAATATGATGTTCGGATAAACATTAACTATAAAGTCATTGCGACGGTCACTCCGTGGAAGGAAGCAATCTCTTAAAAGTCATTGCGACGGTCACTCCGTGGAAGGAAGCAATCTCATGTTTTAGATATTTCTTCTATTTATTTCTAATGATAATTATTCAAGCGGACATGATATAACTCCTTCTTCAATACATCTCAAAAAAATTATTAAAGGAAGAAAAAAATGATTATTGATGACCAACATTATGATGTAATTATTGTCGGTACAGGAGCAGGTGGAGGTACTTTAGCTTATAAACTTGCTGCAACTGGCAAAAAAATCCTCATCTTAGAAAGAGGTGATTTTATGCCTCTGGAAATCCAAAATAGGGCTAACGTTGATATCTTTAAAAAAGAACTTTATCGCGCCCATGAAAATTGGTACGATAATGCAGGCGAACCATTTTCTCCACAGACAAATTATGCCGTTGGTGGTAATACAAAAATCTATGGAGCAGCACTAATTCGGATGCGGGAAAAAGACTTTGAAGCAGTGGAACATCAAGAAGGAATTTCTCCAGAATGGTGTCTTAAATACAAAGACTTTGAATCTTATTACACTGAAGCAGAACAACTTTATAAAGTTCACGGTCAGGCGAGTAATGACCCAACCGAACCTCCCCATAGTGCAGAATATCCTTATCCCGCAGTTGACCACGACCCAGAAATTCAAAAAGTTGTCGAAGCGATCGCCGAACAAGGTCTACATCCAGACACTTTACCATTAACTCTCACCCGCGAAGAGGAAGACCCCACTGGAGACTCGGAAGTATTCGGTATTGCACCACTGCTCGACTCTCCCAACATTACTATCAAAGCTAATGCAAAAGTAGTCTGTTTACTCACCAACTCCTCTGGTAATACTGTCAAAGCAGTAGAAGTAGAAATTGGCAAACAATCATTTCTATTTTTTAGTGATATTGTCGTACTTGCTTGTGGAGCAGTAAACTCAGCAGCATTACTATTACGTTCTGCTAACGAAAAACATCCCGATGGTTTAGCAAACAGTTCCGGACAAGTTGGTCGTAACCTGATGAAACATCAAATGACCGCCGTAGTGCAACCCAGTCCGAAACCTAACTCTGGAAACTTTCTCAGAAGCGTTTGTGTAAATGATTTTTATTGGGGAGACGAAAATTATTCCTATCCCATGGGTCACATTGAAAATACAGGTGGTTTGCTCCAAGATATTACTTTTGCCGAATCTCCACCAATTTTATCTGTGTTAGCAAAAGCGATGCCTGGATTTGGTTTGAAACAGTTAGCATTGCGTTCCATTGGTTGGTGGATACATTCGGAGATATTGCCAGACCCCAATAACCGCGTGGAAGTCAAAGGGGATAAGCTGTTTTTCCATTACACTCCCAACAACTGGGAAGCACACGATCGCCTAGTTTATCGTTGGATGGATGTATTGAAGTCGGTAGACAAAGCAGTAGGAAATGCAGTTTCGAAGCGAGGCAACATTTATCCCCGTGGAGAAGTTCCCATCGAAGTTGTCGCCAACCAGTGCGGTACCTGTCGGTTTGGGGAAGACCCGAAAACATCGGTTCTGGATATTAACTGTCGTACCCACGATGTTGATAATTTATATGTTGTAGATAGCAGTTTTTTCCCATCGAGTTCTGCTGTAACTCCTGCTTTGACAATTATTGCTAATGCTTTGCGAGTAGGAGAACATTTAAAAGAGAGATTACAGTAATAGTAATAGCTTATCTAGACTAAAATTGTGGTTAAAAAAAACCTAACCCCCCTTTGAAAGCTATTTCTTATAAGGAA
>JAAUYL010001989.1_pt1 | contig 14763 bp, 21 predicted proteins | sample 7278011 | NCBI WGS metagenome assembly JAAUYL01 (sample SAMN14350225, study PRJNA611818) | marine sediment metagenome | isolation source: surface marine sediment (1.8m) | place: French Polynesia: Moorea | collected 2018-08
GCTCACCGGACGTTGAAGGGTCAACATCTATTTTTTTCATAGTTCTTATTTATATATAAAAACATTTGTAACTCCCAAAAATCTGGTCAGTCGATCGCCGACCGTCGAGGAAACCACTTCCGGTCCGAAAAATATTTTTCAACAAAAAAAGTATTTTTTTTTTGGAAAATCCAAGATGGATGCCTTTTTTTCAGGGAAAATTTTTTTCTAAAAAAGAGAAAGTTTCAAATCCATGGACATGTGTAACTTGTAGACAACATCTATGGAAATTCGTGCGAATTCTCATTAACCAAAAACCAAAAGAACAGGAGGAAATGCAGCATTTTTAGCCATTGTTAAGCTTAATTTTTATTCAGATTTTTTTCCAAGATTTTCTTCGACCTTGGAACTGCCCCCTAATGCGTTTAGAATTGCAATTGCCTAGGGTCGCCTCACGCCAAAAACGAAGATGTGTAAAATATAAATGCAGGAAGACAGGATTTACAAAAACAAACATGCTATTTAACCTGACTTAATTATCTACTTCGGTAGATAGACACGAGTATTTATGGAAAAAAACCAATTGTACTCAACATATTTGCATAAAACGACGGCTTTCAGCGATCAGCGATAAACAGCCTCAAATCTGAGTTTCCAAAGAAATTCAGCAGTGGAAAAACGACCAATCCAACGAAAACATGCCCAAGATCCAGCAAAATGTAGGCTACCAACCTAAATGTTCCATCGTCCTGGATCAATGGAGCTATGGCTGACAGTAGAGGTCCAATGCAGAGCAAAAGTCCAAACTTGGAATAGTTTCCCTTGGCAATGAATTCGTCGTTTTGAGCCACATTGTTCAAGTTCCGTTCTTCCATGTTGATTTGCTGAGACAACCGTTTGGTTTCCATTTTGATGGTTAAATTGGTAAACGCCAGACAAACCACAAATATCAAGAGCATGAGAGCTGTAAGGCTGATGGAAAAATAGAAAAATGTACTTTAGATATTTTTGTGATGAAAACTGATGTAAAGGATGTAACTTACTCAAATTGAAACAGGGAGAAGTCAGCCAAATCCAGAGGCAATCCTTGGATTCTCATCTGTGCTTGGTGATTGCCAACAGTGTGGCAATTTATCAACGAGAAAAACAAAGAGAGCGACAAGTTCAGTAGAAATAGGAACACAGCGAAAAAGTCATCCAGTATTGGGGCAACTCGCTTGAAAATGACAACGGACATGAACTTGATCATCAAATATTCAAACGCAGCAATGAACTCGAAATACGTGTAGGCATTCATGGCAAAACACCAGGCCCAGAAAACTTTGCTGGAATCAACTGGCCAAATGATGATTCTCCACATGGCCACTGGCAGTGTCAGCCAGTTGGCAGGCACAATTACCCCAAACATCTGTGATGCCAGCTATATATACACCAGAATATGTTGACAATGTCAATGACATTGAGATTTTTTGGATTACCTGGTTGAGGATGCCCCTCTTCTTGAAATCATTGCCATACATTTCAAAGCGAAGAGTCTCCATGTGTATGAAGGTTCCAAGGAGTAACATTGTGAGGGCTGCTATACCAAGAAGAACCTTGATGCCCAACTTATCCTGGAGATGCAGGTATGGATCAATCCATTTAAATGCCATACTGCTGCAATGTCAAAAGGGAATATTTTACATGTATTAAGTAAGCAAATTGAAACATTTTACTTTACCTGATGTGAATCATACTTTCAAACCTTGTGTACGCAGTTTGCTCTATCAATTGAAACATAAAAGTATCGCAATCCAAGGGGCCCCAAGTTTTATTGCTTATAATACAGGTAAAGTAAGCAGCTTTGACAGCCGCAAATTGTTTCGTATTTGCTTCATATTTAACACCCACGTAGCTTTCAAATAACATTTTTTTATTGTTCTAGATCTGCTATAACATCAACTTGATTAATTTTAGGAATCCTCGAACATAAGGAGTCGTAGAAGAAATGTCGCAACTTCGAGTTGCACATTAGGTTAATGATTGGCACAGTTAACATGCTTGCCACCGGATGTCCAAAGTCCAACAGGATATAGGAGACAAGCTTCAATGTTCCTTCAGTGTCATGGATCAAAGGTGTAATAACAGAGAGAAAAGGACCAATGCAAACAAGGAATCCAACAATTAAATAGTGTTTACTTTGGACAACTTCCTTGTTCTGCAGTTGGTTGTTGAGATTTTCTACTTCTCCACTGTCAGCTTCAATCCGTTTCCTTTCTTTCTTTGTCATAGTCAAAGCAATCAGCAGTACAGCCACAAAACTAACCAGCATCAACAATGTGAAGCTGAAAGCAATATGACATGTTCAACATATTGGATTTATGGTTAGTTAGACTTACTCAAACTGAAGAGGACTATGTTCTGCCATTTCGATTGGCAATCCTTGGATTCTCATATGAGCTTGATGATTGCCTACGGTGTAGCAATTCATTACGGCTAATAGTGAAACCACCAAAAGGTTTGCCAGAAAAAGGAACAAGGCGCAAAAGTCATCCAGGATAGGTAGGACTCGCTTCATCACGACAACGGCCAAGCATTTGATCACCAAGTATTCTGTCGACACGAGCAACACCATGTAGGTGTAGGCATTCAAACTGAAACACCAGGCCCAGAAAACTTTGCTGGATACAATCGCTCCTACGAGCGTTCTCCAAAGGGTTACTGGCAGTGTCAGCCAGTTAAAAACGATGACGACTCCCAACAATTGTGAAGCCATCTTTTGGAGAAAATATGGTAACATCTATCACAAAATCTTTGTAAAAGTAGATATGCAAACCTGGTTCAAGATGCCTCTCTTCATAAAGTCTCCGCCATGCCTTTCAAACTGGATGGTCCCCAGATGAAGCAATGTCCCTACGCTCAGTATAAGGGCAGTTCCAGATGCCATGATTCCTTTAACGCTAGGCAGTTTTTCAAGGTTTCCATATGGATCTTGCCAGGTCCATTGCCAATCACTGAAACTGTAAAGGAAAATCTCACATTTAAGGATAAAACAATCTTTTGAAATTTTCTTACCTTTTTTCAAGCGACATTGTTTGAAGCCAACACACCCAAGACAGTAATTAGCGACAGCACAGACAGACCATGAATAACGCGAGGCCTTAAAATAGAGATTTTATGGAGGAAAAGAGCCAGTCACAACTTGCGTCATCCAACTGGAAAAGTCCGTTGTTCATTTTTAATCCGAATTACCTAAGTTATCTTGTTAAAATTAACTCGAATTCCAGTCTGCCACTTGTGCCAAATTGTTAAAAAATGTTGCTAGGCTTAAGAAATGTAAGAGCCCTTGAAACTTATTAGTTTCACTGTTGGATTGTTACATTATGCACAAAACCAAATAGAATGTATCATTTTTTCCTCACGATGTCCGCCCAAAATATTGGGTGTAATTGTCAGCTAGAAAAGCCTTCAACTCATTATTCATCATTATGTGGGCAGAAGGAATGACAATCAGGCCTAGCGTAGGATGCACAAGGTCCAAAGATAGATTGGAAATCAATCTCACAAAAGGATCATCTCCCAAAAATGTCTTTGTAGCGGAGAGAACAGGACCAATCAGAATCAGGATGACAAAAATGACAAAGAACTTGGCCTTTACAACCTCTCTGTTCTTAGGATTGTTGTTAATATGACCATGCTGGGGACTGTCAGCTGAGTTCAGCTTTTTCTTGGTTATTCTTATGACAACTGATGTGACTAGCGTGACAATTGTGACAAAAATAATCAGACGCTCATTGACACTGAGGAGAGGAAAAGAAAAAGATATCTACTTTGATATAATGGGGATTCTTTTTACTTGAAATCTCGCAGCGTTTCAATAGTGGAAACCATGTCCGTTGGCATTCCAAGGAACCTTTTTTCAGCTCCGATGTTTTCCAAACTGTAACAGTTTACAAGGGATAAAAACAAAGACAGGCATATGTTGGCAACCAATAGGAATCTGGCAAAGATGTCATCCTGAATGGGAAGCAACCTTTTGAATACCACTAGGGACAGGAATTTTATCATTAAGCACTCGGCAGCAGACAGGAGCTCAATGTAAGTGTAAGCATTCATGACGAAAACCCAGCCCCAATAGATTTTAGTCAGATGGATTGGCCCTATAATAATCCTCCAAATCACCATTGGAAGGGTCAGCCAGTTTGCAGGAACCACCATGCCAAACATTTGTGAAATTAGCTGCAAAATTGCTGTATTCTTTGATTAATTGATGTACAGATTGTCATTCTACTCACCTGATTTAAAATGCCTCTTTTCTGAGGATCCATTTCAAACCGTTCATAGTCAATGATTGCAGCGATCAGATAGGTGCCAAGAAAAAGGATAACAAAAGCAAAGACACCAATAACAGTTTTTATCAAGTTCCACCCATCAAGCAGCAGATATGGATCAGTCCAAGTCAATGTTGCCTCAGTGACATTCAAGGATTGCAAATTCAATATCATTCTTGCTCTCCTATGTTGTATAAAAAATCTACTATAGCTACCGTGATTAAAAATTACAGTAAAACTGAGCTTTTGGTTGAGTGTTACATATCTTAGTAAGTAGATAGTTGTTATGTTACGTGACCATTTGTTATCCAAACAGAAAGTACTTGAGACCAACCTGTTTTGACGGAGCTCGTGGGACAGGAATAGACCACCAATGAATGTTTCTAGAATAGAACTTATTTTATTCCTTTCTGAAAGTACGTATCTGTCCTAACATTTCTATTTTAAACCATGCAATAGGCTATGCAAAATTTCCAAGGCAAACTTTCGAAAATCGGGATTGCTGAAATAAAGTTTGAGCGGTATGACCATGAGAGTCACAAAAGGATGTACTAGATGTAGAAGCAGGTAGGCAATCAGTTCCACCGCGACCCCGTTATTGTTGTTACCAATTCGAGGAGCAAGAGCTGACAATATTGGCCCTGATGAGAGCAAAATTCCGAACAAGATCATGGTTTTGCTCGTCACAAAATCTTTATTTCGCGACAAATTGTTTCTCGGTGATTGTATTTGGTCTTCTGGATTCAATTTCTTTCTTTCCTTTTTGACTGCGTAAGTGATCCCAATTATCAGGACTATCATTAGAAGCAACATCTGGTTGGTAACGCTGAAAGCAAAACAACTTATTTGGTGCAGGTTGCTTAAATCAATTGTCTCTTACTTGAATTGCATTGGCGTGTGTTCAGCAAGGTCCATTGGCAGGCCCTGATATCTCCTCCTTGCTTTTTGAGGGCCAATGGTGTAGCAGTTGACACATGAGAACACAACTGAAATGACCATGTTAAACAGAAGTAGAAATGTCGAGAAGAAGTCATCCTGCAATGGCAGCATTCGCTTCAAGATGACCACAGATACAAACTTGATGGCAGCATGTTCACCGCCTGGCAAAAATAACGCGTAAGTGTAAAAGTTGATTATAAAACACCATGTCCAGTAAATTTTTGATGCTTCCACTGGGCCAATGATGATTCTCCAAAATGCCACTGGCAATGTCAACCAGTTACAAATGACAATTAGTCCAAACATATGAGAGACTAACTGCGATTTAACTTTTTGTTACTCATATCTTTGGTTATTTGATATTTCTTCAGACAATACCTGATTCATTAGCCCTCTCTTTTGTGGATCTCCTCCGTACCTTTCAAATAATGTGGCGACAATTAGTAAGTAAGACCCAATTACGAGTTTGAACAGGATTAATGATGCAAGCACAGTTTTAATGACACAGCAGTCGTCCAGAAGTGAGTATGGATCTTTCCAAGACATCTCACTTTGACTAACATTATTCTTAATCCAAGTATCCATATTGAATTGGTTATACCTGGAATAGGCTCTAACAAATATTAGGACATAAATGGGCCTCTCAGTTGCATCAACTAGTTTGCAAGTACATTTTTGTGACAGTGAGCTCAAAAATACATCATGTTGATCTGTTTACACAGATCAGAAGGTATAACCTTGGATTAGAAAAACAAAGTGTACTCAAGAAATTAAGAGCATTATTTTTTATTGTTTTGTATTCATTCTAATTAATCACATGACATATTTATTACTCATGATCCATTGAAAACTACCAGATCAAAAAACAAGAAAACTAAAGAACATTGATGTTTTAAGACTAACCTGAGGCCAACCCTCCGCAGGCAAACTTTTTAAAGTCAGGCTTGCTTACCAGAATATTAACAGGAATTATGATTAGTGTTATAAATGGGTGCACAAGATGAAGTAGGAGATATGCGACAATTTTCAGCTCATCCTTGTTTCCTAAATGAGGTGCAATCGCTGACAGAACAGGTCCCAGCATTAGAAGTACAGCAAACATGACGACTTTTTTGGTTGTCAAAAAATTCTTATTTCTGACAATGTTATTGGTTCCCTCTGATTGCGGTTGAACTTGTTGTTGATGCCTTTTCTTCTCTCTGCTAACGGCCAAACCGACAACAACAACAATGGTGAAAAGCCAAACCATCATTTGGTTGGTTAGACTGTGGATATAAGTAGATATCAAAGTCTTATGCTATATTACATTTAATGGGCAGAAAAACACTTACTTAAACATCATTGGTGTGAAATCGGCTGTTTCCATTGGAAACCCCTGAAACCTTCGGCGAGCTTTCTGAGGCCCGACTGTGTAGCAATTGATAATGGCAAACATGCTGGCAAGTAGTGTGTTTGTTTGGAGGAGGAACCATCCAAAAAAGTCATCTTGAATAGGGGGAATGCGCTTCAGTATGACAATGGATAAAAATTTGACAAGAAGCTGTTCCATTCCAGGAAGAAATAGCCCATAAGTGTAAAAGTTTATTACAAAACACCAAGCCCAATAAACTTTTGATTCTTCTATTGGTCCAATGATGATTCTCCAAAAGGCCATTGGTATGGTAAGCCAATTGCAAATGACAATCAAGCCAAACATTTGAGAAACCAACTAAACATTATAAATTTAAAGTTGAAAATTGAAAATTGAAATGAAAATTACATGCTCTTGTATTTTATTTACCTGATTTCTGATACCCCTCTTTTTTGGATCTCCACAATTATGTTCAAAAATACCTGCAGCAATCAGTAGATATGATCCCACAATGAGCATGATGTAAATGAAAATGCCAATAACAATTTTGGCCCATGATTGGCCATGGATGAGAAGGTAAGGATCAACCCATTTACTTTCAAGATGGCCTAAGCTACTATTTACTTTCTCACATGACATTTTTGATGCACTACTAACTAAGGACTGAGTACAAATCAAATATATCAGATTTTTCCAATTTCTTCAAATCCAAAAGTACTGACTAAAATATGGGTGGTAAAAGCTTTAAAACAGGTCTAATACTGGATGCAACCGATTTGAGTGGGATTCAAGCCTCTACTTTTGTGTCAAGTAATTTATTTCATTTATAATATTGTTAAGGAAATTAGAATTTAGATGTTTTAGGCCTAATTTAATCCATTTTACTACGTCTCAGAAAGTTCTTCCGAGGGCAAACTTTCTAAAGTCATGCTTGCTAATAAGAATGTTGACTGGAATTACAATTAGTGTTATAAATGGATGGGACAGATGGAGTAGGAGATATGCAACTATTTTCAGCTCGACATTATTTCCAAGGTGAGGTGATATAGCTGACAGAAGGGGTCCCAACAGTAGGACAATAGCAAAAAACATGACTTTCAAAGTTGTCACGAAATCTTTGTTTTTGTTGATGTTGTTGGCACCTGGCAAGGGTTGAACTTGATGCTGAAAGTTCTTCTTTTCTCTTTTTACAGCAATGCTGACAACAACTACAATGATGACTGTCCAAAACATCATTTGATTCAGGAGACTGAAAGCGGAGGATTTGAGATAATGATCTGTAAGTCTCATGGCACTAAAACTTACTTGAACATCAGGGGAGTATAATCAGCTGTTTCCATGATAAACCCCTGAAACCTTCTCCTGGCCATCTGTGGTCTTATCGTGTAACAATTGATGATTGCAAACATAGTTGCAATAATTGTGTTTGAGACAATGAGGAATCTTGCAAAAAAGTCATCCTGGATTGGAGGGACACGTTTTATGATGACCACAGATATGAATTTGACTAGCATATGCTCTACTCCAGCAAGGAAAAGTGCATAGTTGTAAAAGTTCAAGAAGAAACACCAAGCCCAGTAAACTTTTGACTCTTCCACTGGGCCGATGATGATTCTCCAAAATGCAGCTGGCAGAGTAAGCCAGTTGCAAACAACAATCCACAGGAACATTTGTGAGACCAACTGTATACATCACATGCAAATACATAAGTACTTTAAAAGCTGAAAGTATTTTGATTGAAGCGTGTACCTGATTTTGAATTCCTCTCTTTCTTGGGTCACCATTGTTACGTTCAAATACCCCTGCAGCTATTAGAAAGTAGGTCCCAAACATGAGCATGATGTAAATTAGTATGCCAATGAATATCTTGATGCCGAATAGGTCTTCGAGTAAGCTATAAGGATCTACCCATTCCATTTCTTGGAAAGTGAGTAAGACTGTGATGCTAGTGTTTGACATCACTAAGAATGCTCTGCTCAAAAAGTACAATGCTGCTGTTTGTAGATCGATTTGATACTGATATTTTTTAAGCTTCAATGAATATTGGAACTAATCCCACCATATTTGTTTTCAAGCCTCCTCTGTCAAAAGAATTACCAATCTATTTCTGTTCCATGGATTGTGTGACAGAATAACCAAAACATGTGACCATTTATCTACGTGGGTTTGTTGTTTTAACATTTCGATGTTTATATTTCATGTTTTCCCTGATAATCAATCTGAATTATTGTGTTCAACATGTAGGTAGAAAATGTCAGTAAACGACCAATTTTGAAAATAAAACATCTAATTCGACTCATTATAACATTTTATTACATATCATTAGAAAAATTGGATGCTGCTAAAAATTAGGTGCCACCTTTATCCTCGGTCGACAGAGATCTAATGAAAATCTTCTAAAGTCTGGATTGCTGTAGAAAATATTCAAAGGAATGAAGAGCAAAGTAATGACGGAATGAACAAGATGGAGAAGGAGATATGCGGTTATTTTCAATGCTCCCGTGTCTCCAACTCTTGGTGCAACCGCTGACAGGATTGGTCCTGCAGTCAGCAGAATTGCAAAGAGTAGCATTTTCTTCGTAGTAATGAACTCTTTGTTCTGTGATGAGTTGTTGACAACATTTGGTGTTTCCTGATTGGTTCCATGAAAGTTCCTCTTCTCCCTCTTTACAGCATAGGTGACTCCCACTATGAGTATTGCTCCCAAGACTAACATGTCATTAGTCAAACTGTTGGTTGAGAAAAGAATTAAGTGTTTGGTCAATTGTAATGAGATGGTAGTGAATTGTTTTCTTACTTGAAATTCAAGGGACTGTGGTCTGCCGTGTCCATAGGCCAACCCTGATACCTACGTCTGGCCCTCTGGAACCAGTAGGTGTAGCTATTCACAAGCGAAAACATTGATGACAGGCACATGTTTGTCAGTAGTAGAAACAGTCCAAAAAAGTCATCGTTTATTGGAGGCATCCGCTTCAAAATGACAACGGATATGAATTTGACAATTAAGTGCTCTGATCCAGGCAGGAACATCCCGTATGTGTAAAAGTTTATCATGAAACACCACGCCCAGTATACTTTTGATATTGAAACTGGACCAATGATGATCCTCCAAAACGGCACGGGCAATGTCAGCCAGTTGCAGATGACAATAAATCCAAATGATTGTGTCACCAACTAAAGATATTTGTCCATAGTTTTTGCTTTCTGACTTTCACGAGCAACTAAAATATTCACGACTTACCTGGTTCATAAGGCCTCTCTTTCTGGGATCCCCACTGTAGCGTTCAAACAGGGTTGCAGCTGTCATCAAATAAGTTCCAATGGTCAATTTCAAGCCAATGAAACTACCAATGATTGCCTTTAGCCACACCAGTCCATCCAACAAGGTGTATGGATCAGTCCAATCCAGATCAATGTCAGTGACATTGGAATTTCCTGTCATTTCACTGGCAATCATGTTTGCTGCCTTGATAACTGATCTCACACGACAGGAGCTCTCTAGCCTTGTAAACTTTGTACTGATGGTTGTAATCCTTTTAAATGTACGTCACATTGCATTAGGCACATGCCATTAAAAAGAGGCCCTAACCTAACGGATGCAAATATCAAGGTCTATTTTTCTTCCACCGACGTGGGTGCCCCTCTAGCTCCTAAGTAATTTTGAGGAGATTTACCAATTTTCTAGTGACATTATGTTATTATGACGGCAATTACCCACGTACCAAAATAAAGTATTTTTAACGCAAAAAAGTGTGTCCACTTGAAGTTGAACTTTATTTGTCCTTTTATGAATGTTTATAAACGAACTTATATCACAAGTTTATGTGTAGATATTTTTGGCACTTTTTTGCTTGCTTTTGTAACCGGTTAATTCAGGTCTGTGGCGGTTTTGGCGGGAGTTTTGAATTGCCAGTCTTTTGCTCAAGTCGTTTAAGCTTGGCCTGGTATTTTCTCTTGTTCCTGTCCAGAGCCTCAGTCAGTGTACTGAAAAAAAGTAAACAAAAAAAATGAATGCACTCGAAGCGCTTTGTTTACATTTTATTCTGATTTACCTGTTTGCCTTCTTCAAATCGCTTATCAGATCCGTCGATTCTTTCTGCCTCAAATCTGAGTTTCGTATCACGTTGTCCAGCGTGCCGAGCAGGTTCTCGATCCTTTGTCTCAAGCTCTCTTCTACGTTAGAATAAAGTAAACAAAAATGTAAACAAAACCACGTGGTCCGTTCATTTGTTTACCTGTTTGCTGTGAGCTGTTTGTTGACATTAATCCTCCAGCACCGCTGCTCAAGCTGCCATGGCAAGACAGTTGCTCTTGCAAATGATGAACATGAGTTCGAAGCATTGTCTCAACAGATCTTCTTTCTTGGACTGTCAATTCCAATCCTGGAGAGAAAATATGAGGGGTCGCTAAAATTACATCTACAACTTGAAGGTTAATTATAACTATTTACACCCACACGCATTAGCAAAATACATGTATTTAGATACAATTTTGTTACTAAAAAAAACCACTTCAAAATTTCGAGTGCCTCTTGCATTACGTAAAAAATCATTATATAACCAAAAAATAAATGTTTCTTACCCGATTTCTCTTTGTCTGAAACGTAGATTTTAGCACGCAAATCAGCGATCTCCTCTTTGGCAGCCATTAGTTCTTGCTTCAACACGGCCTGCTCAATGTCATTTGTTTTGTCCAGGTTTTGAATCTTGGACATTCCCGATTCACATGACGTTAAATGAATAGGCTCTACAGCAAATAAAAAACATCTAATCCGGCTATGATGATTGTGTTCTAATCTACTGACCTATATCCACGACGGTTCCCTGGATGGTAGATCTAATTGTTTTCAGTTGACAGATGTGCTCCCTTAATCTTGCCTCCTCCGTCTTCGAAGAATTGTTAGCGGTGTCATGATCAGCGGAAAATTGGCACGAGGATGAATTTGTGGAATTAGTTGAGCTGCAAAAAACACCGATTGATTTTACTGTATAAGTTATTGTAGATGTTATTTCAACGTCCCCCTAATTTTCAATCCAATTATTAACTCTCATTAGCCGGCATGAGTTCGCAGAAAGGAATCAATTATAATCTCGAAAAGAAATCTGTTTTTTTTTGCTACTTGGCGATTTGAGCACGAGCATGCAAGCTACAGATCTTACCTGTGTTTAGATATAAATATTCCTACTTATTTAACCTATAATACTGCTTAAACGACGTTACATGTAAACGCATGCGTTGCCCAAGATAACAAAATTTTCCTCCTTCAGTTACTTCAAAGAATATAGTGACGAAATAAATTCAGTGATAAAAGAGTAACGAAACAAAAAGCAACAGATATTTTTTAGAGCCAAAACAATGGATAAAATTGACTTTTTGGTGGAGCTAAACAATCGTGGTTGTGTCCACATCATCGCCAATATTATTGAAAACTTTTCAGTGTCGGAAATCTGTACGACCATTTGGGTTTCCAAGACTTGGCGTAGAATAGTATTTACCAGCCTATACAAGCATATTTCTTCAAACAAAGTGCAAAAGCTGAATCCAAATGAGATTATATCCTATGAAAGGCTGCCACCAGTTTATTTTTTGGTCAAGCACAACGACTTGGGTCTGCTTAAGTGGTTGCTCAATGCTTTTGGAACAAGGAAGGTACGACATTTGTTACAATGAGTCATCTTACGTGTATTCACCCAATGACATTTTTTCAGATCAACTGGCACCCTCAAGGCTATCTGGGATGCTTGCCAGCAAAAGAAAGACGGGGATTTTACAGGGAGCCATTTGGTTTCATGGAAGCTGCTGTCCATTATGAACGATACTACCTACTGAAATATGTTCTGAAGAAACAGAATCTGGACGTTAGTCGAATTGCTCATGGGCCTGCAAAGACTGGACGTTTTTGGGCAAGTTATTCGTTACTGTGATTATTCTAATTGACAATTCTTTCCTGATCCAGGATGCCTTAAAAAGATGTGACAGTCCTAGGAGTCTAAACTATTGCCTGATGGGTTGGACTGACAATGTGAGAATCAAAGCCCTTTTGAAGTCGCATCCAATCACCGAATGGACTCCTGCCAGAACAGTGCCATAAACATCTACGATTAACATAATTCATTTTGACTTGACAGTCTTACCTGGTAGTGTGACTGTATCCAGAGCTGTCAACCTCCCAGGCAGGAATCTCCTGGGCGATGCCTGAAATCCCTGAATCTGTTGTGCCAGGTCCCCTTAAATTAAACATGATTACCTATCTATTTTGCCAAGAAATACATAAAACAGTAACTAACCTGCTGTGATTGCTGTGGAAGGTCCTGTCATATCGACCAATCAGATGCCTTGCCACTGAGATTGCCGATCGCCTATTGGCTGTCACAATGCCATCAGCTGGCTCACTTCCGGTTCCACTGCAATTGGCGACAGCTGCCGCAACTTCCGTTTCCATCAGGGCTACCAGGACGTCATAGGCTTCCACCGTCTAAAAGTAGCCAAAAATGCCACAAAATGACCAACTTTGATGCCTAAAATTACTTTGGTTATACCTGATCTGCATATGCCAGAGCCAATTGCATTGCAGTAGCATTGGATTCATGCCTGGCCAAATGTATTGACATTTTTTCATTCGTGGATTTCGCGTCGTCCAAGGTCAATGAAAGCACGTCATTTTGTGACACAACGTGATCCACCTGACTTATGCACCTTGCCAACTCCAGTTCAAGCTCTTCCATCTTTGAGTTTGTCCTGTATTTTTGTGCCTGAAAAAAATCCATTCATTTTTAACAACTGTCTAATTGCTGTCGCGTGCTCTAGGTTAGTACAAGGGATTTAATAGGGTAATTATCTATTTTGATTTTTAGTAGGAAACGCACCTGCTATAAAAATGCAGGGGGTGAAATTTTAGTCTGGCGGATAAAAAACAAACACGGAAAGGAGAGCGAAGAAAAAGTTTGATATGATGTTTTCAGTCATTTTACGCTTCGTCTGACTAGATAATCAGGTTGAGCAAATAAAAAAAGTTTTTCCGAGGGTGCAAAAAAATCATGATTTAGATATTTTACCTCATTTGAGTCAAGACTATTGGAAGGTGAGAGAACGGGTCTATTGGTTACTGAACTCTTTTTCCGCCTTAAACTTCTCCTCTCGACGCTAGATCGTCCCGACTGCGAGCCATTTTTGTCCATTTTTGCCTCCTAAAAATGGTAAAATTAAATTCCATGATTCCGAAAAAATCATGGCTTGGGTATTTTACCTGATATTCCAAAGTATTTTGGAGATCTTCTAACTGACGTCGCAGAGAGTCACGATCAGCTTCCAATTTTCCAATGGCATCTTTGCTTTCATTGAGATCTTTGTCCTTATCCTGGAGAGCTTGTCTCAGTCGTTCGTTGTCACCCCTGGTTTCAACGACCTCGGCTTGCAACTCGTCAAAGAGTTCAATCTTGTACTCTTGATCTTGGAAGGATTTTTCGAAGGCTAAGCTGTCATGATCATATGGAGCTTCATTGTCTGGAAAAAAGAAAATTTCTTTCTTAGGCAAGTGTTTTGTAGAAGTCAAAAAAGTTGAGAGTGGAAACTTTTCTATAAATTGATTTGACTTGCCTTCATTTTCTGTCTCCTCCTCCTCTTCCAGGCATGAATCTGTAGCATAGCATTCTGATTCCTCCGGGATTGTGTCACCACGATCGACCTCCAGTTTCTTGGACAATTCCGCGATGACAGAGTGAAGCTCGACAATGCGTTCCTCGTATCTTTGGCATTGTGTCTCCCACCCTTCGTGATCATTTGATGAGAGGTTTCGTGAGTCCAAAGGTTGAGAAGTTCCGCCAGCGTGCCGGTCACGAGCTGCCGTGACCTCGGCCAGCTTTTTCGTCAATTCTTCAATTGTGGCACCTTGTGGAATATTCTAAAAACAAGACGATTGCTCGTCACTGGCCCATTTCGATATGTTCATGAGATACGTGCAAGAGGGATTGCATCAGATAATGCTAGAGAATTTTTAAAAAATCCGGATATATCGTTAAAAACCGGAACTGGATCCGGTATTTTCCATTTACAAAGTTTCGGCACATTGGCATGAATGTTACCACCAAGTTTCATTGGGATGGTTTCAACGGGGACAAAGATATTAACGGTTTTTTTGGGCAATTACAGAAAAAACCGGAAATTCCGGCTAAAACCGGAACCGGA
>JAAUYL010027032.1_pt1 | contig 14728 bp, 13 predicted proteins | sample 7278011 | NCBI WGS metagenome assembly JAAUYL01 (sample SAMN14350225, study PRJNA611818) | marine sediment metagenome | isolation source: surface marine sediment (1.8m) | place: French Polynesia: Moorea | collected 2018-08
ACCAGAGTGCAGAAAGAGGACAGAAAACAATTCTAGAAAATTGGCTGTGAAAAACCAAAGGAAGTTTGTTCATGCTCGTGACAGATCTGGACTACATAAATAGATATTTTTCTTGAGCTCATCAAGTCAGTTAACTAAATCAAATGTAGATATATCTGGACTTACCTACACCGACCCATAATACAATAGAAGAAGAGCTCATATCTGAGTAAAAAAGGAGTTTTTAGTATTTACTATTGTTGTTCGTGATCAAACAAAACGCCTTACAGCATGGAACCATGTTGATTCTACTGAAAAATTACTTGCAGAGCTCTACATATAACCATTTCTGTTCCATTGCAAAACGTTCATTAAGTCGATCCCATTTGATTGCTTTTGAGCTAAAGTAGGATGCCATTGAAGCTTCAGCTCATGTGATTTTGATTTAATATTTCGTGTACCACATAATTCTGCATGATGCTAAAAACGAAGAATAAATACCCAAGTAATACTATTATACGAAGCTTGCAGAAACCAATTGTTCTAATTATTTTCGACGGTAAATCATTGATGTATTTGGCAATTTGTGGATATGCGAGCATTGATCTATAATAAGATAACACTGAGAATAGTAAGTATTCCAGTCAGTGTTATTGTCCAGACTCCAGAGGCTGCTCTCTTTTCACCAAAAAGTCTTCTTGATCATGTACTTTTTTAAGACATCGGAAAATATGACACTAGGACCGAATCGCCACCGACGTGAATTAAGCACTGGGCCTGAAAAAGTCAGATCACGTCAAAACTGAGACTGGGTGTTTTCAAATAAATATTTTACCTGGTTTTTGTGTGGATTGTGCATCACAACGAATTCCGACATGAAATAGCTGACAAGACCGTTTCCACCCAGGGCGTGAACGTGGGCTCTGACTATGGCGTAGATTTCACTGATGAAGGACTGGACAAAGTTGCTCGGACCGCCAACTTCTCTGAGACTCGAGGTCTCACGAATTAAAAAGAAATTCAGATTTCCTAGGTATTTTTCGATCTTGGCACCGGGTATGAAGGAGAGGGGGGACAAGATGATGGAGCCCATGTTTTTGGTCTCCGTCTGAAATCAAGAATTAAAATATCTTAAAAGTTATGAAAATCGACATTGTCCAAGTAAAAGAACTTACGTAGAAATTGTTCTTGGTCACGTACTTGGCTGCTGGCCTGGAGGACGTCCGTAATAAAGCTTTGTGGCCTGAAATCACAATGACAAAAAGATATTAATAAGTAGATAAAACTTGTGAAAGTATCTATCTAGATAAGATTATTACTGAGAGTGGGGGATGGAAGAGAGTCGCGACTCGAATCCTCCAAAGAGGCCAACTCAAGTTCTAGTTCCCTTCTGGTTTTGCCGTCGTGAGCTAACGAAATGCAAGCACCATGAAGAGACAATTGAAGCTCGTTTTCCTCATCCAAGTCCGCCTTGAGATTAAAGTTGCTTACGAGGCATGGTTTCTGTAAAAGGATGCAATAAGAAATAACTTTTTACCAGGTCTATACTATTTTTCTTACCAAACGCCTGAGCTTAAAGTAAACAGTGGACATGAGCCGCTGGCAAATTTTGGTAAGGTCCTTCGACGTTGGGTGCAGGCGGCCTCTCCAAATTTGCGAAAACATTTGCACGTGTTTGACAATGTGGCCTTGGGCGATCCCAACCAGGTCTTCTGTGGAAAACACCTGAATACCTGGTGGCGGGAATTTGTCCATAAGACTGTCGACTAAATCTGAATCCTCTGAATCGTCAATCTAATAAATATTAGTTTGGCATGTAAGAAATATTGAAATAATATCATAAGCTCTAACCTCTAGAACACAGGTGTCTTTGTTCCCAATAAGAAAATCGTGGTCAGACGAAGGCTCCATCTCGAGTTCCGCGGCCTCGTTGTTTTCCGAGACCAGGTCATCAAGAATTTGTTGTTGCAGCTCTGATGCATTGGACTTTGTCCTGGTGGCCGAACTTCCTCCAGTCCCCGTGCCGCTAGAGGCACCCGAGGTCGAGTTCTCACCGACTTGTCCTTTGAGTCCATAATAGCTGACGTTTTCCAATATCTTTTCCTCCAGGCGTCTTTGCATACGCTGCAGGTACTGCTGGTCGTCTCTGTGGTTGGCGGCCGTGGCCGAGGTCATGACTAGTCTCGGGGGACTCGGGGCTGCCAAGGCCTTTAAGAAGACACCCGTGGCCGTCGCTGTTTGCACCATCGTTCGGTCGCTCATTGACATGCTGGTTTTTAGGCCGAAGATCGCGTTCATCCCTTTCACCTTGAGCTTGTTGACGAGTTGCTTGTGGATCTCGTATTCCAGGAATGGCAACGCGTCGGAGATCTCCTTGGCGTTGTTCTCCCCCTTCAAGTCTCGTTTCAGCCTCAGCACCTTGGCCTGAAGCAGGCAGCCGCGTCCGTTGATTTCGAGTTGGCCCACGGGTGGCTCGACCGTAGTGAACATAATGTCGGGTACGTAGCCTCTGGAGCAGCACAAGCACTTGGCCACCTTGCAGGCGAACGGAAGATTGAATTCGTGCGATGGCAAATGGAGGAGTGAACACGTGGCGTTGGCATTTCCGGTTGAAGTCCCAGTACCACCACCACTTCCGTCGCTCTCTGACAACAGTCTTCTTGGGGCAGTGGGAATAAATGGCGGCCCAAAATAGCCGACGGAATCGAGGTCAAGCATAAAATCAAGATTTCCCACAGCTGAAAAAAATTGTACAACATCAGTTGTTTAAATGCCTAATTATGTAAGATACCTGCCGTTCCACATGCACTTAGGACTACGACGTCTTCACAGATGGAAGTGTCTTCACTGTAACCAACAACGACATTGCACCCGAGACAGGCAGCGTGTGCCCGGATTTCTCGCCGGATCTCTTGCCACCACGAATCTCTGAGTGCCTTGCTCGCCTCCGTTTCGCCTTCGAGAAGTTTGACCGACCTGCAGCTGACAAGACCACCCAGCCTCTGAATGTAGCCTGGTGGAAAGGTCTTCATCGTGAGAAAGGGGTATTCCAATAGGTCGAGTCCCTCCTGCGTCACCCCGATCCTGTTGACGAATTTGGGTGCCATGGACGAATTGGTTGGATTTGTAGTCGTTCCAGTTCCTGAAATATTTAATACACAATTTGAAATCTTTGTATTGGTGCGACAAAAAACTCATGAGATTTTACCCATTGGTGAGCACCCAAGATCAGACTCGCCAGAAGCGTGTCGACTTCCGCTGCCCTGTTTGGCCTCCCTGCCGCCAAGGCTCGTAGCGGTCGGATTCGAGGAGGTTCTCTGCACAATGTTGATGGCGGCTGTTGAATGGTGTGTATTGCTGCCGTTGCTGTTGTTTTCGGCAGAGGCATTTGATCCGTTCGACCTGAGATTTAGAGGAGTCGGGTTAGCGTTGGAAGCGGATGGGGAACGAGAGATGCTTCTCCGGGGACTTTTATTGGTTTCATTAGTGCTATTGCTTCGACTTCTGTAGCTACTACTACTGCTGCAACTGGCTGTCCGTTTGCAGTTACTGTGCACATTGCGGGAGTCTCGATTCTCTTTTTTCAACGACTGCGCATTCGGGGGCTCGGACAAGGACCGGCCACCAATGTCCTCTTTTGAGGCCGATCCTTGTCCCTTCAAGGAAGGTTCAACTTCAACAAGCTGGTGGTGCTGCTGCTGCGGTGGCCGCTTGTCCCCAGGTAGACTCGTGTTGGACTTTTTTCGCCTCCTGGGCTTACCCTCCCGTTCAAGGGTGCCAAGTCGACCACCGCCACCAGCAGCGGCACCACCAGCTTCTTGACCTCTTTCGTGACTCACATCATCGTCATCGTCGTCATTTGACAGACTGTCGTTGGGTGCATACAATGCTTCGTTGTTACGATAATTACTGCTACACTTACGCTTTACTTTAATGTTAGCTCGGGATCCGCTAGTCCTACTCATTGACTGGGTGGTGGGGTTAGTGGGGTGCGAGGGGTGCGTGGTGGGCACTATAGGGCCTTCACTTCCGGTTGCTGAGATGGTGCTACTACAACTTGTGGGACTGGGACGCTTATCATCATGTATCAACACGGTCTCGAGCTGCTCTGCGTTATGTCTGTTTGTTTTAGTTTCAAGCGGGGATGCAACGTGCTCTTCTGCGATGGTTTCTCTCATGAGTTCAGAAACGACGGTCGAGGGGAGATGGGAGCTTTTGGGTTTGGCGAAGCTGGACTCTGAGGGGTGACTGGGTTGAGACGGATCGTCGTCGTCCTCCGAGGTCGTGGTCTGCCGATAAAATTGAGCGTCGTCGCTTTCCGAATGCAAGGAAATGCTCTTCCGGCCGTAGGGCGAGGCCGAGGTCGGCATTGGGCTCGGTGGCTCGATCGTCAAGATAGGCGGAGGCTCAGGAGTGGAGCAGCCGTCGTCACTGATGGTACGGAAAACGTTCTTTGGATTCACGCCATCCAGGTCCCGTTGAACGTCGTCGTCGGCAATTTGACGCCTTATTTCGTTTCCCTCGTTGGTCATCGACATCGACTTGTTCAAAAATGTGTTGATCAGAGTGACCTCGTTCGTGCACGAAGAATCGCCTCTTCCCTTGTCCATCCGGATGCGTAGCGCCTCCTGAGCCCACTCTGACTCACCAGCAAAAGCATCGTCCATTTCACGGCTTGGTTGATCAATAGGGGATGATTTTTGCTGATCACATAGCGCCAAGTTGACCTTGAGCTCGGCCTCCGTCTTATCTCTTCTGCCGAGTGGATCTTCACTCGAGGGCATGGTTGCTTTTTCCTGCTGCTGATGCTGCTGCTCGTCCGAGGCCAATGACTCGAGGCTGCTAATGCTCGTTCCGCCATCATCGTCGTCCGCGTCGCCGTCATCAAGAAGGTAGTCATCATAAGCTAAGTCAAACACGGCCTTTTCACCGCCTCCAGTGTTTGACGGACAATTTGAATCGAGCTCGGAATCCAACGGCGGCATGGATTGCGACGTCTCGTCAAAGGATGCAGTGGTGGACAAGGAGGTGGTGACGCTGTTGGCTCCGCGATCAGACACGCTCGGGGATGTTTTTAGGAAACTTCCGACCAGGCTCATGACGCCCGTCGCCGAATCGTCGTTCCTCTTCATGACGCAGTCCGGGGAGGAGGTGCTGTTTTTCTTTGACAAGGACTTCGCTCTCCTGAAGCTCGTGCTCCGCCCGTGTCTCCTCCTTCCGGTTTCCGTCGACCTTGCTGACTTGACGCTCGACACTCTGTGGTGGCGGTGAGCAGACATGGGTGGTGACCTCGGGGCTGGCACCATGCCTGCAGCCCGACTAGCCATCGTCGTCACGGAGACGGAGCGCAGGCTCTTCGCCGCCTGCTTGAAGGAGGACTTTCGGTTGAGCCAGGTGGATTTTGTCGAAGTCACCACCGAGGCCGAAGAATTTGCGATTTCCTCCATCTGCCGGTTGAAGGCCGTAGACAACGAGGACACAATTGCGTTGCCACCACCAAAACCGACGACGCCTCCCACACCGCCTACACCGACAACACCGCCAATGGGGCTGGCCATTGCCATCATCCCCGGACTTCGTGCTCTGGTTATTTCGGGGATTACTTGGATCGCCTCCATGCTTAGTGGCATTGACATGGTCTGGAAGGCCTGCTCAGCGTGCACTGTGATCTTTGACATGCTCAAGGCGTCTTTGAGGTAACTATCCATGCGGTTTGAACATAATTGTTGATTGGCGAAGGTGAACGTAAAAGATGTGGGGGAAAATAAAGAAACAAATAATTTGGTAGAATAACAGAAAGAAGATTCATGCTGTACAATAAAGATGGTCAACATCTGGTGGTGTTTAGCTGGTAAGTTTTATTGTAGATATTCTACTTGTAGGAGGAAAATCTCCCCCCATTCACTTATTATTGAAGACCCGACTTTTTGAGCGAGTGATTTGTGACTTTGAAGCATACACCTAGATATATTCACTTTTGGTTTTCAAAAGACTTGCAGAAGAAGCCATGCTCATGCTTTGCTCTACCACTTTAGCACAAAGAAAGCAGTTTCACTCCTAATGTGAGCCGTTCTTGAGTTTCCCCATAACTTTTAAGAACTTAAGACTTACTCTTTCAGCGGAGGATTTGCGTCAAGGGTCTGGAGATCGCTCGCACTTAGTTTGGAGAGGGTGACCGCTGTCCCAATGCCTCGCACCACGATTCCGGTGTCGCCTTCCAAATCGAACTTTTGTTGATAGCTGAAGAGATATGATGATCGTGCTTGCCTCTTTGCGAACCGAACAGGAAAGCTTATTTTACCCGACAACGGCGTTAGCTCCCAACTCCAAAGCCATGAGTCCAATTTTCCGTTGAACAGCACTCGACAACTTCATGAACAAAGCTTGACGCATCTCATTACTTGCCCTCGGGGTTCGTATTTTGTCAATCCACTGAAAAAGGAAAACGAGACCGACATTATATTTTTGCGACGAAACCAAAAATGGTCACCTGCTCACCTGGTATTCTGGATCGTCGTTTACCAGCAACTTTTCTACAAATCCGTTGATGCATTGGACCTTGTAGCCTTCAGGAACACCACTCGCTAATGAAAGTTTTAAAAAATTGTAACGAGATTATGAAGGAAACCCTTGTGCTTTTTAACTCACTGCAAAAGAAAAGCACTCCACACGAAGAGGTTCTGAATTTGTTCAGATCTGAGAAAAGCTCGACTTTCACTTGGACGTTGACTTCTCCACGAACTCCGTGCATTGTGTCAAAAATCGGCAGCCAACCCGAAAGCATGATTTGCTGATTGTTTCCGCCGCCTGATGACCTGTCGTCGTCGGCTTTCAAGAGGAGTGGATTCAAATCGATGTAGACTTTGCCAATCGCATCGTTAGCCTGGAAAGAAGGGGAATGATTTCGACGCACGACAACAAAAATGTGTGGTAAAAAACTTACAGAATACGTGTCGTAATCCATTATTCTGATCTGAAGTTGCTCATCTTGCAGCTCTCGGTCATCAACATCAAACCGAAACCAATCCGAGTCCCACCTCGGATGCAGGCTCTTTCGGCAAACGTCTGTTTTGAACGACGTCTCGGCCAGCTTCAGTTCCACAAAGGCATCCGTTGTGTCCGAAGACCGATCCATGACAGGCAGATTACGTGCTGCCAGCACTCTCACTTTAACCTTGCCAGGCATTATGTCGTCACAATGTCAAATTCAATTTTGCTGTTGGTGATTCCCTCACAATTTCTCTGTCGGCCTTATGGATCACCAAATTGATAATTTACCATGAAAAGTTATGGCTGCCCCTCTTGCTTTTGCTCTGCTTGACATTGACGTTCCTTGAAAACTTGCCACACTGGACCGAAGCGAGGCCGCTCTCATTGTCGTCATCGTCAACAACTTCTCTTCTGCTTCTTTCTGCTTCTGTGGCCTGGCCTCTCCTCTGCCGTCGCCTGTCGTTTGTTTTGTTTACGTTTCTTGCGCGTGCGCAAAAAATAAGCACGAAATAGACCACACGCCATAGACCCGCTAGCAAACGATTAATTGAAAATGAGCTAATTTTTGTATTTGTTCAATCACTGACCCACGGGCTGTGTGCAAATCTAAATTATTTAATTGGATTTTCACATTCACATATTATTTTATGGTGAGGAAACATAACATTCAATAATCCAATGACTTAAAGTATTTAAATCACCGACAACCTAAAGACCCTTTTAACTCGACTCCTGAAGCATTTGATTTTCTTGATTAAGATCTTCGGCTTCATTTCCAAATTCAATTCCTTCCTCCTTTTTCCTTTTCGCGTCTTCTTCTTTTCGTTCAAGAATGGCTTTCTCGAGTAGCTCTACCAATCCAAAGGCGGACAAACCCAAGAAGAGACCCAGATAACCTCCTATGTCGGCGACTAAATCGCTTCCGGTGTAGAGGAGGTGGTAGCAGTACAATTTCACATTGGGCTGAAACTGTAGCAAATAAGGTTGCAAATTAGCAATAGCAACATAGTTAACTTATCGAGTCAGAAAAAAATATGTTTACCCCGAATTTAAGAAAATTATGTTGATAGCGCTTGTCGCGGACAACGGTTCGTTCTGATGGCCACTTCATAATTGTGATGACACGCTGAATGCACTTCATCTTGCATCCGCAACGAGCACCGAGGTCCTCCTCCTGGTTGAACGCAGCCAGGATCTCTCGAATCCTGACAAGGCCAATCTCCTCAGGAGCTCGTCTCCTTTTGTTAGGACTGCCTCGCCGATCTTGAGCGCTCTCCAGGGCCGCAAGGGTAGCTTTCCTTCTTTCCAGATCATCCAGATGGCAAGGCCTGGTGCTGGCCAGGGTCTCGTTCTGGATAGCCAACTTGCTTAGGCGATAATGCAAGCATCCAAATTCCCCGACGAACGTTTTCACAAGACACTCATTCAGGCAATCATCTTCTGTATCGGCACCAATCATTGTGTAATCATGACAATTGAATATAGCTCTTGTAGCCGAGCGATCAATGATTTCTTGTTTCAAAGTAAACTCTTCGTCGTTGGACTTTTTGAGGACGGCTGTTTGAAATGATGTAGCAAAGCTGCCCGGGTCGAATGCCATAATTAAAACTTCATTGGCCCCGTAACTGTTTTCCAAGTCGCGCAGCTCCGGATGCTTTTTGTTATTGTCTTGATCGTCGTCGTCGATAAAGTCCGGAAAAGCTTTCGTGAAATCGATGCTCACTTTAACGTAGGCGATGCCGGAAGATCCGACAATCTCGCTCACGGGTTTCCCTGGCCGAAAGCTGTAGCAGACGCCAAATGTCGGATGGAAAAATGAGGACCAGTTGTCCGCCGACCTAGACTGAAAGTCCGCCGAGGCGACCCTGGCGTATCGCCCGAGACTCGAGATCGTGACCCCTCTTATGGATTTGGTGTCATTGAATAGAAATTCGTCGAAACCGTCGTCGATTGTACCGTTCAGTTTCTCGTATGCTGTGGTGAATCTCAAGTTGGCCAACTTGAGTCCATACTCGTTCCAAAGGGAGGAATTATCGTCGTGGGGGCTCACCGGTCTCGCGACCTGGTTCGGATGGCGGCACACAGCAATCCCTGGCAGTGAAATCTCCTGGTTCCCCTTCAACATGATCTTCGTGCCGATTTCCTTGGACCAATAGCTGATAAAGCTATCGGACATTTTCCATGCGAAACCCACGCTGCACACGATAAAGGCCATCCATTTCACGAAGAAAAGAAGTCGTGCCTTGGTAATGTAGAAGGCCATATCTTTGTAACTTTTTCTCTCTGACTTTTTAGTACGCGCGATGTTGCCTCTTGTGCTCACAATCCACAAATGGATAGAGAATACAGAGCCTTTCAAATATATGTACGTACTTAGGACCTGCAATCATGTGTGCAACATAAACAACCATATCTGAACAAAGTTATTAAGCAATACTAGGGTGCAAGTAAGCCATCCACTCCAACATCATACACAACGGAAACGATACATCTACATTGCTCAGAAATATATGGATAGGTCGTGCCTAAATAGGGTCGATCCCATTAGCAATTGCCTCAATTGTTAGTCACAAGCAAACACAAAGTGGTCGTTAACAAAATTTGCCTTCTAGAAAACCATTTGGAGTCGCCAGCTTCGAGGCCTCGCCACGCCTTTCTATTTAACTTCGTGACATTCGAGCAGCAGGCAAGCAACTGTCACATCATGAAATCGTAGCCTCCGCCCCAACCCACCCTGCCACCTACCACTAGATGGATGAAATGTTGACTTTGCCGAACAAGCAAAATATAATTCTGTTACTTTTTTTCGCGAAAAAGTCCTTTAAAAAAAAAGATCTTTTTAATTTGATTAGGTTTCATAAACTCCTCTTCGTTATGACAGTTTAATGACGATAATATGGTGCATGCCTTCATGATGGGCACACTGACATGTATCACGGTGAGAACTTACAAATATGCATCTATCTACGTAATTGTATTGATCTTGACTTGCTGAACCAAATTGTCGACTGTTCAGGCTGGTTTGGACTTCACGACTTATGTTGCGTTTATCACCGGAATATAGTTGTTCGCCGTTGTTGCAATGAACAAGACGGTTAGCAAGACCAGCGCCGCCGTTGACGAGAAATTGAAATAGTGCGCGTAGATCACCTGGCACGACCAAATCACAGCCAATATGAGGCCAAGGAGAGGGAAACAGTAGCTTCCCAAGTCCAGGTCGACTTCTTCCTGGTTTCCTTGTCTAGTCCTTGCCGAGGCTGATCCTCCCGTTGCATCTCCATCAGGCGAGGTTGTTTCTTGTCGTTGAACCAGACAATGTACGACACAGTTGTCCGTCAGCCCGAGGTCGGACAAACTCGACTGATCCGGCCTCAGGACCCGACCGTTGTAGATTAGCTTCACGCGATCAGAGCTGGACAGGTTTAGGCGCTCGTCTAAGTGCTTTGAAACGAAAGCTCCTAGCTTTTCACCCAGCTTCTCTCGTACTTCAATGCTCGTCTCGTCAATGAAGCGAACTTTGATTGTCGCAACGTCGGCAGCTTCAGCTTGATGATCGCCTTCGCGAGGAGCGACGTTTCGCTTTCTAACTCCATCACTGTTGCAAGTGCTCGAGTCCTTGTTGGAGTCTACATCACAACAACTGTCCTTAACCTTGACATCACCATCTTCCTTTGCAGAGTTATTGGCTTCTTTTGAAACTTGGGATCCAGCCTCCGCGACGTCGCCCGAAATGTTTTCCACGGCACTATCGGTAGCTCCACTAGCCTCGGCAACAGGACTCACTTCTGGACTCTCCTCTCGTCCTTCTTCAGTGGTGCCAGATGGTGCGTCAGGTGTCGATTCTGAAGTCGAGCTAGTGACGTTTGCTTCTGCTGTTTGCAAGATTGCATTCTCGGTGGCTTCCCTCGCTTCCAACACTTCAACTCGTTGATTCAGGACATGAATTGTAGCTGTTTCACTAGCCCTGCCGCCGGAGGTTGACGTTCGAATTACCCATGCTTGAACGGGCCATTCCTGAACATCAGTCGACCTCCACAAAACGACAACCAGTGCCACAAGGAGCAGGGCGACAAAGACTCCGAGGACTTCGTCACCTATTCCGGAAATGAGCATGTCTCAAACTCCTTTTTCCAATTTTTTCCACAATTATTTATCCACCATCAAGGCAATTTAAAGTTGGCGAAATACGGGAGTTTCAAGCTGTTGCACTGGAGCACTGTAAGGGCTGGAACGTTTCTCAATGCTCTTGACGCAGTTTGTTGATATCCATCTATTGGTCCTTGTTAAAAATTCTGGCCTCGTTGTTGAAACTTTTGGTTCTTGAAAATTTCACGAGACCGACCAAACAAGATGACGTTGTGTTGTGCTCGCTGCTGTCCCTTATCTTGTTTTGCTGACGTAGCACAGCCCTCGCGTTCTCGCCGGCAGACGGGCAGAAAAACGCATTGAAATGTGTAATGTCAATGAATAAAAGTCTTGTGAAAAAGCTCAGTCAGATCCTAATTTTGCAAAATTTGAATGAATGCTGTAGAAAAGACTTAAAGCAATAGTAATTTACACATAGCCAAAATGTATTGCCTTGCCTTGCCTTGACATAGCTCTCATAGAGCAGTACTGACGGAATGGCACACCAGCCAATTTATTTATACAAAATTCGAACTTATAAAAATCCAAACAGGTTGCTGCAATTGCAAGACTGATCAAGAGAGCTAGGATTTCGCATCCTTGAGCTTGGTGTTTAGCTTTTCATTTGTCGCTTGAAGTGATTCAATGGTGTGGGTCAGCTCCTCATTGAGCTTTTTTAGCTTCATATTTTCGGCCACAACTTGTGCAGTTTCCTTCGTCTCGCATTTTTCAAGAAACTCACGAAATTGCTTATACTTTTTCTTCGTTTTGGCAAGTTCTGAAGAGAGTGCTGATACTTCTTTGTTCAGTGTGTCGATTTCAAGATCTTTGTCCACGATCGCTGCTCTCATCTGTTCCAAAAGAGCTGATTCGGGCAAATGCGCAGACCTGCTGAAGAGAGCACTGGTCTCTTTTTCTCTTCTCAGGGCAGACTGAGTTGACTTCTGGACTGAATCAAAGAAGTCTTCCGTCGACTCACTTTTGATGCTGCTCTTTTCAACAGAAGGCTCCTTTTTTCCAAGATTGCCAATTTCTTGAGTCGACAACTTGTTAAATTCATCTAAGGTGATGGTTTTGCTGCCCTTCTTGCGATCTTTTGCAATGTCACTCTCGCTCCCTTTCCTGTTTCTTCCTTTTTCCTTTTCCAACTCGAGCTTTGAGAGTTGAAGAGCGGCCTGTAAATCTTGTTCATACGAAGATTCCACGAAGGCCTGGTCTTTTTGCTTCCAAGTTTCATATTGCTCTCTGGTCAGCGGCTCGTCAACACCGCTTTTCGAATTGCTTTTATTGCCGGGCCCGGATCCCTTTTTCCCGGAAGAGTTGCTGCCACCAAATGCCAGTTCTTTCAATTCGTTGTCGACACCACCAGTGCCTTTACCCTTATTTTTCTTTCTGTTTCTGTTCTTCCTTTTTGACTCGGAAGGAGCAGAGAAGTCGTTGCTTTTGGACGATTCGTTTTCATTCGTCTCGGACTTTTTTCGATTCCTGATACTTTTCCAACCAGATTCTTCGTCATCGTCGGGAAGAATTGCAAATCGCGAGTTTACTGTCTCCAACGCCATGTCGAATAAGAGAACCGGGGCGAATTTTAAGATCAATCGCAGAAGCCAATTCCAAAGAGCAAGAATTTGAATTGAAGAATTTGTTTTGTTTATGTTTTGAAATTGAAAAAAAGCGTTACCAGATTGCCGCGTTCGAAAAGGGGTAAAATTAGTCGGACATAATTCAATACAAAATATAGATAATCATATTTAGATGTGATGTTTCTTATCAATTAAAATCAGGAAAGAGCGGATGATCCTGCATTGTGAACATTCGTCTTTTACATAAAACGTATCATCTCATTTTTGAATATATTGGAACTGTGGAAATGTCTATTTATGTTATTTTTTCTGCAATTCTGATTGCATAAGTCACCTATTGTAATACTTATAGTTGTAACAAGCCACAAGACGAGGAAATTAAGTGTTTACACACACAGATTATACTTGGATGGTAAAAAGAAAATGCATATTCAGATAGTCAACTCGAGCAAATATTATCTAACTAAGCACATTATGGCTTGTCGCCATATGGTCATATCATTGCAGTGGCGAAAGAAAAAAATATGTCAGTCGATTAAAAGTTTCACCATGGACCGCATCACCGAAGCAAGAAACGGAGAAGAGTTTACTTTTCGCGACAATTTTAAGGACGAGGACAGTATCAACGCAAGTCCTTCATATTCCTTCAACAGTTATTGGCAAGCAGGAGCATTGGGAGTGGCATCCGTTTTTCTTGGCCTTGGACTTATTGGTCTTCTGGTTTCAATCTGTTTGGCGATCGCTCGACAGAGAAGGTCCGAGCACAGGCTCTCGCTCTCGGAGCCAGGAGGAGGATCCGGAAACTCGTACAGGTACACGCTGCCCAGGGCGTTTCCTCTATATGACTCGATTGACATTACCGACGTGAAGAAGACGAAGATCGTCTCCATCATGGACTCGTCGTGAAGAGAAGATCAAGACCAAAGATATCTACATGTTCAACATCATACATTAATATGAAATATAAAATACTCTCAAAAAACTATTGTGACATCATGGAAAGGCATAACATTTTTGGACATGTTGTGTCGGCAAATCACAAAGATCTTTTTTAAGTTAGGCAATATATACTTTTGCTGCAAGTCATAAATAGTTGTTAAGGAGACTCAAAAGCCAAATAAAAGCTTTCTTTCCAAATATAACGTACCATGTTTAGATATTACATACTTAAGTAAGTAGTTACAGATAGATTCGAGTACATACTCAAGAATCCCGATTATTCTACTCAGGAGTCGTTGTTTATATTATTTTTGCTGCACCTTTCCAAGTATGGTGCGTATTTATCTAGGTATATTTCAGAACACCGCTTACGTAGAATACACGTAGCCTGCTTGTGGCAAGAAAGTAGGAGGGAGTCGAGGCTATAGAGGCCATGCCGAGGCCGCCAGAGAGCGACTCTGTTTCACTTCAGCTAGAGCAGCATGCACACTCACAAGCGAGATAGTATCTACGTAAATACTTACATGCGGAGAGGGCCTCTAGCCTCACACATCTACACTCCACCGTTGAAGCAGTGAAAGCCAAAAGCGAGGGCAAACACACCATCGTATTTCCTCCATCTTTGAAAAAATATGCACCATAACAATACTAACAGTGAAACTGAGATCGATCTCCAAACTGAACAAGTGTTGTTTCCCAATGCGCCTCCCCGAGGTCCAGCGCACACGTTCTCCTCGAGGTCAGTGTGGGTAAAGTGAAACTGCTCATCTCACGTCACGTCACACCAGGCTTGCAAAAAGACATTGCTGAGAGTGATCCTCACAGAATTCAATTCATAACGATGAGATCTGTCCTCGCGTCGGTGATGTGGTGGGGTTGCCTATTATGGGCCGCGAGAGGCCAAGAATATCCGGCCGAGGCTGAGAGGGGCTTCAACTCGGCAAGGGTGTTTCCATCTCGAGAAAAGTGAGTAAATACCTTAGCTTCAATATCTATCTACCCGAATCTTACAACGCAAGACATTTTAAGGGATGTATCAAACATCATATTTTTATTGGCCTTTATTTCAGTCTTGACCTTTGGGCTCGCCAGTTGGATGAAAAGTTTTTTGA
>JAAUYL010108661.1_pt1 | contig 14726 bp, 12 predicted proteins | sample 7278011 | NCBI WGS metagenome assembly JAAUYL01 (sample SAMN14350225, study PRJNA611818) | marine sediment metagenome | isolation source: surface marine sediment (1.8m) | place: French Polynesia: Moorea | collected 2018-08
CCGGCGACGGCGTGGTGCGCCTGGGCCGGGAAACCAGAGGCCGCAAGGGCCGGGGCGTTACGACCATCAACGGAATAGGCCTCGATCAGGGCGCCCTCAAAATGCTGGCCCGAAAACTCAAGCAGCAATGCGGCTCGGGCGGCAGTGTTAAAAACGGGGTCATCGAAATCCAGGGTGACCACCGCGATAAGCTCATGCGCCTGCTCCAAGACGACGGATGGACCGTCAAACGCGCAGGCGGTTGACGGCCGGCGTTCTCTAAAGCGAGGCTTTCGCGTCCGCCCATCATGGCGGCACGGAGATACCGTGAAAAAACTTCCCGACGGAACCCGGGGCCCCCGCGACACTGAGCGGTTCGTGCGCGTCGAGGTCGAAAATGCGGCTCCCCGATTGAATTATCCCCTTTCGGTGGATAATATAACCCTACTATTAAGCGAAACTTAATCGAAACCACGGTCTTTTCGGCCGTCGCCCTGCCGATGGTGTTGTAATCCTGGCCCGGCGACAACCTCACGAATTGGCGGCCCGCCGAAGAGAGCACCATGACTGTAGTGCGCCGCCACCCGTCCGGCGGAAAGGAGCCCACACCATGAACCGCATGCTCAAATGGATTTTGATCGCCGCGGGAACGGCCGTGGTTTTATTGGTCGCGGCGGTTATTTTGATACCGCTGCTGATCGACGTCAATCACTACAAACCTCAAATCGAGGCCCGGGTGCAGGAAGCCACCGGGCGGTCCTTTCAGATCGGCGGCGCTATCGACCTGTCCCTGTTCCCCTGGGTCGGTCTGGCCCTGAGCGATCTGCATCTCGGAAGTCCACCTGAATTCGGGGCCACCAAACTGCTGGAAATCGGCCGTTTTGAAGCCCAGGTGCGCCTGATACCCCTGCTTTCCAAACAAGTCGAGATCAAACGGGTGATTCTGGAAGCCCCCGTTATTGCACTGGTCAAGCAAAAGGACGGCCGCACCAACTGGTCATTTGAGACACCCGCCGTGGCTCCGGATAAAAAAGCCCCGCCCCGTCCCGCCAAGAAGGGGCCGGACGAAGCACTGCCGCTGGCCGCGCTTACGGCCGAGGAAATTGCCATCCGCAACGGGCGGCTCACCTTCGAAGATCAGGCCGCCGGCCAGAAACAGGCGCTTGCCGACCTGAACCTGGTCTTACGCGATGTGTCCCTTGACCGTCCTCTCGAAATCCAGTTTGCGACCCGCCTCAACGGGCAGCCCCTAAAAATGGAGGGCACCGTCGGTCCCCTGGGCAACCCTCCGGCCAGCCAGCCCTTGGCCTTTGATTTGACGCTTGCGGCTCTCGAGGAACTCAATGTCAAGCTGAGCGGCGCCGCCCGGGATCTTCAGACCCAACCCGCCGTAAACCTGAACCTGAACATGGCCACCTTTTCACCCCGCCTGATTTTCGAACGCCTCGGCCGCCCTTTTCCCATGCAAACCACCGATCCCGAAGCCCTGCAGGCGGTGGCCCTGGAGATCCGGTTAAATGGGGGGATGTCCGGGATCAAGGTTGAAGAGGGTCAGTTGCGCCTCGACCAGAGCCGGATCGATTTCAATGCCGCGGTGGCTGAATTCGACAAGCCCCGTATCGATTTTGAGGCCCGCATCGACGATCTCGACATCGACCGCTACCGGCCCGCCGCCGATTCCAAAGCGTCTTCGGAGGACGCCGCTTCGCCAGCACCCGATGCAAAGACGCCGGATGCGCCGAAGGCCGTCGACTACGGCCCGCTGCGCCGTCTTGTCGTGGACGCCCGCCTGAAGGTGGACAAGCTCAAGGTCAACCGCGCGCGGCTGCAGGACATCACCCTGAACATCAAGGGCCGCAACGGCCGCTTCCAGCTCGAACCTTTCGATGCCGCGCTTTACGGCGGCAAGGCCCGCATCGAGGGTCTTCTGGATGTCACCCGCAAGCAGCCTTCCTCCAGGGTGTCGTTCACCATCAGTGATTTGCTGATCGGGCCTCTGCTCAAGGATGTTATCCAGAAAGACGTTCTGGAAGGACGTCTGGTCACGGCGATCGATCTGCGCTTTACGGGCGATCGTCCGGAAACGATCCGTCAAAGCCTGAACGGCAAGGGCCGACTGACCTTTAACGACGGCGCCATCGTTGGCATCGACCTGGCCGGTATGGTGCGCAACCTGCAGGCCGCCTTCGGGGCCGGCGAACGACCGACCGAAAAACCCAAAACCGATTTTACCGAACTGGACATTCCCTTCATTCTCACCAACGGCGTTTTCCAGACGGCGGCCTCCAACATGAAATCCCCGCTGCTGCGGCTGCTGGCCAACGGCCAGGCCGATCTGGCCAAGGAAACCCTGGATTTTCGAATCAATCCTAAATTTGTGGCCACCCTCGTGGGGCAGGGCGACAAGGAGACGCGCGGCGGTGTGATGGTGCCGGTGCTGGTCAGCGGAACCTTTGATCAACCCCAGTTCCGACCGGATCTCAAAAGCCTCGCCCGCCAGCAGGTGGAAGAAAAAATCATCGAATCGGATGAACTCAACAAGGTTTTCGAGGAAAACGAAGAACTCCAGCCCTACGAGAAAAAGGCCAAGGACCTGATCAAGGGCTTTTTCAATTAGAACCTGCTCCCATATTATAGATTTTTTTGAAATTAGCTTCCATCAGACGACCGGAGCAAACCTGGGAGTTGCGTATGCACCTTTACCATCGAAACGTTACCCCGATCCGCTGGTGGCGGCCCGTATGGGTTTTGCTGCTGGGCAGCCTGTTCTTGAGCTGCGCGACCCTTGATGCCGACATCGAGCCCCCGCACATCAGTCTGGTCAAGATCACCCCGCTGAACACGGAAAACCTCGAGAGCGCCTTCCGTCTGGATCTGCGCTTGATCAACCCCAATGACCGCGCTTTCCGGATTCGCGGGGTCGAATGCAAGCTCGACGTCAACGGCAGCACCATTGCCGTCGGTGCGTCCCAAGCCGCCACCGAGCTGCCGCGACTGGGCACCACCGTCATGCCAGTGACCGTCTATGCTTCGATGAGCGATTTCATGTGGCTCATCTTCCGGATGATGTCCCAGCAGGCCGACCAGCACGAAGAATTCCAGCTGACCTACGCACTCCGTGGCAAGATTTTTTTGGACGAGGAACTGCCGGGTCTTGACCGCCTGCCATTTGAAACCGAAGGTGATCTCCTCAAACTGCGCCGGTCCCCCAGGCCTGCATCACAGCCGTGATCGGCGTCACCCCGCCCCACGGATCCGGTCCCCATACGTCGGCCGCATTTCCCGACGGACCTGGCGGCTGAAAAATGGCCGCGCGCGTTTGCAATACCCCATAGAATACAGTAGGATACTCTTTTGTTGGCTACCGGATCAAATACCCGGCGGCCGATCAATAGCCAATGCAGGTCGCCGCGCCGACAGGAGTTAATGCGTCCATGAAACTTGCCATCATCGGGCTGGAGCAGTCCGGCAAAGCCACCGTTTTCCAGGCCTTGACCGGCACTCCCCTGAGCGTCGGCCGTAAGACCGAAAGCCGGATCGGCACCATCCGGGTGCCGGATGATCGCGTGGACCAACTGAGCGCTATCTACCGCCCCCGCAAAACCATCTTCGCCCAGGTCGAATATTTCCTGCCGGGTGCCAAGGCCGCCGGGGAGGATAAAAAAAGTGGCGCCCAAGCCTATTGGACCCAGGTGCGCGACGGCGATGCCCTGATCCATTGCGTGCGCAATTTCGATGCGTTCGGCACTACCCCCCCCACCCCCCGGGACGATTTTCAGGCGCTCGACCAGGAATTGATTCTGGCGGATCTCGTGTCGGTCGAAAAACGTCTGGAACGGCTCAAGCTCGACCAAAGACGCGGCAAACAGATCGATCCCGAGGAACTCGCGCTGCTCTCCCGCTGCCACACGGAGCTCGAAAGCGAAAGACCTTTAAGGCACGCGCCCGAACTGGCCACGGCCCCCAAACTGCGAGGATTTGCTTTCCTCTCCGCCAAGCCACAATTGGTGCTGTTCAACAACGACGACGAAGACGCCCGCCTGCCGGACCAGGCCACCGCTATAGACGAAACGACGGCGATGGTCATCCGCGGCAAGCTCGAACAGGAACTGGCCGGCATGCGCCCCGAGGAAGCCGTCGAATTCCTTGCCGAATTCGGTCTGGAGGCCTCCGCGGCCGATCGCATCATCCAAAAATCCTACGAACTCTTAGGACTTATTTCATTTTTTACCGTCGGTGAGGACGAGGTCCGGGCCTGGACGATTCCACAGGGCACGACGGCCGTGGATGCGGCCGAAGTAATCCACTCCGACATCAAAAAAGGCTTCATCCGTGCCGAGGTGCTGGCCCACCGGGATCTGATGGCGGCCGGCAGCTATGCCGAAGCACGCAAACAAGGCACCGTAAGGCTGGAAGGTAAACCCTATGAGGTCCGGGACGGTGATATTATCCACTTTCGCTTTAATGTGTGAGTGTGTTATAACTATTTATAATTTTTAGGGAAACCCTTGGCCGGCTGCAGGTGTAGCCGGTCGTTGCCGAATTGCCATGATGATCAAAAACAAGGTCCATGAAAGCTTTATCACCGGCCTGATGAGCAGCCAGGGCATGGGGCGGTATAAAATTATCCGCCGCCTGGGCCAGGGCGGTTCGGGTGTGGTCTACCTGGCCCGCGATTCGTATATCCAGCGCCAGGTGGCCATCAAGATATCACAGGGGATTTCCAGTCAATCGCGCAAGAAACTCTTTCTGGAAGCCCAGTCCGCCGGCCGGTTGAGCCACCCCAATATCTTGGCGATCTATGACACCGGCCTCTATCGGAATTTTTGCTATATCATCATGGAGTTTCTCGAAGGCGAGACCCTCAAGTCCCACTGCCAGAAGGACAACCTGCTGCCCCTTGATCGATGTGCCGAAATCGTCTTCAAGATCTGCAGCGCACTCGACTACGCCCACCAGAAAGGGGTCATCCACCGCGACATCAAACCCTCCAACATCATGCTCGACGGCCAGGGCGAACCCCGGCTCATGGATTTCGGCATTGCCCACATTAGTGACGAGACCTCCGAGAAGGGCATCTGGGGCACGCCCAGCTACATGTCGCCCGAGCAACTCAGAGAGGAAATCATCACCCGCCAGAGTGATATTTTTTCGCTGGGTTGTGTGCTTTACGAATTGCTGAGTGGCACCCGCGCCTTTCGCGGGGAGAACGATTTCTCCGTCATCTATAAAATCACGCGCGAAAATCCGGAAGCGGTGCGGCGCCTGCGCCCTGAGCTCCCGGTGATCTTCGAAGAGATTCTCAACAAGGCCCTGGCCAAAAACCTGGAGGACCGCTACGCCTCCGGCACCGAATTTGGCTACGACCTGCGGGTCGCCCTGCGCGCTATCAAACTGCCCCAGGGCGACAAGCGGTTCGAAGACATCATCGATCTGTTGCGCCAGGTGCCCTTTTTTCAGAACTTTACCCGGGAGCAGATCGAAAGCCTGGGACTGGCTGGCTGTATCGTCAAAATGCCCCAGGACGCGGTGATCGTGACCGAGGGCGATATCGATGATACCTTCTACGTCCTTTTGAAAGGCGAGGTGCGCATCCGCAAAGACGGTGAAGTCATTGCCACCGTGCGGGCGGGCGAATGCTTCGGCGAGATGGCTTATATTGCGGGGCAGGCCCGCAATGCCACGGCCACCACGGCCACCGAATGTCTTCTGATGAAAATCAACGCCACCCTGTTGGACAAAGCGCCGGACACCATTCAGCTTCTTTTTTTTAAGAATTTCGCCCGTACCCTGTCTTATCGGCTGGAGAAGAGCTCCGCTCTGAACCCACAAGGCAAGGCCCTTTGAGCGCAATCCGCAGAAAGGCCTGAGGTATGATCATCGCAGCATCTGCCGGTCAGACCGATGTCGGGAAAAAACGCAAAGGCAACGAAGATTCGTTTTTAATCGACACGGATTTAGGCCTCTATCTGGTGGCCGACGGCATGGGCGGACGCAAGGCCGGCGAAGTCGCCAGCCGGCTGGTGGTCGATACCCTGCAGAAAACCTTGCACAAGCTGCGGGCCGCGGACAATCCCGGCCAGATGGTCGGTTTCGACCGCAATCTCTCCACCGAAGCCAACCAGCTCGTCTACAGTATTCGCCGCGCCAACCTCAAAACCTACGACTACGCCCAGCACGACGAAAAATGCAAGGGCATGGGGGCCACCGTTTCGGCGGTTTTCTTTCGCGACGATCAGATTGTGGTCTCCAATGTCGGCGACAGCCCCATTTTTCGCGTACGCGCGGGTGCCGTCGAAACCGTATCCACGATCCATACGGTCATGGCCGAGCAGGAATCGATAGCGCCGGAGGGCGGTCTCAAACTCGGCCAGCAGTACTTGCACATGATCACCCGGGCCATGGGCATCAGCGAAACGGTCAATCCCGACACCCGGGAGCTGGACTGCCAGGTCGGCGATATTCTGGTGATCTGCTCCGACGGGCTCAGCGACAAAGCCTTCCCCGAAGAAATCGGCGAAATCGTTCAGCGACAGGCGCCGGAGTCCGCCTGCCACGAATTGATCCAGATGGCCAATGAACGCGGCGGTGACGATAACATCACCGTGGTGGTCTTACGCATCGAAGGGCTGGAAGAACGCCCGGGGGCAACGCCCGAGGCCCGCAAGCCGACACCGGAGCCCCAGGTGCTGGTCGAATACGATACCGATGATGCCTCCTACAGCACTTTTTCGCGCAACCTGCGCATCGATGGGATCTTTCTGGAAACGTCGGAGCCCATCAGCGAAGGCGAAAGCCTGATGATGAACATCAGCGACCCTGAAAACGAAACCAGCGTGATGGTTTCCGGACTGGTCGTGGGTCGCAGCCCCAAGGGGATCGAAATCACCTTTGAAGACCTGACCGCGGTCCAGCTCGAAACCCTTAAGGCCCTCGTTCGCAATCTCTAATCGGCGGCCCGCAACGGCCTGAAACCATCACGCGCTAATCGCGCGACCCCGATGGTCGCGACCACAACCCGATGACCGCCCCTAAACCCTCCGAGCCGCAAAAACCACGCCGCCGTTTCTGGCCGTGGGTGTTGACCGCCCTAGTCGCCGGCATCTTGGTGGCGGGTGGTGCCTGGATCGTTTTACAGGCCACCATCGCGGGTATCGTCGAGGCCGCCCTTCGCGATTACGCCGCCCGCCACGGCTTTTCGGGCCTGTCCCTCGAGGTCCGTCAGATTACACCCTGGCACGCTGAAATCCAGTCGTTGAGGGTCGGCGGTGGGAACCCCGATGAACGGATCGGGTTGGACCACTTAAGCGTCGACTACAGCCTCGCGGGGCTGAAGGCGCATGCGATCGAAGGCATTGCCTTGAACGGACTTCATCTGCAGATTGCCAAAACCGGCGGCGGCTGGACCCTGACGGGCCTGCCGCCCCGGCTGCTGAGGCCCGCCGACGCGCCGAATAAGGATGCGCCGCGGCACATCCGGCCGGACTGGGGGGTCAAACGGATCGATATCCGCAACAGCCGTCTGGAAATTCGCTGGGGTGCGCAGAACCTTAGCATACCGTTTGACCTCCAGGTCCGCGCCGCGGGTGAAACCAAAGATCATTACCGGGGAGCGCTTGTCGGCCATCCCGGCAATCAAACCATCCGCACGGTTTTTGACTTGAATCTGGCCCAGCAGCGACTGATGCTCGAGGGCGCGGCGGAGACGCTGGATCTGGGACGCCTGAGCCAGATCCTGGTTCCGGAGCACGACCCGATACGCCACGGCCGTCTGGCGGTGGCCTACCAGGCCCGTCTATCACTGGATCCACCGTCGATCGAAACGGCCGCCATTAACATTCGGTTGCCGGACCGTCTCGATCTGGCACCTGCGGTTACCCTCAAGGTTCTCAATCCGCACGAACCCCTAGCAACGGTCACACGCGACACCAATCGGACATGGTCGCTCAATGTGCCGGGTGTGGTCTTGACCACCCCGCATGAGCTGCACGTCACGGATCTAAAGGGCCGGCTGACTCCCGCCGCTGACCAATGGCGCTGGAACGGTGAACTCAATCTGGCCCTGCAACCAAGGGTGACCGCTTCTGCGGATGGCGTTGAAGCACCCAACGCCAATCGCCTACCGATCACTTATCACGGCGAATGGATGCCCGACGGCCGCTGGTCACTGGTCCTGGACGGTGTCAGCACGCCATGGGCCCTGGGCCTAAACCCCGATCACCGGACGGACGCTAATTTTACGCGTATTGACTTTACCCCGCGCCTAAGCGTGCGCGCCGGCGGTCAGGCGCATAACGTTCACATCCAAGGCACCGCCCACCTGACCGATATCAAGGGGCAGCTGCCGGGCGTGACGGTCCGGATACCGAACGTGGTGCTCGAGGCGATGGGCGAAGGCCCCTGGCGCCGCATCAAGGGACGTTACGATCTTAAGACCGACAATCTCAGCCTGCACACGCAACGGTTCCAAGCCCGCGCACCCCGTCTTGCGATTACCGGCGCCTTTGCCGCCGAAAACCAGTTTTGGCGTCTGTCGGGACAGACCCGTCTTTCACGGGCCGCCTTCCACCTGCCGGATCAGCAACTCCACTTGGAAGGCCTTCGTCTCCAAGTGCCTTTCAGCTGGCCCTATGCGCCGTCGACGACCGACGGTACTTTCACCCTGACCGCCGCCACCTGGAAGGAAATCGCTCTGGGTGCAGTGCGCGGCAAGATTCGACAACGCGAACACGGCGCCGACGTGCACATCTTCCATGAAAGCCGGGTGATTCCCGGCGGAACGCTGCAGCTCGACGGTCGCCTGAAACGCGACCCCGAGGATGGCCGCCACCGCATGGATTTCGACTATCGTTTCGCACGCCCCGCCAGTCCGGATGACATCGATCTCGGTCAGCTGATGTCGGGATTGACCGGCATTCAGTTCAACGGCCGTCTCCACGCCGAAGGTCGCGGCACCTACCACGATGGACAGATGCGCGCCGGTCTGGCATTAAATCTCGTCGATGGCCGCCTGCTGCTGCCCGAACAGAAGGGCGGGCTGGTGGGGTTGCAGGGTGCTATCGCCTTTCCCGACCTGCTGGCGATGCGCACCACTCCCCGGCAGTCGTTTTTCTTCGAGCGCGCTTATATCGGGGATATTGCCGCCACCGACGGTCAGTTCGACTTTCAGATCGAACCCGGCGGGGTTTTCTTTCTTGAACAGAGCCAGTTCAAGTGGTGCCACGGCACCGTCTACCTGCCGGCCACCCGTATCGTCCCGGGAGAGGATGACTATGAACTGACCCTCTGGTGCGACCGGCTCAAACTGGCTCAGCTGTTGGAGCAACTCGGTGCCGCCCAGGTGGAAGGCGGTGGAACGGTCAGCGGCCGCATACCGGTTCGTTTCCGACAGGGCCAGGTGCTGGTGGACAACGGTTTTCTGTATTCATCCCCCGGGGAAGGCGGTACGATCAAATTGCGCGGCACCGAAATGCTGACCGCCGGAATTCCACCCGGCACACCCGAGTATACCCAGCTCGAACTTGCCAGACAGGCCTTGAAAGAATATGATTACCGCTGGGTCAAGCTAAGTCTGGCCACCGCCCCGGAGGAGGATCTGCTGCGCCTCAAATTGCAACTCGACGGCAAGCCCAGCCGGCCGCTGCCCTTTATCTACGATCCCCAGGCGGGGGGCTTCGTACCGGCGGGCCCCGACAGCCAGGGATCCACGTTTCAGGGCATCAGTCTGGATGTCAACTTTTCCCTGCCCCTCAACCGTCTGTTGGAATACAAGGACCTGCTGAAACTTTTCTCTCAATAATATGGAGCGCTTCCATGTGGAAAAAATGGATAGGGTTGACGATCATCCTGCTGGCGGGCACCACCGCCGCCTGCACCCGACACCAGGTTGAAGTCGCACCGGTCGAGGTCAAACCGATTCACATCACCATCGATGTGAATGTCAAGATCGATCGGGAAATCGAAGACTATTTCGGTGATCTTTTCGAACAGGAAGAACAACTCCGTGAACAACAGCAAAAGGCGACACAGGAATAACCAGGGAGGATCGATACCATGACGGCATTTAGGCGCAACGCCATCGGATTGCTGGCATTGAACGTGGCCGCACTGCTCTTACTGATCTCGCCCGCCGTCCAGGCCGGCAGCGTGAAGGAACGCATGAAGGCCCGTGCGCCGGCGATTCTCAAGCTGAAAACCCAGGGTCTGGTAGGTGAAAACAACCAGGGCTATCTCGAAGTCCGGGGAGCGGCCGACGGCAACGCCGCGTCGCTGGTCAAAGCCGAGAACGAAGACCGCCGCATGGTCTACAAGGCGATTGCGGCCAAAACCGGCGGCAGCGTTGAGCAGGTCGGCCAACGGGCGGCGGCCCAAAGGGCCGAAAGGGCTGGCGGCGGGGAATGGGTCCAAACGCCTGGTGGAGAATGGAACCGAAAATAATCCTCACATCACCTGAAAGAACGGGGGCGCGATCCGCGTCTGGCGGCATTGCGGGCAGCGGCCCGGACGCGTGAAACGCCCCCGGCCTTCGAAGACAAAACCACAGGCCCGGCAATAAGGCGGCCGGATCACCAGGCGCGCGCCACCCGCGGCCAGGCTGCGCTGAACATGCGCAAGATGCGCAATCACGTCTTTTTCCGCAATACCCAATCGCTGGGACAACCCCCGCACATCCCATTCGCCTTCGCGCAACACGGTCATCATTTGCTGTCTTAGTGTCCCGGTCGTCATTCGGCCCGCAGTTCCTCTTTGAGCAGACAGCAGGCAATCTGATAGGCCGGGCGGCCGTCCGGCCGGTATTCGATATTGCCGGGCTGAATCAGGCGGTTCATGACACAACCTTCGGGAATCGTCAGGGCAAAAAGATCCTGTTCGTTGATTGGCGGCATGGCCACCAAGCGATCGTCGCTGAAAACCAGGCTGTGCAGCGGATGGTCTTCGCACAGGGGGCAGCGGTAGACCCGGCCGTTGGGGAAAACAAAATAATTCTCGGCTACCCGGCCGGCGCAGGCAAAGGGCTCGCCTGGATCAAGAAAAACCTTGGGGTAGGTCACGCTGATGCCCAGATCGGCCACCCGGGCCGCCGTCGGGGGAATAACATTCAGCCACTGTTCGCGGGACACCTGTTCGGGGGGCTCCGTTCCAGGCCCACCGGACGGATGAGCGGATCGGCCCCGCAAACCGATCACCTGAATGAAAAACCGCGCAACCCCCAGGTCCTTCAACAGGGGCCCCATGCGATCGAGATGGTCGATGTTGGCGCGGCTCACCGTATAGATCAAGCTGGTGGCAAAGCCCTGGGCCACGGCCCGGCGGATACCGTCCACACAGGCATCGAAGGCGCCTTCGCCCCGCAGCGGGTCATTGATCTCAGCGGTGGGCCCGTCCAGGCTGAAGCTGAAATAATCCACTTCGGCGGGCGTCACCCGGGCGAGGATGTCGTGAAACAGATAGCCGTTGGTATCCACCGTCAGCGAGCCGAAACGCATCTCGCGGGCCAACCTGATGATGTGCGCCAGATCCCGATGCAGCGTGGGCTCGCCGCCCAGCAGCACGAGATTGGTTTCCCGGCTGCGGGGCTGAAAGGCTTCCAGCCATCGGCGAACCGTTGCCAGGGGCAGGGTGGCGGTGCCGTGCTGATCCGGGTTGATGTAGCAGTGGCGGCAGTCGAGATTGCAGCGTGTCAGCAGATGAAAGAAAAGATTGACGGCGTTGCGGGAGAACGCCACCGTGCGTTTGCGGGCCATACCAATACTATTTGAGGGTCTCGAGGATTTTCTGGGCCTTGATCAGCTCTTCACTGGTCAGTCGCAGCCGAATGGAGAGAAACTCGGCAAAAATGCGATAGAGCAGGAGAAGGAAATCGAGTTGTTCGTCGCGGCCGTCCTGACCCTCCATACGGTCGGTGGCCGACGTATTGACCGCCAGGCAGACGACCTCCGTGAGGGCGATCACCGTGGCCGACCGGGAACGGCTGTCGATGACGCGCATTTCCCCGAAGATTTCGCCCCGTTCCGTGAAGATCCCGATCTCAATCCCTTTTTTTTCGATGCGGATGCGGCCGTCGAGCAGAAAATACAGCCAGGGGTCGTTGTCGCCTTCCTGGATGATTTTTTCACCGGCCTCATAATCACGGATCTTACTGAGGCGCAACAGGCGGCTTAAATTGCTTGTTTCGAAATTGCGCAGGGCCGGGATGGTCAGCAACCGCTGGATATTCTCAATATTGTCTTTTAGGTAGCGTGTTTCCTGCATAGTGCCTCGCAAACCTTCTGGAAGGGAAATGCCATATGCGTCCGGGCTAAATCATCTCCATGCAGTTTTTGGACAGCGAGCCGTCGAAGTCCACCGGGTAGCAGCCATCGAAACAGGCTTTGCAAAAATGGTTTTGGGGGACGGTTACCCCGGTGGATTCCAGCAGACCCGGCAGGCTGAGATAGGCCAGGGAATCCAGCCCCAGGTGCTGCCCCAGTTTTTCCACGGACATGCTGGCGGCGATCAATTCGCCCTCGGTGGGGAAATCGATCCCGTAATGGCAGGGATGCCGATGCGGTGGGCCACTGACCCGCATATGCACCCGCTTGACCCCCAGCTCCCGAAGCGCCTTCACACGGGTTTTGGGGGTGGTGCCGCGGATGATGGAATCTTCGATGATAATGATGTCCTTGCCGCGCAGAAGATCTTTGACGGGATTAAGTTTCACGCGCACGCCGAAATCGCGCATGCTCTGGGTCGGCTGGATGAAGGTGCGCCCGACGTAATGGTTGCGGATCATCCCCATCTCGAAGGGGATGCCGGACTCCTCCGAGTACCCCAAAGCCGCATAGGTGCCCGAATCCGGAAAGGGCATCACCAGATCGGCCGCCACCGGCGACTCCTGAGCCAGCCGGCGCCCGTGGGCTTTACGGGTCATGTAGACATTTTTGCCGAAAATCGTGCTGTCCGGACGGGCAAAATAAATGAATTCGAAAATACAAAAGGATCGCGGGGCGCCCTGGGGCTGGGTCTGAATGCTCTTGACACCGCGGTCACTGATAATGACGACCTCGCCCGGATCGAGCTCCCGGACGAACTCGGCCTCCACCAGATCGAGCGCACAGGTTTCCGAGGCCAGGACATAACTGCCATTGAGCTTGCCCAGACAGAGCGGTCGGAAGCCGTTGGGATCTTTGATCCCGATCACCTCGCCCTCGCTGGTCAGCAGCACGAAGGAGAAGGCGCCCTGCAACCGTTGGACGGTTTCCATCAGGGCCCCCTCAAATCCGTGACGCAGGTTTTTGACGAACAGATGCAAGAAAACTTCGCTGTCCATGGTGGTCTGGAAAATGGAACCGGACTGCTCCAGCTCGTTTTTGAGGATATGCGCGTTCACCAGGTTGCCGTTATGGGCCACGGCATAGGAGCGCTGCTGGTGACGCACGAAAAAGGGCTGCGCGTTGGTGAGAATCGAACTTCCGGTGGTCGAGTAGCGCACGTGCCCGACCGCCGAGGGCCCGGCGAGCTGTGCCAGATGCTTCATGGAGAAAACGTCCGATACCAGCCCCATTCCCTTGTGGCCGACAATGCGCTTGTCCTGACAGACAGTGATGCCCGCACTTTCCTGCCCGCGATGCTGGAGGGCATACAGGCCGAAATAGGTCAATTTGGCGGCATCCGGATGACCGTGAACACCAAACAGTCCACAGGCTTCACGGGGCTTGTCATCATGCATCATCATACGGATGATCTCCAATCCCTATCCTTTCCGGATGCATGCCCTCGGCAGCATGGCACCCGGAAAGCGTCAGCCGGCACGGCGCTGACCGGCCTGGTTCGTGAGCTGCTGGTGGTATTCCTGCAGCGACATGACTTCCAGACGCCGGCCTTTGAGTGCGGCGACCCCTTCGCACATCGCCTTGGCCCCCGCCACTGTGGTGGCGTAGGGTAGATGGAATTTCAGGGCTGCCCGCCGAAGTTCATACCCGTCGCGCTTGGTCTCGTCTCCCGACCCGGTGTTGACCACCATCTGAATTTCGCGGTTCTTGATGGCGTCCGCCACGTGGGGGCGGCCGGTGGAAACCTTGTAGACGAAGCGGGCCGGTATCCCCCGGGTCTTCAGAAAATCGGCCGTACCGCGGGTGGATACAATGCCGAACCCCAGTTCGACAAATCGTTGGGCCAAATCGGCGGCGGCCGGTTTATCACGATCCCGAACGCTGATGAATACGCTGCCCTGGAGGGGCAAACACTGTTGGGCCCCCAATTGGGCTTTGGCAAATGCCGATCCAAAATCCATATCGATGCCCATGACCTCACCGGTGGATTTCATCTCCGGTCCCAGCAAGGTGTCCACCGATGGAAAGCGGTCGAAGGGCAGCACCGCTTCCTTGACCGAAACATGCCCCGGAGTGATTTCGGCGGTCAACCCCAGATCATCCAGCCGGCGACCCAGCATGACCTTGGTGGCCAGCTTGGCCAGCGGCACGCCCGTGGCCTTGCTCACGAACGGCACCGTGCGCGAGGCCCGGGGGTTGACCTCCAGCACAAACACCCGATCCCCCTTGATAGCGTACTGGACGTTCATCAACCCCACCACATTGAGTTCGGCGGCCATGGCGCGGGTGGCGGCGGCAATTTTTTCCAGCACGGCGGATTGAATCGAGCGCGGCGGCAGGATGCAGGCCGAATCCCCGGAATGAATGCCGGCTTCTTCCACATGCTCCATGATGCCGCCGATAACGGTGCGCTGGCCGTCGCTGAGGGCATCCACG
>JAAUYL010018594.1_pt1 | contig 14720 bp, 16 predicted proteins | sample 7278011 | NCBI WGS metagenome assembly JAAUYL01 (sample SAMN14350225, study PRJNA611818) | marine sediment metagenome | isolation source: surface marine sediment (1.8m) | place: French Polynesia: Moorea | collected 2018-08
ATGTTTAATGGGCAAAAGGGTGCCAATTCCGATCGTGCCACCGGAGTTTTCACAGAATTAACCAGTTAGTTGTATCATCACGCAGCAGTCTAGTGGATCAACTTGATATTGGATTACTGCTAATCTATGTATGACGAGCTTAGACCAAACCCTAAGCTGATGGTAGCTAAGCTAAGCGAAGGTCGACATTTAACTGTGAAACCATCAAAATTCAAACTCAAACATAATTCTGTTACCATACAAACTCGGGCGACGACAGATAGGTCAGGATTTAGATTTTTGGGAGAAAAAAAAAACAACAATCCAGGTTTTCTACTTTTTGGCATGATAACGTTCACGTCATAGTAATGATTTTTTGAGCATATACTGTAATGCGTCTGTTTTCTAGCATCCAAGTCTGGTAACGCTGAAGGCCTAACCCGGTGACATCGAGTGTCCCAATGGTTGCCGCCCACGACTCGGTTTTCGGCCGACTTTAGTGGGATTTGTATTTATTTTGGTACGACGGCAAAGGCAATTGGAAGGAAAAAATAATGTCCGCTCTCTTGTACGTGCCACTTTGAAAAATCAGCCCTGGCTTATCATCATGGTATACACCCACGAGCAAAATGATAACAGACAGGGACAGTGACAACACAAGACAGGATTTGAGTATTTCTAGTGGTTTCTCAGATATAAGTACTTATTTATGTTTTTATGATGATCAGTTATTTGAGCGGGATGCCTTTAACAACAAGAATGATGACCAGAGACAAGTCCTTTAGCTTTTACAAAAATCCTCTGAGAAGGTTGGGATGTCTTGGAATAAAAATGCCCTTGGATTAGCCACCCCCAAACTTAGGACCCAGGACGCTTAAAGTAACGCTTAGACAGTTATGAGGGGACTAATAATTGCCAAACGCGTAAAAACATTCTTTTCAGTTGAAGATGGCGGACCCCCCTGAGAAGGGAGGGGGTCCCTTTTTTCCCCGATTTTTTCCGTACCTTGAAAAAAGAAGAGGAGAGGAGATTTTCCAATGATCAGGTGAAACGAAATGCATTAGCGACTTTTATGCGTCTTCTTCTTTCAAAAGTGCATCTGCAGCATATTTTCTCGTAATTTTACTATATGCTCTGTACTCACCTTCCCATTTGAACTATTCGTTTTTATGAGACAATAGAGCAAAAAACCTCTGCTTGGAAAACAGAGATGCAACTTGAGACCTTTTAAGGTTTTCTTAAAGCCAGGTTTCTCGACATATCGTCCCTCAAGTTTCACTTACAAAGGTGAGCGAATTGACGTAGCACCAGAAGCCCTTTGACACCACTGGCAAATGGTGATGGGAAAATATTCAATTGTCAGGGTTTTTTCAGGCATCTCCTGCTTAATAAATCCTTGCGGTAGCTGAAAGTAAATTTTTTTGCATGCTCTTCAAACAACGCAGATATATTCGTTATTAGCAAATAAAACGGTAAAATGCTTCTTTGTGAATGGATTTTTCGCGGTTGCCAGTCAATTTGCATCTTTTTAACATGTTAATATTTATTTAGTCCCCGATGAGGATGCATTTTCCACAGTTCATTAGAATCAGATTTTTTTTCTAGTTGTTGGCAAATAATAAATAAATATTTTCTCTTTGCTGTTTCAAGGTTTCAAGTCGGGGAAAATGACCACTTAACTGATTATCACGTAGGCACATTATCATCTTCATATTCATTAACCGGAAAAGTAATATCTCCGGCTGCTTAGACTTTGTTCGCCAAAACTTTGGGATAAATCTGAGCCAAACTCGTGATATTTTTGTTTACAACCTCGACCTCCCTGTAAGAAGGCAAAAATATCCATCTACTTATTATTACGATGTTTACATAGGCTGAATTGAAATGATATGATGAAAAAGTTTCCCGAATGATCAGTTACGCAAAAAACCCTGAGAAATTCAGAAAAAAATATTTTTCTGCGGGAACGTTACCTCCTTCCATTTGAAATATTTTATTAATTAGCTCAGGGCTGCAAAAAATGATGTATTTTAAGGCGACAGTTTAATCGGTTATTACAGCTTCCAAATGTGTGTGAGTAGGTGTGTTTTAAGTGTTGGCAATGATAAGGAGATAAAAAAGCTCGCAAGGACCCTATAAAAATCGTTTCAGAATTCAGTAACAAGACTGAACCTCGAAGTTTCTAGGAAGGATGGCGATTTCATAACTGTCTCACGTCCGGGGGTAATTTGACATGCTTTTTTCCCAAAATTGAAGACGAGACGACGAAAAAAAGATGACAATAGGAGAAGCCATTTTGAATGTGAATGACGCAAGCAAATTTCACGGGAAAAATCTCCATAAATCACAAGTTTCAAAACGAGAGAAATAACGTAACGAGTTTTGGAAGTTGGTGCCAGGCCTAATTTTATCCTACACATGTCACGACAAGAAGGGTAAAACTTGGTGTTGTTCAAGGCGTTGGCAGTAGCTGAGACAGCGACACACCCGTATAGCTACTGAAATTAAAGCTTGGAAGCTATTAGATTTCATAAAAAGGTGACTGCTGATCATAGTCAATGACATTGCATCCAAAATAAATAATCAGGAAAGACTTGGGGGAATTGGAAGGGTCATTTGCAGCCAGGAATGCGATTTGTATCAATGAAAAATCTAAACATGCTCGAGCCCAGCATGATGTCCCGTATTTATGCTAGTAGTTTGGACACTTGATCTACTGCTTAGCGTTTCTCTATTTGGTCATAACCAGAATAAACACTCTCAGGCCGTAAAATATGCATGATTCAGACCTTTTTTCCTTATCTACATACAGCACTTCACTTCACTCTAGTTACGACTTATAACAGCGGGAGTTGGATGGTTAACTTGGGGATCCAAAGTCGCATGACGATTGACGGCAAAAGGCAAATGTTAGATAGTTCCGCTCCGCTCGATCCAGATTCTTACTTACCAACTTATTTATTCATGCGAGCAACTACCGGGGATTTTGGGCGTTGGTTCTCCGTTTATCTACAAACCGACTTCACCTTGGGTTGCGTACGAGATGTCCAGAAGATTTTTCGAGGTCAAGATTTCGGGTTTTCTGAACGCCCAAACGGTCGATGGACGCGTCACTCGCCGATGGCGTGTTTTCACTCGTTAAAGTCTCCGCGAGAATTAATTATGCTAATGCCCACAATTTATCAATCTCAGTACGAAATACTTAATGGAGCCTTAATTTTTTTAAAAAATCTTATAACTTTTTAATACTAATTTTGGCAATACAAATGGCACGATTGAAAAGCTCGAGTCGGAACAAAATGACAGGTATCAGTCAAAAGTTACTGCCCATTTCATGTCATTTGGAAAAAAGGGCTCAGTGAAAAAGGATAAACCAGAGACAAAAAAGATACTTGGTTTAAAAAATAATTCAACTTACAAATCTCAAGAAAAAGCTAGTGAATGGTGAAAAGCCACCATAAATAACCAAGTTAAAGGTTTTACTGGAATTTTCACAGCCAGCAGCATAAGCGCGAGCTCAAGCTCTAATGGAAGTTGATAACCCTGAAATTCGATTTTCTTCTTGTGAGCTTGAAAGTCAAAAATGCGTCAACAAAAAATATAAGCCCTATTGTACAAGTATACGATGGAGCCAAAGGAGGTGAAACTAATGGCGGACAAGCGGGATTCTGACAGAAAAGCATTCTAACAAATACAAAATACACCTAAGGTTGGGTCACACGAGGTCAAAGTGTCCTTGCCATCTGCGCGACTCTTTTAAAACCCATAAAAATATTCCTCGCATTCAATACTTATGTTTTCCTAAAAAAATAAAATTTAATATTTTTTTCCAAAAAAATATCCAGATCGTAAATCTTGCCACTTTACTTTTCTCCTGAAAAATCGCTGAATTTTTGGGGTAATTTATGAACTCGGACGACAACGCAGAGAGTGACCAGATATGTATCTCGGGCGGCGTTGGTACGCCCAAAAAATGGCCAGTTAATGGTGCCCGAAAAAGCCCAAAAAAGGTCGCTGCTGTACATAAACATCTGTTGCTTTATGGTTGCAGGCGTTAAAGATGTGATTTTGCTTAATTTATCGACAAGAACAGGCGCGGTTGTTTCTTGAAATATCCCTGAATTAAGTCATTTTTCCTTCTTGTAAAATTGCTACCTAAATACATTTTGGGACAGCTGAGGGATGAATATTTTTTGAGCACCTGTCTTGATTATTACACTTGGTATAAAATATTCGTGAAGCAATACACCAAGCTTGACAAGTGCGAAGCAAGGATTCTTTTTGATATTTTTCGAGGGGAGAACTTCCTGCATGTTTCGTCTGCCAAAAAATCATCCGCTGGAATTCTTGAAGCCACAAAATGATCGCGTTTTTCACCCCTAATTCACCAGCATTCAGACTTTACAGAAAGCGTCACCCGGCCTTACTATTTCCTATTAGCATTGTGCAGTTCATGAAATCATGGAATATGGTTTAGTGGAATAGAAAAGCGGGGAACAGTACAAAACCATACTGTCACGCAATCAACGGGGACATCCATCAAATGACAATCACGGCACGATTTTACCATTTTTTCGTCTTGGGGGATATTTTGACACACTCCACCCAAAGCCAAATTTTTCGTTTGATTCGGGTTTTTATCACCTTTTAAAAGAGCTAACGCTAGGTTGCGTGATTTTACGATGGAAACGTTTCTACTAAGAACAAATCGAAGAAGATGAAAATAAAAATTCCATAGCTTTGTCAAATGCTTATTGCCTATTGATTATTTGGTCAAGATTGCCGACCTCTTACTGTCCACTCGTTCCGCTGGTAATTGGTGCCCTAAAAATGAAGCTAAATCAAAACATATTTTGGCAGGTGAAAATTGGATTTAGATTTTTTCTTGTGACGATATTTGGAATCCAGTGCGTTTTGTCATTTGTCAAGTTGATGAGCGGCGGGAGAGACTTGGTCCATTTGACCTTTATCGATTCCGGAAACAATGAGGAATACAGGCATCCTCTTTACACGGTAAAAAATTGAAAACTCTATAGTTCCGGATTTTTCATAACCACAAAATATTTTATTTTTGTCGGCCTTTGCAGGTTTGTCCTGTCCTTGATCCCGTTAGCAACTTCTCTGATCCGGACTTGACGTTCCAAGATGTCGTGTTTGACACACCGTACTATCCAACAGTTAAGTTTGTCTCATTGGCGAACAGTCCGAAGTTACGTGCAAAGAAGTGGTCAACATGGATGAAGGACAGACTGTACGGAGAAGAGGTTGGAGGCGTCCAGGAGGTCTTGCTGAAGTGCTTCACTTTTGATGTCTCTCAAACCATTGAACTGGGTACGTTCGAAAGCAAGGTATAAGCTCAACCTGAAATCACTTTTTAATTGTGAATCAGCACTCGCTTTCTTGTATTTCTTAGCTCAATCTTTTGCTCGGCATAAAAGAACCAACGCCTTACGTCTTTGGTACGGCATCGATTGTCAAGGAATTTCGAATTTACATTCACAGTCATCAAGGTTACATGAACACTTTTATGCTTGGTAACGGGAGGCCTAGTATGATTATTCCTGGATATGACCGGAAATCGGACGAAACATCAGTTGTCATGTTTCATCATTTCTTGATCAAGTATTATTGCATTTTTAAATTGAGAAATTCTAATCACTTGATTTTTTTTATTAATAATCGCAGCCCGTATCTCATCAAGGAATATGAAATGGCAAAGTGTTCACCCAACGTGACTGAAACAGAAGAATGTCTCGAAAAGTATTGGAAGAGTAAAACTAGCTTCAAGCATTGCAAAATCCCTTGGAAAATGCCGAACGATGACAGATCACGTAAAATTAGAAATCATACGCCATATACCAACACGTTGCAAGTCGAACCAAGGCTTATTCTCTTTGTAGCTTGTCCTCCTTGCTTCCGGAACCAGACTGCTGGTCATGAGTATTGTCGGTTGTCATTTAACATTTCAGCAGCGTGAGTAGAATCCTATCTATGCGGCTGTTGCGTGTACATATCTACCTACCTAGATATATGTATAAATAATTTTAGAGGGGCTTCAGTGAATCATTGCAACAGGTTTTCGGCAGAAGGTGATAGCTGTACAGACATATACAAGAGAGGTCTTGGCGGAAGAAACTGCACAATTTGTGATGACGGCTGCAAACCCTTTGAAAAAGGTACAAAGCAAACACAATTGAGCTAAAATTTCTCTCTTGAAATGATTGTTCACTATTGTAGAGAGCTTGTGCATTGACAAAAGTGCTTTGGAGAACTTTTTGAAAGAGCTGCCATTTCCCTGGCAGACTGAGCAAATACTGGACAAAACTGGCTGCAAGAAACCATGCCAACATATGAGTTTTAGTGTCAGGCAAGATATCTGCTAAAAGCTTATTGTTAACGCGCCAATCGCCATGGTTGGGTTTTTGTTTTTTGTTTGCAGCAAAGTATTGTCCTCAAGCTCTGCCATTGAGATTGATCCCCAGGGAGACAATTTTGCAGTAGTATCGCTTGAGCTATCCACTGAAAGCATTAGAACAGTTGAGAAGAGACCGTCATACTCATGGCAAGACTTCATAGGAGATGTGGGTGGAAATATTGGAATATTCCTTGGATTTTCGATCATTAAGCTTAAATTCAATCCTAATTCTGATGGGTAGCATGTACATTTCGACCAACAATTGAAGTTTTCACAACAGTTTCGACATATTTTAGGGACCTGAGCTTATGGATTGTACCTCGGTCCATCATGACCTTAACAGCTGTGATGTGGTGTGTCACCAGATATCTGGAATTCGATGAGAATAGAATAAGGTAAATATCTAAGTGAAAGCTCCAGAGCAAAAAGTTAATCCGGCTGGTTTGATTTAAAAGACAAGAATACATCCATATGAACAATGGGAATGTTGACATGATTCCACCGCCTTACATCTCAATATGCCCAATATATGATGACAGACTGTTCCTACCAGTGTCTGGATTTGACAAGTACAAATTCAGCTTCGAGAAGTTCCACATCAATCATAGAAGAAATTTCATTTCAAGGCGATATCCACACAAAGGGTATAAAAGTATATCCACGAACATGTTAAAGTGTAATCTTCACTTTCAATAATAAGTAGCTATCGTATCATTGTTTCGCCAAATTCGGCCGCTATGCTTGTGGGTGGCGCTATGATCGGAAATTCTATCAACAGTACAGTAGCTACTCAGCTTCTCAGTTTTGTGCACTGCATAAAATCAAAACATTGATAGGAATTCTGTTCGCAGCGCCCTCTCTCGGCCAGAATAGGCGACATGAAATCATCTGCTTATTAAAATTCTTCAGATCATGGGACACTAAGTGGAAATACTACCAGGACAATTTCTTTCAATCCATCATTCTTGGACATCAATGTTTTACGTATAAACCAAATCCGGAAGTGGCTGAAGAATCGAAAAAAGTGATTCCAATATCCAACTCCAACTTATCACCTTAACGGAAGAAAATTAGTGTTACAATTGTTTCAGATCACCATTGAGCTCAACACTCACCGAGTGGAATACTTTCTCGGCTACCTGCACGATACTAACACGTTGCAGCATGCTTTCCTCCATAAGAGTAGTGTCCCTCTGTTTTACATCCCATACAACAACTCCAAGTTGACACCAACAGCGTTGCCAAATCACTACACGTTTACTGTCCAGTCACAGACTATCCATGACTTTAAAGGTCAAACCTGTAGCTCATCAACGCCAATAGACTCCAATGATCAGGAAAATTGCTACATCGACACCTTGGAGAAACGGTTAGGGTGTAGTCTCAAGTGGATATACTACACGAATGAGGCATCTGGTAACTAGTATTTAACAAGCATATGCTATCTGTAGAGCAATGCCTTCTTTCAATCTTCCAAGATTGTCAACATTGCCAATTTCCTTTTGTTTATAATGGAACCCAGTATCACCATTGTGCTTCGGATGGAGAAAGCCAGTCATGGTGTGCCACTTCTGTAAGAGGAGACAGAAGTATAGTCGATAATGAAATGACATGGCAGTTTTGTCCAACCAATTGTTCTGCAAACTTTGAGGCTCGAGGAGAAACCAAATTAAGTGATTGTAAATCAAGGAGTGACCTGGAACACCTCGTCAACATCATGTTTGATAGGCTACAAAACAATCCCGATGTCATTGCCAAAGAACTCCTCGGCATGAATTGTCCGTTTTCCTGCCAGTACGTGTCACGGTCTGTCGTGGAATCACTGAAGAGGCATGATCCTAGGATTGGTGGCAGTCTTGTCAGGCTTGACTTTGAGCTCAGCGACATTGTCGATGAAGGTCAAGATACTGTTATATCAGATGTCGAAGTAACCTTGGACATGTTCATATCTGACATTGGAACTGCGTTTGGACTCTTATTGGGTAAGATAGACATTCCAAAAGCTACGAATCTCTAAATCAAGCATTTTCATATAGGATTGTCACTATTGGACATTGTCAGATATACTGCAGCAACATTCTATTTCTCCTTACAAACCTTCAAAACCCAGGGTTTGACGTTGTCCAAGAACACAATCTTTACTCATGGAATCACTTTGTTTTGGCTCATGTTAGCCGGACTCGTGGGAGCCCTGATAATTGCCGGGCTGTCTAAAACGTTTTCTAGCCTCGTACATAATTCTGACATATCCTCTGAAGGAATAGACTCCTCTGGTTTCCTTAACACTGACAGTGATTCCGTGTCATGGAGTGTCCAAGGTAAATACGTAATGTTTCAAGGGTCACCGATTCATTGCATATACTTAAATGCAGATTCTTTAAAAAACAATGCGAATTGTCCATATCCGGATGACTTGTCTGATAGCTACTGCGATGACAGAGCTAATGTCCCGGAATGCCAGTATGATGGAGGAGACTGTTGCTCCTGGCAAAAAGATATAAGATCAAATGGCCACCTCTTTTGTACGGACTGTTTCTGTAAAGATCCCTTCGACCAATCACAAACGAAGTACAAAATAAAACGAGGTAAGTATTTTTTTTCAGTGGTTATATCATACTCCAAGGTGTCTTACTCAATTCAACTAAACAGGAGTCTGTGAGGTCTGTGCTTTTCCCTTCACAAAGACAGATAATGATAGTTTTGGTGGACAATGCAATCATGGTTTCAATGGGACTACCATCACAAGATCTGATTGCAAATATGACTGCGGAAGTGTGGAATGTCGGTTTGTCTGCCCCATTGCTCTTGACAAGGACACTGGCAAACCAGTTGGGCCTCCGTACGACTTTGCTTGTCCATCCAAGGAAGATGGGGAACTGTATCCAACTTGCCTCATTGACAAATTTCCGAAACTTTACGGCAAACAGTCCTCCGTATTTATTGCAAAATCACTCCGAACATTTTATGAAAATTTTCAGAGACCCATGTCACAAAATTTTGGAATTGCAGTGACCAAGTTGCCCTGACTGGAGTCACTGCGTCGTCCACCTAGTAGAAATATTCATTCAGTTGCTTGTGGTTTTATTGTCAGTGCTATTGTTTTTTTAGTCAGAGTTCTGGAGATATTTATTCCCCACTTTATGCCATTGATGGTTTGATCAGTGATGTTTCTGGATACTTTTTTTCTTTCCGGCTGGCAATGCGATCCATGGTTGGAAATAGGTGCATTATCTCGTAGAAACAACTTGGCCAGTTAATATTTAAATCTTAACTCTCTCGAAGAATTCGCCCAAGTGTCGAGAGTGACCAAAATTCTGATTGTCAACAAATTTGATCTTTGGTCCCCAATATGCTATTTATGGGCAGGAACAGCAACAAATGTGTCTTTAAGCATGGCTCCTACTTCGACTCAGCAAGGTAATTTCTCTCACTAAAATTCCAGATCCAGATGCGATCATATATTTATATGTCAAATATTAAGGCTCAGATCATGAGCCTGAAAGCAAGGAGTGTGGAAGAATTGACGTTAAAAAAGATGGCCAAAAGCAAATTGTCCACTGCAAAGAAGAAGGAGGAGTTGTTGGGCGATTCCTCAAGCTGAAAGCTTGGAGTTTCTTCAAGGAGTGTCGAAGCTGTCATTTAGTCGTCAATGAAGTCGTTGTTTGTGGAACTTATCTACCATCAGAATGACAAAGAAACACTATTTTTTGCTTCTGATATAATCAGTTTCGTGTATGTCACTATGTACTATAGGCCATTAAAAATGTATTTGGTTATGATCATAGGTTATGATTACCTTGAAGATAGATACTATACTATCAGTTGATGTGGATTGTACTTGGGTATAGAACCCAGTAATTTGAAGATCAATTTTGGAATAAGATAAAGATAGAGTGAATACCAAACCCTATAGTACTTGTTCATTGTTTGTTGAGGCAAGACATCCAAGGGACGCGTGCATATACGGTCTAAGTGGTTAGTTGGTTTGCCTAGCCGAAAGTTCGGTAGATCAACTTAAGTGTATTGTGTTATTTTTTGTTGACAATGTTTTCGTTTCATTTTGAGCAAGGCTCTAACAAGTTGAATCCGATTGACGTTGTGTTTACTGCCGATAAAAACCGCTTATGAAATTCGTGCTCTCTCCAGTTTAAAAAAAACGAGCTGTTTTAGACCCGTCGAGCACTTCGTGCTCGCGAGTGAAAAGAGAAGTTTGAATGCACCAAAGTATGTATGGCATAAAATATATTTATTGAAATAAATGTATCACATGACATCATGTTTCATCGACATTGACATGACAAAAACGCGTGTAAACTGTTGACATACTTGTAAGTACTACTTATATTCATGTGATTTGGAAATTCTTCGGCCATACCAAGAATGTTTCCGGTTGTTTTCGGTGGTCAATTAAAACGCGCTTCCAATTCTCTGTGATCTGAAACGCGTTGCTCTTGTGACCTGAAACATTTTCAAAGGAAAATAGATAGATAGAATATATTTAGGTATTTAGAATGCTTTGAAAATGGTTGCAGAATGGTTGGTTAAACATGAGGTTATTAAGTTAAGCAGCCCCACGCTCCTATCTGTTTTCGATAGACTCTAAAAGGCAGCATAATTGTCAGAGCGAGCGAAGCGAGCGAGGACACTTATCTCAGTCCAAATTTGTTTCAGTGACGACTTTGAGGGGGTTGTGAAAAATCAAAAGCTTTGGTTACTTCATAAGGGCCGTGAAAAATGAATATTGTTGGTTTGGTTTTCCTTGATGGGGCTTGCTCGCTCGGACGCGTTCCACAACTTAAAAGTGTGGACGTCTATAACTAAATTTAAATTTATAGCACTAACCTTGTGTCTAGAACCATGCTTTTTGGCCAGATCTTTCGAAAAAGACCTTTGTACGCGTGACGGTATTGTCGATTGGTGAGCACGTAAATTAGTGGGTTGGAGAAAAATGGCGTGAAAAATGCGATGTAAATAAAAGTCTCAACCGGGCTTCCGATGCTTCCGATCAGCGATTGCATTTCGTCCATCCCGATTGCTCCTGGCAAACTTGGAGGTTTGGCACTCCTGCAACGATAAAAATGATTGCATTTTTATCTCTGAATTTTGACCTTTTTCTTGTGGTAGCCAACAATTGCCTCCGTCTCGACTCTCAAATGGAATGACAATCTTTTTTGCTTCTGCCGCAATACAGCAGGCTTGATGAGTTATTGAGGCCCAAATACTTTTATTTCTAAATACTACATATCTATCTCCTGAGACATCGTCAACCTTGTTCAAGGTCTTTCGATAGATTTAGTGTCAACTAAGCTGATTATACACGCCGGTGATCGTGAGATAAAAGCGATTCGAGACGAGGATTTTACGTAACACACTTGAGAAAAGATAAATCTCTCAATGAAAGCTTAAGGGCTTACCTGTGAATTATGAAAGCGGCGGGTATAACAGTGAAAGTGATGTAGCTACCGAAAGTGATTCCTAACATCCGAGCAAACCGGACCTGAAAAGTACTCATCTATTTTTAAATGATTAGGTTTTATTTCCTCTTTTCCTCCTCACCTCATTTTGATGTCGGTTGAAAGCGACGACACCATTGTCGTGTAGGTTTTGATTGCTCAAGTGAATCTTCAACCAGATCAGGGAATAGCTCAGTGCCATTAGGAATAGTGGTCCCAGGGTGAAAAAGGACGACATCCAGAAAACAATTTGGGAACTGAATTGGTCCGCATGTTCCTAGTATCAAAAGTTCATTGCATATTTGTTGATCATGCACACTAAGGTTATTTACAAGTAATAGCCTCACATCAAACATTTCCTTGACTCCGCAGAAGAACCAGCATATGTAACCAGTACGGATGTGCTCCTCCGAACCCCAGGAATAGTAGACAAAGTAGGTGCTGATGGCACACACTGGCGTGAGGACAGTCAATGCAATCAAGCTTTTGCTCCAGTTTAGAAGGAAGCACTTTTTGTTCGTCCATATTGCCAGGCACCTGACCACACCCACCATGGCAAGCTCGAGCCAAGAGATAACTTAAAGAAGTTAAGAAACTATTCTAAAGAGGTCTTGTATTCACATAATGATGACGTATATTTATTTACCTAGAACCAGATGAAAGCTGATTGAAAGAGGTAAGCAAATAATGCGAGGAAAAATGACTCGACCTCGAATGGCGTTGACGCCAATAACCGGAAGTAGCACAGCTGTCATGAAGAGGTCGCACGAAGCGACGGAGATCAGGTACGGCGTGCACGCATTCTTCAGCCTCTTGGCCTTGCGCAGCACCAGAATCGTCAATACATTTCCTAAAATACCTAAAAACAGGGATTTTTTCTCCATTTCCTTTATTGCATTCTTATTTCTTACACTCACCTATCACAGAAAAAGTGAGGAAAAACACGCCCATGATCACTTCACTTTTGCGGGCATAGAAGGTGAAGCTGTCGCCACCCTGCGAGCTCATACTGGTTGGTTAAATCTGTATCATTGAAAATGGGGTTGGGTAGGAAAGTGTTGGCCGAAGTAAGCTAATGCTTGTGGATCTGGTGAGGAACCACTCACCAATTCCATTTATTCACGAAAAACTCTCATTTGAATGTACTTAGGTACGTCTAAACAGAATGAGGTACGGGACATAACTGAAATTGCTGTAGATAAGACTTTGAATGGTTTAGGCCGCAAGGTCGAGCTTCCTCAGAAGCGAGAGGAGGCAGAGAACGGGCCTAATCTAGGTACGCTTTCAAGAGACTCTCCCGTTTTTATTTGTGCATAAATCTTCCTCTCTAAGTAGCGAGAAAAATAAATGTAAGGGACAAGATTCTTTCATTGCAAAATTGCCCATTTTTCAGTTTTTGTTACATGGACACTTTTTTCCAACTGCAGGTACAATTTTAGCAAACATTCAAAAGGATTCTCTTTCTGATCCCTGTAATAAAAGAATTTTGTGTATTTTTAATCTTTAATCCAGGCCACCATATGCAAATATATTAAATGCTTAAAGGCACGTCTGTAAGAATCACTCAAGCAAATTATTTGCTTAGAATTAATTTCGACGCTGTAATTCATGTCACGTTTAATTGTTTTCTTAGCAGCGATTTCATGTACTTATCTATGTATTTAGTTACTGTCGTCTTAACCTTCATTTCTTTTCAAAATGATAAGATAAAACATTGGGGAGGATCCGTTTATTTGTTTGCACATTCTTTTATTCTTGGCGTCAGTCACTTCTCGACTCGCAAATCGGTCAGATAAAAACAAGTACTTAATATGTGGAAATCTCTGATTCTTTTGTTAACGACAGCTCTTTGCTGTGTACTTGCAATAAACATAGAAATAGGCAGGTGGCTTCAAGTTGGTTATTTTGGCACAAAATAATCTTGGGATTGTTACAGATGAAGGCGAGAAAAACGTGCTTCACGGGGCGGAAACGGATATTTTGATGCAGTTCTACTCCACTTTCTTGAGTGACCTCGAGGAGCAGATTCTGGCAGAAACTTCAAGAGAAGGAGGCTACACACAACCTCTGCTCGATTGCTACGCACCTCTTTTAAGTCTTGCCTTTCCCAACGCAGATGATGGAGAGCCAGCCGACAGACAATGGGCTGTCAGAAGTAAGTTACGCCATTTTGAAGATAAATGATGAATCACACAATTTTCCACAGTGTTGGATTCCAGCGGAAGGCTTGGCCTCGGGAGCGGCCTCTTCAATGGCGACCTCGTGGACTTTGGCAACTATGAGGAGTGCATCAACATCGAGGCCGAGAGGCAAACCATCTTGGTCGGGTCCGAGACCCCCATTATACCGGAAGTCAACCTGACATTGCCGGCCTTTAAAGGTCAATATCTTCTGGCGAGAATTCGCACGGCCTCGACGGCCTCGGAGGCCGGGGTCAGAAAAGATCTTGTTCAACATTGGGATAAGAGGCCGATATCTTTGGGCTACCACCATTCCACCATTGCGTTGCGTAAAGCATTGGAAAAGAAGGGGGATTTTTTTGCCGACGCAAAACATGGCGATTACGGCACAGACTTTGGTATCGACGACGCCGTTCTGCGAGATTTTGTTATGGTAAGTATTTTGCTTTTCTAGAAGGAATTTGCAAAAGCTCAAGAGGGTCTGGAATGTTGCCTGAATTACGTAAGAATATGAAGTATTTGACGAAGGAAACTTTCGTTGAAGACCTAAATTACTTAGTTCCTGCAAGTGTTTTCCAAGGGTTGTTTGTTTGTTTGAACCAGCGTTCGAGCCATGCTCTTCAGGTTACCTCTATGGTGAGGCTTAGACTGCCGGTATACAGTAACCCTGCATTTCGGGGTACGGTTTCATCC
>JAAUYL010056299.1_pt1 | contig 14720 bp, 12 predicted proteins | sample 7278011 | NCBI WGS metagenome assembly JAAUYL01 (sample SAMN14350225, study PRJNA611818) | marine sediment metagenome | isolation source: surface marine sediment (1.8m) | place: French Polynesia: Moorea | collected 2018-08
AATCAAGAACGGTTTTAACCAGAGGTAATTATCCATTATCCATTATCCATTATCCATTATCCATTATCCATTATCCATTAATGAATTCTTACTTCTTCAATCATATATTCTCTGTAATAAATCATAAAATGGCTGCCAATTATTCTCTAGTGTAATTGGTTCCCAGACTGATTCAATTACAGAGCGAATTAAACTTTGCTGAGGATTATATTGTTGTAACTTTTCCACTATATTCTTTAATTCATTATGAGAGTAACTCTGTAAAAGATGACAATAATATTCTCGCCACGGAGCAATTAATTCTGGCTGTTCAAAATCAGCAAAAATCTGACTAATATCATCACGCCATTGGGGAGAAAATTTTTGTGTTAATTCCACAAAGAAATCGTGGTATCCAACCTGAGAATCTGTCAGCATTTTTATAGTTAGCTGAAGTAACTTTTCTGCATCTGCTTCAGGTAACTCTTCCAACCCTAACTTCCTGATCATTAATTGCCGATATTCATGCAGATAAAAATCATCAAATTTTTCTAAAGCCGACCTCATATTCTTCGGCTCGATAACCGCAGCTAATGCTTCTTGAAGTAGGTGTAAATTTGACTTACAAACTAATGGTTGATGACTGTAACGATAAAGACCAGAATAATCAAAATAAGCTGCTGTAAATTTAGGATTATATGTGGGAATAAAAGCATAAGGACCATAATCAAAACTTTCCCCAGTAATTGACATATTATCTGTATTTAATACACCATGACAAAATCCAGCAGCCATCCATTGAGCAACTAATTTAGCAACTCTTTCTACTAACTCCGAGTAGAATAAAAAATACTTATCCTTCTCTTCCTTCAGATGAGAATAATAACAATCAATTACATGGTCTAATAACTTTTTCGTTAAATCCGGGCGCTTGAAAAAATGTAGCCTTTCAAAAGTACCAAACCGGATATGAGAACGACTAAAACGCACCATCACGGACGAGCGAGTAGGAGAAGGTTCATCCCCGCGCCATAACCCTTCCCCAGTTTCAATCAAACTCAGACATCGGGAAGTGCGAACCCCATGACGGTGCAACATTTCAGCAGCCAAGACCTCGCGCACCCCCCCTTTGAGAGTAAGTCTACCATCAGCACTGCGAGAATAAGGCGTTCTACCCGAACCCTTAGTACCAAAATCATATAATTCACCATCCACCCCACGCACTTGACCATAAAGAAAACCCCTACCATCTCCTAAGTAAGGGTTATATTCACCGAATTGATAACCGTGATAACGTAGGGCTAAAAAAGGTCTGACACAATGAAATTTACCAAAAGCTTCAATAAAATGTTCATCCTTAACATCTTGAGAATTTAGTCCTATTTTAGGGAGTAATTTATCGTTACGAAATCGCAAAATATGTTGGGGAAATTCAGCAGCAAGTACCTCATCATAATAGTCACCGCCTAAAGCTTCAATGGCAGGTTCATAGTTGAGCGAAAGTAAAGGATTAGACATTATTTTTAAATTCAAAAGTCAAAAGTCAAAAGTCAAAAGTAATACCTATTGAAAAAATCTTGCTACATTAAATATGTTAGAGGTAAGCCTTCCTTCTTCAAAACTTTTTTGCCGTTTGAGCAACTGGGTCAAATTCAAACCTTTCAGAAGATTTTGTTTCACCATAAATATTAAAAGTAAATGTAGGTTCATCTCCAACTACTTCTACACTATGAATAGCATCATAAGTCAGACTAATTAAATCTCCTGGTTGTAATATTTGCTCTCCAACTCGTTCAATTTTATATTTATTTTCTGAGTCAGGACTACGTTTCCAAAAAGTATTTTTTTCCTGACCTTTTAATACAGCAATAATTCCCCAAGTACCATGATTATGAATTGTTGAAATTGATCCTGGCATAAATTTTACGGTTTGTACTGTAAGGGGAAATCCTAACTCATCATACAATAAAGTAACAGATATCCCTCTTTTTTCACAAGGTTCTGGCTCTTGGGTTTGCAGCCAGTATGAATTAGTCATAAATTGTCGGACTAACAGTCGAATTTTTGGCAAACAACTAGCTTCATCTATAGCATCTTTCAAAGTATCTTCAAGTTCCGTTAAAAATCTATAAAACCGATAATTTTCTCTTAATAATTTCCATTCATTTACAGTTTCACAAGGTTGACATTGACCGTCTCCAGTCAAAAACCAATCTCGATTTTTCATCTTTATTTCTCCTCTGGTACTAATTATGCTTTAGTTAATGGCAATTTGTGAGAATTGACTGCAAATATTTATACATTATATAGCAGGGAATAGGGAATAGGGAATAGGGAATAGGGAACAGGGAATAGTTGGAAAAACGTTTCCTAGTCTAATATCGATCATTAGTCGTTAGTCCTAACTAATTTTTTCTTAGCTATATAGCCAGAGTTACTGCTAAAATAATAAGGAAAATATAAAATTTTTCTGGTGTATTAAATTATAAGTCCATACAAGTAAAATAGTTATTTTTCTGTGTTCTATTTTACATATATTCTGCATAAATTATTGAAATTTATCAGATTATATCCAGATCATTCATTTGTCTAAATAATTGGGAAATATCTACTCAAGTTTATTATTCTCACCATATTTTTATATGGTATTCTGTGGCATAAACATCATATAATCTGAGTTAAAAACTACTATTTCTTCTTTTTTTTCTTCTTTTTATCTTCCTTACCATCATCTAAGAATTCTAACTCACCGATTTCTTGTTTGTCTTCTTCAAGATATTCGCGAACCCATACTGCGAGAGTCGCATTACAATGGGGACAAGTAAGTATTTCGCTACTGTCTACCCACTCATAATCTTTACCCGTTGGTGGCAGTATAATAGGAATAGATATGGAAGGCAGTTTAAATTGAGTGTTACATTTAGGACATTCTCTAGTAGTCATTTCAGTTATCAGTTATCAGTACCTTCAGCTAAAGCTAGAGGTTTGAGACCTTATTTTTTGGTCATTCAATCTTTTTGTTAGTATTATTACCTCAATTCTACTATAAAGTAAAAGACAATTTTGATAAAAAAATTTAACAGTGTGGATCTAAGATAAAATTATCAAATAAAAGGAGCGATCGCCATGACTTTGACTCTTGACTAACGGATTTGATATCAGCTCCAGTCAAAACTATTGTTGGAAAATTTAGAATCTGACTCATTCGACTTAGGAAGCTAACTGATAACTGATAACTGCTCGCTAAAATGACCTCTATACCAATGGGTAATTCAGATGAGTAATCAGGTATATACGAAACATCCGATCCTTGACTACATAATTACCATAAATATCTCTACTAATCAGCTTTCGTTGCAAAAGACTTTTCAATACTTCTTCAACTGAATAGTTGAGAGGAATCATCAGATTTTCCATTTCAAAAGTAGCCGCCAGTTTTTCTAGTGCTACAGAATTCTCGTTTTCTGCGAGTATCCTTATAACTTTTGCTTCATCAACACTGAGGTCAGAACACCACTTTTCAAAAATAGCATTTCCCACATCCCTCACAGTTGCTTGTAAAGCTTTCTCCCAAATGTCAATTTCTACAATTCTTGAAAGATGATTACTGAAAAGGTGATAGCACAGTAGCTGCATCTCGAATGGATGTCATGCAGAATATTTTAATATATTCTGCATGACTTGTTGACTAAATGAAATTCCTGTTCCTGCAAGAGACTCTCTGATAGTTTCTTGAACTTCTTTTTCCGTTAACGAAGTCAATTCTACTCTAGACAAAAAGTATCTAGAGAGGGGATGATGTTTTTGAACAGATGTTATTTCTAGCCAATTTGTAGAAGTTGATGCCAAACCAACTAGAATTTTAGTTTCCATGAGTGAGTCTGTAGATAGTGCTGACTTTAATGTCATCAAAATCTCTGAAACTGCTGCCAAATTTTCTAGGTCGTCAAGCAAAATAACAAATACATCAGTTTTATCTTCAATGTCTTCCCATAGTTTCCTGAGAGTATCTCTTAAAAAAGCTTTAGGTGATATTATCTTCTGGTTATTTTTGTTGCGCTCAACTTTGAATCCAGTTCCCAGTATATTAATTTCCAAAGCACTTAAGAATTCAAGCACTTTCTGAAACCGCTCAACAGGGTAAGGTAGATCGTGCAAAATACCTTCTACTATGATACGAGCAACATCCAGTAGATTTGAATCTGCTTGAATGGGTTCGATGGGAACAATACATGAAATATACCCACGACTTTGACAGATTTTTTTATATTCTCTCAGTAATGTTGATTTGCCTATTCCCCAATCACCGAGAATCAGGAAATGTTCCCGATATTGACTATAAATTGCTCTATTGAGCTTATCTTCAAAAAATTGGAGTGCTTCTATTCTGCCACCAAAAACAGTGGGTTCCAAACCTGTCATTGGTGTAAAAGGGTTTCCCACTCGTCTGATTTTCTCGTTACGAGTATCTATAGCTCTTTGAACTGCTGACACTAAATCTTCAACTGCTGTGGCAGATTTTTCTATAAAATCAAACACACCTTTAGTCAGAGTTTTCTTTGCTAATTCTACATTTGCATAAGCAGTTATTACAATAATACGGCGGAGTGGATCTAGGTCTAGGGACTCATCTATTAATTCTAATCCTCCCATTTCTTGCCCAGATGAACCTGGAATTTTTAAATCAACAATTAGAATTTCAAATGGTTGACTTCTTAATTTTTTAAGTGCTGCGATAACTGAATCACATTCTTCTATTTCTATGGTGGATTTAGAGTTTAAATCCTGTGGTGTACCAAAATTTAAAGATTCCGATCTGACTCTACGTTTTAAAGACTTAACATATCTTTTGAGGGTATCTCTATTATCATCTACAATTAATATTCTCAAGACCATGATTGATAACTCCAAAAAAATAAAAACTTGTAAAAAGGTTAGATTTTAATTTACAGATTTGTCTATATTTTATAGCATTTATCATAAAGATGAGGTACATTTACGATCCCCCTAAATCCCCCTTAAAAAGGGGGACTTTGAAACTTCCCCCCTTATTAAGCTATGCTTTATAAACATCTTTCTTAACATAAAAATTGACAAGTTCAGTCAGTTGTGCTTAAGTCTTGAATCAGCTTTTTTCTGAGAAATAGTGTATTGAATTAGACATAAAGAAGTGAGAAATGCAGATAAGATTCTTACTCCCCCCTCTTCCCCCTCTCCCCACCCTCCTACAAGGTTTTCAGGAGTTCCTTATAAGGGATAGCTTATTAAGGGGGGTGAGGGGGGATCTAAAACTATATCTCACCAATTTGAGAAACGCTATATCAATTTAACTCTCATTAAATAAAAGAGTAATAGTAGTTCCTTTCTCAGAAGATTCTAGTTTTAAATCACCTCCCATTTGATGTATGATTCGATTAATTATATACAATCCTATGCCAGAACTACTTTCACTTTCTACAACTTCCTTTAGCAGTTTCTTTTTTAAATCATCCCTAATACCAGAGCCATTATCTTTAATAGATAAAGTAATCAATCCATCATTTTCGTAACTTGCAAATATTTGGATTTTACTATCGGGTTTATGTAATGCTTTTGTAGAGTTTCTAATAAGTTCAAACAAAATACTCTTGATTTGATCTGAATTTCCTAGAATAGTTCGACCTTTGAGATTTTCCTCTATCTTGACTTCCATTTCTATATTTGAAGGTAATCTGTGTCTAGACAAAGATTCAACTTCAACTATTAGTTTCTCAATCTCAATAGCTTCCATATGTGGCTTACCTAGATTCAGATAATCTATCAACATTTGTAGACGAATTTGGCTATGTTCAAGACTTCTTTGAATTACTTCACATTCCTCTAAAATTTCCGGTGATTTATTAGATAAGTAGCGAATTTCTTGGTTAGATCCTCCAATATTTAGAAATTCTCCTTTCAGACTATGAGCTACATCAGCACAGATTATTTGAGACATTTCATGTGTTTGGTAGCTAATATCTTGTTGATTAGAAGTATTAGCTAATGAATGGCTTTCCTCTACTAAATCTAGTGAATTTGATTTACTAGATTGAAGCTGTTTTTTCTACTTTTATTAACCTTTGTCTTGAATTTTTTACTTCTCTTCTTAGGCTTTACAAGATTATTTCTAAGTTCATTATTCATTCCTGTATAATAGCTTATGCTGTCCATAAGTAAAATTTTTTGACGATTTAGAAAGTGATTTATAAGTGTCTCAGGACAATTTATATTTATTCCCTTAGCTAAATTAATAAATTTCCTGACCTCATCTATAAAATATTTATGGTCTACTATGGGTTTAGATATATAACCATCAGCACCACTTTGCATCAAAAAATTTTCTCGATCGCCTTTCTTTGCATGAGCAGTAACTAAGACTACGGGTATTAATGCAGTTTTAGGATTAGATTTCAACAATTGAGTAATTTTAATTCCATCAACAGCTTTGCCCTGGTAAACACTACGAGCTAGAGAAACATCCATCAAGATAATGCTGATTTTACCTGACTCTGCTAGGTTTAGTACCTTGTCCACATCTTCTGTGTGGCACACACAACATCCACCGCGTTTTGTCAGAATCTTTGAAAACACACGGGCATTAACTTGATCGTCTTCAACAATTAGGACAGTATTATTATCACAAATCCTAGCAGGGACAATATTGTTACTAAAACCCATAGCGTAAGATGGATCTGCTTCAATATTTAGATTTTTTATTGGCCAATAAAATCTTTTTTTGCCATCGCTAGGGTTGATTAGTTTCCAACCAATACCATCAGGGTCGCGTTCTCTGGTATACTTGATAAATTGCTCTGTAGAGAGTCTATACCGAGCGCTAGTTAAACTTCCACTACTCTTCAAGCCAAGGCGAATCGCTAATTCAGACTGATTCAGTTTTTCCGGTATTGAATTATTCACAAAATCACCTCAACTTTTACCCGTTTTGTTAAAAAACCTTCAGTATACTTTTCCCAGAAAACTATGAAAATCAGGACTTTTGATAAATTAGGTAGAAATTAATTATTAACTATTCTAACAAAGGAACAAGAAGCAGGCAAGAGCCAACAAAAATATAGGGACATTCCATAGAATATCCCTATATTCCCTCTCTATTCTAATTAGGGTTTGCTGATTAAACCTAAAAGTCTTTACATATAAAGACTCCAGTCTTTGCGTGTGCCAAAAAAGTGCAAGGAAATTGAGCTATGGTTCCCAAAAAGTTAGCATTTTGAGCAGACATAGGGTAGAAAAATTCAAGGACACCCATATCCGACCACATCCTGTGTTCCCGTTTCTCCTGTCTCCCCCTCCTGGGAGGGGTTAGGGGTGGGTTGTCTCCTGTCTCCTGACTACTACCCTCACCCATAAGACTTTTTCAGCAAACCCTAATTATTCGCTACAGTTTCCATCAAAATTTTATGGGAACCAAGTTCAGGAGAATTATCAGTAGGACGACGCTGAATATACTGACCATCTGATTGTAAATCCCAAGCTTGGCGGTTGTCAGATAACAAAATACCCAGAATTTCTTGTAACTCTTTCGTGAGGTCAGGATCTTCCACAGGTGTAATAGCTTCAACCCGACGATTAAGATTACGAGGCATCCAGTCAGCAGAACCAATATACAACTCCTCCTTACCTTTATTATGGAAGTAGAAAATGCGAGAGTGTTCTAAATAACGCCCGATAATACTCACCACCTTAATATTTTCACTCATATCCTTCAAACCAGGACGCAGACAACAAATACCACGGATGATCAAATCAATTTTTACCCCTGCTTGAGACGCTGCATACAAATTAGCAATGATTTCAGGGTCTACCAAAGAGTTCATCTTCGCAACAATACGACCTGTATCTCCATCTTTGCAATTCTCAATTTCCCGACGAATCAGTTTGATAAAGCGAGCGCGCATATTCACAGGTGCCACCAACAACTTCCGGTAAGACTGCTGCCGAGAATATCCTGTCAAGAAATTAAACAAATCTGCTAAATCTGCTCCTAATTCTGGGCGACAACTCAACAAACCTAAATCAGTATAAAGTTTAGCCGTCTTAGGATTATAGTTACCAGTGCCAATATGAACATAACGACGGATATGACCTTCCTCCTGACGCACCACCATCACAATTTTAGTATGAGTCTTCAGACCTGCTAAACCATAAACCACATGAACACCAGATCGTTCTAACTTCCGCGCCCATTGAATATTATTTTCTTCATCAAATCTTGCCTTCAATTCCACCAATGCTGCTACTTGTTTGCCATTTTCTGCCCCAGCAATCAAAGCATTGACAATAGGTGAATCTCCAGAAGTGCGATAGAGAGTCATCTTAATCGCCAATACATTAGGGTCGTGTGCTGCTTGGGTAATAAAACCTTGTACCGTACTTGCAAAAGAGTGATATGGATGATGCACCAATAAATCTTTCTGGCGAATAACTGCAAAAAAGTCAATTCCATTTTTCTCATTAAGGTTACCAGTTGTTATATCATCACTATAATTTCGCAACCGTGGTGGCATAATAGATCCCCAACTTGGATCTTTAAGGTTGGGCAACGGCAACCCTAGGAATGACATTAAATCTTTGAGATCGAGTAATCCATTTACTGTGTAGACATCTTTTTCCGACAACTCCAACCTTTCCATTAATATCTTTTTTAATTTACTTGGCATTGTTGGATTAATTTCCATTCTGACTACCGTACCACCTATACGCCGTTTTCGGAGTTCTTTTTCAATCACTAACAGCAAGTCATCACCTTCATCTTCTTGCACTGCTAAGTCAGCATCACGAGTAATCCGAAATAGGTGATACTCCTGAATATCCATACCAGGAAACAGAGAACCCAAATTGTGAGCAATGACTTGTTCGAGAGGAACTCCCATCCAATTTACAGTTTTAGCGTTTTCTTTTATTTGTAATTGTTCTGGTAAGGGCAAAAATCGAGGTAATATTTTGGGAACTTTAATTCTGGCTAATAAATCTTCTTGAGTATCTGGATTTTTCAGCATTACTGCTAAGTTAAAACTGAGATTAGATAAGTAAGGAAAAGGATGGCTTGCATCAATAGCTAGAGGTGTGAGTACGGGAAATATGTGTTCTTCAAAATAGTTTTGTAAATATGTTTTTTGCTCTTTATTTAGGTCTATATAATTTAGGATATAAATGCCATTTTTTGCTAATTCTGGTCGTAAGGTTTCCTCAAAGAATTGGTGTTGTAAAGAAACCATTGGTAAGAGTCTTTGATTAATCCCATCTAGTTGTTCTTGGGGAGTACAACCGTCAGGAGTTAACTTATGTACTTCAGCTTCTATTTGTTTTTTCAGAATTGCTACCCTAACCATAAAATATTCATCTAAGTTAGAACTAAAAATTCCTAAAAATTTTAAACGTTCTAATAGGGGAGTACGGGGGTCTAAACCTTCAGATAAAACCCTACGGTTAAACTCTAACCAACTAAATTCTCTGTTAAAGTAGTATTGTGGGTCACTGAGTTTTTTTTCTACAGGAGTTTCTGTTGCATTTTTTTTGTTTTTGGACATAGTTAATTAGAGTATCTATTGATATTGGTTTAAATTTACATTGATTGTAAGGTAGTCTTGATAAGTTGTAAAGTCTACTTTTTCCAAGAATTAACAGTGTAATTAGAACCTTTGATGAATCTAGTTAAAGTGCTGCGAAGGTTGAAAGCGATCGCCAGATGAAATACTGTCAATAGTGTGGTCAATTTTTCACCTAGTTAAAATATTTATCTAGATAAGTTATGCTTTGGTAAATAAATGTTTAAATAATGGTAATAAATGTTAAATATATTTGACTTTAACCGAACACAAATATCGGCGTTGGTGAATAAAAGTATGATTTTACAGGAGTCAGGACTCAGGAGTTAGAAAGGAGCTTTTTCCGGCTCAGTTAGAGGGGAAATATGACTGATTTACAAATTTCATACCTAAAATCACCAACACCTTAATTATTAATTATTAATTATTAATTATTAATTATTTGGTAACTTCTTCTCAAGAGGAGGCTGAAATCTGACTCGTCCTTATCGATCGGAATCATCTTGTAGATTTGAATCAATTTCATTCTCTGAGTTATTAGAATTAGTGTTAATATTGGCTTCAACTTCATCATTATAGAATCGATAAAAAAGAGGCTCATCCTTAAAATGATGTTCGTCGAAAATATGGTGAATTATCCCCTGTTGTAACATTAATTCCCCCATCAAAATTGCTTCTTCCCGGGTAGCTCGTTCATTAATCATTAACCATTCTACTGCTTCCGAACCTAAAAAAACATTTTTGAAGAGCTTAAACTGAAATCGTCGATTTTTGATAGAAACTCCATTCTCTCCACGCATCGCACTAGATATTGCCTCCCAGTCATACTCTTCTTTGGTAGGAGGTGGTTCAATAGTTGGAATTTCTTGAGGTAGAAGTCGATATTCGACAGGGGTTTGCGATCGCATCCAAGCATAGATTTCTGGATCGAGGTCTTTGAGATGTAGGTCTTGTTGGGGGCGAGCAACTTCTACTCCATACTTTCGCAAATATCTTTCTATCTGGTTATATAGGTGGGTTCTTACTTTTGGTTGCTTAAGAGGATCGCAGATAAATGCCACCACCCGAAACTGCAACCCATCCTCTGTATATTCCCGAAATTTTACCTTGGGGGGAGGATGGCGGAGAATATCTGGATGTTCTACTTGTGCAGCAGCAAGTAGAACCTTGTAGACAAAATCAATATCTGTTCCGTAGGAAATTTTCACATAAGCTTTTACCCTAGTTATACCACTACGGTTCCAGTTGAGAACCTCCCCTTCAATAAAGCGAGAATTGGGAATAGTAATAATATAGCGTTCAATATTGGAAATATCAGTAGTTCTGGCACCGATGCGTTGAACTAAACCTTGAAATTCTCCTACTTGAACTAACTCTCCCACTTTGATCGGACGGGCGACAATTAAAATTAATCCACAGATGAAGTCTTTAGCAATATTTTGTAATCCAAAACCAATACCTATTCCCAGTGCCCCAAGCAGAATAGCTAGAGATTGAAAGTCTACCCCTCCAGCATTAAGAATGAGGAGCGCCCCTAGAGATAGCAGTCCGTATTGGACAAAAAAAGCAATTGTATTTTGGTGAGTGGGTTCTGCTTCTGTGAGGGGGAGCAAGCGAGATTTGAGAGTACTAACAAACCAACCTACTCCTATCCAAAGTGCAGCGATAGTTAGGGCGATCGCTAAGATTCGGTTGAGAGAAATGGTTTCTTCTCCCAATTGAAACATTCTGGCATTAAATGTAGTGTCTAGAAGTTGAAAAATTTCGTAAAACCAACCTCTAGTTATGGGAAATAATTGAATTCCATAATTGATAAATGTCGCCCATACTCCCACTTGGAATAATACTAAAACTAATAGTTGTAAAGAGTGCCAGCGTCTCTGAGGATTTTGGAGCTTCTGGCGTAGAATGTAACGAAATAGTAATACGAGTCCCCCCTGAAGCAACAGGGTAGTCACAAAGGCAATTGTCAGCATTTTGACTGCCCAACGGGTATAAGCTGGTGTGCGTTCCCGCCAACTTTTATCCAAACCCTGCTGGAGTTTTTTCTGCCATATTTGCGGCTGCATCTCTGAATAAATGGAGTTGAGGGTATCCTTTGGCACCCGCACCAAAGGGCGACCATCAACTTTCAATACCACATTTTGATTAGAGCGAACTACTTTGACCTCTGGAGGTTTTCCCCGTTCAATACTATCAGCTAATGCTGACTGTAGAGTTAATGTGATAAATTCAGCTTGTTCGTGAGCTGTGACTTTTCCCAAAGAACCTATTTCTAACAGTTTCCGACCATCTAATACTACTGGAACTTTGACACTTGTTGCATCTTCAGCTTGGACAGGAGAAAGTAGAAATACTGATAGTAAACTGATGCAAAGTACAAGGGCAAATCTAAATACATATTTCTGAAGTCTTGCCATATAATACCGTTTCACGGAAGTTAAAAGTCAAAAGTTAAAAGTCAAAAGTTAAAAGTCAGATTTTATAGGCTCAAAACTTTGATGCTACAGTAATTTCAGGAAATTATTTCAGATCTAAAGTTTGAAACTATTTGTGACATCTTTAAAGTGAATTGGTATAAGTACCTCTCCTGTATAGAAGTTACATACTCCCGACACCGAATCAAAGATTACGACGCAGGACTTATCGCTCCCTCAAACCTCCTCTCAATTTAAGTACCTTTTCGCAATACCTGTGAATTTTTCCCAACTTATTCTCAGAAATAAATGAACTGAAATTAATTGAACCTAAGTTAAGTTTCAACTGTACCGAAGTCGGGTTTATTAGGAATATACCATAAATCTTTGATAGAAACAAATAAACCCGAATTTTAGTCGGAGGTTACATTTTATTGAATGTAGCTTCATTGGTATAATAAAGACTATATAATATTTTTATATATTTTAAAGTATTAAACTCAATCATGTCAACACCAATAAAAGGATTAGACCCTCAGACCAATATGTTAATTAAGCTAACATAACTCAAGCTAATATTATTAGATAATTTAAGTAAGTAAGGGAGAATAAAGCTAACTATTTAACAAAATGTTGATGCAGCTAAAACTCCTGAGATTACTTCCTGGCAATTCCTTCGAGTCGCAATGAGATAGTAACATTTAATTACACCTGGCTATTTATGCCTGAATTTAGTGGAAGTGAGAAAAATTTCATCAATCATTTACTCCTAATTAAATCTACTCAGTCAAAAGAGAAAATCCTAATTTTTTACCAAAAAATGAGGTCTAAAGCCTCCTCTTTTAGGAGGATGAAAAAGTGGTCGTTTTCGGCTGTCGCCGACATGAAACGCGGAGCGACTTGAATTGCGTTTGCGGAGCATGACCTAGGAAAGCTTGGAGTAGGATGGGATGGCGAGGTTTCCCGAAGAGTGCAGAGCCGCTCCGAAGTGCGCCATATCCAATCGACCAAGAGAAAATATTCACCATACATATTTCAAGCTGAAGGTATATGTCGGAGGTACTGATAACTGATAACTGATAACTGAAATGAACAATCTATGCAGAAATCAATATATGAATAAATCACTACTATATTTGACTATTTCAATCATCTATGGATGTAGTAACTTTTCTACTCCTGAAAATCAATTATATTTACCTAGTACATCCCCCACTCCGACTTTTGTAGAATGCCCACAAAAACCAAAAACTCGTTTGGGAAAAACAGATACTAAATCTTTATCTTTAACTGCAAATATCATTACTATATCGGATACTGTTAACTCCGAAAAACAACTTGGATATAAATTTTATGCCAGAACAGGCAAAGATTTTAACTATAGAATTACTAGCAATGTTTGTATTTGGATATTTGCCCCAGATACTAAACTATTACAACGACGAGAATTAATCATAGCTACACAGCAAGATTCTCCTATTTCGGGAGAACAAATGTCTATCGATCTACCCCTAACAGGAGAATACATTATACAAGTTTCAACTCCTACTAAATCCTCACAATTTAACTTAGAAATGAGTTTAGGTGATTTGCCAATACCAGAACCATCTGTGGTTAGTTCAGAAACCGCAAAATCAGCTTCTCCATCAACGCCAATATCAGAAACAAGTTCTACCAAAGCTTCTGCTGAAGAAGCAGTAAAAAATTATTATTCAAATCTGAATCAAGATAAATATCAGCAAGCTTGGAATCAACTATCATCAAGTTTTCAGAATAATCAAAAACTACATCCAGATGGTTATAATTCCTATTATGACTGGTGGTCAGGAATCAGTAATATTGTGATTCAAAATGTTCAACAAACTAATACAAGTACAGACACATCTACAATAAATGTACAGGTAAAATATACCAAAAAATCAGGAGAAAATATTACTCAATCCCTGGAGTTATTTTTAATCTGGAATTCTGCAAATAATAATTGGGCGATAGATGCTGTTACACTTAATTAGTTGAAATTATACCAGTTTCAAAAAATACTGCTACATTAATTTTTTTTGTATTTAGGGAAGACCAGGACGATTACCATACAGGAAAATTAAATAAAGAGCAAGGGTTTTCCCTACTCCCGTACGGGCGATTCGCGAATCGCCCCTACTCCCTTTTTTACTGTAACAACCTTTTTTTTATTTGGTATTATTATGGTACAATACTCCCTGAATATCACCCAAAAAAACACCAATCAACAATATAGATATACTGTAGACTTAGAACAACATTATGAAGACCAGCCAACAAATTTTTTTACCCCAATAGTATGTAATAAAATTAAAAATGAACTAGAAAGCCAAAGTAACTGTAAAATTAATGATATGCACTTACAAACAATCATCAAAACTTGGGTTCAAGATATAAAAGAAGGATATAGAGACAGCAGTATTATTCTAGACTTACCTGTAACTAATCATCAGAATATTCACAATCTCACAGAATTGGGAAACCAAGAAATTCCCCCACTTATTTATCCAGACTTATCTAATTTAGAACCAAAAATAGGAGCATTACCACCTCTAGATTTTTCTTAAATGAAGGGAGATGGGGAGATGGGGAGATGGGGAATAGAGTTTTTAGGAATAAGATATTTTTGCTTAATGCCTAGAATCTTTAAAAATATTGATCAACCTGACTTATTACTTAATAACTGAAGTTTGAGGGAGTAGGGAATAGGGAGTAGGGAATA
>JAAUYL010001711.1_pt1 | contig 14712 bp, 13 predicted proteins | sample 7278011 | NCBI WGS metagenome assembly JAAUYL01 (sample SAMN14350225, study PRJNA611818) | marine sediment metagenome | isolation source: surface marine sediment (1.8m) | place: French Polynesia: Moorea | collected 2018-08
CTTTACCTTTGCACCTTCACCAAGAACTTATAATACAAAGGCGACCTCACGGAGGCTGGAGCCAAGGCATGACATCATCAATTATTTGAAGGACATTTACAAAGTCAAACGAGTGGTCGACTTGAGACACTTTGAGCAGAAAGGGCAATATTTGGAAGGGACTGGGAGCATTGTCTTTGATTATTCGAACAAGAAAGCTTACGCGTGCGTTTCGTCGAGAACATGTCCCAAAATCTTGGAGGAGGTCTGCGCCACTTTGGGCTTCGAGGCGGTCACTTTCGGAGCCACAGACCGAAACGGCATGGCCATCTATCACACCAACGTTATGATGTGGATCGGCACCTCGGTAGTGGCCATTTGCGCCGACTTCATCAAAGATCAAAACAGAAAGGTAGAATTCAAATCATATTAGTATTAACGGACTTATTGTCATATTTAGTATAGGATGAAGTCATCGCCGAATTACGAAAGAGCGGTCGCGAGATCGTTCTTCTGGACGAGGACGAAATCAATGGCTTCGTTGGGAACTGCCTGGAATTGCGCTCAAGAGAGGACTTCCTACTACTGGCCATTAGTCAAAGAGCTATTCGAGCCATCAAACCATCCAATTTGAACACATTGAAAAAGCACCTAACACTAGTTGAGGTGCCCGTGAACACAATCGAAGACGTCGGAGGTGGGGGTATCCGATGCATGCTGGCAGGCGTTTTCTTACAAAAATGATTCGCTTTATTGTTTAAACTGCTACACATCCAATATATCCCTTATCGTTTGGGAACAGAAATCTTTCTTCCAGCACTCTGAAAAAAATGTGAAATCGAAAATAAATTACAAGTGACAAAATTATGTTAGTAGATTTTTGCATACCTTAAGACGTTGCTGGACGCGGGCCGAGTCGGCAAGCTTGACGCATCCACTAAGAGGCGTCCTCGCGGTGGAATCGGTGTCGATCACCTTCGTCCTGTCCGACTTTTTCTTCTCCCCACTTTCGTCGACCAGCGAATTGCGATTCCCAGAGGTGTCGTCGTCGTCGTCCGGCCTCAGGAACCTCGACCTGAAACGGCCTCCAGCCAGTCTGCTGCTGTCATCCTCGTCCTCGTCGGGGTTGTAGCGTCCAAAGTTGGTCCTGCTCTTGTTCTCCTCCCGAGAGTAGCGGATCTCGCCGAAACGCCGACGGGCCGGGGGCGATTTCTCGGCCTCCTCCCTGCGCCTGAACTCGGCGACCAACCTGTGATCGCTCTTCGATCGCGACAGGCCGGAGGATCGGTAGGGCGCGTCATCGTTGACGTCGTCCTTCTTTGTCGGGTCCTGGATTTTTAGGTCGCCGACCTCGAGCAACTTGCGGGCGATCTCGTTGACGGCGTCATGCGTGGAGAACTTGATGCGCCTCGTGTACTCCTCCGAGCCTGCGTCGTAGTTCCGGATGAAGTCCATCATCTTGGTGAAGATATCCTTGCAATCCATGAGTTCGTTGTCGCACCACTTCGTGTCGTCGGTCAAGTGCTTGTCCATCAGGTCAGCGTTGCTCTAAAAACCAAAAGTATTACATGTACACCAAACTGACCCTATAGATTTGAATTTGACTACTTACCTGAATGTTAGCCAGTTCCAATTTGAGATTGCCCTCCTGGTCTTTGAGGGATCGGCTTTCTGCGACAAGATATTTCTCAACGGTGTTCTTCAGCAAATCGGTCCGCTCGCGAATGATGCCCAACACTCTCCTGTGCATCTCGTCAATGTCGCTCTGGACCGTGGTGGCGTTCTGTTCCAGTTGGGCAATGTTACGGTCAATCTGAAAAGGCAGGTGAGGATAAAGACCACGGTACATAGGCACAAAAAATCATTACATGTCCTATGCACTCCTCGAGGTGGGGATAGCCTCGTTTGACCTGTGTGTTAATTCTGCCAATCTCTCGCTTGATCATGTCACAGTGGGCATCCCGACAATCATCGCAGCATTTCTTGTCGCAATGTGCGCATGGATTGACGTATGCCTTTTCGGTGCATACATGGCATCGGGACATGATGACATCCGAGTTGAGGTCAGGAAGCTCGCCTAAATGAAAGACATTATTAACCAATGAACATCATATATCTACTCGTACTTGTGATATCCGTGTGCAGTTCCAAGAACTTCTGGAGCGTATAGTTGGTCGGGAATCCTTGAATGCCATTGTAGGGAATTCTGTGCTCTGCCCTACAGTCGGGACATTTGACCAGTCTCTTGACATAATCGACCAGACCCTCCATGCAGGGCTCCATACAAAAGGAGTGCTGACATGGCAAAAGCTTTGGGTTGTTGAATCGTTTGCGACAAATCGCGCAGGAGAGCAGTTTGTCGAATTCCTCCATTTTGTCTGAAATAAAAGGGATGGGTAAATACTTAGATTTATTTTAGGACGCTGTTTAAAAGGCCAACGTGCACACGTGTGACCATTCAATGACTCACGGATCGGCGATTATCCTTGACTCTGATTCTCGCCTCCCAAGGCTGGCCTTTTCGGCCTTGGCTTGGTCATATTTTCACCACTTTTTTTAATATTTTCAACTTACCTTGGTTTAACTGATGAATGGAAACGTGGTGGTGCGCAGTGGATTTCTTTTACCTTCTTTGTTTCGAAATTATCTTATGACGTTTACGAATTAATTTCATTCGTCCTCTCGACGCATTGAAAGCTACTGAGGCTTTGCCGAGATATCAGCATCAGTCTTGGCAGTTATTCAAGAAATTTTCTCTGTTGTTTTGTACTTGTGAAAGGAAAGCTTAATTTTAGACCCGTTCACTAAGTTGCTTTCGTTCGACCCAAATCTAAACTTATCTACTTCCGTAAAATAACGTGAACAAAGATCGTCGGTATTTGGTATCTTTTATAATCTTTTCTTTGATATATTTCACCGATTTCAACATAAAAGCAATTTATGAGGAGAGAGGACAAGGCTACATAATTTAGTGTACGAAAGAATAAACAAACGTTATTAATCTTAAGCTTTCATTGTATCTTCTTCTCTGTGGGTATATATTAGTTTAGTGTTTTTTTTCTGAAAGAATTCGGATTTTTTTTCGATTAAGATTTTCAACTCATTTTCGCTGCTCTGTGGAATTAATAAGTGTTGGTTAAATAATTTTAATTTCTTCTCTTCACTATAGAACTATGAAATGTGTACATTAAGAAGATTTTTTACATATTTTTCTTTGATTCAATTTTACTCTTACTGGGGATTTAGGTTGATTATTATTAATTTTTATGTAGTATTTTGTTCCTTAGATTTTTGTGATTTTTTTGGTCGTTTTTGGGAATTTTTTTGGTTTCGATTTTCTATTTTTTTGTAGTCTTTTACTTTTTTCTGTTTTTTTGAGTGTTTTTACTTTTTTAATTGACATTTTTTTTATTTTTCATCACATTTTGGTATTTTTTTCTGGTTCATTTTTGTGCTTTTATAGGTTTTGTCTTTCAGGGTGTCCATTCGCTTTTTTGCAATCTTTAATTTTATTTCTCAAGTTCAAAGGTGAAAACTCATTTCTTAAATCTTGATTTGTTTCAATTTGATCAATCTACGAAACATCAGTCGTTGGAACTGTTTTCTCTCTATACTATGTATTTATTTTTTCTTAATTTTGACTGTGGTATATCAATTTTATCAAAGTTGTTTCCCATTACAAAAGATCTGACAGAGGTTGTTTTTGAAGGTGCTGCAATAAGATTCCGCATATACTATATGAAATAAAAAGTAAGAAATTATTGCGCGTTTACAATCTAAGATAGATTTGCTGTTCTGTTGTACTTTAAAACAGGGGGTGTTTCCTTGCAATTTTTGTAGGTATTCAGATATTGTTTTGTTTTCTACGAGAGCATTTCCCTTAACGTATGGGTTATTTTAAAGTGCAAGCCTATGGCAATCATAAGTTTATAAGGGCTGGGAGGGTAAAAACTATCATAACTTCAGTAACAGATGCTACAGTTAAGAAATCTGTTCAAATCCTGCGTACTGCTGCAACTACTCAAGCTTTATGTTTTCGTTTTCCTGCATCAGGCAAAATTCTTCAAACTTTTTTTCAAAAATCCAAATCAAAAATGAGATCGGAATTGGATTCTTCTAGCATCTCGCTCACCTTCTTCTTGGGGGCGGCGGCGGCGGCGGACCTGCTCACCGGCTTTTTCTTGCTGTTGTTGTTGTTGAGTTTATCATTAGCCTTTTTGTGGTCCATATCGGCCTCGTCCATGGAGGAGGCCAGACCTGAATCGTGATTATTGTGGTATTCTTCATCACAGCTTGACACGCTCGCTGCGGCCATCATGGAGGCAACGTCGCCCTCAGAGGCCCTCCGGGCGGCGGCTTTCCTTCGCTTCTGCTCGGCCTTTTTCTGATTCTTGGTTTTCTGTCCGAGAATCGAGGAGTTCTGACGATAGACTTGTCGCTGGACAATCTCATTGAATCGAACGGACTTCTTGCTACCGGAGGAGTCGTTTCTGCTCCTGCCTCCGGCGCTTACCTCGTCCTCCTCTTCCTCCTCATGGATCGTGCTCGACGAATCGACGGACGACATCATCTTCAAGAAGTCGGAGTGTGACTCAGAGTAGCACCGGGGTCGTTTCAAAATCCCTCGCACCCCATCGCAAGTGGTCTGCTTAAGATCGGCCGCTTTCTGAATTGACGAGAGGACGCCATCCTTGAGCGTCTTCGGGATGGTCGCCGGCGTCACGGTGAACCTCTTGGTCGGGGATCCGTGTCTGACAATGGCGGGGTCGTCCAGGAGCGAGGCCGGCGACGACGTGGACGTGGACGAGAAGAAGATGGCGGAGTCCTGGGACTCGCCGGAGCTGTGGCGCTCCTTGCTGTCCTCGCTCTTGTTAGAGCTGTCATCGTCGTCGCTGTCCAATGGCAACGCCGGCTCGGGACTCTTGACTTGACCCTGGAGGAGGTTGAAAAATATTGTCATTACTTGACTTGACTGCTTTTGTTTACGCAAAGTGAAACTAAGTAAAGTAGGTCAAAAGGACATGTTCCCGCATCTAAGTACTTAACTATCTACTTTTGTATATTTACGTACGTGCGAGAACCGTACAATGCGTCGAAAAATAATTTATCGCGATTAAACTCGGAATCGCGTGATGATAACTGTTCTTTGTCTGCTCCTACATATTTTCACTAACCGACACTGTCTACGTAAATACTTTAAAATAGTCCCAAAATAAAATAGTGCGATAAGGTCCTGTCATGAAAATAATCTACGTAAGTATTAAAACTCCATGATGAAATCTTGTTGAACAAGTGCACGACCAGCAAAACAAGTTTCAGATTTCTACGTCGTATCTCTAGTGCACAAGTTTTCCGTCATCCAATAAAAATGGCCTTGGACTAAGGCTGTTTGTGTCTGCTGTTGCCTTAGGCGGCCTTGAAAGCTGTAGCACTTTGTAGTTTGTGATGTGTGCATGGCGATACATTATTAATGATGACCAAAGCAGCGACACTCACCTTGAGCTTGTAGCATTTCTCTTTCACGACAGAGAGTTGGGGGAAAGACATGGGCTCACTGAGGTCATCGAGGGTGGTGCCGACTCGGTATGAAGAGCAGGTGTCTCCTTTGGGCGTGCTCAGTTGAAAGATCATGTTGTTGTCCCAGATCTCCACTTCGAGGTCGTCCATGGTGCAGTTGCCCTCGTCAGCCTTGAAGTCGAAGGACAAACAGAAGCCGTAGTGGAACGGGACGAAGCCCTGCCCGAGGGTGTGGAACTTCAGCTGGTAGCCGCGAGCCGAGGGGAGCAGCTCTTTCTCCAGGCTGTCGGCGACGACGTTTTGCACGCCGATGGTGAAGACCATCAGATTCTCGTAGATGTTGCAATTGTAAGGGGGCAAGGTGAGGAGGCTGCCGTCCGAGGTGGGCGGCGGCAAGATGGCGGTTTGCGGTGCAGAGGTAGTTACGGAGGCTTTCTCTTCCTTGACGTCGAAGTCGAGGTCGATCCCGGAGTCGGTCGAGATCAGGCGACTCACGGGCTCCTTCATCGGTGTCATTGACTCCTTGACGGGCAAAGTGACAACGAGACTGTGATTGGCTTTGTCGAACTTCGCTTGGCCCTTCTCCTCGTAGACCGGGTAGGGGAACCGCAGGACCAGCTTGTACGCCACCGGCATCTCCGAGGTCAGCGTCAACATGTGCTCGAGGACGTCGAGATCGAGCCCCTTGGCCGAGGACATCTCGGGGAGGCTGACCTCAACCACGATCTCGGTCGGGCGGCAAGGATCCGTCTCCTTTCCGGTCGGGACGTCGCGCTGAGTGTAGCGATACCTCATCACGTGCTTGGGGGTGGCGAACTTGTCATCCTCTTCTTCCTCATCCTCCTCCGTCTCCTGTTCAACCTTGGTGGGCTCTGACATTTGATCACTGTTCTTGTTGTTGCTGTTGATGTCACCGGTGGTGGTGGTGGTGGTGGTCTCCTTGACGTTTTCACTAAAGGCATCGTCGGCCAATACAAACTTGTCGCCGGCCTGGAGAGGTCGCCTTAATACCGTCGTGTGGAAAGATCCCTTGAACTTCAGCTTGGGGAACCGCAGCCGCTTCCTGTCGAGCTGGAGCTTGAAGGCGTTCTCGATGCCCTCCAGGGCGGTCGAGTTGATCATCCTCCTGAAGGCCTGGTTCCTGTCCGCCATGGCGACGGACTCGGGGTGAAAGAGGACGTCGTAGACGGTGCAATTCGCTCCAGCCTTGTCGACGTCCCTCCTAGGTTTCGAGGTCGAGTAGGGTATCGACCAGTGAGCCCCAACGCTGCCCGCTGCCTTCTTCAGCTCTGGTTTCCCGATGTTCTCGTTGCTGCACACGTTGACAAAAACTTTGCCGAAGCCCACGAGCTCGTCGTCGTCTGTGTTGGCATGCTTGCCGGTCCCTGCCAACACCCTGGTCTTGATCACGTAACCGGGAACGGGTGTCAGGAAGGTGCAATGGACGCCCTTGGCGGCCTCCATTTCGTACATCTCTCTCATTTGCTTGGTCTTGTTGGCCGGATCGTTGATTTCTTTGGCGTAGTCAGCCAACATGGACCTGAACTCGGCAGACTTCAGAGCCTCGCCGATCGACTCGAGCTCTTTCCGAGTCGGTTTCACTTTCTTGAGGCTGGTGGTCGGCCTCGAGTTTTCGGACATAATGGTAGTAGCCATTTTGTTTTATGTAGTGTTGAGAGTGGAGATGGTAAAGTTTTTAACTGCGTTTTCTTTCTTTCTTCGCTGGGGCCAGGCAGGCTAGCTTGATGCTAGCTCGCCAAGCTCGGCCGCCGAGTCGGGTCAGGCACTAGTCGGTGCACGGCTGAACACAGTCGCACCACATCCGTTGCGATCGCGTCTGTCTTTTAACGTTCTCTTTCAGGGGGTCTCGCTGGCAGCAGCAGAAGAATGGCAGGTTTGCCTCGTGCCGGCACGGACAAAAACTCCATGCATCTAAGACTGAAATTCGTCCACTGAATCAAAGCGTAACGAGTAACGAGAAGTGATCTTTTGCGAATTTCCACAACGCTTTTTAATGAAGAATGGTCTTCGATGTTAGCCACAACTTTTGACTTCTCTTCATCGCTCTGTCCGCCATTTGAGTCACTTTAGACATCTCAAGATGGCGGATTATGAAAGTGAATACTTAGTCTCGCGAGCACTTGAACTCGTCGGTCACCAGCCAGTCAGGCGAGGGGCCCCTCGCCTCGTCGCCTCAAGGAGAGAGTGATCAGCTGATCGTGTTTCATGCCGGTCGCACAGCACTTTCGCCGGCCCGGCTCGTCGTGTTGAAGGCCAGCGTTTTTCTAGTCTTTTCTACCGAAGAAAAGCGTCGCCAGATTGGCTTTTTGCCGCCGACTTTGAAAACTGTCTACATTTGTATTTTGGCATTAAAAGAATTCTAATTTAATGTTTTCGTCCAGACAAAACTGAAGTGTGCTTTTTAACTCGACGTGGCGTATAGAAAGGGTTGTCAAGCAAACGCCAGCAAAAAAGGGGGTCGCGAGGGAGCGTAGCGACGCCATGCAGACATGCAGTACAGAGATGCTATTATGTCATGTACTTACCTACTTAGATACTAAATGTATCTCTTTGTACTTGATGATACCAAGTACAAAAAGAAGTTTTATCCATGTGCCACTTTTCCTTCCCCTAGCAACGGAACAAAGTCTCAGGACTTGAGACACGATAAAGCCAAAAAGGGGAGCAAAACACAGACAAAATGAAATAATGTGTACGCCATTTACAAGCCGAGGTCATCTACCTAATTATGGCCACAATAAATCCTCTGTAAATGTAACCAACTCGATTTCAACCCTCTTACTTACGTAATAGAGCTAAGCTACCAAAGTTGGTCTTGATTTTATTTTAAGGCAAGAGTCTAGGTAATCAGGAAATAAGAGCTCAATTTTGGGGTACAAAAATATGGTATCTATAAAACAAAACATTTTTGCCGTGAAAGTTAGCCTAGGACAGTGCATTTCATTTTCGTAACCGAACCATTGAGACTACAGGACCTCAACTAAATTTCCCTTTTCCCTAGACATTACCTAAATATTATCTGGTCTATGTACCACAAACTTTTATGTTATTTCATACGGAAGACACCATACTATCTACTTATCTAGTAATACATTTTGGCGAATTGTCATTGCAAATCTCAATTGAAATAAAAAAGATGCTCGACTGCCTTCACGCGAAATAAAATAAATGAACTCTAATGAGGGGCTATGGTGCTGACAAATTAGTCTTTAAATTGTTGCAATAATTTTATACCAAAAAAGGGTTGCTGTTGCAACCTTAGTCCACTTCCTCGTGCATTCAGATATTTAGTTTTGAGACCTGCATTGCATCTGTATCTCAGGTTTTTTTTCATTTTATCGAAAATTACAAATCCGATTAAGGCTCAGAAAGTGGAAAATCTTCTTGTGTGATATGGATTGGCGTGTAGCGTTACGAAACCTAGATTCTGGCTGTCCGACCATGTTTCTCTTTCCCTCTTTCAATAAGCTCGATTTCTTTATGTATCAAGTCACAAAATCTCCACAATGCATCGTATCTAATGTATGTAGATAGGTAGTAGTAGCCCCTTTCAAAAACTCAAAGAAGGTGGCGATGAAACTGAAAGGCAAGCTACGATATGCTATGTATAGGACTGAGTAAAACTGGATTTTATTCCCGTGGTGCCCTACTTTTAGTACGAGTACCATATAGATGCCAAGTCAATGCCCTCGCTTCCCTAGGTACTTACTTGCTACTGGTCGTCCTTTCAACTGGTAGCGGGGAGAGAGAAAGGAAGCATAGAAATAACATCAGGTCAAAAGGGAAGAAAATACTTAGATCAAGTCTGGTTCTAAAGACAAGTCCACCATGTGGCCGAGGCTGTTGAGGCCGTCCGTCCTCCTTTTCAGTATTGTGTTGCCATTTTGCTTGGGTGCTGCGTATTATCCCCTTGAAGAACAAGGCAATAAGGCTCGCGTTCCAGTTCCTTTAGTGAAAAAGGTAATTGCAAACTTGATATTTTTTCTCAATTCCGTCTTGCATTTTTCAAAAGAATTAACATCGTACCGTGTACGGGTCGCTGCAGGCGAATAAAATAATTCCCATTGTTGTGCACTTTGTTCTTTTTGTCGCAATTAACCCTACTGTCGCGTAAAATTGTCCCATCTACCACTACTAGACATGCACTACCATGAATCACACACGCAAATTTGACAAGGTTGCCTATTGTATCCCGCTGCTACATACACAATTGCAATTGACAATTACCAGAAAGGCCTACCTAGATATCCCAAATCACAGTTAATGACTTGCAGTACTTGAATTTAATGTGGCATTGATTTGTTTGCAAATACTCGTACATTTGATTCATGGCCAAATTCGTGAAATTCGTTTTAGGTGACAGACCATGGGAATTGCTCACCGCACATCGCGACTTGGAATCAGTGGGATGGGGGTGTGAGTGGCTCGATCTTGGTCAAATTCGCGGATGAGCCTGACTCCTCATCCTGGACGGCGACTATGGTCTTTGATCGCGATGTGTCCACCTTTAGCGCTCCCGAAGGAGAGCTATCAGACACAAGCGGAAAAGTTTTTAAGGTAAGTATCTAGATAAAACATAGGCAAAGTCGTTTTAGCAAACAAACTTTGTGCCAAATCATGTCCATAGATAAGTCCCAAGTCCTGGAACGCTGTGACCAAACGTGGGACTGCAAGAGCTGTAGGTGTCGAGATCAGGTGGCAACGCAATACCGCTGTTCCTGTCTTGAGGTCGCTCACAGTCAATGGGGTGCCTCTGACATGTAGTGAGGCCGCCGCGGAGGAGGAGGACAACACTGTTGACACCGGAAGTCAGCCCGATTCTTCGGAAGAAACCGGAAATGCCCCAGGATCGCCAGTAGAGGAAGAACAACAAGAGCAGAAACCCCAAACAAAACCTCAGCTTCCACCCCAAGCTTCTGGCGGTGGACAGAGGGGTGTTTTTGTGTCCTGGCCCAAGAAGGTGATGGGACTCTACGTTCTTCTTGCCGACGACGATCACGAAGGGTATGAAAGCACCGCCGTCTGGGAGCCACGATTGTACCCCTACCAACAGAAGGCTGCCAACGTGCTGTTCTTCACCTTCATCCACCCCATCACCATGGACATTCCGCCGTCGTTCAAGAACTTGGCGGCCACTCGTGGCACCAATGTCGATGGCGCAGTTCCGGCTGACACTGTCATTCTCTTTGCCATTGGTAATGCCATGCTCATTGTCGTAGCAATGTAATCTTCCAGATCTTGACCTTTGTTCATAGGTGGTTACGCGTACTCGTCCAAGATCAAGCCCTGGCCTTGGCTAGAGTCGAAACAAGCTGCAGAGGCAATGGCAGAGCGAGTGGCCAAGTGGCCGGAAGAATACGGTTGCGACGGTATCGATCTCGATCTCGAGGACGGCGCGGGCGACACCCCCAAGGCCGGGCCCAACATGATCCACTTCATCCGGCGGCTGAGGGAGCTGGTGCCCAATATGATCATCAGTCAGCCGACTTACGGATTTCCCCAAGTCAAGGCCGAGATCCACGTCATCAACGAATCTTGGAAGAATGGCCAGTATCAGAACCTCGCCGACGCCGTCGGCCTCATGGTCTACGAGGGGACAAACGCTCTGAACTACATCAAGAACTACGCGACCGCGACGAGTCAGTGGTCCGGCTTCCCCATTCAGGTTGATGTTCCCAAAAACACCATCTTGCTTGGCGCAAAGGGTAATTTCAAGGCGGAAATTAGAAGTCCTTTGATTTGGAAGTTTAGGTATTTTAAGGTTCGGCAAGTCCCGGAACTATTGCGACATTGACAAAAGCTGCCATGGACAACGACTACCTCGGCATCATGGTGTGGTACGCTTCCGTGAGGAACGGCGACGGCAAAGGCTTGCAATACCACGCTACATGGGATACCTCTGAAAAGGCGGCTTCTCAAGATGCATACTCAGCTGCCTGGACCACTTTCAGGCGGGCCTCTTAAATCATGCAAATGACCAATAAAATACTATTTTTTCGTAAAGATATTTGCTCTTTATTATTAACTGCTTGATGGTACTCTTGTAGTGTAGTAGTTCTTAAAGAACATAATTCGAGGGGTCGTCTGTATTATTATCTGAACTCTGAAGTAATGCGAGAATGCGTGATTGCGAATAGAGTGTTCACTCCAAGGCCTTCTTCTTGGGTGGGGGCCTGTAAACTCCAACAACAACAGCGTGATCACGCTCGTAGGGCTCGAGGGTCACCTGCTCTTGAGGCTTCATCTTCTCCGCTTGCATTTTCTTGACCTCGCCGGCGAAAACGGCCTCAGCCTCGGCGGTCGAATCAATGCAGTTTGCCTGTAAAATTCATCGTTAATATGCACGTTTCAAAAATGGTTAAGATTAATATAAATCTACCTTGATGGAGATCACGAAATGGCCGCCAGTCTTGAGGAAATACTGCGCGTTGATGGCGACAATACGGGCCTGATCGGGTTGGGCCACGTCGGCAAAGATGGTGTCGACTGAGGGCACCAACATTCTGTACTTGTGAGGGTGCCTGGCGTCCTCGATAATGGGGACGACGTTGGTCCTCTTTTTGGCCATGTTGATCAAGTCTCGGCCGGAGCGATGGGAAAACTCTACAGCGTACACCATACCATCCTAGAAAAAAAAGCATGATGATAAACAATCGAATCTTTATCGCAAAGGCTGTACTGCAGAACATACCGGCCCAACGATGTCGGAAACATGCGAGACGCTGGTTCCAGAAGCAGCTCCCAGGTACAAGACCTTGCTGCCGGGTGGCATGTGAATCTTGTCGACGCCTCCAAGAACGGCCGCGGCCAACTTGGATCTGAACGGGTTCCACACTCTGTACTCGGTCTTTTCCTTGATCTCGGGGTTTGCGTTCTCGACGGCGATCCGCTTCTCGCCGTAGACGCCTTCGCCGGGCGCCATGTTGAGGGTGACGAGAGCATCCTCTTTGCCGCGGGCAATGAAGACGCCCTCGTGACGGTGAGGCTCGATGACGACCTGTTTGCTGCCGCCGCGTCCGCCACCGCGTCCACCACGTCCTCCACCACCACCACGGCCTCGGCCGCCGCCGCCCCCTCGGCCTCCGAATCCACCACGGCCGCCACCCCTCGGGGTGCCCCCACGGCCTCCAAACCCACCCCGGCCTCCACCTCTACCTCCTCGGCCTCCGCCGCCTCGTGGAGTAAAACCTGCATCAAGAGAAACCGGCTCCGTCTTTACTGCTGTCTTTCTCGATCACAAGCCGTCGACACGTCCCCGTAATCGCTTATATTCGTTTTAGCTTACCTGGTGGTCCCATTTTTCAGCACTTTCGTCGGAGGAAAATCTTCTCAAGACAATTCACGAAGCTTAAACAATTTTCTTTTTTTGTATTATGGCGTTGTGCGTCGCGAAGCGGAGAAGCATGTGTTTTTGTTTTGAATTTTGTTTTCAAACACAACTTCCTCTCGTCGGAAAAAATTCTCACCGTCACGCAACCTTCCATTAAGGAAACTCGTGAAACTGGGCGCGGTATCTCAATGGTATTTCAATGCGGATCATAATATTGGAATGAAAAAGTTTGAGATAGTTAGCTCAACTTTTTTCAAAGGAGAGAAAGGAATCGGGTATCAAATTCGAAATTGCCTAAACATTCCTTCCTGACGAGACACGCCATGCACACTTTCAGGGATTAATTTAGTTATTAAAACGTGGGACTGAGCTCGAGCTATTAATAACAGAAAGGAGCTGGAATACGAGGAAAATACTTGTCCCGTGAAAGATTCCCCAGGGATTTTTGCTTTTCACGGCCTTGGGGAAATAATAGTGGTTGATGTGACTCCCGTCTTCAGTTCATATGGAGTACACCAACTTCCAACCAGTGCTATGCTGTAATTGGAATGGAAAACATCAAAGGGTTTGTTGTAGGTAAATATGAATAGCCCGGCTATTGATTGAAAACAAAGTACAATATGATGATGCCAAGCCAAGATGAGGCGTACAAAGGAAAAACAATTTCGGTTCTGCAAAATGAAATGTCAATGCGATGCAAAAGCATATGGAGGAGGGATGCAGTTTTGTTATTTACAGGCACATCTAAGTATGTGTGTACATTCCCACATGCAATGTGACGTGAAAATTAGCCAGAATTGCTTGCACCGTTCGGTGTCTCACTCCGTAAACCACGATTCATAACTGAAATAAGTGCGAAAACCCTCCTCCTCTCTCTTGAGTGAACAAACACAAAGTAATTTGAAAGACGAGCGATTTAATCGGTGAAAGGTGAAGTGCATTTTCTATCTCTTCTTGTTCTCGCGTCAAAACTGAAAGTACCTAAGAATTGAGTAACCAGGAATGCCTTTCCAAAACAGGTCAGAGCAGAAAATATTGTTATAGGGTACAATGTTTCCGCTATATTTCATTACACACATCCTGCCTCGCTTATTGTCACTTATCTAACCTACCAAGGTGTATATTTTTATTTTTTACCATTATTCTATCGTGCTGTTATGTCTTATAGAGGAAGAAAATTGACTTAGTTGTTTCCTAGGCACTGTTGTGCGTAGACCCCCTACCTAAGTATTTATTAGGCAGCATAACAGAGAAAGCACTCCTCTTCAAGATCGAATCATCGCGTTGAGAACGAGGGAGGAAAGAAACGTAAATGTTTGCAGCCAAGTTTGGTAATACAAGAAAGGGGCTTCGACGTCGACAAGGAGGGGTGGTTAACATTAGTCTGTAAAAAATGACTAGACTTGCGAAGCTCTGGTCGTCTACGATCAGCGCTTTTGCCAGTGCCATTTTTCGTATACTCGCGTCTTCTTCGGCCAGCAAAAATCTAGGTCAGTCGTACGATCGAGTCAGTGCTCGTTGTGTAACCTTTCCTCTGGACACAATGATACTTCGTTATTGTTAGCACCCCAATGCTATATGACCTCTCTGGTCAAACACTGATTTTTGCCAAGTTTTCTAGCAGTTTGTACGACGAACGGAACTCTTGGTCAGTGAAAAATAATTCGAACTCGCAATGGAACTCCTCCTTCTACTCTCTCTTTTTTTCCACAGTACGAAGGCATCCGTTTCCCTTCTTCCAAGACCAGTCCTCCCTTTGACGGGTGTACTTCTCATCACATGTACCTGAAGTTAAAAGACCACCGGAAAATGACGCTATTTTTAGACGCTTGAATCACAACGAAAAATCTAGGAAACGAAAACTA
>JAAUYL010034224.1_pt1 | contig 14697 bp, 14 predicted proteins | sample 7278011 | NCBI WGS metagenome assembly JAAUYL01 (sample SAMN14350225, study PRJNA611818) | marine sediment metagenome | isolation source: surface marine sediment (1.8m) | place: French Polynesia: Moorea | collected 2018-08
AAAGAAGCGGCAATCATGAAATAAGAATGATGGAACAGAAGTCAAAGTTGTGGTGGCATTTACTTGAAAATAACGACTTGGCGTTAAAAACTTTACATCCCACAGTAATAGGCAAAACATAGAAAAAACAAAGCAATGCTCATCGTCGTAACCTTTTTGCTCATTCGTTTAGTCATGCTCTGAGCTCCACGATCAATAAAGGATGCCCACTTGCGGCAAAAGTCGAGAAATGAATTCACATTCATGAAAGAACCCTTGTGAAGAGTGTGCAAGTTTTTGTCGGAGAAAAGCCGGCGCAAACAAGCTACACACGTTGCAATGCAACTTGAAGTTTGAAAATCTATCGGCTTGTTCGACTTGGCCAAGGTCCAAGTTTTCCTCGGTTTCCCGGAAAATCCCGTGAATTTCGGGACTCCCCTCGATTGTTTTCCCATAACTTAGGTATCCACGACTTAAAGAGGAAAGGCCTTTAAAATCGAGCATCCAGTAAGTAGAAGGAGGGCTTATGGATTCCGATTAGATATTGTAATTTTTTGTATCGGACTTTGCCAAAAGGAAAGCAGAACAAAACAGAAGAAAAGCTGCATGCTTCCAATTCAATTAAGAGAGACGCGCGCGTTTTTGCGACTAGATTTTTACGGAATATCGAGTTTCTGGAGCTTGAATATCCGAGTGTCTATGCTAGATTGTACTCAAGCTGCCTCGTCTGATTGGACTTAAGAATCCTGTGGGTCGGATAGTTTTTCATTGAACAGAAGCATCTCAAAAGGTGACGCGGCCAAAAAGTTCTAGTCTGACCTGGCCTATTCCAAGTCAAGATGTCAGTTTGAGCTAGGCAGTCGCATATATTTCATATAGACTTTTAGAGTTAAGACTACGAAAAAACATCGCATCGCAAAGTCTGAAGCAAAAACAGCAGCGGCAGTTGCTTTTGATATATTTCAAACGGAGCTGGAATTTAGAGGGGGCGCGCACAAGCGCAAGCCAAGTCGAGTAAAAAGGCTACGGGCTAGTGTTGGCAATCTTAATATGAAAGTACAGTCGGAACACTAGCTTCAAACACGGGGAAAACTTTTTGCAAACACTAGCTTTTCATGCCTGCAAGTTGCGCGGGAGGATGAAAAAAAGGAGTTAGAAAGATGAGAGAAACGGGAGATGAATTCACAAGTACAGGGGAAAGACAATTTCGACTGCCAGGTTTGTGTGTAAACAAAATTACCCACTCATCGACTGAAGTTAGAACTGCTGAAACAGCTGGAAAGTGTCAATTGGACAGAAATGTTGTCATTGCAGACATTCTACAATTGCTTTCAATTGTTGAATATTTTAAAAATGTAAAATAAGGCCCGAACGATATCAGATGTTTGGTTTCTCTCCATGGCTGCAAAATCAATTAAGGGAACGAATGGAGAAGGGGAAAGAGCGAATTTGGAAGTCATTTTCAGCTCGTGTATTTATTTATTTGAAAATTCAAAGCTGACATATAAAATACCGCAAAGCCGAGCGAAGGAAGTCTGTTTTTCTTTGCCACATCTTCACACGACGCCGCCGCAGCTACATAGAAACTAGGAAGCCAATCAATTTCAAGTTTTCTCACTCATCAAATTGGCTAAGGAAGCAGTTTCTTCTCGCTCAACTCCGGAAACGGAAATTTAAGGCCATCACACTAAAGCAAATACGATAGTAACACGAATAAACAAACGTTGACGTAACACAATTTAGAAATCTTGTGATTGTCAAGCAATGCATTCTTCTGATTTCTGAAAGCTTTTGAGAGAAATTATGAATTGTTCGCGTCTGAAAATCAGAGTGCTCCAAGTATTACATGCAGTTATATGGCCTTGCCGTCTCATGCTGCTTTTTTAGAAAGGAAGCAGGTAACTCAAAAGCTTGATATTTCTTCATTTTTCACGCATGCTTCAATGAGCAAAGAGAAACTCCATTCGCACGTTTTGAAAAACGCGATTTGGCATTGGAACGAAGGAGAGTAAATCTGGCAAGAGTAAGTAAAACATCAAGGAAGTTACTAAGAGTCTCAGGAATCAGGACTAAAATCTGCCTACGATACTTTGATATTTGGTTAGTTTCATTACATGTGAAAACATAGTGAGTGTTATGAATTTTTCGGATCAGAACTAATGTTTATGAATTGATGATAAGTATGTTACCGCGCTACAAAGCGGGTTCTCGGGACTTCTGAAAAGTGAAAGGCGAGCTCTCTCCAACTTACTATGCACTTTTACGAAACTTTCACTCTTTTGATTGACTTTTTCAGTTTTTACCAGGGCCAAGGCTTGTGTGTGTTGCCGCTGCTGCGGTTGCAGGTGAAACCGGAGGAAAGTTTGCTTATTGGATTTTCGACATTTTTTGAAAGTTTTTTCGTCTCGTCTCGACTCGTCAGCTATTCACATTAATCCCAATTTTGTTCCGATCAAAAATTACTTAAAGTAGTTCATTTGGTCGGACTCATATGTATTATTGTTTACTGCAGCATTTTTGGGAAATGCAATTTTCCTTGAGGAAGCACAGGGGAACAATTCAGAAATCAGCCCCGTTTTACAGTTTTCAAAAGGCGGCGCTATTTACTTCTACATTATGTGCATAGCATAGGCTGCAAGTATTATAGGCTTAAAATTACTGTGCATTTTCCCTCCTTTAGCAAAAGTATTTCTTGTCTTGAAAAAAAGTAGCGAGTGACAGGCGAATAGACGTCAGAGTGTGTACAAAACGCAGTTCCACCGCAGTAAGCAAAAGATGATTGCAAGCAAGTATTACCTGCTCAACAGAAAATACTTTGAAGGTAGACTTGAATCAGGCACGTTATGCTGGAAAACGCGCATGTAAAGTGAGCTAAAAGGCTAGACTTACTAACTCAATGTCTTGCCAAGAAAGGCAAAAAGTCACCCCAGAATTTTTGTGTTGTAAAATGTTGAAATATGTCTACAATGTACTTTCACTCGAAGTTTTGTACGAAAGTCCTGAAGAAAATATGACATCAAAAAGTTTAGAGCATTTTTGATGTGAATTTTGAAGTTTTCTCTTCTGTGGCAAGGGTTAAGGTAAATATTTGCCAACTTCAAAATTGAAAGCATCAACTTTTCACCATGTGTCACGAGCCAACCATCTTTCACATATGAAGAGAGAAATAATACGGAACTCATCACAAATATGTAGTCCAGGAAAAAAGCTGGGACGACTTGTCTTTGAAATTCCAGCGCAAAAACTGTCGAGAAATGGGGGTTAACAGGGAGATAACGTCTCTTGTAGCTAGTGTATCTAGATATGTAGTAAGTATGCCTCCTCAGTTCACTTTCTTTCTGCCAGGTGTAGCAAATCTATGACAGCACAGCAGCAACTGGAAAAAGAGTAGAAAATAGTTTTTGAGGTCTCACTTGAGCATTGAAAAAACCGCTTACGCTTTAAAACTGGAAAATGGGAGGAAGTCCAGCGCCATCTGTGGCCGAATTGTGAAACAATACTTATGCAGTAAAATCCCAACTTTTTTCGCCGTTCATTCTTGGAGCAAGAAGGCAAGCACTTGGCCTTACCGCAAGTGCTTTTCAGTTTTTCTTCCAACTTGGGTTTATTTTGACTTTCAACCAGAAGAAAGTAAACAAAGTTTTAGTATAACACAGCTGTTGCTTGACATTACTATACGTAACTGAATAACTCTTTGCAACCCCGTTTATTCCCTGTCTTGACGTAAGACAAATTGGCCTGTGAAATCACTTTAAAACGAAGCTCCTCCAAGACCTTGTTTCTATCTCGCTAGTTTAGTTTTGCTGCCTCTCGTTTCTCCCATTGGACATGATGGTTATTTTCATTTTAGTCCAGTGGGAGGGAAGCTTCATAAAACTGTACGACCACCCATATCATATGATACGCCCAGTAAAAAATAGCTGTACTTTAAGTGAAACGGCCATACTGCCGACGGCATATTTTCAATTTCTGCATTAAAAGTTACAACTGGAGCTACAGAGTGTATCTTTATCTAGATAGATACCTTGGCAAGAAGGATGCTTGATTCAAACGTACTTTCTTTGTGGCAGTAGGTCACAAGGAGCACCAAAAATTAAGGGACAGGATTAAACTTGTCGAAAAAGATTGTGCCATTAAAAAAGAACACCCACTTCTCCCTGTATGTAGGGCGCACTAGTACCAGTACCAGTAGTTGCCCTTCTGTGAAAAAGGCCATTTTTCTTTATGGGCATAGCGGGAGGGAGCCCCGATTTTTTGTGGCGCGATAAGGACGAAAAAAGAGTAAGGCAAACCACTTGCTCTCTACTTACTTGTAAACCGAACACGTTTCGGACATGTTTAAACATGTCTGAACAAGTTTGGACAAGTTTCAAGCTTGCCCTAGCTCTCAGCCACCAATGGTTTTTGCCGTGAGTATAATGTGCCACTTTGGACACGTTACCCTATTCAGAAGTGCAATAAAAACTACAGATGAAGTGAAGCGTGGAGTAAATGCACGATGGTTGAAATGAGGGGATGTCGGAGAATGCTTCATATTTATTGGGGCAAAAACGTCAGGACCTTTCGCAACTCGCAACTTTCCAAACTTGCTGAGCGGAGCAGTTTTCTTTCACGGAGACTGGAACTTTACTAAAACCCGAGCCAGTAAAACTGACGACAATGTGCTACACTGAGCATGTAGTAAGCTAGTCCTTTATGGCCTAGTCGGGGTTGTCGGCGTCGCAGCCAGCCAAAGAGGAGACGTGCGGACAGTTACCCATTAGAAATGACTTAGATTAGAGAACTGAGCAACGCCCCATAAAGAGAAGAGGGGACGACGGAACTGGTTAAACCTGAGTTGGGTCTAGTTCCTTAAAAATCACGAAATCTGTTACTTTCACTGGGACTCGGATACCAAAATCAAATGGACTTCCGGTCTTACCTGCTTCTGTCGATGAAATCAGTGTCAGGCAGAGCACTAGAAAAAGGCCGGCTCGACCTGATCTGTCGGCGATGGTTGCCTTCTTGCGCTTCATGACGAACATTTGCCGAACCACATCATTTCACCATCTTGAGACTCAATTCCAACACCGGCTTGGATAGAAAATCCTGCAGTCGCAATTTGTAAGATCAAACCACTTCTCCTCGACAACACTCTCTTCTCCGTTCAAGGTTTGATCCGAGCGATTCGAATCGATTTCACTTTCAACTTTTGCCGATTGCGATTTGAAATATTTCAATTTCAATTTTCTTTTCCGATCGCAAGTTTTGACTTGGATTGTACACGTGGTAAACTTTGTTGTTGTTTTGTGAGAAAACTGAGACTGAGCACACAGGGCACAAAACTTAACAGACTGAGGCAGAAGGCTGCACTCTCAGCAGAACCTCGGACAAGACTGAGCTGAGACAACTGAGATGGGAATGTGCTCGGCGGCCAAGATGTGTGTTATTGCTGAGCAGCTTGCGCGCTTTTTCACTGAGAGCGCAACTCGGTTTCGTTTCGTTTCGCGGAAAATAAACTCTCCTTCTCAGTTGCCGGCTAAGCGCTTTCAACGTCTTGCTCAACTGAGACCCCTATTCGTGTGACGGCAGCCTTTTTTAAGAGCAACTTTTGCGCGCTTCGATCTCGCAACCTTTTGTTCTATCAAGAAACAAATCCATTTTGTACTATGATTTTGTATACGGTGAGTGTCTGAAAAAAGCTTAGAATCAGAATGCATAATTTCCTAGAAATAGAGGCTTTAAAGTTGAGGGCTCAGTTTGAAAATGACAGTGCTAAAGTTGATTGGACAATTGTGTCTTTCGTAAGTTACATATTTAGGGATGTACTTAGGTAGGTATGATTTTTTGAAGGAAACGGGCCAAGTCAATGGCTTTACATTTTGTAGACCTTCATATTTCGGCTGAATGAAAAATCATTATTCAAGAGCACTCCAGCCAGTGGCCCCATGCTTCAACTCAAAGAGTATATTTGGGCGAATACTTACCCAGGCCAGGCTTTTTGCCTTGTTGCACAACACAAAGTAAAACATTTGAGGAGGTACACTGACATGGCTTAAATAATGTAGAGCCGCTATACACTTACCGACCCGGTCACCGGTTGTACAGATATTCATAGCAACCTACAGTTGTATGTACCAACAAAACTAGAGTATGACTTGATCACAACCCAAACATAAAATAGGTAGATATGATATGTGAAATGCGAATGAAGTATTTTCCAATAACTCTGGAATTCTTGAAATGTTCTGATTTTTCACAAAGACTCGTGTTTCTGGAAGGGAACGGGGTCACCTGAATACAGCTGCTATTAGCGTGTCCCTAAGGGACTGCTTGAGGTGAACAAACCAATACTATTTTAAAGGGCAGCTTTCCCCTCATGACAGCAGACGCGGTGACACAAGAACTTTGAACCTAGGTACTCTAGTAGTAGTACTCTCATGTATGCATTGTGCAAATCGTCCTGCCATGCTTGTGCACGTCACCCAGTTTAAAAATAGTGGGTGGTGGTGGTGTGCACAGTACAGAACACATTTTCTACTCCAACGTAACAGTGAAAACAAACTTTAATCGCCACAACAATAAGAACCAATCAAGGCTGAAGAATGCACACGGCCTTGTGACTTTCACAGAGACTTCATGAAGGTCAAAAATATGGTTGAGCCCCTCGAGCCAAATCGGGAGCTGATCTATACGGCTCAACGGTATTCGGGATATTCCGGAACGTCCGGAAGTACCGGGTTTTCCGGCAATTCCGGCGGATTTTCCGTCGGTTTCAACAGTGAGAAGTCGGCTCTACGAGCCGCTCCAACCACTCCGATCCAAAGTGTTTTCGGCGTGTTTCCCGCCGATTCGGTCGACAGTTCGGAGATTCTAGTTCCAGACCGAGAAGAGCCGAGTGATGCTGAAAAAGACAAAGACAATTCCAATGTCTGTTCTTCTTCCGTTTCTGGGAGCAAACAAAATTCACTTCCGGTTCAGGACATGACGATCAAAAGTGTGCCCGGACAAATCGCACTCGATTCATTACCCCCGGGACCGCCGGATAAATGCGACAAGAATTGGAACTGCAGAATCCAACGATTTGTCATTCCAGGTTAGTGTTTCTAGCATCCAATATCTTAAAAACAAAATCAATCAATTGTGCACCCTTATTCTTAGAGATTACAGACAAATGTCCGGTTGGGACCAAGTGTCCTTACTGTGGATTTGATGTCGTAACAATCACCGCTCGTGAGCCCAACTCTACCGCTTGCATTTTCGGAACTTTTTTATGCTTTACATTGTAAGTTTAGAAAGAAAGACTGTAATTGTCCTTAATCTTTATGCTACAACCATTATCTCTTTGCAGAGGTCCGATTTTTGCCTGTATTCCATGCTGCATATGCACCAGCGTCCAGCATACGTGCCCTTTATGTGACGGACTGATAGCGGAGGTGTGAGCAAATTATCAAAGTATTTTTCATGAGAAGAGAATCCATTCTGATGCCGCCAAATCTAAAGGAAAATTGTGCCATAATAATGATTGTTAAGGAAATATTAACGACCAAAGAGATGCAAAATAATTCTCGCAGTTTTATTTCAAAATGCTTGGTTTTTTTTTGTTTTGTGGTACACTTTTACACAATTCGGCATTTTATTTAAAGCCTACGCGTAATGTTAATTTTTGTAGTCATTCCGGAACATCTAACACATCCTATTCCTACAATTTTTATACTTAATCAAGTGACTAGATCCAATTGAATTGGTTAAAAAGTCAATCAACAGCCGCCCTTTTTGTTTGTTTACACAGCCATGCAAAAGGGAGGTATCAATGTGGATCATCAAATCATCGAACTAAAGCCAAATACGAGAAATAAGAAATCCTCTTTTCATGATTACATGGTAGCGATTTTTCGAAGAAATTGATGGAGTACAGAAAATCTGAAAAGGTTTGTTATCAGTTCCATTTTCATTTCCTAATTTTGCTACGATTTTTAGACATGTTTATGCGCGTATGAATAAAAATAAAACAATTAGGGGAACCATTAAGTTTACAATCCGGAATTGAAGCGTTTCAGATGAAGCCACAGACCTCCATTCGCCTGAAAAGAAACATATTATTGGGGACAATATGTTAAACTTTTTCTTTATGCTCTATTCACCTGAACTGTCTCCATTGAAAGTCGACATTTTTTGAGGTTCCGGATCTGCAAAACAAAACAAAATACCATTGAAAAACGCGTTGTGTATTTCACAAAAAACTTACCGTGACTGCTCGTCTTGAACACGAACTCAGGAACAAAGTCCGACCAGCCAAACTTGTTTCGCGCTCTGATACGGACCTCGTACTCAGTGTTCGGGTGGAGAAGATTAAACATATGCGATCCGGTTAGAAGTGAGTTGCGTCGATAGTTCCGGTTATTCATATGAATGTTGCTGTAACCGGAAGTGGAGTCGCCATAGAATCCGCCCATCTCGTCGGTGTCCCAGGCTGACTTATAATTAGGGATCGGGATCACTTGCCATGCGTCTCCGTAAGTTCCCTGCAATTAAATGAATATCCTCAGTACTGGATAAAATTAGCAGCAAGTGAAAAGAGTGGACGCGATGTTGAATCTGAAAACAAAATTCCCCCTGACCAGCAGAAGTAGAAGAAAAGTGCTGAAATTGAGGCAGAAATGGGGCATTTTCCCCTCCTTTTTTGGTCACTTTTTCATTGGGATGACTTTGTCACTTTTTGTCAGGAAGGCATTTTTCCAGACAAGCACCGTTTTGCTGAGAGCCTTAGAGTTCCGTCAGTGCTACTGTCAGCCGAAATATTCTTTCGTTGTCTGGCATTGTTAGAATGTGATGGGGTAACTAACGTGTGCAAAAACCGTGCTCTAGTGCCATTACCACGAGGTTTTTCCAAGCCCCAAAAGCAAGCTAAATTGTACGCAGGTCGCGTAGGAGGTATGAGGACTACGTGTCTAACCTTACCTCCTTCCCCTTTTCCTCACTTCTTTTCTTATAAGGTAAAGACTTTCCATCATTTAGCCTATGTATGGAGTAAGCCGCAAAATAATTGTGTGGAATAGCCAGTGCTAAGTTCTTTCGATAGCAATCAAACGTCATTAATTTTTATGTTTTTCGCCGAAAACTCCAATATATTAAGTATTTGATACCGGTCTATCTTCTGATAGATGACGCACGCTTTATGGGACAATTTACCCTAAATTCCTTTCTTACATATAAGAGTATGCCTTCCCTACCTGCACAATTTCTCCGTAAAAACGAAAAACCCAAGGGATGAAGAACTCTGTACGACTGTACGTAACTATAAGGGGATCTTTTTGTCGGGGATGTAAGCCTGTGCTTTCACCCTCTGATTTTTAACACCCTTCTTTGATTTAGGACCACGGCACGTGGAGCGTTGGTCTGGTGGCGCGGGTTCAATTTAAGAATCGATGGAAATACTTAGTTCAATGTAGGTCATGCAGCGATCGAGTCGAAAGGAGGCAGTTTGGAGGAATACAAACCACTTTTTTCTTGCGGTAAAACATCTTACTGACTCTATAGGTCTGGCTATACGAGAGGGCAGATAATGGCGATGGTGGGGAAAATTTGATTTTCCCGCCCACAAATGGCGATCGGCTCGAGGTGGTGGTGCTTACAGGGAATCGGCGAGGTCAATGTATTCGAGGCTGGCGAGGCCGCGAGGCCGCCAATGCGTTGCCCAAAAGGCTGTTGATTTATTGGCCTCTTTGAAAAGGCTCGAAGGCGGCCTCCGGAGATTTCCGGGATTTAGATGGACTCAAAAAATATGGCCGAAATCCTTGAATTCACATGCAAATCATGATCGTTTTTATTTTTAGATGGCCGCCCAAATCGAAGTGCCAAAGCGAAATATCACTATCGCCGGAAACTCGGAAAATTCTGCAGCGGTATTTTACCCGTATTGAAGGACTCGCTCGGCGTAGCTCAAAATAGGCGGTGGTTGGTGGTGAATGGAAGGCAGCAGCGGCGGCGTATCTAAAGTTTTCTTTACAGCTTTACTGCCTATCATCATTCAATTGATGGCTGATCACGGTTTGGTCATTGGTCTTCCCGAACTTCCTCTCTTCTTCTATGGAAGGTAGTCTTCAACATGGGCAAAGGAGGTCGATTCCCAAGGGACTTGAAAGCAAGCGCATCGCTGGTTTTCGACCCAAATGATTGCCTGCTCTTTCTTTCAACCAGAAAAAAGGAGGAAGAGAAAGAGAGAGGAAGGTTTTATTTGTTGTTGTTGGTGTGTTTGTTGGAGGCTTTCTTCAGACCTCAAAAGTCGGAGAAATCCAAAGTGAAAGCATCTTTTTGCCGTCGAAGCAAGCAACGCTTTTCAGCCTTTCTAAAAGGCACAACGGGCGCCGAGGTTGATCTTTTTATCAGCTTCTTGCAACTCACACTTGACAAGAAGAGAGCGAGAGCGAGAAAACGAGAGTTGAGAGAGGGGTGCAAAAAACAAACAGAAGGTGCTGAATTACTGCTCTTGCAGATTAAGACGAGCCGGATTTCGGTTTCATATCAGAAACACAGCCGCCTATTTCATGACTCAACATCATCATCTGATCTTCGTTGTGTTAGGAATTACAACAACAACATCTCAAAATGCAGCAAGAGCTTTCATCACGCTTTCGAGTTATGTTTTGAGCGTAAAATCTCGGCTTAACCCAAATATGTTTCGACATTCTCTGGCAAGATGGCAACTAAAGTACATGTGGTTCCAGCAGGACGCCTCCCCACTTTGCAGTAAACGATCATGGTTCAAAAAATCCCCACCACGTGATATGATGGGGGGAAAATGTGGCCTCGAGCATCTCGCGCCCTTTATTTTGATTGGACGACGTACTAATGGCCGGCACTTCTACTCTCAGGCCATGGCGCACACATGCCTGTCTTTTAAACAAGACGGAACATTCGTTCCATCATTAACCCGCTCGGCAAAGGAAAAGGAAAATCTAGTATCAAGAGCTGGGTTAATACACGCGGCGGAAAAGGCAGAGTCGAAAAATCCGGCGGAAAACGCCGGAGGTATATCGGCGGTACTCAAAACGCCGATAGGAATGTTGCGCTTAGCGCCAAGCAAGTCGATTATTGCGCATGCGCACCAAGCGAGCGCCCTAACCTTTAACGGAGAAATTCGCCCCAAGCTTAAGAAAAGTAACAATCCCAAAATAGTAGAATATAGACTCCGCGAGGCGAAGCCTCGCGGGTGAAAAGAGTGGTCTTACAGACGACTTCAAATTAGAAAGCATGCTCAGCCATTGGAGGGATATCTTTATGGCTTTTCTTAATCAAAGGCGGCTTTAATTGTCGCTCTCGCTCTTGAGCGGAAACTGGAAAGTGACGAGAGGAATGAAGTCCTACCTGATTAGCTTTCCACACAGAAAGTCCAGGGGATTTGTTGGGGGAAATTGGGAAAGTTTTTCTCCCTATATATATAGATATATATACTAAACATCTTTGTCGTACGGAGAAGCAAAGAATGTCGCATTTTTAGGGCAAAAAGTTCCCCCACCCCCATATAGAGGGAAAAGGAATTTTGAGCAGCTAGATGAATTCAACAAATTATTTGCGCACCTAACGTATTTGTCGTTTTGGTTTCTGAAGCGGTGGAGCATCTCTGTGCTCCCCTAAGTTTCGAAGAAGGAAGCCACCACCGCCGCCATATGCTTCCTCGTCGTGCTTAAGTCGCCTTTTTAGTTGACCATACCATATGACGAAGTAGGTTAGGAAGTTTACTTTTTACTACTCTTCCAAGGACTTTTTGGGGCGCGTGGGCCAAAAATACATAGATATCCTGGCTGTTCCTCCCAAACTCTATGCTTTTGTAACCATTGTACCGGAAAACATCTTTTTTGGACCAAATTTCTAGTTAGACTTTTTGGTGTAGGCGTTTTACCTGCTGTGTGACATACAATTGGTTTCAAAATATGGGTACACCGTACATTGTCTCTACCAAAATCAGGTAATTTAAAAATGAAGACACCCGCCCCCTCAAAATTTGCGCACAAGACTAGTAAGTATCTAGTAGGTGGCACAGGACTTATTCAACAACTATCTAGAGTCCTTCTTACATAAATATAACGACACAATCTGAAGGTATTTCATTTGGTATCGTGTACCTCGTCAGTTGTTGTAGTATCGCATGGTTTGAGAGTACGGAGGATTAATCTTTAGAACTCCTTAAGAAGATTTTATAATCTTCATGCTCACTCAGAATAATTGGAAACAAGTCGTTATTAAAACGAGGCAATTACTCGTACCCTTTCCTGTTGAACCGTCACATTATACGGGAAACAAACGTTGTCAAGTTGAAACATCTACTTGTAGAAGTGATTTCTTAGCGTCTTTTGCCGAAATAAATTATGGGTATATTCCAATCCGCAGTCAACCTCCAGGCTGGAAGGATGTCGTATTTTGGCTTCATGTTCTTGTCAGTTGTTGTCAGCATCTTGGCCAAACTCTTCGTACTTAGCTACATTCTACTCCATGCTCCCCAAAACAGACCCATCAACACGCTGGTTGTCATCGATCAGGTTCGAATTTAGGAGCTCAACATAACCAAATTAACCTAATACAACTGTGAAAAGCATTTTTTGTCTTTTCAGGGAAGTCAGCTCATCTTTAGCTCTGCTATCGCGATTTTGCCGGCTATCTCCCTCTTGGCTGACCAGCCATTGGCCGAAGTCTTCGGTCCGTCCATTTGTCCGTATCTTCGAATCATTCTCTCGTCGTGTTATGCCACCAGCATTTGTGGTGGCTTCGCCATGGCTACTTACAGACTGATGACAGTTAAGTTCCCTATAGCGGCAAGGTGAGGCGTAATATGATCGCATAATTGAATAACAACATTTCCGTCGACTTTGAAGGATTCACGCTTACAAAACGATGCTCGCCGTGTTGGTCCTCGTCGGTACTATCGGCATCGGATGCGTGACCATGCTACAAGTGGCAGGGAACCTCTCGGGAAAGAGCTCCACCAACGACTTTTGCATGGGTAATGTCAATGGTGTAGCTGTGTTCCCCACAACCATCGAAGACAAGGTGATCGGTCTCCAGATGAAGAATCTCGTCGCTTTCGTCGCCATCATCCTTGTCATCCTCGAGACACTCATTTACATCTACATCTTCATGGTCGTCCGCGACCAGAACGATGCGATGATCGGGAAATTGAATACCTCGGCGCTCCAAAAGCGGAGGCATTGCAATGTCGTCACCTTGTCCGGCCAGATGGTTTGCTTTGCCATTGAAGTCATCTCCTTGGTTGTGGCCATTTTCATCATAAACATTGACCACGATAGACTCTCGGGGGTTCCGGGGACTATATTTATCCTGACTTTCCAGGCTCCCATCCTGACCTTGACCATGATTGCGACATCTCCAGAGTTGAAGAGTTTTGCCTCAATTTTTTTCGAATCAATGCTCACAAATTAGCTGACATTGGACAGGTCTGGTGACGTCAATTGCTTAATATGGTAAAAACTGTCTACAGAGATTAAGGTTTAAAACGGTTTTAAGTGTTTGTGGTCACAAACTGTGCATAAATACACTCAAAAGCGTTTGACAAAACAAATTACGACTTAACGATGCGTACTTAGATGTTTTAAGCTGATTGCTTTACCTAACTGGAGTGGCCTCATATCAGTCGAGAAAATATTGTCAGGGTGGTGAGTACAAGTGAAAACTTCTTCGTACTTTATTGTAAACATGTCTGACTCTGCGAACCTTCACATTGCGGCTAGCCTCGTCATATGCGGTCTGATAAGTGGGGTGTTCAAATGCCTCATCCTCAACTATACGCTTTTCCGTACACCCAAGATGAGGCCAATCACATACTTTGTTATCTTGGATCAGGTCGGTAAAAATGTAAAACCGTTTGCTTCACGTTTTAATGTCTGTCGCATTCGCTCCAGGGAGGTACGCTCTTGATAGGAACATTCCTGATTATCCTGGTTTGCACTTCACTCGTGCTGGACCAACCTCTGGTTGAGATTTTCGGCGAGGACAGTTGCCCGATTCTGCTTCACTTGGCCATAGCCGGCAACTTGTGCATCATTATTGGAGGCTTTGGGATGGCTCTTTACAGGCTTCTTCTCCTTCAATTTCCTATTCAGACCAGGTACAACATATCCTTGATTTGTTACATGTTCTTCATGTATTCTGCAGGTACAAGATGGGCCCTTATCCACTCATGATTGTTATTGCGATGGCAGAAGTTTTGTCGGGAGTTAGTGCTGCGAACATGTACTACAAAGGATCCATCCTGTCAGGGAAGAGCACAACACTGGACTTTTGTTATGGTAAGGGCAACCACGACCTCCTCCACCCCTCTCTTGAAGATCAAGTGGTCGGACTCACGATGAAGAATCTCATCAGCATTAGCGGCTTTTTCCTCATCATCGCCGAAGTGCTCATCTACGTCTTCATCTACACGAAGATCTACATCCAAAACGAGTCGATGGTGGGAGTACTGACCAAGACGGCCTTGCAAAAGAGAAAGCAGGGCAATGTCGTCACTTTGTCGGGGCAGCTTGTGTGCTTCGCCGCCGAGATAACATCCATCTCTGTGTCCATGCTGATGACCAACGTTGGAGGAGCATTCTTGTCCTTGACGGCGGCTCCGATGAACGTCGTCATATTTGTCATCCAAGGACCCCTTCTCTCCTTGGCCCTCATCTGGTCATCTCCAGAATTGTCCAAATATGCTGTATCCATCGTGTCAAAGTAAAAGTGATC
>JAAUYL010015214.1_pt1 | contig 14692 bp, 6 predicted proteins | sample 7278011 | NCBI WGS metagenome assembly JAAUYL01 (sample SAMN14350225, study PRJNA611818) | marine sediment metagenome | isolation source: surface marine sediment (1.8m) | place: French Polynesia: Moorea | collected 2018-08
TATAGCAATCCTATTTTATTCGTGTCAAAAATCTTACTGCTTTTTAGGGAACACTTAACTGGGAACAGGCAACAGGTAAGAGTTTCAGGTTTTTTATCTACTTTTTAATTACCCGCAACCTATGCGCGGATTGCTATAAGTGCTTATGCAAAATTAATTACACATTTTATTATATATCTCCAATCTTATTCATAAGTTATAAATTCTTTCTCCCTCCATACCTATTCCCTATTTCCTCTCTCAACTAGGAAATTTATTTTGCACGACTACTTATTAATATAAAAATTTTTAATATATATTATATCATAATGAGAAATATATTAAATTCAGAGACTGTTTGTAAAGGAAATATAAAAAGGAGGTAGGGAACACTTAACTGGGAACAGGTATGGAGGGAGGAAGAAATCAAGACAACTATTTGTCAGTTAAAAATATGGGAATATATATACTTTTCCACCTCTGGTATCTACCAAATTTAAATCTCTTGAAGTACTATCGCTTTTAGATTTTAGTCACTCGTCTGCTCTCATTCGACTTATTTTACAAACAGCCTCTCAGCCTAGATAAATATATAATATGATTAATTGTTACGGATTCTAGAAGTCAACTTAACTTATGTCCATTGAAATTGAAACTGAATTGCAAATAGCAGTAGATAAACGACGTAACTTTGCAATTATTTCTCACCCTGATGCTGGTAAAACCACCCTTACAGAAAAACTATTATTGTACGGAGGTGCTATTCAAGAAGCTGGTGCAGTAAAAGCTAAAAGAGCGCAACGTCATGCTACCTCAGACTGGATGGCAATGGAACAACAAAGAGGTATTTCTATCACTTCCACAGTTCTACAATTTGAGTATCAAAACTGTCAAATAAATCTCCTAGATACTCCCGGTCACCAAGATTTTAGTGAGGATACATATAGAACATTAGCAGCAGCAGATAATGCTGTAATGTTAGAAGATGGTGCTAAAGGTTTAGAACCTCAAACTCGCAAATTATTTGAAGTTTGTAAGATGCGAAAACTACCCATTTTTACCTTTATTAATAAAATGGATAGACCGGGGAGAGAACCTTTAGAACTATTGGATGAAATTGAACAGGAATTAGGCTTAAAAACATATCCTGTAAATTGGCCAATTGGCATGGGCGATCGCTTCAAAGGAGTATTCGATCGAAGAAAACAACAAATTCACCTATTTGAGCGGAGTATTCATGGTAGAAAAGCAGCAACAAATACAGTAATAAATTTAGGTGACCCTCAGATAGAAGAACTCTTAGAGCAAGACCTTTATTACCAACTCAAAGAAGATTTAGAATTGCTAGAAGAATTAGGTTCAGATTTAGATTTAGAAGAGATACATAAAGGAGAAATGACTCCTGTATTTTTTGGTAGTGCAATGACTAATTTTGGGGTGCAATTATTCCTAGATGCTTTCTTAGAATATGCTCTAAAACCAGGCACTCATAAAAGTACAGTTGGGGAAATTTCTCCTACTCATCCAGACTTCACTGGATTTGTGTTTAAATTGCAAGCTAATATGGACCCAAAACATCGAGATAGGGTGGCATTTATTAGAGTTTGCACGGGAAAATTTGAAAAAGATATGACAGTTAGTCATGCCAGAACAGGTAAAACAGTGCGATTATCTCGTCCGCAAAAGTTATTTGCCCAAGATAGAGCATCAATTGAAATTGCTTATCCTGGTGATGTAATTGGTTTAAATAATCCTGGAGTATTTGCCATAGGAGATACTATTTATAATGGCAAGAAATTAGAGTATGAAGGTATCCCTTGTTTCTCACCAGAAATATTTGCTTATTTAAGGAATCCTAATCCTTCTAAATTTAAGCAATTTCGTAAAGGAGTTAATGAATTAAGAGAAGAAGGTGCGGTGCAAATTATGTACTCAGCAGATGAGGCAAAAAGAGACCCTATTTTAGCTGCTGTTGGGCAGTTACAATTAGAGGTTGTTCAGTTCCGAATGCAAAATGAATATGGAGTGGAAACTAGAGTGGAAATGTTGCCTTTTACTGTGGCGCGTTGGGTAGATGGTGGTTGGGAAATACTGGAAAAAGTTGGTAGGTTATTTAATACTGTGGCGGTAAAAGATAGCTGGGGGCGACCTGTTTTGTTGTTTAAAAATGAGTGGAATTGTCAACAGGTAGAATCTGAGCATCCAGAGTTAAATTTGAATACTACTGCACCTGTTGTTTCTGGTCAAGAACCGGAGTCTTTGTGAGTAGAATGAAGAAGGAGGAAGGAGGAAGGAAGAAGGAGGAAGAGCTTCAATTTAAAAGATAATTTTCCACTCTATTTTTGATGGAGAGCTACTAATTTTCAATTTTGTTGAAATAATTCAAGTCAGGAGGAAGGAAGAAGTTAGAAGAAAAGGTTCAATTTCTCAGGAAATTTTCAACTCTATTTTTGATAGAGAGCTACCATTTTTCCAATTTGTTGAAACAATTAAAGTCAGGAAGAAGGAATAAGTTAGAAGAAAAGGTTCAATTTAGTACCTAGTACTTTACTTTTATTTTTCTTCCTGATTGTAATCATAAGTTAGGTTAAAACACTATATATAGCAATCCTAAATAGGTCGCAGGTAATCAAAAAGTAAATAAAAAAACTGAAACTCACACCTGTTGCCTGTTGCCTGTTGCCTGTTGCCTGTTCCCTAAAAAGCAGTAAGATTTTTGACACGAATAAAATAGGATTGCTATAAATATTAAAACTATAGTGCTACACAATATATAAATATATTTTTTACTGAATAATTAAGGTTTAAGGCTTCTTCTGTTTTGAATAAATCAAGGCAAACTATCCTATTTGCTAATCCTATTTGTTTTCAGGAAAGCTAATTATTAATTATTAATTGCTCAAAAATGTCTATGTTATTTTAACCACAGAATTATCGGGAGTAATATTAATGCTATCCCCATTTTCTGAAGCACTCCATGGTGAGTCTGAGGCAAAACTAATTTCTGCTTTCTGTTGCGAATAGCGCAATAGTCAATTCATTTTCTCAAGCACTCGGAGGTGAGTCTGAGGCAAAACTAATTTCTCCTCTGTGTTGCCAATGTCGCAATAGTCATTTCATTTTCTGAAGCACTCAGGGGTGAGTCTGAGGCAAAGCTAATTTCTCCTCTGTGTTGCCAATGTCGCAATAGTCATTTCATTTTCTGAAGCACTACGGGATGAGTCTGAGGCAAAGCTAATTTCTGCTTTCTGTTGCGAATAGCGCAATAGTCAATTCATTTTCTCAAGCACTCCGGGATGAGTCTCAGGCAAAACTAATTAGCCAATCCTATCTGTTATAAGAAGAGGTAATTATTAATTATTAATTATTAATTATTGAACCAACCTATAGCTGTATGAGCCGAATCCCCATAATACCATTTCTCAAAAACTTTATCTATTTCAGAGTAGGGTCGGAGGGTCGGAGGGGGGTGGGCGAGGTAGGGACGTTGCATGCAACGTCCGTACAACATAAGAATAATTAACGTTAACTTACCTAAAATTAGCAAAAAAGTTATTCTACTAAAGTAATTACTTAATAATTGAAGTTTTAATTAAGTATAGCATTACTTTTGGGAATTGGTATAACAACAATAGACTGTAAAAATATTTATTTTTAATCAGTTATTACAACAGCAAGATTGCTAAACTAAGATAATATAGCCTCTTCAAAATCAATATAACTGCAACCCTTTTGGTGCAAGGAAAGTTATTTTACAAATGATTTAAACTGGCTATAAATTTACTCAAATATTGCCAATAATTAACAATGAGACGAAACAAAATCATTACTCTATCAACTATATGTTTACTAACTGTAGGAATTGCAGAATTTTCGAGACAAAAATTAATCGCAGCAGATTTATCAGGAGATATTAGTATCACCCTAGACAATGCACTATGGAAACAAGGAGAAAAAAATATTACCTATCAAGACATTACCTTAGATTTAGTTTGTCAAAATTCCCAATGCGAAACAGAAATATGGGGTTTTGCCCCAACATTTAATCAAGCAGACCATGACGGTATTGTTGACATTATCAAAAAAGATAATTCCTGGCAGTTGGAAGTAAAAATAAATATTAATCCTGACCCTTGGAATGGCAGTGGAATAGCTAAATATTTAATCGAATTGCAAACTAATAAAAAAGATAAAGAGCAGATAGTTGGTAGTTATTCAGGAACTTTTAACAAACAACTTGTCAGTGGAAAAGTTAGGGGAAATATTGCGCCTTATTTGCCCAAAAAAATACCAAACCATACACCCATATCTCCCAGAGAACATCCACGGCTAATTTTCCGTCAAAATCAACTACCAGAGTTACGAGAAAAAGCCAAAACTCAGACAGGTAAAGCTATTTTGACTCAACTCGAAAACTCTCTCGAGCAAAAAATCTATTATCAAGGATATGTTCCCAAGGGTGGATATCATGCAGCAGGTCATTGTTTCCTCTCCCTATTAAATGATGACCCCCAAGCGGCAGAGACAGGATGGCAAATAGTAGAAAAATCCCTGAATAACCCTGGCCCGCGATTATTAGAACACGCTCCTATTGTGGCAGGTGTCGCCCTAGCTTACGACCTCTGTTATAACGCTTGGGATGAGCAACGGGTACAAAAAATTACAGACTGGTTAGCGCAACAGACAAAAATATTAATTGCAGGTACTCGTGGTAAAGGTTGGAACCCTACTGCTTGGAGTAATTGGAATGGTAGGGCGCGGGGGGCTGCGGGTTTAGCAGCATTGGCTATTTTATCTGAACCGGAACAGTTTTTTTCTCAACCTACTGATGTGAGACGACTGTTGAAAATTTCTGAACGAAATATTCAGCGTTATCTGGATACTGCGCTAGGCGATCGCTCTTTTGGTACTGAGGGAGACCTTTATACTATTGAACCTTGGAAATTAACGCTTCTACCATTTTTTCAAGCTTATGAAAATGTTCTGGGGAAAGATTTGGTGACAAATTCTAATGCGGAATGGTTTTTGTCTCACTATGTGATGCGGATAGTTGGCGAAAAGGGTGATGTGTCGGTTCCTACTTACGGACGTCATCGTCTGGCTCCGGTAAAGTCTCTATTTTCTCTTGGTTGGAACAGTGTACCAGAAGAATTTTTGCCTGGGGTGATGTGGTTTTTTAATCGTCATTTTGGTTGGGAGGGCGATCGCTCTTTTGGTATTGGTATGAATTTTCCTCATCAGGCTGCTTTTATTCTGGAGGCTTATCCTGAGAATTTAATGGGTGTTTCGGATGGTTGGCCGGAAGGTTTTGTGGAAAGGTTGTTGAATTTTAATTTCTTTACTGGTCTAAGACCCAAAAATCCAGCAAAGGTATTTGGGCGGGTGTTGGTGGATGAGGAAAAAGGTTTTTATCTGTTTCGTAATGAGTGGCGGGATAAAAATGATTTTGTGGCAAGTATTTATTTGAAGGAACAACCTTTGGAAAGTTCGTGGTCGTTTCCAGAGGCTGGTGGTTTCCGCATTTGGGGTTTGGGAGGACGTTGGGCGAGTGCTGGTCCTGATAATGGTAAAAGAGGGGATGAAAATGTTGTGGTTGTGGGGGAGATGGCTGGAGAAGGAGCTGCTCAAGCAAGGTTTTTTCAGGGGGAAGGGGATGGGTCGGGGGTGGTGAGTATGGATATGGATTATGTGTTTGAAAATAATGGTTTTGAGTCGTTGCGGTCTTTTGCTGTTGACTATAGTGGGGTGTCGGGTGTGCCTGGTTTGTTTGTGGTGGTGGATAGGTTTTCTGGGGATACGCCGGAGAAAGTTTGGGTGATGCACACTCAGGAGCAGGTGGTTGTTGAGGATAATGGTTTTCTGTTAAAAGCTGATTCTGGAGCAACTATGAGGGGAACTTTTGTTGCGCCTGGGGAGGTGAAGATTGATGTTGAGGAAACGGAGAGAGGTAGGAAAATATTAACAAGTGGGGGTGAGAATTTTTTTGTGGTGATGACTGTGCAAAATGATATTGCTCCAGAGGTTGAGATTTCGGGTAGTGGTTTAGATGCTGAGGTTAGGGTGGGGGAAAGGATAATTTTGTTTGATGAGGATAGAGTGATTTTAAGAAGGTAATCTAATATAGAATCCGGATAATTACTATAGCTTGCGTCATTGCGACTGGAACGGAGTGGAAGGAAGCAATCTCAGGGTTTGAGGAGATTACTTCTTATCGTCGCTGCGGACGACTGTTCAACCGGACATACAGCGCTTTTCAGATTGATGAACCACATCGCCACAACCAAAATCCTGTAGGGGCGAATGGCCATTCGCCCCTACTGTTGTCTACTGAAATGAAAACCGCTGTAATATAAGAACTCTTCAAAAAAGTTTTCCTAAGCATTGCACACCGATAATAAACAAAATTATAAAAGCAATAGATGCAATTAGTCCTATAATATCTATCCGATAATCTGAAAGTTTTGCTTGACCAGAACCGATAAACTTGGGTATCCTTAACAAATCAACCAGTATTAGTCGCCCCGATGTCTGGCGATCGCTCTCATCAACATATACTACGTCATCATCCAATTCTTCCAAATCATCTTCATGGAATCCCCTATGGCGCAGCTTATACTCAAAACCCAACGGTGTATCTAAACGTGCATAATACTCAGCAACAGCACGCTGATTATGCTGTTTGGTCAAATAAGATACTACTATCATTACCAGAATGCCTGGAATCAGATATAACGGGTAGCTTATTTCTATCGGCAGAAACACACCTTCACCCGAAGATATAGCCAACTCATATCCAATAGCACTATAACCTTTCTGCATTAACTCCACTGCATATCCAATACCCCATGGCAGAGAAGCTAATCCATCAACAAGTTCTATCTTTTGTACAATGTAAAATAGCGGAAACATTGTCAAAACAGATGACACAGCTCCCCACTTAGTAAGTCTACGCCAGAATATAGAGAAAAATACCGCCACACCACACAGACTTCCTAAAGGCTCAACCAGCGTTATATAATCAATCAAATTTCTGTTCGCAGAAGCTCCAATACAAGCTAAAACCATCACCAACATTGCAAAAATCTGAGTGACAATCAAATAATGTTTAGCTGAAGCATTCCTAACCAAGTATTCTTTATAAAAGTTCTTTGTCAGAATACCTGATAAACCAATCAGAATACCATCCAAAGAAGACATAACCGCACCGAGGACTGATGCTACCATCAAACCTTTTAACACAACCGGTAGCAAATCTCCTGCTGCGTAGGGAAATACCTTATCCGGAGATACAGCTAACATTTCATTACCACCATAAAGAGCAATGGCAAACAATCCTGTCAGCCCCCAACCCACAGTACAGAAACGTTTGATTAAACTGCCAATAATCGACAAACGTGCATACATCTCATTACGGGCAGTAAGTAAACCTCCCATGCTGACCAGTGGTGCCGACATCAGACTAGCTATTAGAAACCATATAACCCACCAAATACCAAATCCCTGTCCGCCCTCTGTAGATATTAACTCGGTAAAGCGATCGCTAATTCCGGCATCTAATGCAGCAATACCGCCAGCTTTATTTATAGCAAAAGGTATCATCAGAAAAGAAAGAATTACTATCAGCACTCCCTGAAAAATATCTGTAGCGTATGCTGCTAGAATGCCACCCATTAGTGTGTATATCAGTGTGGGAATCGCTATCACATAAATAGCTGCTGTTTCACTAATCCCACCACCTGTCATTACTTCCATGACGATTGCTGCCGACTTCAGACCTAATCCCATTGATATCGGCCCAGCGAGAATAATTATTGTTTTGAAAATAACCCCCATTAAAGGCCCGAATCGCAAGTTGAGCATATCAACAACAGTAACAACCCGAAGGCGACGAGCAACCGGTGGATAAATCCAGAAAAAAGGTGTTAGAAGAATCCATGTCAGACTAAGCCACATTCCCGACATACCACCTTTAAAAGTAGCTGTAGCAACACCCATTGGATGATTGGCACTGGTTCCGCCAGCAAAACCACTTGCTATCAGCATCCATAAACCGATTTTCCTTTTACCGAGCAAAAATCCTCCAGAATCTTTAATCCTGCCCATTGCCCAGATTGCTATCCCAAACATTATGACTGCGTAAATACCTACAACGACCCAATCCTGCCAGAGAAGTTCAATTACAGCTTGTGATTGAGATATTATACTCATAGTTAAGGTTGGCATTTGACTATTTTAGAGATGTCTAATAGTATTATCCTTTGAGACTCCCTGCAATAAATTGACAGGGATTCTAGAGGTCTAGAAAAGACGGGATAAATCCACGTCTTTTCTAGGGTTACTCTAGTTAAGGGGACTCTCATTTACCCCATCCTCTAAACCGTCCGCATCCATTACAGATACAGCTTTCTGAAGGTCGAGAGGACATGAAAAACCCAACCATTGACCTATATTCTGACTTGCGTTCCAGTCTGCGTCACAGTTATAACCATCAAATCCTCTAAACCAGTGGCGATTTCGCTTGCCCAACACCCCATTTCTATGATCTGATTTACTGGTATAAGGTGCTGGAATTGATTCTACAATCACACCTGCTTTGATCGCTTTATAACGAGTGAATTGTTCGAGCTGATCATAAGCCCAACTATCACGGTTATTTCCGGCATCAGACTTAGCTTTTCTCGATTGCTTTGAGGTTTGTCTAATACCAGATAAATCCTCAAATCTTAAACCCATTTGATAGTATGACGCCAACTGAACCAACTGCTTAGAAATACAGTGGTTTATATAAGTTATGATTCGTCTTTCTTTAGACTCTAAGCGCTTAATTAGCTTGCGCTTTTTAGCCTTCTGCAATGCTTTTCTAATTCTTTGATAGCGTCTTCTTAAATGTTTAATTTGACGACCATCCCAGAATTTGCCAAAGCTTTGAGGCAATGATGCAACGGCAATACGGTTTTGACCTCTATCTACCCCGATCCAGCCTTTAATCTCGCTAGCCTCAGGAACATCCATTGAGACACTAATTAAGACATACCAAATACCTTTTTTAGACTTCCATAGCTTAAGACTGCCTTTTTTAGCCTTTTTGGCCATGATTTTGTCTAAAACTTCGGCATAACTGGATTGATGAATAGCTAGAGGGACGCGCTTTTTAACTCCTCTTACGATTGAAAAAGCAACTGAATAAGTGTCACCTTTCTTGTGAATACCCCATCCCTGATTATTAATTTCTAGTGGCAAACACTGAAACTTCTTGACTAAAGTCAATGCACAAACATTACGAATGGTTTGATTAATCCATCCTGACCCAATCTCGACGTGATTAAAGTCTTTGCTAGTGAACTTTCTTCTATCCGTTTTAGGGATTTCTAAAAGTTGATTAGCAATACCTGTGTTCAACTCAGTTAGTCGGTCAAACTCTTGTGCCTTGCACTGGTTTAACCGATAAAAAGGTAGCTTAAGTGTTAGGGTTAAAATAGCCATACTAATTACTTTAACAAATATCTTGGTGTAGGGTGTAAGATTATTTGAGAAAAGGATACGAATGGTTAAAACCATTCAGGTCGGATTTCATCCATCGCTTAAAAGAGGATGGCTTTCATACTCCCGTGTTATTTCTGGTAAGATAGTGAAAATTTTACCGAAAGATTAAGGTATAAAGCCTCTCCATTCATGAATAAAAGACAAAAAAATTCCTTTTAGTCAATCCTCTTATTTATTAATAATTAATAATTAATTATTAATTGTTGAACCCTCTTTAGTAGAATTGTCAACCACATTTTTTATTAGATATCCCTGCATTTCCATATCTATTTCTGTCATAAGTTTGGCAATCTGTTTGGCAAAATAATATACTCGTTTCAAATACTCGATAAAATCTGATTCAAGGCCAAACGCAACCAACCGATTCGGTTGGTCAGCGGTTAAACGCATAGCTAGATGAGTATGTGCTTGGCTAGCCAACTCATTAATTTGAGGTTTCATTGCCACTACCTGGGTAGCTAACTGCGGATCGGAGGAAACGACTGATTTGAGCGCCTGGTCTACAGCAAAACAAACCTCCTCATGCAGAGACTTTAAAACCGTTTGGGTAGTATCACTAAACTGAAGCTCATGGTGTAGCCGATGATTGCCAATTTCCACTACATTAGTCTCAATAGTATCCCCGATATTTTCAATATAGTTGGCAATCTTTAGGTACATAGACAAAAGTTCAGATTGTTGGGTCACTAAGGTTTCCAAACTCAACTGACTGAGGTAAGTTACAATCGCCCCATAAAGTCGATCGACCTCATCATCCATTGCTCGTAGTGCTGCCACCTCATCACTGCTACCATCCTCCACCACTGGCAGACAACCGCGCACCATCTTCAGGGCAATATTTCCCACTTCCCCTAACTCCAAACGAACCCGATCTAAAGCCAAGGTGGGAGTAGTCAGCAACATCTTATCGAGATATTTAGGTTGGCTTTGCCTAACTGTGGGAGATTTTACCGGCACTAAATGTTGTACCAACTTTGCCAATAACGGAGCAAACCCAATAAAAATCAAAGCATTGGCTACATTAAATAAAGTATGAGCATTAGCAATTTGGCGTGGGGTTTCCACTGCTAGCTTGGACATACCTTCAAGGGAAGATGAAACAGGTGTCAGCCAACGTACTGTATCCGCTAACTGATTAATCAACCCAACCCAAAGCACAACACCCAAAATATTAAACAAAACATGAGCGATCGCTGCCTGAACAGCTTCTGAAGGTTTGCCGATCGCCGCCAACATCGCCGTAATGCAAGTACCAATATTTGCACCAAAGACCAGAGCAATTCCAGCTTCGAGATTCAATAAGCCTTGACTTGCCAAAACAATCACTAAGCCGGTAGTAACAGCAGAACTTTGTACTAAAGCAGTAAACACCGTGGCAATGGTAATTCCCAGTAAAGGATTTTCTACTTGTTGCATCAAGCTAATAAAAGGTGGATAAGTTTGTAGGGGACTGGTGGCGATCTTCATTAATTCCATGCCATAAAACATCAGACCCAACCCCATCAACAGCACACCATACTGGCGGGAGTATCTTCGCTGGGAAATTAGTTGCAAGACAAAGCCAATGGCAAAAAGCAATAGAGCCGAGCGAGTAATTTTAAAGGCAATAATCTGAGCAGTGATGGTCGAGCCAATATTGGCCCCCATAATTACCCCAATTGATTGAGGCATGGTCATTAATCCGGCAGAAATAAAACCCACCAACAAAACCGTCGTCACTGAGGAGGATTGAAGCACTGCGGTGACAAATGCTCCAACCAGTAAACCATTCCAACGATTGGAGGTTAGTTTCGCGAGCATTCGCTTCATAGATTTGCCCGCCACTTGCTTTAAGGACTCGGTCATTTGTTCAAGTCCAAATAAGAAGAATGCGAGCCCCCCACAGAGACCCACGGTAATTTGTCCGAATTCTAAAAGACTAATTGAGTTGGTTGGTGTCATTCTTTGTCATAGTTATTCAGTGTATGGTGATTGTTAACTTCTGAAATCTTCTCATACTAAATAATTCCATTATTCCCAGTGCCTTTACTGTATCTATAATACCTAATATGCTGGTTCAAAAAGAGACATCAGAAAATCTAGCTGCCAAACCATTATATTACACAGAAAATGCTTCGACCTTCAACAACTATCCTGAATATCAAAAAGAATTGAACAAGGCTAAAAAGTTAATTTGATCACTACCAAATTCTGAAGCCAAACAAAATTTAATCAATGCATTAACTATTCATATTGTTGTTGATTACTTATTTGATTTTGACAGTAGCAACCTAGAATTTCAAAATAAAAAAGAGTGTACTTTAAACGGAATATTAAAAATTACCGATATTTCACCTTTTGCTAATCAAACAGTTAAGCAAGTCAAAGAAGGAATTCCAATTAGTATTGGTTTCATAACAATACAGCCAAGATGTAAGCATTCAGCTATCAGCATTCATCTATCAGCTTTTGAACATATTCAAGAAATTACTAAGGTTAGCTGAAGACATTTTTTTTCTAAGTTTTAATTCTACTTTGGAGACTAATTCCTCTTTTGAGCTGATAATGAGCTAATAACTCATAGCTGATAGCTGACGGCTGAATGCTTACGCCAAGATTAATAGAAGATGCCATCAAATGGTGTAAATCTGGATTGCCTAAAATTTAGAATTCTGTATCTCAATGAATAGTGAAAAATTCTATATAGCAAGATGAAATGATTCGTGAAAAAAAGACTGTAGGGGTTTGATTTTAAAATCCCATTTTCTCTTGGTTTTGGATAGCAAACCTTTAAGACAAAATACTAAAATATATTTATAATTTTTATATAGTAATTCCCAAAAAGCGTAAGGTACAAAATTCTAGATTTTAGGAAACACTTAACTGGGAATAGGCAATAGAATAGAAATAAAAATAGGTGTACTTCCAAGTCGTGAGAAAGGCTATATAGAACCTCTGAAGGTATCTCTAAAAACTTAGGCAATACAGAATTATGAATATCTTCATTCTCAAAAGCTCCTAAAAAATCAGCGGGTCAAAAGATTTTCACTACCATTTTTACAAAAATTGTGATATTCTAAAGCTTAAATTGAGTCGTTCGCCTATACACATGACTTTTTATTCAACTAAGTTTGTTTATACATTCACACACAAAGTTGTTTCAGGAACAATACCAAAAATCTTTTAATCTTGTGAAGCTTCTAAAGGTAAAAAGCTTTACCTCCATTGATACTTGCTAGAAAACCATCAGCATCTTCATTCTCAAAAGCTCCTAAAAAAAATCAGCGGGTCAAAAGATTTTCACTACCATTTTTACAAAAATTGTGATATTCTAAAGCTTAGATGGAGTCGTTTGCCCATACTAATGACTTTTTGTTCAACAGTAAAAATAGTGGGACTTACACAAAATAAAGGCAGAAAATAGGCTCAAATATAGATAGGCAGGGGCTTTCACGTCAAAAAGGCATAAATCCTGAATTATCAAGGGTTCTAGCCATTTTTAAGGCTTTGACGTAATTCCCTTGTCTAGACTGACTTTGACGAATTTTTCCTACCAAAAAATGTTTAAGTCCCAATAGTATAGTTTTAAGTGCAATCAAAAATATTGTAGAAAAGAATATCAAGAAAAACAACACCTTTAGAAGTTCTATAAATAATGTTCCATCTAATCATCCGTGAATCCGTGTCAAAAATCCGTGTTTTGCCTTTCCTATTTCCCGAATTACTACTCCCTACTCCCTACTCCCTACTCCCTACTCCCTAAATAAAACAAAATGATTAAAATCCTCCATCTTTCCGACATTCATATTGGCAGTGGTTTCTCTCACGGTCGCATCAATCCAGAAACCGGTTTAAACACTCGCCTCGAGGACTTTATTTCTAGTCTAAAACTTTGTATAGATAGAGCAATTTCTGAACCAGTCGATTTAGTTTTGTTCGGTGGAGATGCTTTCCCAGATGCTACTCCCGCACCATACATAAAACAAGCTTTTGCTGCTCAATTACGCCGTTTAGTAGATGCTCAAATTCCCACAGTATTATTAGTAGGAAATCACGACCAACATTCCCAAGGTCAAGGGGGGGCAAGTTTAGGTATTTATCGTACTTTAGCTGTACCGGGAGTTGTGGTAGGCGATCGCTTAGAAACTCATAAAATTATCACTCAAAATGGTGCTATTCAAATTATTACTTTGCCTTGGTTAACTGCTTCTAATTTAATGACAAAATCTGAGACAGAAGGTAAATCTATGAAGGAAGTCAATGAGTCATTAATTGAAAAACTGCGGGTGATATTAGAAGCAGAAATTAGGAAATTAAACCCAGAAATTCCCACTGTACTTTTAGGTCATTTAATGGCAGATAGGGCAAGTTTAGGAGCAGAACGTTTTTTAGCAGTTGGTAAAGGTTTTAATATTCCTGTTTCTCTATTAAACCGCCCTTGTTTTGATTATGTTGCTTTAGGTCACGTTCACAAACATCAAAATTTGAATAAGTCTAATAACCCACCAATTATTTATCCAGGAAGTATTGAAAGAGTTGACTTCAGCGAGGAGAAAGAAGAGAAGGGTTTTGTTTTGATTGAACTGGAAAAAGGTGTAGCAAAATGGAAATTTTGTTCTCTACCAGTCCGAACTTTTCAGACTATTAAAGTTAATGTTTCAGAATTTGAAAATCCACAAACTGAATTATTAGATACTATTAGTAAATATCAGATAGAAAATGCAGTAGTGAGGTTAATTTATCAGTTACGTTCCGAACAATTAGATTTGATTGATAATCGAGTTTTACATCAAGCTTTGAGTGAAGCACATACCTATACTATTCAACCAGAATTAGTCAGTCAGTTGGCAAGACCCCGTTTACCAGAATTATCAACAAGTAATAGTATTGACCCTCTGCAAGCTTTAAAAACTTATTTAGAAAATCGGGAAGATATTCAAGATATTCAGGAGGAAATGTTAGAAGCTGCTGCTAAATTACTAACAATTACAGCAGATTTATCAGAAGAAAATTCTGATACTCAGTTAAGTTTATTTAGTAAGTAGTCAACCGCTTTACAGAAGTTATATCAAATCAGTTTGATTAGACATAAAAAAATTCTCCAATCTTCACTCCTAAAGAGTTAAGCAATCTATAACTGTTTAACCGGATTTGATATTAAAAGTCAAAAATTCAAGTGTAGTAGTTAGAA
>JAAUYL010024199.1_pt1 | contig 14692 bp, 9 predicted proteins | sample 7278011 | NCBI WGS metagenome assembly JAAUYL01 (sample SAMN14350225, study PRJNA611818) | marine sediment metagenome | isolation source: surface marine sediment (1.8m) | place: French Polynesia: Moorea | collected 2018-08
CTCACAGCTGAACCAGACCATCCTGTTTGCCATGTCCTTGTCCGAGGTCTCCTTCTCCTTGATAAAACTCTGTAAAGCAACAGCATGCGGGAAATTCAGTTTCCTTTCCTTCCAATCAGGTTTGTCAATTGAAAAGATTAATTGAGAACGTGGGATAGGAACTTCAAAATAGCCTTGAAAGTTTGAACAGCCAGAACTTGTCTGGCTTCACAAGGTTTATTATGCATGACTTTCAAAAAAGTGGTTATAGCTAAAAGTAATTAGCATTCCTATCCATTGAAATCCAAACTTCCTTCATGAAAAATGTATCTTCAGTTCAGTTGACTCTTACCTTTAGAGACTCAGGCATTTTGTCTGGCAGATCTGTAGAATTGTAGGGCACTGGCTTCCAGCCGTAGATCTGCAAGGAAGAAAGGAAACCAAAATGTTAGAATTTTGTTTACATTTTTAGCACCCTCTCCCTTCCCCCTTATTTAGTCGTATCATCCAAATCAATAGAGAAGCCACAAAAGGTTGATCCAGGAAGGATCGCCCTCAAAATTTGATTGCAAATATTTACTGGTCATTTGAATTTCATGACAAAAAATATCCAGTATAGTCAAGTCAAGTCGCACACAATTTCGCTCCGCTCGAAACGACACTTACTCTATTCAGCTTGATCAGAAGACAAGGCTGTCCGGCAGAAAATCCATAGTTGTTTTCCGGAGTGCAAGGGCCCTGCATGAGTTCCTTCGCGTTGACCTGGCAGAACTGTCCTTCACCTGAAAAGTTCAAGTTGGAATATTTTGCCATGAAACCTGGTCTTAATGCACTTGACATGCATTGGTTGTCATTGTCATGGATTTGCTTTGCATATCGGGAAACTTTAGAGAGACAGAGACAGACAAAAGGGATGTTAGTAATGTCAACTGTTTTACTGACATGGGTGTCATGCTTGGATCTGCCCATGCCAGCTTTAAGGTTGACATGAAAAACATCATGGATTCCATGACAATTGACAGTGGCACGACATGATATGTCAACGTCAACTGCTCATGAAAGGCCATGATCCAGGAGCTATTAGTAATGTAAGTGTCACGAAACAGTCATGGAGAAGCGTGATGTACTGTCATGTTGTGTCATGTTGTAATTATTTTTCTACAGAATGTCAAATTGTCATGTCATGCCTAAATCTTTAAGCTGGCTGGATCCATGACAATGTACATTATTTTGATGTAACGTAGGTAGGTATGGTATTTGTGTGACACTTACATTTACATTCTTTTGGAAGTTAGTGGAATTGTGGGAGGGAAAATAGAGAGAGAACGATCGTGAAGGAAAGATGTCATGGACAATGGTGTCATGTTGTCATGACAAACAGACATGACACAAATGACAAAAAGTATAGACGAAAGAGATTGCAATCCGTTGCTTTTAATGAGTATTACCTGGTGCGATTTTGAAGCTGCACTCAACAATCTTGGCAGATGGCTTGGGCTTCTTGGCGATTTCCTTGTAATCTGCAAAAAAAAGACAATATCTGTTTTCAAGATTGTCCAAGCAAGTAAACATTCAACACTACTAATGATTTACTTCTGCTTCTGGCGTAAAAAAATCTTACAATAGTCAACGTTATAAATAAACCCTGATGCTACCTAAATATACTCTCAACTGTTAATTGCCTCACCATGAGAGTTGGCTGAAAATTCGCGAGTCTGGACTGGTTAGGTATTTGTTTTTGTTGACAAAATGTTTTGTTTACCTTTCAAGTAATCGTCAAGACGGTTGACCCAGCTTTGCCAGTTCCCGTTGGCAGTGCCGTGGCGGAAGAAAACTAGGGTGCTCTCCACGTTATCCATTGCTGGCCTTGGCCTGAAACCCACGCCTGTAAGAAAATGTAAACAAATGTCACTTCCGGTTTCTACTCATCAGCTGACAATGATTGGTTCTCTGAAAAAAGTATCCATACATTCACCCCAGAAAGCTAACAGATAAATATCTAGACTGAGAGTTGGTTGTTGTCTTGCATAACCAAACATGGATGCATATTTGTGTATCCAGTATCTAGGTACAAGGCAACTGGTAAACAACACTGGCTGTCACAACATATTAATACCACATAACAAAGTATGTGCTAGTGGTTGGTTATCCTTGCATATACAGAGTCTCCGTAACTAAATTAAATATGCTGCTGAGACAGACAAACACAGTTACCATGGACACCCAACTAACCACCTATCCACTCTGCCTAACTAACTGTACATTGATGTTCTAAGATTAGAAACAAAGAGGTGTCTCTTTTAAAGGTTGAAAAGCTAAAGGGAAAAGTACAACTCCTAGCTTAGATTCTGCTGGACTTATTAATACTTAATGCTACTGGCTTTTAATCGCTGGTTGGTAAGCAAAAATGGCTTATATTTACATTGTAGAACTAAATATTTTATTCTTCAGTTTCAGGGGGACTTGTTTTGTCAGCACCACCCTACCACAATCTAAAAATTGTTGGAAAAGCAAGGGCAGCTGGCTAGGGAAACCAGGTCAACTATGTGTGACATGAAAGGGGGTATTTGCATGCTAATTGTTTTCCCTTATTTTCCCCCTCCTGGTTCTCCTTCTACTTTTGGCTTGCAAAACATGATGTGCAATGATGACGTATCTGCACTTAGTATGTTATGTGGTATAGCAGAACCTAACAAAGTGCATCCTTGGGATAAATAGGTATCCCTTTCAGACGTCACAATGGTTGACTGACTGAATGATTTGCCCAGGGAAAGATCCAGGCAAGTTTCCTGGGTCCTCCCAGACAACTTGTCCTGGAAGTACACAGGTAACTTGTCCTGGAAGGATCCAGGCAAGTTATCCTGGGAGCACCCAGACAACTTGTCCTTGGACAAGTAAATAGTTACCTGGGTTGGCGCCGATGATGCCATTAGCCCCCTGCCACTTGGGGACTTTGGCGTCCAGGGTTTGGTAGAAGATCAGCAGCATGCCAATAAAGAACCCTGTCAGGCATGAGTAGTAGACCACGTAGAAGAGGCCGATTTTGACTGGAAAAGAAAGAATTTGCAATTGATTTCCCTATTTTGAATGCATGTGATGATGTTATCATGTCAGCCATATGTGTAGGAGGAAAGGAGGGCGGCCGCTTTAAATCATTCAGAATAGGAGAGACAAGTCTAGCGTGTTCCAATCTTATAAAAGAGCAGCAGAGCTATATCTTTCTTCGGCTTTACTTTGTTTTACAGCCGTCTGGAAAATTCCAAACAAAAAACTTATTGAAGCCCTCAGCTCACAGTTTTACACTCTTGTTTGCTTGGTTTGTCAGAGTTAACAGAGTTAATCCAGTTGACCTTAGTCGGGGAGTTGCCCTGATCCATGTCAAGCAAAAAAACTGGTTGTCCAGGACAATTGGACCAATGTGGACCAGTGGACCATTTTCTTCTCCATAGATGGATTGCATGACATGTGACGTCACTGTCGAATTGCATGCGACTTTATCGGGAAAAACTAGGAGCCCTCTAGCTATATATCTACTTGGTTGAAAGGCAAGGCCAGAACCTAGAGAGGTAGTGTACATAAACTGGTATGGCAAAGTGTAGTAACTAAATACTGAGACTTGTGGACGGACCAGACCTCAGAGCTGAGAGCTTCGAGCTCAGTTCAGGAGGGGAAGGAAGGGCAGCAGCATGCACAGTATTGTAACATTGTAATGTAATGCTTCACCATATAGCAGTCACAGTCGGTATATGCTATACTATGAACTGGCTCTACTGTATCTAACAGCTTATTATAGACCTCCTTCCTTAGCAGTGAGACCTTTCCTTCCTCTCCTTCCTCTCTCGCTCTCTCTATCCTGGCTACTTACTATTATGCGTTAAACATTAATGGCCTTGCTGATTGACACCTCAGCACAGCCTTCAACGATCAAGGCTTAATCGAAAACGACGGCAGCCATTCTCAGGGAGCTAAATATGTGTACAGTTCCCAAGCGGGAACTTTGTAGAACTTTTGTTCAAACTGTATTGCAAACACATTGTAAAACAGTCAACCATGTGTTTTCAAAACAAAAATGTGCATTTGCAAACTGGGGGATTTAGCGCTGGGTGTATTAGGACTCGATAAACATTAGCGAACTTTACGAGTTTGGCCCTGAGGGATTGACCCCAGGAGTTTAATAGGTCTCTTGGTCCAATACCGACTGAAGGCGGGTATTTTATGGCCGGTGGCCTCTCTAATATTTATCGGACAATTTCAGCCTGCTGAAAGGGGATTATTGTCCTAGATAGTGTGACATTTGCTGCTCCCTAGCTTCCCATTATTTGTACGGCAAACAAAAGCCAATTCCGCCATCTTAATTCACTTGGCAAATCTTCAGTGCGGCTTTGCAATTTCCCGCTCCCCTGGGCCATTACGAGACTCTCTCTCCCCCAATACCTCAAGACAGTGGGGATTAGATTTCGAGTGTATCTCACTCTTGCCAATAATCATCTAGGGCCAAAATCAGAGAGGCCTGTTAATGAATGTAACGACAAATACACTCAATGCAAAATCTGTGCATTTTCAAACACCAGGCTTGGTGAAAAGTACTCTCCGATGCCTGTCTTATGATAAGTGTAACTGGACAATACGTTCCAAGCCCAAGAAAGTTTTGAGCTAAGTTAGGAAACTTTAATAATAGACTGGCATAGCACTGAAAGAGATATTATCAAGTACCACATTTGCACAGTGCTGTTCACAACGCGGGTGTTATCTGCATGCAATTCCAAAATACTTATTTAGTGTATAAAGTTGGGACTTTCTTTCTCCTCCTACACCAACAGTGCCAAGCCAAAGAAAAAGTCCCGCAGTAGATTGTAAATAACTCATATTTTTAGAGGGGGACTATTTTAGGAAGCACCAGTAAGATATTAAAAACCATAACACCTTTGCCTAGAGAGTTCTGTGTAGATTTTTTAACATCAACCAGACAACTTGTTTGCTTCTCCGTTTTGCAAGTTTTCTTTTCTGCGTTAAAATTGTGCCTCGGGGTGAATGCATTCTCTCCTTTTTTCTCAGGCTGCAAAATTAATTTCTCTCCCATAGTTTAAGGGCTTTTTGTCGCATTTCTTGTTTGGAGCACGGACGCCAAAAGGAAACAAATTCTCCTTAGGCCTTTCTAGTAGTAAAAGATACTAAACAAAATGAAAGCAGTGCTGCAAATTTATGCAAAAATGTTGTGTCAACTGACTTGGAGAATTTACATAAAAGCCTTGAGTGTCTAAAAATCGCAACCAAAACTTTGGTTCAAGAATATTATCCACTTACACCAACTGCTGGCAGTTCTGCCAAGGAACTCAGAGGTGTCAGAATTCCATAGGAACTGCTTGAAGCCCTCCCATCCCGGTTTCTCCTCTGGTTTCTGTGCAAACTGAAATTGCGCCGGCGGAGCCGCCTTGGTGTCGTTGGCAGTCTTGGAATCGCCACCTGCCATCTTTTTGTTTGTTTGTTTAGTCCTGATTAGTAATGGTTAGAAACACAACCAAAGCTGGAGATTGTCCTGGAGTCACTTGAGAAACCAATTCGGGTGGTTATCAATGACGCATCCAGTTCTTTCTTCAATGCTGAAATAAAAAAAGTAAACAAAAGATTAGGTCTGTTTTCATTTTAAGCCAATTTAATTGAACCTGTGCTTCTATCTACTATGTTGCCCTGGAGACTAAAGTATCTGCTCCCAGATGGTCAAAACAAAAAAAAGCTATATATTTATTACCGGTATTTGAAGGACTTTCGTTAAAAAGGAAGCGCAATTTTCAAAGTGTGCAAGAAAAACTAACTATCAGAGCCATAGACTACATAAAAAAGTTTTCTCCATACTCTCTCTCTCTCTCTCTCTCATAAGATCAGTGAGGCATGAATTTAACCAGTTTGAACTTTTTCCTCTGGCTTCAGCTTGGATTTGGATTTTTTTTCCTTCGAAGGATTTCTTCACTTCTACTCCTCTACCAAGTCCAGGATGCTACCAATCTAGTCATGTGTATGCTAAACATTTACATTTAGGTTGATAGCATTCTGTGGCTACAGGGTGAATCTGATGCATAAAAATATGAATAGTGCATGGTTTGCCTGGTAGCACTCAATATTTCGTACTTTGTATATGAAATCTCTCTGGGGGAAGTCGTCCCCCTATATACTTTCAACTTCCTTTTGCGCTGAAAACTTTTCTCCCAGTCTGATCATGTACATTTGCAATAATACATGAAAGGTTCTTAGCTATTTCTTGAACTACCCTGCCATTGGCCATTGTGATAGTTAATCCAAAATGGATCCCTTTAAACTCGTCTTTTCATGACGATCTAACGCGCTGGCTAGCAGGATAGCCCTCAGTGCATTTTTGCAAAAGATGGCTGGTTTGCTGTCAAAACAAGCCTGCAGCAGCATTTTTGAAGGTCGATCGCAGCGCCATCTATTGGCGATTTTGGCCAGTACAGTACATAGGAAAGATGTGTTTCATGCTAGCTATCGAGAAAGCTTCAGAGCTTGCCATTGTCTTAAGGCCCTCTTGCATTCAAAATGCTAGGATAGGCAACTTCCATCTGGCCAGAGTTGTTATCCATGGGGTAGTTCCTTCTATAGATGACAGCTACCCTACCATTTTTGCCACCCAACTCTGAGCTGTATTATAAAATATAACGAAAACCTAAGCTATTGTTATTGTACGAAAACAGCACCCCAGAGAATGGCGAAGTAGTGTATCTATAGTTGGAAATGCACAGAGATTTTGTGTTGTTGGTAAGAAGGATGCATTTTACAAACAAACACTCTTTCTCAAACAAAAGTTGCAGCTTCAGGTTGGTTAATAATTATCTCACCTTTTGATTATTTTCTTGGTGGACGGCTATTTCTTGCACTCACACTTAAAATCGACTCAGCGTGATTTTTTGTATCACGCTCAACCAAACACTGGGTCCACTCTCGTTCGATTTACTGTCACCTTGATGCTGTGAAGGACATTGGCAAATCAATGATTTTTTCTCTTCCAATTCACTTTTATTCTGAGGGAATGCTGTCGTAGAATCACTATAAGGTGTGGAAATCAATAGTTAGTCTCATTATGTTTTGCAACCTCAACATTGACAATGGTTTCTATGCACTATATCCACGAATGTCACCCAAAAATCTACTTAGGTATCTTGCAGTAAGTAAGTAAGGCACCTGGGGAAAAAAATAAGTGTATTCGCAATTCTCTTTGCTCTACTTTTTTGCCCGCTGCTAGCTGCTGCCGGTTGGTTTGGTGTTCATGGCAATGCAGCAAAGCGAAAGAAAGTGGTCTGATTTCTGTCCAATATTATCCAAGAAAAAGAATTGGCAAAGTTTTGTCAATACCTTTGGAGAAGCTAGATATGTTGTTTTGAATGGAGAGAGAGACACTTTGCTTTCATTGATTGGTCTTTGGCTAATCCAAAATTAGGTATCTTTGACTTTTGCCCTTTAAAAACGTCCTTCAAAATTGGCAAGGCTTAAGTTTAAGCCGATTATAGAATCAGCTTAAAGGCATGGTTCTTAAACCAAAGACACTGGAATAAAGTCAAGATTGGCATAGTTTGCTTGGCTAAGTAGATCAATTAACGAGAGCCAAGTTGCCTACGAAAAAAAGGTATAATGTCACGTGTTCCTAATCCAAAAATAAATCCAACCTATCCGCAAAGGCATTAAATTATTCATTCTCATCCAGCGCGGACGGCAGCGTGCTCTTCTCGATTGCAAATATTACAGGGACCTGGACCAACTTTGGAACTGCAATCCAACTGGATTTGGACTTTGACTAATCCAAAGTTGGCTCACTTGGCTCAGACTGATACAAGATTGACTCCAGTGGCACTGTCACACACCACCAATCACTCACATTGCCAAAAATCAGGAGACCACAATCGTTCACTATATGTAGCCTCTTTTCTTATGTTATTGACTGGTTTTCAGGCAAAACCAGGCTTTGATTTCCACACCTCGCTGGGGCCTGGGACAGGCCTGCACCTTGGACGCTGGATTGGATTAGCCAATCCGCTGGTTAATTCGGGTTTAATACAGGTTAATTCACAGTTGATTTCGCCTTCTTCGTCGGCTTCGAAGGCTTCGTTCGTGTTATAGCTAACGTCCCTTGATTTGGAGTGGAGGAACTAGCGCCGATCCTGTACATAGATAGCAAACTAGTAAAGCCTTCCTTTTTGGCTGAAAAGTGTACAGAAGGTCTTGTACAGAGTGTATATAACTATGGAATGGGAGAGGGGAGAGCTAGCTATCATTGTACAATGCAAGAGAAGGCTGCACAGACTTTTACTACTCACATTGTATGTACATGTACTCTGAAGTAGGGCTGTAGGCTGGGGGAAAATATGGGGCGCGCAGAATTAGGTTCAACTCAATGGTTGTGCCGTTGTACAACTGCTTTCACTTTTCTACCGTTGAAGTAATTTGAAGAGACTTGCCCGCCCCTCTGTAGAAAGCCCCCTTAGAACTAGCTGTTTATCGTGAGCGCCTGTGCTGCACGCAAGAGGGACTGTATCTACTATTTATACAATACGAAGGTTCGAAACCATGCCCGACTCTAAAGGAAGAAGCTAAAGAAGCAGGGTTGTGTATGTATGTAGAGTCCAAGTACGTAACGTTTGTGGAATATAATAGTACGAGTTCTGGAGGTAGGTTCCTTTCTGAACTGAAGCCGGGACAGTCGGCTCTGGCTCCCCTCTCGTTTCCCTGCAAATCTTGGAATAGGTGTCCAAAGTCATACATTAAAATCTGGAGTATGGACCATGTTCCATGTATGTTGGATCAATTGTGGTCCAGATCCAACAATAAACAACCCTGGTCCAACTCCCTTAATATGGAACATGGTCCTTGGATCAGAATGGTGGATCCGTTGGATCCATGGTTTTGTTCGCTCCAACCAAGATGGGACCCCTCCTAAAGCTGTTTCCAACCGAAGAAGGAAGGCTTTCTGTCGTAAGCAGTACGCTGCCAAAAACCTTCCTCCTTCCAGCAGGCAACCAACCAAGCACAGTCAGTCCCAGCTTCAGAGACAGTCACTATAACTATAGCAGTGTACTATGATACGTTAAGTATTCCAGGCACATTGTAGGTAGAGGTTTCGTTTGCAGTACAATGACAAGAAGTACATTTGGTCGTGCATAATATGGTATATGGAGGGCTGTCTTGACAAAGTGTATTCCTAGTGTACATTCTGAGAAAGCCTTATAGCATTTTACTACTACCACTACTATTGATCAATCTCTTCTATACTTACCACTAGCAACAACAATAAAACGGCCGGTCCGGCAGACACAAATAAATGGGAAAGTCGGGTCGGGACGACTTTCGTCCCGGCTTGCCCATTTTTATGTATCTACATGCAGACTTTCAAGTGTTTAGTGCTCCACTCGGCCGCTAGGGGAATCCTTCCTCAGGCCTTAAAGACATGCACAATTTGCCGGTTGTCCCGTTATGTAATCAAATGGGCATGGAACTTACCTCTGGACAAGTTTGGACAAACAACTGGACAACTTGTCCAGTCTACTGGTTCTATTCAGGGTTTCCACGGGTAGTTTGAACTCTCCATTTAGTTTTTAAGCATGATAAAGAACATCAATTCTGTGTCTTTGCCCTAGTTGTTGATGCAGATTGCAGGATATTATTGGCGAATGTTTGGACAACTGGACAATTTCTGGACAAGAATTCGGACAATCCTTAACAAAGGCCTGGAAAAAGGCCCGGCCTGCCCTAGCGTTAGCTGCTAGCCGCCGCTGTGTGCATCAGCTAGAGCAAAAAAAGGGGACCAGATTTCATGCACACACGGAGCGGCCATTTTAACCGCTCGAATTCCGCGAAAACTAAGCCATGACAACCGTTTTGGACAAATGGACATGGACAACTTGTCCGCACTGAAGGTCCCCCGGACAAGTGTGGACAGATGTCTTCAACCCTTGTACCTTTTTCCCGTCTGTGACACCTTATAAAGTAAATAGTATAGTAGTACATTAACCAATACCATGCAGCCATCATGCCGGCTAGGGCAGTTTGGGCTGGTCTTGGCTGTCCAATTTGCTGCAAAAATGTCGGGTGTCCGGTGTATAAAAGTGGTTGGTACCTTTCTAAAATGGTACTGAATACAAGTATCTACTTACTTACCATATCATGGCGGTGCAGCCATGTGACTGTTTTTCAGCTGTTTCCAGGGCTTTCCCTTGGTAGTTCAAAGAGACCTGAATGCTCAGAGCATGGAGACTCTGGATATAAACAAGACCGGAAATCTAAGTCAATCATCTAAGTCAATCCCAAAACATAAACATATCTGTTCCAACCATTGTAAAGACATTTGTGGACTGATCCTTTACTAAGGAGAAATCAAATACATATTTATATCCTGAGAAATTGGCCTTTTTGACAAGTTTTAGCAAGATTGTTCCTGCCGCAGACAGGAATAAACTTGTTTAAACCTGCCTCAATCCAGCAGGGCTCCATACACAATGGAACCATGGTGGTTAATTTAGCTGTGCTTGTAATCTAAGAAGGACCATAGCAATTTTTACGTGCTGGATGTGTGCCTGGAATTTTTCAGGGATTCACGAATTTTGGCTCTTTTTGATAATTGAGTCTGGCTCCTTTCTGGGAGGCTAAAAGTCACTTCTGGCCACTCTGCCAATTCTGCCTGAGAGAAGGAATATGCCGGTACAGGCGCCAGCCTTTTTTGATGTGATCTGATTTCTGTGCGGCTAAATACTTACACACATCTATCTACAATAATACAGTACGAGTATTTCCTGGCTATAGGACCTCAGCTCACAGTTCTTCTCTCCTTCACCACTATAACGTAATGTACAGCATTACCAGTCGTGGATTTTTCCAGCCCATTTTTTAAAAGTCCGGTGCAAAACCTAGAAGGCGGTTGCTTCGCAAAAGTACGCATTTTCTCCTTGAGTGGCTCTTTTTCCAAGTTTTTCAGGCTCCAAAATGGTTGCCAAATCTGGTAGCTCTGGCGGAGGTGGCAATGCATAGGCATGACAGTGGCATTATACTTGAAAGTTGTCGAGTAGCAGAGGGAGAAAAATGGCTGGAAAGAACTTCTTATTTTCTATAGAGAACAAATACTCGTACAAGGCTATACGTAGATATCTCGAAATCCTTGAAAAATTGGTTTTCGAGTCTTCCACCAAAATATCCTTGATTTTAATGCCACCTAAATACTTCCCAAATGTTACATGTGGATACTAAAGTTATATGAGTGACAATGACAGAAATCAATACAATATCTATTGGAATGAGAGCTCTAGCACATGGCTTCGCATTCACCGAATTGCAAATTGCTTCATAGACATTTTCCCCCTCCCTAGGTCTATAGGGAATCTTATTCTTATTTATCTACCGCTCCGGAATTTGATACACCCTACAACAATTTTCCCGTACCTTACCACCAGAAAGCATAAAAGTCTTCTTCACTGTCAGCTCATCAATGGCACGCATGCTTCTCATGTATCATTTGTTTGTTTACATTTCAATGGCCACGTGGTTGCATCTAGACATGGCGAGGGTCTCTATCAATAATATACATAATATTGCCATATGCAATTCCGAAAGCGCATAGATAATTCTGACAGTATTATTCACCTCCAATCGCGGACACGTCAATCCGGGAGACTATGGCCTTAATGAAGCCCCTTGAATCATCGGTTGGTATATAACTAATTCCTAAAGGCATGCCAAGAGTTTCTTTACCTTGCGATCCAAATTAATATGAGAAACGTACGGAAGACTGAATGTACACACCCAACAATTAGCCGGAGATCGTGGAGAAAATGTCACATTTTGGTCTGAAAATGGCCATTTTTGCTACGAAAAAAAGCCAAAAAGAGAGTTGATATTTTGGAAATACAGCTAGCTCTGCCCCTCGGGCAAAATCCATTTTGGCGGGCTAAACTAACATGTAAACATGATGGTGGAAGCAAAATCATCGGGGTCTAGAATCCACCAGAGCCACTTTTTGTTGTTGTGGTTCAGTCTTGTTCAATAAGAAAATGTATGATTGCCTTCTCTTCTATCGGCGCAGGACTCTCGCAATAGCACATGACATGAATTGAATGTGAAAAAAGTTGAATAAAATTGAATTTCTCAATAGCTGAGAGAGCAATTCCGGCAGCTTTTTTTCGCAACAATTCTGTCGAGTCCGCGGGTTTTCGGACCATCCTATAGCAAACTTTTTTTGACTTTCAAGTTTCGCATGAAAAATTGCTGTATTTTGATGAGCAAAAGTTAGTTCTTTTTTGGCACTTCATTTTGCACCCATTAAGTAATCCTGGTTTAATTAAGGCTGTGCCTTCAACAACTATTTATCTAAGAAAATGTTTTAATAGTGCACCCATCCTACAATTTGAGAGCTTGAAGGTTTAAGGTACTTAAAAGTTAAGTGGTTAGCAATTGTAAATAATTGTGATATTTTAGTCTAAAGTTCAAAGTCAACCAAGCCAATAAAATGACTTCGTATCGAGTTAGTTCAGATTTTCCTCGTTATTTTTAAAACACATAAAACCTTACAAATGGCCACTGCCGCGCCATGGTTGATTCCAATTCTAATCCTAGCTCAAATTGTGGGCTGCTTTGCAACGCATGTAGTAAGATCTTACCACGAAAACAAGGTATGCCAGACATTCAGAAACAGTCAACCAGATTACAAAAACCACTAAATTCACAGCCTCTTGGACTCCAATCCTTCTTGGGGAAAGTTGTCGTGATTTTCACAAGAGCTTCTGACATTTCCAGTTGTCACACTGCATTGTCAATTATCCTAAGAGAAGCTATTGGTCCATGGAACCACATTGCTGCCATCATTGGCACCCTGTCAAGCTATTACATGTCCCTCCTTTACTGCTTCAGCATCTTGCTCACTTCCGGTTTCAAGTACACTTCGATTTATGCTGGGTATAAGATCGAACTTTAACTGACTTTCATAAGCATCCTGGTTCAAGAATCTCCTTTTCAGAGGTTGGCTAGATGAGCTTGACGAGCAAATGGTTTTGTTTTGGACTCGGACTTTTCTTGTCTTGATGCCTGGCATTGTGACATTGGCAGATGGATTGTTAATGGGCCCAATGGGCATGATCAGCTATGACTACATGAGATTGGACGATCCACATTATACTGGAACAGTTGGATTCTTCCACTTTGCCAGCTTTGCCGTCTCCATATCCATTGTGGTTTACATTCAGTACAGGATCGAGGCTGATCATGGATCGGACATTGATGGCGCTGTTAGCCGTCGCTTCAAGCTGAAGGACTTGGTTTCGTTTGACAAGGATTCAGAAAACATTGATGGCAATCACAAGAATGACTTGCTGATCCAAAGGTGATCCAATTGAAGTCCAAGATATTTTGAGAACTAACCCAGTCACATCCTAGGATCCTCTCTTTGGTCATTGTCATTGGTTGGCTTGGTCCACTGATTGCATTCATTTCACCAAATTTGGTCACGATTCGCGATGGTGTGATTGTATTTTTCATCTCCAACATTTGCCTGGCACCACATGCTCTTGTCTGGACTCACCTAGGAATGAAAGCTTTGGCTAGGGAAAAATTGGCGAATCTGAATCAAACTTTAAAAAGTTTCGTCTCAATTTGTAGCAGAAATCATACGTGCTAATAGATGTATTTTGAATGTTCAGCAAAACACATATCTTTTACTCTATAATGGGTGTACGGTACTTACTTTTGAATTATTCACTGTTTGTCAATTACTTTTTCTTCTCTGCATAAAAGTTTCGTGTCATTTTTTGGCGGTTATTCATGTAAATAACCGTGTCGTTTTAATGGTAATTGCCACCCCAAAACACATGAAACATGCGGCTCAATCTGAGTTGCAGGTTAACAGCAAAAAAATAGTTTCGGTACGGAGGTTTCAGTGGTTGTTTGTTTACAGAAAATGGAAGGTTTCATCAAGGTAAATACTTGTAATACAGTACATAATAAAATAGTAAATAACAATTAAACTTAATCTTATAATAGACCATTTTGATGGCCATGATTGTGGGAAACTGGAGCTGCACTTGTTTAAGTCCTGAATTGACATTTGACTTTAAAATGCAGTTAGGCCTTTCACATTTGGCGATCCTTGCCAATGAACATCACAGTGCTTCAATGTATCATCATCTCTTGAAGATTTGGTCAAAGAGGTAAAAACCCAATTGCTTGAAGCACTCTCAGTTAGTGTAGGTATTTCATATCCATTCTCAGTTTGATGGTACCAACTTCAATTGCTAGTCAAAAGTCACTAGCTGTCGGGGACTCCAGAAGTCTTCTTGTCTACAATGTGGATAGCAACGCTGACACAAGAAACTTTATACATTTGTTTGAAAGGATTGCAAATCAAGTCAAAGAACCAGTTTGGCTTGTGGATATTACCAAGCTAAAGAGCATTGACAATGCAGTCAGCCTCCTGTCCAATGTCAATGTCCATTTAAACTCAAACCTTTACTTGGCAATGGGGCTCGATAGTAGTAAGACTAGAGCCAGGATCTGGGAGGTTTACAAGATTAAAAAATGGATGCACCTGACAGTCACTCATTATGCAGACTGGTATCATGGCAAAGGAATCACTGCAATACCATCAAAAATTGACAAGAGTCTGACAAAACTAAAGCAAGTTGTCGTTGAATTGAACATTGTCAACGGTTTTAAGGAAGACCAAGCCATCATC
>JAAUYL010002661.1_pt1 | contig 14686 bp, 9 predicted proteins | sample 7278011 | NCBI WGS metagenome assembly JAAUYL01 (sample SAMN14350225, study PRJNA611818) | marine sediment metagenome | isolation source: surface marine sediment (1.8m) | place: French Polynesia: Moorea | collected 2018-08
CTTGAAGTTAGATAAAAGAATTGAAAAATCAAGTTTTCATAAGGCACCAGAAGAAAGAGATTTTTTGAGTATAAATGGTGAGTGAGTGGTGCATTAGGTTCTTTACAATAGAATGAGAAAGGGTTTTTTATTTGGGGTGTGATAAGGGGGTCATATTATTTTATGCTCCCTGAAACGTTGGAGGGGAGTTATTCCAACCCCCTTACCCCTCAAATCCTCCAAAGGAAATTCCAGAGCTAATTTTTGCTTAGGGCAAGGCCTAGAAAACAGCAGGCGACCGAGCATGTTTCCCGAATTTTTGGTGAATTTTCTGTTTTTCAAAAATCATCTCCATTCATTCGAACTTCCCTTGTAGTAAATTGGCAATAAACTTTTTGCCCCCAAGGCGGCATCTTTGTTTACGTTTTGAAAGAAATATCAACAAACCATGATTCAGCAGAAAACTTCTTTGAATCCCCAAATCTGGACCCGAGGGTAAACTTGCTTTAACCCCCTGAAAAGCTTTGGGGATGGGAATCTGCTCGCGGCTAATGAGTCTGGGCAATATTTCAACTCCAACCGTGCTCATTATCAACGACAGTTTTACACAAGGTCAAATGGCCCCACGAGCTAGGGAAAGGGGGAATTTTGCAGTGCCCAATCTTTACCCGTCATTCGCGTTGCATAAATAACTAATTTTCTTACACTTGTAAACCACTTGTTTACACGTGTAGACTCATTTATTTGCTTTGCCCCACATCTTTGTACTAAGAATTCCTTTTGATCAAAATGATAAAAGATACTAAAGTACTTACTTTTTTGCTAACAAATCAGTAGACACTCAAAACATGTCGGTTAAAGTCAGGACAATTTTTGGAATAATTTTTATTGGAATTTTTATTTATTCCAACTGCAATCCCATCGTTCCTGGTGATTATTCGCAATGGAGGATGAAAGTTCGATGTAAGGTGTTCAAATTTCTTTTTAAAAAATATTCAATTATTTTTTTTACCAGATACAAACATATCGGACTTGCCAACTTGCCGAGAAAAATGCTCCGAAGTTAAATGTGGAGAAGCAATGAAAGGAATTTCAGTTTGCTCCGCTATGTTTGAGTACATGGACGAGGAAGATCCGGAACACCCAGAAAAATGGGTACAATTTTAATTACTGGAAAAATAAGCCTTTTTCAGAAAAAAATACATTTTCCAAGACCTTTATCCACTGCTTTTGCCAAGCTTCGATTCTGAAAGTAAGAGAGCCAGGGAAATTTTGCGGAGACGGAATTCTTTGCGAGCGGACCCCAGGTCCAGATTTTGCACCCCCACCCGAGGGAGTTTGGGTAGATGGGGTTAATACAATTTATAAAGGTAATAACGCCTATAAACAATTAATTATTCATTACTTCATTAATTTAATATTTAGGATACCAAGGAGACGAACATATCGAACGTTTTATGGAAGAGAGTGGAATCACTTTTCCTCCTCCGACAGTTTTCGTACCCCAAACTAGCACAGATGCTGCAACAACTCAAGCCCCATAGAAAAAAATAACGCAAAATATAAAATATATTTTCACACTTGAAATTGGACATAAAAACAGTGGCGGCCGTTTTGTGAATTATTTAAGACCAATAAACCTCGAAAATTGAAATGCACTTCTTTGCCGCTGCTGCGAAGTTATTTTCAATCAAGCTTGAAAGTAAAATGCTGTCTCTCTTTAATCATGGGTTCTTGTACAAAAGCAGCATTTTGCCTAATACTTGTATTTTGACCTACCTTTTTGCAGCCAAATGCAGAACCAGATATCAAGCTGGGATTCTCAGATTTTTAACTGTCATCCAAGGCATTTTTAAAAACCGCCGTCTTTCTTGGGATTTTTTGCCCGAATTTCATCTCATTTGACCGCGTGGGAAACCTTGAAAAAATATTTGCGAGGGTGTGTCTTGACTTGTCAGGAATATTTAAGAATTAAGAAATGTTTACAAATAAAGCAAGAAAATAACAAGATGAAGATAAATTATCAAAGCACATATTTCACAACAATTCATTACACTTATGACCACTTTTGAAAAATGGCCATTTTACAACTGATTTCTGCTACTACAAAAACCTGCCCCAAGGTCAAGAATGAAGTTTTGACTTGGATTTTTTCTGAACGAAAGGAAATGGCGATTGCAGACTGTTAAGAATAGACCCTTGAGACACCTCTCCTCTTATAACATCAGTTTTGCTGTAGTCAAATGCTGTGTTCTAAATATATTGAACGATGCAGCATCTGAGCTCCGCCTAAAATCCAGCTGTTAAGGGGCGATTTTTTAAGGCATCAGCGGGCATATTTGATGCCACAGCCTCCTACAATTTAAGAGTATTTTCAGAGTAATTTATCCTGCCATACTCAAAACTGGTTCACTGTCCTCTTATCTTGCAAGGTGGTCGCAGTGGCGGTCCTATTTCAAATCGGAAATCGGTTGGAGCGCAAATTTGAAAGTGCCGAGCGAAGCTCTCGCGTCTCATTAATAAACGTCAGCAAGTAATCAATCTGCTCTTAGAAGTCCAAGGTTGCATTGCATCCCAACAACAACAACAACAATTTTCAGGACTTTTAGGTCCATTGAAAATTGCCGAAAATGAGTCAATTATTTGAGGAAAAGCTCCAATTTCACAGAAAAAGCCTAGCTTTGCCTATTTTTTGTTTACACCCATTAGCAGTTGTTTGTTTACTTTTCCCACAAATAAACAAACAACAAGCAAAAAATCGGCTCCACTCTTGTGGTCAACTTTTTTGCAGTGACAAAAAATGGGTATTTAGTGTCCAGAAAATTGATGCTTTTACAGTAGCAAAATTCAGTTGCAACAGTAAGGTACCTGGCTCCGCTAATGACTCTATTAGGCAACCGACTTTGGACGTCCAATTAGTTGCCTTAGGTTAAAACAATAATATTTTTAAACTGGCCTAAAGCTTCTTTATCCTTAGATCTGTGTTGCCATTTTCAAGTCTTGAAATAACACCACCACGTTTTGATCATTTTGGACCTCCCCAAACTAATTGCCCGACTTAATTTTTCTCCAGAGAGTGACTTATGTTCAATTAAAGCCCCGTCTATCTTCAAATAAAATACTCGATTTTCAATGGTAAATTTTGAGTTAATACTCAAGGGAAAGACAGGGCAATACTTTTTTAGCGCACCATTTTATGAAGAATGTGTTCCACTAATTAGTATGTCAAAAGATCTCATGGCAAATATCATACTTGAGACCAGAAATTCGCGTTTTATGTAAGGCCCTACCCTTGAAAATGAGTAAAATAATCCGATTTTTTGACTCAGATTGGTTAAAAAAACGTTTAATTTGGTCCGCTTAGTTTTTGCACAACTTCAGGTATGAAAATAGGGGACTTCCCTTCATGAAAACGTAATTCACGCAAAAAAATAAAAATAAAGAAATAACTTTGAGATTATCAAACTGTTTGACAGACATGTCTGATTTTGGTCTGTATAAAAATGTAGGACAACTTTATCATTTAATTGACAACAAAACATTCAAAAAATCCCCGGTTTCTTTGCTGCATAAAATGGGATCAGATTTCGTGAGAATTGTTGAAGCAAACAAGATTATTTCAGGCTCTGTTTTGACTTCTAGACCTGCAACACCGAATTCCATTGAAAAGGCATGGTGCAAAAAAATCGGGCCTGCTTTTTGAAGCTTTTGAACTTGACATTGCCATCAGAAGAGAGCATTTTTCGAGTTTTTGACCAATAAGTTATTAAATGAAAAGGGCTGTCATTTTTTGCCGGGTCAAAATCTGAAGAAAAACAACATAAATTCTTTGCCTTTAGTTACCCATTTCACGGTCGATTTTTTGCTGCAAACCCTAAAATAGAGCTGCAAATCTCAAGCCTGTATTTTAGAATCCAGATCAGAAATAAATCATGATTTTATCAGAATTAATTTTCCCAAAATTGCCTCATTTTTATCCTCTCAGAATATCCAAAAAATCCGACAGATTGTAAGCGGGAGAGAGAAAAAATCTGTGAAATACTGAAAGACCATGTTTTTTCATTCATTCTCAACAACAAAAACTCGAAGGCAAAAATTGTATAGAATTTTAAGCATGAAACGTCCTGCTACTTTTTGCTACTAGGAAAAAAGGATCAAGCGTTGAGAATTAAATTGTATAGCCATCTTTACAAATTCAAGACAGCAAAGATTTCGGAAATCAAGTTCCAAAGATTCACGAGTATTTACTTTGAAACAATATGGTGTTGATTTTAGGCTCCCACAGTCTTGACTTTTGACGGACAAATTACAAATAAGGGCATGTTTTATAGTGTTCTTTTTTTTTGCTTAAGATTGATACAAATCTGTTGGCCATTTTTGGCGCAATATTTTGGTTAAAATACCTCCTAAAATGTACTCCACGCGACCACACAGCAATTGTCCTGTCTATCTTTACTTCATTTTCTTAGCAAAGACGGTGTTTCCTGAGTAAAACATGGAAATCCAAGAGTATTTAGCTCTCAAATGCTATGAACAAAACGTTTTACTTGACCATAAAATGCCTATTTTTTGCTTAGAATCGTGGCTCCTTGAAGTATTTCTTGGCAAAATTCAATGCGGAGGGAGAGAGAACACAAACCTTCAATTTGCATAAACGTTGAACACAAAAATCGGGGCAAAAAAAGCAAAATGCCCCAGACCCTCCCCCTTAAACAGTAGGGACAAATCAGGACAGAAAGCCGGCAATTTTGCCGGAAAATAAACAAACACGTTGCAACTTTTTTGAGTTGTAAAATATCCGGATTTTCTGGCGAAAATCACAAAGATTTTGGCATTTTTCGGCTTGAAGAAAAAGGGCTAAACAGATTGTATACCGCCCATTATGTCGTTCACACTGCTGATACGCAACAAATAGCCCTACAAAAATGACCAAAAACAAGCAAAAATGCCCCGAAAAAATGCATAATTTCATACATTCTCTGGACTTGAAGAATAAATAACTCAATTTCTTTGTGAAATATAATCCTATCTCCCTGAAACTCGGTGCATAAAATAAATCTCCCTGGGGTCGAATTTTTCAATGGGATTTCAGCTCAAACAAAGAGGTTAATGCCTGATTAATTTCGGCTATACTCTTTACTCCTTTTTTATGAGTAGTCCAATCTATCACAGCTCCCATTACACGATTGTCTACTCTGGTAATGTAGGAGCGAGAACTCAAAATAGGGAGTATTTGGTCCAAGGATAGACAGGATTGGGTCTACCTGTTTTTACTGGGGCATGCCAACTTTTTATAGCCTCACCCTTTCGTCTCCTTTTCATTTTGAAATTCTGATGGCTTGACGAACTTGTAAGTAGCTATTTATCCATCTCAAAACAAGGGCAATTATTTCTTTACGCGCGTTGAACTCTCTAATATTCTTCTTCGGAGAATTTATACGAAACTCGGCTTTCCCGAATGGGCGAGAAGTCGTGAACAATGTGCAGTAGTAACGGATAAGAATGAGAGCGACTGTGTAGAGAAAAAACCCGTTTTTGTCATAAACCACCCGTGATGCTTTCGGTCCAATAAAAAGTCAAATGTTGTGAAAAAATCTTGGAGCCAATTTCCCTCTAGGATCACAGCATTTCACCTGTCACTCTTGATGAGCAGAAAGCAGTGAACAGTAAGGGAGACTATAGGAGGTTAGTTGTAATGCTGAAAAAAACATGCTCTGAAATGTCCCTCTAAACACTGTTATTAAGTTTTTTGTGGGGTCTCTTCTTTTCCTTCTGAAAACGAGAAGAAGGCTTAGACATTTTAGTGGATTTTACATTGATTATTGCGGTTTGGGGACATTTGCCACCCATTTGTTGCCTTCATTGAGAGGCTCTCTGAGGAGGGAATTGACGGTGCACCGAAAGGAATATATTTTTTCGCCCCCAAACCAACTTGTCAAGGCTCGCTTTTAATGGTAATTCGACAATTCAAAGGAGAAGGAGGCTAGAAAAGAGTTTTAGTGCATTCCTTTTCAATTTGGCTGAGATTGTAAAAAAGTGCTTTAAAATTCAGCATTTTTTCGCGCAAAAAAATCCTCTACCATTAGGACCTCCCACAGAATCAAAACCGATCTGGATCAAATATTTAGAAGTAATGTAATATTTATTTACAAGCTAATTTCATAAATAAAATATTGATTCAAGATAAATGGCACATATATTGGATAAGTTTTAAGAAGATATTTTAGCTTTGGATACAGTTTCACTCAGTTTCTTGATGGTGTCAGCATTTGATACATTTTCTGACGACTCAGCAATGTCTTTGTTACTTTTAGGACTGTCTGAATTGGCTCCGGAGTCAGGACTGGACTGCTGAGAGGAAGTTTTTGATGATCCAGAGACGGTCGGTGAACTCAGCATCGAACTGCTCAGCATTCCAATGGCACTGTCATTGTTCTCCTTGTTCGTGGTCTCGGCAGTCTCAGATTCCGTCTCATTGATTGCTGAGACATTCAGCTGACGTCTGGTGTTTCTCAGCACTGCTGAGTTCAGTTCTGTCTCTCTCAAGGGGATCCGGGTGGATTTTGGCGTAGAGCTCGAGGTCACTTTGAAGGGGCTCAGCACTGAAGGGGGTGTTTTGACCCCCTCAGACGCGAGACCAAAATGATTCAGCAAAATCTCAGCACAATTCTTTACTCGGTCAGCAGTGACTCTAAGGACATGGTTGATTGTTGACAGGTCCTTTCCAGAGTTTGTGGTGATTTTGAAGCTGGACATTGCCAGCTCTCTCGGGTTAACTTGACTGCAGAGATGTTTGCTGAGATATGTCTGGGTGCACAGGGTCTCAGCATTGCTGAGATTCTCTAGACTCAGCAAATTGATTTTCACCAGGATGGCCAAGTAGTCTTGGGGCAGAACCAGATGCAGATCCCAATTCAATTTTGAGAGGACCAGCATTTCCCATGCCTGCAAAAAAAGGGGGAAAAATCAGCATCTTTAAAAAAGTTTTAAGTCAATAATCACTCAATTTAAGTGTCAACTTTATGGGAGTTCTGTGCTTCTTTATTTACTGCTTTTAAAGTCAAAAGGAACTGCAGGAAACGCACTTTTAAGATGGTTTGCAGGAGATTATCTTCAGCTTAATCTCCCCCTTTTTTCACCCTCAGTACAATGGCAAAATTAGCCTTAAAGAGAGCTCCTTTTTATAAAGTAAGCTTATTTAAGGAAAACTTTAAAGTCTATTTCAAAAGTCAAAACATGGTTAAAGATCAACAACTGATAAAGCGGAAAAAGTCCTTAAGAAGGGGGTAAAACAAAACAAATGAGACCTCTTTGGCACGAGTGAAAAAAGACAGTTAAAAAGGTATGCTCTTTGTTGCTTCTAAATTAACTCCCTACTTAATTGGAATTCAATAAGCCTTCATAATATCCTTTCTTTTGTTTTCTAAGAATTTCATTCAATAAAGAAAAATAAGAAGGTTTTAACATTATTCAAAAAAAAGCGAAAAATCTGCTCCAAATAAATGTCTATCACCAGTCGAATTTCAAAGTCGAACCAAAGTCATTAATTATGCTAAACAGGTCTCGGGTAACAAAATAACGTCCAAACTATAAAGAAGATTCCCTCGTTTTTTTGGCTCCCCAAAAAAAGGACAAGATATTTTGGCGCAAGACTGTTCTGCATAAAGACATTCGGCTCAAACTTTAAAGATGGACAATTTATACCCTCCGGGCGTTAGGAGGATAGCCGGAGACAAAATGGCAATTTGAATACCTTAAGCTCGGTTTTGGTGATGCTGCGGTCGGTGTAGTCGATAAGGGCGTCTTCGGACAACTTGTCCTCCAATTTTGTCCGGACTTTGGCGCTCAAAAGCAGACAAGAGCTTGCCAACAACTGCAATTGGTCAGGCAATATCGGACAAATGGACAGGAAGTTGTCCAGGATGGACACTGCGTGGACAAACACGGCTTGTCCACCGGACAAATCCACTCTCTTGTTGACAGTAGCAGGACTTGTCTCGGTGTCCTTGTCCAATCCAAGACAATCTAGGACAACCTCGTGCATCCATTCGACAGCAATGTCCCTTTGCCCGGGTGTGATTTCTGACTTTGGTGGCGAATACTGGCTCGATTTTTTCATCTGAAGAGTCTCCTCGTATCTCAGCTCTCGATCTACCAGGGCTGCCAGACACTCCATTTGGATTTGAAATTGTCCAGAATGCTCTGGCAACTCTTTCGACGTTGCTGCACTTTTATTTATAGCCTCCTCCATTTTAGCAGCGGTGCATTTCCTGTGAACAAGAAGGGTTACCCATTATTGACTCTGCCTGTGTAATAATCTGTTATTTTATTCACCTCAGAACACTGGGTCCCAAAATAGCAACCTGTCCTCAAAACAGATTGTTTTACACTGAAGAGATCAGAACGGTTGATATTTGCTGCAAATTACAGCTGCTGCTGCTGAGACACTTTGTTGTCAAAACTGAGGGTGAGGCCCTTTTGGCTTTCAAACCGTTGTTTGTTTTTGTTTATTTATTTGCTCACTTTTTGCCCTTGATTTGAATCACAACTGTGTACAAGGGCCTGCTGCAGGTACCATCCATTTGTGCTGAGTTTTGATAGTGCAGGTAATTTGCTGAGATCCTTATCGAACCGGTTTTATCGGTGAAATCAGCAATTACAGTATTGTTACAGCAGATCACATTTCACTCAAATATGTCACCTTCTTCAATTAATATGACTCCTTGGCAAGTCTAATACCACAAGGATAGTCTCAGCAATGTCACTTTAGGCTCGAAAATCAGCACTTTTTCAGCGTTTTCACGACTTTTTCAATGGAATTTTACGAGTTCACAGCAGAATGGTAGTTGGAAAATGACGTTATTTCCCGCCACAGGGATGGGGGAGAATTTTTCGCGGGCTCGTCTCAGCTCAGCTGAGTTTATGGAGCTCTCAACGGCGAATGAAGAGGGTGCGAGCCGTTTGAGATGGGACATGTTGTCCGTTTAAAATTTCCTCCGCAAGTCCTGGAGGGCAACAAGTATAGCACAACACTGCCAAGATTCACGCAAGCAGGTTTGCACCTCATTCACGTTGCAATGCACACTTCAAGCCAAACCTCCGCCCACATGGACCTTGGCCAACAGAATGAAAGATGTTATATTAAAACATCGGAATTCTTTATACAGAGAAGAGGGTTTTTGAACTGTTAACTCACCCCAAAAAGTTTGAACTTAGCCGGTGGTTATTAGAGACTGAATTGCACAAGGGTCCCTCAGACAAACAGCGTTGCACAGACATTGCATTGCAATGCGTTGTGATTTGTAATGCAACGCAATTTCGGTGATTTCAACGCGTTGATTACAATTTGCAACGTTTTTCGCATTGCATTTGTTTGCCTGAATCGTGACCCCACGAGAACAGAAGTGTTATTCATGCCAATCTAGCAACGTCATTGGCTATCTCAGGCTCCAAGAGTCCGTTGAATTTCAGCCTGGTTTGAATTTTCTAACCGCGAGCTACGGCGCGACTTCCCGTTGCAGGCATTGCCTTTTTTCAGCATTAAGTAATAAAGGCTATAAAACGGTCGTTTTCAGCTGACTTTAAAGCAGTTGTGCAATTGAAAAGGGTCTGCAAATCTTTTAGGACAGCCTGCTGCTCAAAGTCTTATCAGATTCTGAAGTCATCATGAAAATGAGCTGTGTTACTTAGCAGTTTACAGTCAAAAGTCCCGGACAGACGTTAAGTTGTAAATTATTGCACCAGCCATGCCCTGGAGTGTGCAATATTAAGCATGTTTTCAAAGAATTTATTCACGAAGCTCTGGGGTGAATTGTCGTGAATCCTTTGATGTCTTCTACTAATTGCAAAGGGCTTTGGAAATTGTAGCACCTGAAAGTGCAGTTTGTCAATTTTAATGCTCATTTTATCGCCTTTCAGAATCACGTTAAAGCTATTATCTACTATTTTTTTGGTCAGCATAAAACAGACCACCCCAGAAACCATGGAAAAAGTGTCTATAAAAACTGGCATTCAACCGAAAATTCGTGAAAAGGATGCTATATTTCATGATATATGAACGCACAAAAAATGGTTTTAGGTCAACATGAGTGTTTTCAAGCTATGAAAAAGAGGATTTTGTCGGAGCACCGCATCCCCTTTGCTAATATTTCATTTCCCGAAAAAATGCTTGCCCCTGACCTCTTTTTTGTCAAATTTTTAGCCCAAGGGAACCCAAAAATACCCCGGAGAGTCTAAAATAGATAATAATAATGCTCTTTAGAGGAGGGAGAGGAAACGTAAGAACGAGAACAGTGTTGGCCTTTAGACCTTGGTGACTCCATAAATGAAATAAGGCGGTGGATTTTCCCAAAAGAAAAGCAAAAAAAAGTTATGGAAGAATTGCGTTTCCGCTTCAAATTTCTGTCATAATTCCTGTCTTTCTCCCGTTTAAAACGCATCAGGTTTCAGCAAAGTTTCCCGTGATTTTCAATACAAAACCAACTAAAAAAATGGACGTTTTTCAAGCCAGCAATTTCGGTATTTTCCCAGGTGATTCCTTGGCTGTGTTTTATGTTTCCTAAATGTAGAATTAGTAAGAGCCAATAAAACCAAGATTTTCTTGAAGAAAAAGAACAAAATGGCGGAGACAAAAGTGACCCCTAGACACAGGAGTCCATACACAACGTAAAAAAGTGTCAAAGCAGCTACTCATTAGAAGGAGAATAGATGAGCTTCAAGTCTCCGCCTTCTCCCATGACGAAATCTAGAAAGGTTTGCAAAATGCTGCAACCCCTTCAACTTCAAATTCTTGACACAGCATTTGACCTTGTTGTGAATACCCATGCTCAGTCGGTGGTCATAACTCTAGGATTTTCACCCGGGAGCTTTCCAGGGTCTAGAAACCAGCATAGCCTCTTTGTTGTTGTTCTTGTCGATAGATGAGGTAGGTGCTGGTTCAGTCTTGTTTTTGGAGGTTATGAAAACACTGGGATTTTTAAGAAAAGCTCAAAAATATATGTCTTCTGCTCAAAGGAAATGAGTTGAGCAAGAAACCTAGTCATTCCAAAATTTCTTAAGAAATAGGATTGGATTGGTTTGCCTCACCCTGAAACAGTTTTGACCAGTGAACTGAGACATTGTTATGGTAGTTAATTTAAAGCTGAAAGTGGGAGACAAAAGCTGACACAACATTATTCTTGTCAAAGCAAAAAATACTCTTTTTCAGGAAATGACTCCAAAAAATGAGTTGACATGCCGATAGATACCGATGCAGAATTCACGACACGTTCGGAAATTTTACGTGAAAATTGAAAGCAATTTCACGGATGCTTAAGCAAAACTATCAAACATCTGCCTTGAGCTCTGTTTTTCTTCGGATCTACTTCACCAGATTTCGAGATTATTTTTACTGTAAAAAATACTCTTAAATTGAACATCTGCTACTACCTAATTCCCACCCCATTTTGGTTCGATTTGGAGACTTTGAAATGCATAGCGAACGTGGTAAAATTACTGCTTTGTATACTCAAAATGCCCCTGCAATCCTTGTACAAAATACTCTGGATTTTAAGGCGATTGCTTGCATGAATCGGCTTGAATTACTCTAACTTTCAGCTGATGAAAAATATCTCCAACCTTGTTAAAAAGACAGGTGATAGAGGTCGGTTTATATTTAATAAATAATAGGCATGACGTGGAAAATACAATAGGCAGCTACTTTTTTAAGGACACACGTTTTTTCCGCTCAATTGGTGACGGTTGACTTATGGCATGAGATCAATCAAAAATGGCAAAAAAATCTAGATCAAAAATGCTTTTGAAATTGTGGGGGCGTGTGTCGAATCCTCGGGATTGACTTGCTTTCTTGTCGAGAAAATGATCGATTCGACTGATTTTTTCTGCCTCAAAAAATCAAAATCAAATGGAAATCAAAATTGTCGAGGCGTAAAAATGCTAATTTCTGTCGAGATTTCATGTGAATTCAAAGTATTGAATTGCTGCTCTGCATATCTGCGAATTAATTCTTGCTTTTGATCGACTATTTACTGATCTGATTATTTGGTGGATTCAATGAGGCGACCTGAAAAAAATCCGTTGAAAATGAAATTTCAAATTGGGTTTTTGCTCTTGAACTTTTAAAATTGGAATACGAAAGTAGGCTGAAATGTTATTCAGTGTAAGTAGACACACAATTATCTATTGGAATTTAGATTTCAGATTTACTTAGCATTGAAATTACCATTTCATGCTTTTTGCCCTAGTAAAAATTGTTACAATTTCCAAGCACAAAAATGCGACCTGAAATTGAGAGTCTGCATGTACTAAACAGTTAACAGTAGGATTGTTATTTGCTAGAGATTCTGGAGAGCTATGCATAGGGTAATAAACCTGGGGAAACAATAGTTTTCGACTTCAGCGGACCTTACCGAAAATTCGTGGGTCGTTTTCAGCTGAAAAAAAATCTTGCCTCACACTGCGGATTCGAACCCGCGACCTCCATATTCAAGGTCCACTCCGCTACCAACTGAGCTATCCTGGAAATCCCGAATTGTAGAGATGACAAGTGGTATATATAGCCTATTATTGGATGAGGGCGCATTGACCTGTTGCTTCTTCTCATTTGAGGGTCTCTCCCTTCCTTTCTGTAGTAAAACTAAAAATGCCACCATTCAAGGTCAAAACAATGCCTTTACTATAGAGAACCCATAATAAATCCAGATGTTCTGTCTGCACGTTTGCCTGCAAAAATGATCACACCCATGAGAAGCATTAGGAGCCACTCAAAATGAAATTGGGTCATAAAATGAATTTGTTTCAAGGATAAACTGATGAGTTTTGCAGCCACGTCCTTTGATGGTAAACATTGGCAGCATTTTGATGATTTTAGGTCCCCCCTGGTTTTTTGTGTTTCCACAAAAATGTGACAGTTTTCAGTCAAAACTGCCTCTCTTCTCTTCTTTCTAACTACGTACCTGGTTTTCAGCAACTGACAGACAAGTCGGGACAAAAAAGTTGACATTTCAAATTAGTGCCGGGTCAAAAATTTGATCCTAGGACAACAGAAGGAAACCCCTTTAAAAAGTCCTGCAGCTTCAGCTTTTGTATTATTTTCAATCTTGTCCTTTGTCCTAGAATCTAAGTACCAATAATGTCTTGCTGTTTTATGAGCCAGAGGGTCAAGTTTAAGTCGAAAAATGCAGGCTGAAATAATTGAAAAGATGCTCGGAAAAGCTTTTTGTAAACGCAGTTGTTTACTGCTCAATTTAAAGCCAGTATAAAATGGACACCCAACAGCCAAATTTTCACAGGAAATTCAAGACATTTTACTGCCTCAATTTCTGTTTGTTTGTAAGAGCGAGTGGGCTGGCATTCATTGTGTCATCAAACTCATAAAATTGTCGTTGGTTTTCTAAAGATTTTAGTTTTTGGACAGCCCAAAGATTTGATCTATCAAAAAAGATCGGAAAATAATTGCTTTTGCCCATTGACAAACTTAGGCAAAGGAGTACGTTTACAAGCAATTTCCAGTGTTTTTTAGAAGACACAGACACAACCTGCATTGTAATCCTGTTTAATGCGTTGCACTTTGTTAAATAGACTCATTTTCAAGCGGTTGAGCGAAGCGAAATAGATGCATTCCTCCGCTGAAGACTTTACTGACAAAAGCACTTTGAACACCTATTTGTCCCAAGACAACAAGGGAAGGGGAATAGACTGAAAATCGCTCTTTTAGACCACAAATTCCCTGGAAACGAGCGTTTGACACGTTCGGCCAGATTTTTGGGATTCAGTCTCATTGTCTTGGAAATGCACCCGCATGCTTTTATTTACTTACAAGGTCCATAAAACCACTTTTTTCTATACAAAACCACAAAAGACGATTTAAGCTTGAAATACTAAGAAAAGAGTTGAAGGAATTTCCCTTAATTTTCAAGGCTATTCTGAGGTTAATTTTGGGATCTCAGGGAGAGAAGATAAAAGAAGCAATTGAAGATGGACTTTTTTCCCTGAAAAAGTTCTAATTATCCCCGACACATTGTGTTAAATAATCCCCTGGGAGAAAATTGTGCCTGGAAAATCTCAATCCACTAAAGATGTTTTCATTGACAAGTTGATTCGAAGGATTAGAAGCATATTTGAAAAGTATTTTCTGTTTTGCTTTCTTCTTTAAAGCATTTAGCGTCAAACGTGTCTATCAGGTAAAAAACTGCCCAAAAAGATGCGGGCAATTAGACTGAAAAAAACCTCTGTTTTTGGTCGCTGATTCCAAGTGCTTCTCGGCAAAGCATTCACTTTTAGCAAGGACTTTTTTGGGAAGCCAAATGGGATGTCTAGGTTGAAATGACTTCTTTTGCGCAATTTGAGGTAAAATTACAGACTGCCCATTCATGACGTTGCTCTCTTTTTTTTGGCTGAAAGACCGGTACTGTACCAAAAATTAGTTGTTTCCATCTCGAGATTTCAGAGGAGAACGGCTGAATCTCCCTGAAAACGCATAGAGGGTGGAGAAATTTCAAGAATCAAAGAAAGCTTTGTTTCTGCAAACCCTACAGGAAAATGAAAGGGTCAACACTCTAGAATTATTTTTTTGCCAAATGATTTTCACAATATTTATTATTTTTTCGTTGCTCGTGCAGCGATTTACTACTGGACCATCCAAGAAGTGAGATAATGAGCGGTGAATCAAAGCAAAATTGGTATAATTTGTGGCTAGAAAAAGGCAAAA
>JAAUYL010023619.1_pt1 | contig 14681 bp, 24 predicted proteins | sample 7278011 | NCBI WGS metagenome assembly JAAUYL01 (sample SAMN14350225, study PRJNA611818) | marine sediment metagenome | isolation source: surface marine sediment (1.8m) | place: French Polynesia: Moorea | collected 2018-08
AGGTTTGGATTCCACCCACGAGCACGAGTATGTCCTGCTGGAGGAAGTAGTTTCCGGATCTTCGAGTCCCCAGCATACGGTCTTAACTGGCGCCCCCACTCAGCGGATGGTCGGGATGTCTGAGATGCCGCTGCAGGTTCGAAACAAATGGCGATCCGACACGAAATTCGTGCTGAAAAAGGTCGGCCAGGACCCGAGTTGGCGTGCCCGACTGGGCAACCTCAAGTTCAACCCTGACGAGAGCAAGGAACTGGAGAAGGACAAAGACGCACCGGAAGTGACGAAGACTCAAGAGTCGATTGATGACGATTTTCCGGTATCATCGAGCACAACCGGAAGTGAAAATTCTTCTGCTGACAACTTTCTGGTTTGCGTTTTCAACGTCTCCTCGAAGGTGTCCTACTCGATTCTCCAGGTAAAAAAACCCTGTTTTTCCTGAAAGCTAAGAGTACGCCCTTTTATTTACTGTAGGTGGCTAAAACGAGCACTGCAAATGATGTCATCGTCCAAGCGTTGACAAAGTCTCAGAAAAATTCCATCGGTGAGAAACGCGATCCGGACAACTACGTTCTGGTCGAGGAGACGGAGACGCCGGATTCTAACCGAAAAGCCAACAAAGGAGGCAAATCCAAGCGGGTTTTGGACTCTTCCGAAAATGTCTATCTGGTAACCATGTCATGGAAGGGCGCAGGCAGACTCATCCTGGAGGACAAGGCCAAGATGACCAATGAGCACAACAGCCTGGCCGAGACTTTCTCAGATCCCATGGGAAGCTCCGGCGGCCTCTCACCATCGTTGAGACGTCATTCAAGGTAAACAGCGAAATAAACCTTTTAACCCGCTTGCAGCCTCAAATTTTGCGGCCTCCCTTAGAATTATTGCCAGCGGCGTCCGGAGGCTGTCGCGCAGCTTCTACGGAGGTAGCGGCGACTCCATCCACTCTCCTCCTCACGTGAGAACCGGAAGTTTCATAGACCCGACCGGAAGCGGAAGCGCGTCCCCGGGGTCCACACCGAAGCTGATCCCCCGGCGGCCTCAGCATCGGCAAATCGCGCGGCGAACCGCCAATAGCCTTCATCACTCAGACGGCGAGCTCTCGGACAGCGAAGTCCTGATCAATCGGGGCAGAAGGGAGTCCGGCATGGCCATGATGGCTTCGGCTTCTGTCGACGTCGTCGAAAACATCAAGATTAACAACGAGAAGGAGATCGCCGGCAGCAACGCGTCCAGTCTCACCCCCGACAATCCCGGTAGTCCCGTGACACGAAAGCTATCCAAAATCAACCTGAGGAAACTGAAAATATGGTAGCCAAAGAAATAGTATTTGAGATTTCTTACTTTTAAAAAAAGCATCTACGTATAGCAGTCTTAATGTTGATGTTGTTTCTCCTTCCTGACATTTTTGAAACTGGCTGTGATCTAAACTAAACACTTGTCTTACGTGAAAATCACAATCCAAAAATAGATATATATATATATTCACCACATCTTCCCAAGCAAAAACGTTTACGAGCAAATCCAAACTTCTATGAAAATGTGTGTGTCAAAGAACCAATTTATTATTATCTATTATGCAAATTAAATGTTTTATAAGCAAAACTTAAGGTCTATCTAAGTATCTATGTATTTGAAACAAGAACCAGTATTTTGAATTGTCAATAAACAAAGAGTTGTTTATCATTTTCTCATGATTAAACAGATGCACTCTTAATTACTCCCAAGGTTGCGTGATAGTTTGCCTACAAGTTCCTTGAAAAAAGATCCGGCTCAAGTTCTTCGATATCGTTCTCCAGATTGAAATCAATCATAACGACGAAACCTTCATATTTGTGAATGACGACGTGATCCAACTCCAGAACAGACCTGTTGCAGTAACCAAAATTAAACAATTGTTTTCAAAATCAGGGATTTTTCCTTACCCAACTGTGTGATCCACAATTTCGCTAGTGGCTACGATTTTTCCATGCTTCGGAAAATTGGGAGTGATTTGCGAAAAATCAATCGGATCCACGTCATTTCCGGTCAAGTGCAAAATTACCATAAAAGCCAAAGTGTCATCTTCTGCTTTTCTACAAACCAAAAGGTAATATTTTAGTTTCATTTTGTCAACCTAATCTATGTAGTCCAACCTTAAAAATGTGAAGATGTTGTCATCGTGGTAGGGAAAGTAAACATCGCCGGACTTGAAGGCCTCCAGATTCCGGATTTCGGATATTTTCCGGAACAACCCCAGATGAGAAGTTTCGATCGTGTCATTTTCAACGACAACATTGTGCTCCTTGTAATCCAAAGCCAAAGGCAACCAAGGTTCTTCTGCCATTGTGAAGCCTGCGTTTTTGTCCGCAGTCCACTAAAAAAACCGGTGAAAATGCGACCGAAATATTTATTATCTGAGCTGAGCTATTGACCTGCATTGGTGTGCGCGCGAGGTCGCGCGAATAGCAATCGCCGTTTTCGAAAGCCGTGCTGTTGCAATAAGGCTCTTGAGCGTATGGGTCAACAGTTTGATCATAGGAAATATCGGTGGAATTTGCCATTCCGATTTCATCTCCGTAATACATGACTGTTGTTCCCGGAAGCAGCAATGCCGTCATAAAAATCAAGTCGTTTAAATTAAATGGAACCCGACCGAGGCCTGTGAAATAAAGTTAACCGGAAGTGAGCTTAGGATAATAAGAATAATAAAGTCACCTTTAACAATTTCGTGATCGTTCATTTCCCAGCAAGGCCAGCCCGAGTCCAGGGGTGCCTCTTTCAGGTAATTCTGAATGTCTTCGAACATAAGGTTTCCGGTTAGTGAGCCGTGAAAGTTAAGTCTAAATATATAGAAATTGTTCTATTTTTTTCCGTGAAACAATGTCGGATATTCTTACTGAAAAGGGATGCTGCCAAAGCTGAACGGTACGACGGCAATTCCGGCGGTAAGCCGGCGGTATTCTTCCCGCCAAATCCCTCCGTTTTCCGCTTCTGCCATCTCGATCAAAAAGAGCCTAGAGAGAGTCGATGAAAATTCCTAAACTTTTTTATATACATGCAGTCTTTCAAAGTTTCCCTTCAATCGTACTTTTATGAGAAAGTTAAACAAAAATTGATAAAATTGACATCCGGCTTCACTTTCTCACTTACCGATCGAGTCCATCTTTGGCGGAAAATTCCTTGGAAACAGTGTGCAACTCTTCCAAAAACTCCATGGTTGCATTGCGATCTGACCAGACGATTTCATTAACATAAGGACCCTCAAAGAGCAAGTTAAATCCACCAATGTGAACGCCCATAACGGATGGCCAGCTGAGGTATTCCCGGAAAATACTCTGGAAAATCCGTAAATTTAAAAAAAATCCGTGAAATCAGGAAAATTCAGTACCTTCATCTCTTCGCGGACGTGCTCGTTCTCGAGGTTGAGATCGGGCATTTCCGGTAGGTAATTGTGCAAGTAAAATTGCTTTCGCTTCTCGGACCATTCCCAAGCCGATTGTCCTGTAGCTGCAACCTATAGGAGAAAACCGGAAGTGATTGTTTTATTTGAATAAACCGGAAATACGTCAGCTGTCTCTCACCCAATCATTTTCTTCACCCGCGTCCCTCCAAACGTAATAGTCCGTGTAATTTCCAGTCCGGTTTTCGCTCAGCTGGAACCACTCATGCTGATTGGAAGTGTGGTTGGGTATGAATTCCAGAATGACTTTCAATCCTACAAAAACAGGTTTAAGCTTGTTTGGAGCCTGCTAAAGCATGCACCAACGACAAGAATGTAAACGTACTTTCTCATCATCACTAATCCCTTTCTTGGCTATGCGTACACCAATTCTCTCACGGTTAAGAGACATTTATTTTACCTTTGTCCTGGAGTGCTTGCAACAATTCCGTCAGATCCTCTTGACTCCCGAACATAGGATCGACTTTGACGTGATTTTTGACGTCATTGCCCATATCGATGCCGCCAAATTCAAAGAATGGTGAAAGCCAAACACAATCGTAGCCATTTTCCTTGATGTAATCCAGTTTTGCCAGTATCCCTATTTAGTAGGTTAATAAAAAAATGTGAAACTTAAGCATATCGCAAGAGTGCAGACAACAAAAAAAACTTAAGCATAGCATGAAGAACATACGAGTATTTAGTAAAAAATCAGGCATATTCCAGTGAAAGCTAAATGTCTAGCTGATCTCTAGCCTTTGAAAGATGACCGAGTGTAAAGCTAAGATTGGTATGATCTGATATAACTGCTTATCCTCTAAAGTCACTTGAAAGGATAGGCATCCAAAGTCATCGAATGTTTATTTTTGAAAGTCTCGACCGAAGCTCCTCTCCGTCGAACACAAATCACGTCACGAGCGTGCTATTGAGACGAGCCTCTTATAATAACCGTGAGCGCATTAAGGCTATTTATTCTCTGACAAAAGGATAAAAATATGAAGATTTATGTTGGTAATATTGATTTATCACACTCCAGACGCGTCCCAAAGACGACAAAACGAATTGATTGTAAATGCACCAAGAAACAATCATCTTTGTACTTTCCATATCTTGAGAAAAACCGCTTTTGTCAGACTTTCCTTTTCCGGCAAAAGTTCTGTCAAGCACATCCTTTTGCTCATCTTCCTTCTTTTTAGAAACAAACGCAAAAAAGGCCGGGTCGCCCGGCTGATTTTTTGCCTGCCTCTGCAGAAACTGATTGGTGTCCGAAGCGGAGCCTTGGCCTTCATGTTAGTAGCAAATATATATTTCCAGATTAAAGCACGACGTATAGCAAAAAGTTGACGGCAGAATTCAAGACAATTAGCGTGTGACTGAGGTGATACACGTGGACGAGCCAAGGCGGCCATTTTGAGAGTAGGGTCCCATCTTCGGAAAATAGCGCTTCATAGGCCGTGGGAACGATGCGCCAAATATGACAGGCAATGTAGAGCGAGACGATTCCCAGCGAGATTCTGGTTAAACGGTTTTCCTGCTTGCGCATCAAAACAGCTGATTCGCTCATGTAGTTTTGGCTCGAGCGTCTAGAATGCCCATTCTTCCGCCGCCGCCGTCGTTTCCGGTGTTTCCGGTGATGCTTCCGGTTCCGGGTTGTTGTCGTGGCTGACACCTTAAGGTTGTTTTCGGTCTTGCCGTTGGCAAAGGTCACCTCTATGCTCGCTAAAAATATATGAGAAAGCACATGTTTGTACAGTGTGCGTGGTTTTATAATTTGATTTAGGAAATCCCTAAAAGGTCAGGCAGGACATGATTCAGCCGTGTAGTGTAGATAAAAGAACGTTTCGTAAAATGGAGGAAAAAGGGGATCACAACACAATCAAAGATAAGTGTTTGTTGATGTGCAATTGACGGCTTTCTACTCAAAAACACGCCTATTACATTGTGCTTTCTAAAGTCCGATGGGAGTATCACAGAATCACAGAGGTCAAGGAGGTCTAGCTCTCTCACCTTTGCTGCGTCTTATGATAGAGTCCGTGTTGTTGCTTGAGTTCGCCAGCTCCTCATCCTCGTCTTCTTCTTCTTCCTCCTCCTCCTCCTCCTCTTCATCAAGGTCTTCAAGAAATGCCTCTTCAGTGGTGGTAAAGTTGAGCAAGGAGCTTGACCGGCGTCTTGAGCGCTCATTTCCGGTTAGAGGGCTGGTCGCAGGATCAATTGGCGAGGCCGAGGTTGTAATAATGGAAGGGTAGCAGCATTTTTCCGAGGCCGTCGTACTTTCGAGGTTGCCATCACCACATCCGGTTTGCCGTCTTTGTCCTGGCATAATGACATCCTCGCCTTTGTCACGTACAAGCTCTTCTTTTTCTTCTTGACCGGACTCAACTATTGCTGCGTGAGAAAATAGTTCAAGACCATGGGAATCATGTTATTACGCAAGTTTCAGGTAAGTATCTAGTACAGCTAGAATTTGATTAAAATTGATGTCAGTACACCAAGTCTTGAGTAGTTGGGTAGAAAAATAGTTACGTAGTTATCTATGTCGACAGGAAGTTTTTTTTAATCAAAGGATTTCCTTTGAGACTTGAACTAGCATACAGCGAGCATTTTTATAACCATGGTTGTTATTTTTGGTAGACACGATAACGGTTCCTCCTTCTCCAACCAGTTAATTGGCATAATGCTGAGACGGAGTCACTTTTTGAATACTTATGAGTTTTATGCGCCACCCCATTGCCATTAATTTTTCATGTGCATTTTCAGTAAAAAGTCAAAAAGTGCCAGAGTTTAATGGGCCATTAAAAAGTCTACCTTCTGACAATGGCTAAACTCGTACCTTCGATGTAATTAATGTCTTCCTCTTGCACGATTTCGCTTTTCAAATTAGTCGTCAGAAAATGGCATTGGTGGCAAAATTTCGGCGCGAGTCGATTTTCTCTTTTTGCATTTGAGCAGTCGAGGTTGTGGTCCTCGCTCTTCGATCTCAGGTAGGGCCTCATTGATCTCAAAGACGCCCCCGGGTTGGCACCCGCCGCCACCCCCAGGGTCAAGCCCGTGGGCGTCGCGCTCGTGCTCAATCTCAAGGCTAGCGGGAAGTTGTGCTGTCCTCCACCTCCGTTGGCTATAATCTCAGGTAATCCTTCGAGCGAGCTGTTGCAGTAATTAAGCCAGATTAGCATACATAGATTGGTACATTGACAGAACATCAAAGCTTGCCTTGTCCTCCGATTTCTTAAAGCTGAAGCCGAGGGTCTGGTGTTGGTGCTTATGTGAGCCCTAAATGATTGGCTGCCTCGAAAAAATATTGACGGCCGTTTGTCTCGAACGACGAGAGGGTGTTCTCGCTGGACTTCTTCGCTTAATCCGAGCTGCTTCTTCATTTTTCTCAATGCTGAAAAGGATGAAATATTGATTATTTACTTGTAAAGAGATCAGAGAGACACATTTTTCTTCCAGCTCAGCGACTCCTTTTGCTTTTAATACAAAATATCTTGATTGTTTTGTTGTCATAGAGACAAGGAAGTGGAGTGGACATAAAATGCTAGCTTTAAAAATATGTAGAAAAAAAAACTATTACTCGTCAAAATCCCACACGCTTCTGGAGCCTTGTCAGAGTCTCAAAACAACCATATAACCTAACTTAATATATACTCGTAGAGCAAAATATAGAGGATTATTTAAAAAATCTTTTTCAGACTGCTATCTTTAGCTACATTTTTTTACCTAATGTGCGGAAATCACGAGACAAAAATGAAAGGTCAATTTTATGTACACTTACCAATAATGGTACAAATGTTCAGGTAAAACAGTGAACCCAATGGTATGACGGAGGCAAAAATAGAGTTCAGTCCAATGCAGTAGATTTTGTAGTACAATTTGTTCAGCCTCAACTTGGTCGGACGAATATCGTTGTACTGAAATGACCTCGTGACATTAATAGTGACCTCCGAGGCCAAGGCTCCGCCAGCGACCTCGATTTGGTTAAGGCACTCTTCTTGATCCTTTGTCGTCCTGAAAACAATAAAAAATATGAAGGGAAGGCTTCTGAAATATCCTTCATTAAACTCTCAAAAAGTTCCTCTCCTTTCGCTTTTGTTTCGTTTTGGCAGAGTTGAAGACATTTTTTCAATCCAAGCCTTCCGAAAGTTGATGGCAAGACTTTTGTATTTGTCAAATGGCAAAGCTTGCCTACCTATTGTTACTTCCCTTCTCTCTCTTTCTCCCGAGTTTTTTAAATAGGTGGAGAATGCAAAAGGTAGGATGAAATTCAAAAATTCCGTTGGTCTGACTTTGAAGATTCCTGGGGTACATTGATGGAATTGATTTTTCCAAGCGGCACCAAGTCTCAAGAGAAGTGGCTCCAAGTTTGTGTACCAACCTCTCAAGGGAGAGAAGAGGCGAGCATTTTTCATGGGTAAAATTACATTTCAAGACCATTTTCGTGGCATTTTCCCATTTATTTTTGGACGCACGCCGGGGTCAAAATGCTTTACAATTGTCTCCACTTCACGTAAGTTACACATTAGCGTCTTAAGTATTTTGTTTATACACTGGGTAGACATTTTTCAATGAACAGGCAAAAAATCAAAAAAGCCAACTTGTCAGGCTCAAAATATTTGTCGTACTTTCGAGTTTGACGCGCATAAATCAATGCTTCTTGCTTTTTGAAGCGGTCACCTTCTGGTACAACCATTTATCCTAGACAAACCAACTGATGCCTGACGCTTATTACATAGACAAGATACATAGAGAGAGAGATGGTGTGTTTTAAAAACATGTTTGCTTTTGCTTGACGTCTTCGACGAGAGGGATAAAAATACAGTCTCCACAATACTCAAACAAAATGAAAACAAAGACAGAGGCACGACTTACCTCACCGCCACGGGCAAGACCGCGATGGCGTTGCTTGTGTTGTTGTAGTTTTTGAGAACGTCGGAACAGTTAAGGACGACGCTATACTCGTGGGTGGCTCTTTCGGTCCTGATCTCGAAAAACTTGGGCCCGTAGAAAATCAATGGGCAGAGGGTAAAGGCCAAGACGTAGAACTTAAAGTTGTCTTCCGTAATGTAAGCCGAATCTCTGAGTTGGCAAATATGGCAAATCCGAACGTATCGCTCGAAACTCATGATCACCGTGCAATACACCGAAGTCATCATGGCGATTTGAACTGGAAAAAAGCATGCAAGTTGGATTATAATTATAGCTGAGTAGATTGAAATAAAGTTAAGTCCTCTCTCAGATGGTTCAAAGTGCACCTCACCGACAATTTACAGTTGACGTTTGAAGTGTGCACATAAAAGATTTTGCCTTACTACTTGTATTTAGATACTCACCTATGGGTAGTAACCATGGCAATAGCCAGGGGTAGATTTTAAGCTGAAAATAGGGCCAGTGATTTGGCAAAGCATATAGGGCAGCACATCCCAAAATGACAACTATGTCGTAAACTGCCAGGATCTGGAAGAAAATATTTCACAAGTCTTTAGAATTTTAAACTGGCAGAGGACTTGCTAACCTTCAGCAAGGAGTGAAACATGGAGCCCCGCTTTCTAAAGCACAGCAAGATGATTGAAGTCACGTTGACGATAAATCCAACCACGGCCATTGCCAAAATCATAATCCCGTAGGCGGTGGTGTTCACTTCGTCAGCTGACGACATGCTGCACCCTCACTTCCGGTTTTGGTCTTTCAGTTGACTTCCGCTGGACTGGGACTTCCGGTTGTTCCGGTGCACTGGTCACGACGACGGTGGCTTCTTCGTAAAGCTCTCATTCTAATGAAGTATCGTGAAATTCTTTTACACAACTTGATCTATATCAACGGTGATAAGGTTGTTTTTGAATTGAAATTTCAGGCAGAGGGACAGGGTAAATTAAAAATGCAATGCCTTTCGATTTTTCATCGTTGACCTTTCTTTCAATCTGCAAAAGTCTAATTCTGCGTATTATTGCTACAAGATTCATTTTTTTCTCCGAAAAAGTTTTCGACATTTTTTCTACATGTATTTCCTGTCGAGGGAGGACGGCTCAGATCTCTAACTTTGATTATCGATTCTCAGACTTTTTTTCTGGTCGGCACGTGTTTTCGATATAAACCTCACAGAAAGGTCAAAAAATAAATCGTATGAGTTTCGAAAAAAGCAATAAATTCCGATCATTTCCGGAAGGTTTATAGCTAAATTCCTCTTGTCCATCCTTGAGAAAAGTCAATAAACATGACTTAAAGAAAAGCTTTGAAAAGGCAAATTAACCAAAAAAACCATAACAACTTTAAAAAATATTTGTATGATTTCGTAAAGTGCACTTTGCAAGAGTGATATTTCTATTTTTGAATTTCGTAATTAATTAAAAATTACCTCAAATTAGTTTATGACATTCTAATTCGATTCTTGATTTATTTGAATTCTTCAAGGGCGAGCCCACTTTTGCTCAACAACTGACGATTTCTTGAGGAGAAAAAAAATCGTCGAGAAATGCTCTCACAAATGCACGCGCGCCACCAACAGCGATCAACTTGTTGAAGGCTTTTACAATTTTCTTTCCGAAATACGAGCAGTGTTCCGTCTTGTTTACTTAAATAATGAACTCGTAGTAGATGTTTTGATATAAAACTCATATTTGGTTATGCCTGCACTCGATTCAATGATAGGAAGATGCAAATAGGAGATGTCATTTTATTTGTTTTCTACCACTGCTTATAGTACACGTATTTTTATGGTTTATTAAGACTTATTTCCGTCCTACGTAGCAAGCAGAAAAATGGCATTTTAATTGGGGTACTTAATTTGATCCGTCTGTAACTTTTAACAATAACACTGCAAGAACTCAAGTGAGATTCTATCGAAAAAGGATGGTAAATGTAAACAAACACTCCAAAAAGCACACATTCATTGGTTTTTGCTAGGCAAGACTATGTTTGTCATATTCCTTGTCAATTTTAGGCTCGAGCGCCAGATTTGGCCTTTAATTCTTCGGCCGCCAGGCGCTCCAGCTCTTTTCCAACAACTTCAATGACGACATCGAATAACTTGCGCCAGGCGTTGGCGCAATCATCCGTCATGGCGTCGCCAAAAGCGCTCTTCAAATACCTCAGGAGACACGCCATGAAAATCTGCGAAATTGGAAAATGGAGTCAAGTTTTCGTTGATTTGAAAAATAACCTCATACCTCGTAATCTTTGACCAGCATGACTCCTTTTTGCTTGTGCTGAAAAGTCGTCTGAAAACAGAAAGAAAGATCCATAAATGCAGTTGTTTTGCACTTTTGCATTTCCTTCTTTCTTTTTCTCCTCTTGGTTTTGGCAATTTAATAACGGGTAAGGGCCAAGCTTACCTTGTGAATTTCCCCAATAAGGATCTCGTCTTGTCCTTCAATGACATAGACGACCATCTGATCCAACCACCTGACCACAGTGGTTCCATGTTTCACGAGGGTATCCAACTCGTTGACATCCATCTGAGGGAAGAATTTCTTTTGCAAGTCCGGATGATCGGAGAAGAACCTAAAATCATGATACATTTTCACATTTTTTTTGCAGTACGGGAAGTGTTTTTTAAGGAAGCCTCGTCAAAAATCTTGAAGGGATTAAGATCAAACGACATCATTTTTTTCTCCCGGGAAACATCCAATTTTCCTGCTACGTTTTACTCTTTTTACTTTGTTGTTATTTTACCTGATGAAGAATCCGATACCGTGCTTTTTCAAATCCGGTTTTGTAAGCTCCCATGTTTGAGCGATGTAACTGCTTTCGGTCTTGGACAAAATGGCCATAATTCGATGATTTTTTCTTTCCTTTTGAAAATCTCTTCTTACCTTCAAGAAGGAGGGACATAAGCCAATTGACGTTGGTTGATGTGATGATCTGTATTTAGGTTTAAAGGGTCGTTTTTCACATTTTTTTTCTTTTTCCATGCATGGTTTCTAGTGCGACAGCACTTCCGGTTCTAGCACACTTTCCGGTTTTCAATTTTTAAAAAAAATATTTTTTATTTTAAAATGTAGAAAAGAAATGGACAACTTTAATTTCCGGGTTAAAAACAGCCATAATATTTTGATAAATATTTCGTGATGGTGTACATGACTGATTTGTGCCGATAAAAGTGACAATTTTTCAGTATTTTTATACTCCTACAAAATTGTAGCGAAAGTACTGCTGAATCTTGATCATGTTATCCATCTTAATAAGACAAGCAATTATGGCTCAAGTCACTTGATTTCACATCATTTCATATCTAACAAATAAATAAAGATACTCCCACAATAAACGTCAATTTTCTTCCAATTTTTTTCGCCCATGAGACTTTATACCCTTGGGAGTTATGAACAGCTTTTTAATCAAAGAGGCTAGACTGGAAAATGCCTGATTTCTGTAAAAATATCTAAATATGTCATGAAATTCTGTCCTACCTTTGAGATCTCCATAGCCGTCGTCATTTGAATCGTAGAATGAGGGCACATAGACGTGATAAATTAATGTGCGCTTCCACCAAGCCAATTCTGTCCCCGGAATCTGAGTACTTGAATGTATATTCACCACCATCACTGCATTAATTGTAAAGGACAGTAACTTAAGTACCAAACAAGTACAAGGTTGCTAGAATTTGCAGAGTAAGTTGCGCTTATGAAAGTGTGCGAAAATCAAGCTTTGAAGGATAAAATTGACCCAGGTCTTTTGCTTTACCTAAAACTATTGCACCAACAAACAGTGTCACAAAGGCGGCTCCCGCCGCAACGGCGTTACCACGAGGCGCCATTTTCTTGGGTTTTTAAGGATGTCCGGCGGTTTACGCCGGAAAAAAACACGGACAGTTTCACTAAGTTATCACCGCAATCCAGACTGATTTTCAAGGTAAACTTTTGACTTCTTTATCACTATTAAATAAAGGTGAAATCATATAGAAAATTCTGTCACTTTTTCTACAGAGTATTTCGGTTCGCTTGCACATGATTACAGTCCTGCTTTATCGTCTTATTGTGCTCGAGATTCGATATTTAAGAATATTTTTCAATCGTTGATGTTTACGTAAGAAAACTGCAGAGAGATAAAGATATGTTTCAATAAATCATACTTATATCACAGAGGTCTGAATTGAAATTGCAAACTAAAGTATATGACTAATAATTTCAACTGGAATCGAAGTGTGATTCATATTACAAAACATTATTATACCTTTTGAATTCCAGTGAAACTCGTTAAAGTGGTGTTGAGTTCAATACTTAAAAGTATGAATTTCAACAACAAATCATTTGCAGTGTATTTCAAAATCACAATTGTACTTAATATTTCTGATATGCATATTTTTATTCGATAATTTAAATAGTAATTAGCACGATTCATAAACAGCAGATGTCTTAAAAGGCATTCTCCTTAGGTTATAAAAATTGGCCGCTATAGTATTAACAACAACAAATTGCTTCGAAATGCTCTAGAATTAGATTGGATTTCACTATAAATTAATTTCTTAATGTGACAAAAGCTAGGAATTCTTGGTTTCTATTGAGTTTGAGTATCAATCATTCGAATCCGGCGACACTTCTTCAGTCGATAAAACGGAGCCTCAAAATTTGCGGCACGCATGCCATGAGCAAATATTTTCCTAGATTGTTCTGACACGAATTGACTGAAAGAAAATAGTGAATAAAGACTTATTTAATTGGCTAATTACTTATTAATTACCAGCTGCGTTCAAGGCATAGTTCCAGTCGGAATCGTCACCGTCACGGCGGAAACTCTTGGTATCGCTCTCAGTCTCCCAACCTTTCCTAAATTGCTTTTTGCCTTCGCCCTTACGGTGGTGCTTCTTTTTCTTGTGATGTTTGTTTTTTCTCCGAGGTTTTTCTTGCTCTTCTAGTGTGACAACCTTGGTATCATTTGATGGCAGTTCTGGAACAAAATGTCTTTTTATCGCAACTTTGCGTGGACAATCACCCAACCTCTACCGGAAGTGAGCTCGCTACTTGCTTTCTATTGCATTATTACAGGACTCACCTTGCGACTGCCAGTCTTTGAAATCGTCTGGGTATGTCCAAAATTCAATGGTGGTGGTTGTGGAGGGCAGCTCCTCTTCTGCAAATTCCATTTATTTGTTTACAAATGGTGTGCGATTATTTACATTTATTTAGTGTTGTTTTCTTTTTTATCAAGAGAGTACAACAGCAACAACAGCTTGATTTTTGTTGCATTGTTAAGAAAAAAAAGGGAAGAAAAGTTTATTTTACGAGCTTTTAATGAAACTGTCACCTGGTTATGCCGATTGTGCTGGTGACTAAAGTCGTGCTTGTTTTAGAGTTTTTGCCTTTTAAAAAATCCCCTGACCGAAAATATGTATAAATACGATCTTTATTTTTTTCTGGAAAATAAAATATGCCCAGTGTAAAAATCCAGTTTTGTTTACGTTTTCTTTGCCCAAGATTGCGTGGCGATAATTTTTACACGGTTTCTGTTTTTGCAATTAAAAACGAACAAGAAAAACCGGAGGCCTATTAAAGATCCTACACTAAAACAGCACTTCCTTAGATTTATTTACAGAAATCCATTTACATTTTTATGTGAAGAAAAAAGGTGAAAAAAGTTCAAGGTGGGGGGAAGTCCCTTCAAGATGTCAAAAAATCCGACTGATTTGCATAGAAAATGTGGGTGAGTGGAGTAAGTGTGGTGACTTTTAAATTCATTTTGTGTAGTATTAAAGTTTTCTTTTTTATACAATTTCTGCGAAAATGTGTGCACATTTTTCAAAGTTCTTACCTATGAGCTCAATGTGTCCATCCGATTTTCCTTGCGAATTTTTGGCTAGGCACCGGTAGCCACCGAAGTCCTCTTTAGTTAGGTTAAAGATCCTTAATTTCATGTGGATATTGTAAAACGACGGTTTGCCGTCAACCTGCTCAAAAATGTACTTGTTCGAGCTGGAAGAAAACATCAAGACAATTGTCTAAAAAAGCCCAATGCTCAAAAAAGAAGTAAAATATTTACTCAGGAATGATGTACTTTTCGCCATCTTCTCTAGTCCAAAAATTCAAAGATGGTGGATGCGCAGCTGTCAGGCATTCCAGCTCAGCCGTGCCACCGATCGTCGCGTACACCAGCTGGTTGCTGATGACCAGCGTGGGCGGAACTGAAAAACGAGAGAGAGTATCACGCAACCTCTTATTACCCATTGTAGTGTAGGGTCCTATATAAGACAATAGGGGAGCAAATTAGATGCTACTCACAATCGACGTAGAGACGAACTTTTTTGCTGACGGTGGGAGGAACCCCATTCGAGGCCAAACAG
>JAAUYL010096549.1_pt1 | contig 14680 bp, 9 predicted proteins | sample 7278011 | NCBI WGS metagenome assembly JAAUYL01 (sample SAMN14350225, study PRJNA611818) | marine sediment metagenome | isolation source: surface marine sediment (1.8m) | place: French Polynesia: Moorea | collected 2018-08
AGTATTAGACGGGCTGGAGCTCAGCTCAGGTAAGTACAATGAGCGGCTTGAACACGAATCACGGAGAGCCGTCGTCGTTCTTCTTGAGAGGGGAGAGAATGGGATGGGATTCTTTCAGTTTTCACACAACCAGCAGAAGAGGAATGACCATGAATGCGGTAATTTTTCCAAGTTTCGTTTTGCTGCCGGCTTTTGTTGTCGTCGTCAGAGAAACGCAAAGCCAAAAAGGTCGGCCGATCTCGGGTCGCCGAAGTCAACAGTTGTCTTCCCGCACTTTTTTTTTACCACATTAGTCGTGTTTTTGGATCTCCACCTTGTAAGAATACCGAACTGTTTAACAAAAGTCTTCCGGATTTTTCGGGTCGAGCGTCGGCCATCTTTTTTCGATTTTCGATTCGATTCGATTTGAAAACTTTGTTTACTAACAAACTTTCCTTTGTTCGCGCGCGCGCATTAGTTACGTTAAAAGCATATTTTTCTGTGAAAACGGCCAATTTCACAAGTTTTTTTTAAATTGCAATTTAGGATGTCATCCTCGTTTTGTCGTTGAGAAACATTCATTCAAATTCAACCCCTCTTCTCTTTTGCATTATTCAAGTCATGAGAGGGGTCAATTTGTCGCATGAATAACTCTGCTATAAAGCCACCCCTCAATTTTCATCATCAAGACGACGACTTAGACAAGACTTCTGTTAAAAGAATCCGCGCGCGCAAGTCAGTAAGTGCAAGCCAAGAGGTCAAAACACTATCTCCCATAGAACATTGTGAAGCAACGGTCTTCTTCTCCCCCATTTTGGATTTATCAAGCACAGGATGTGGTCATTACCGTTTTGTCCTCTGGCATTTTGATCTCCAGCTTGGAAATTTTCCAGGGGCTGATCTTCTTTCTCCCTGTGAGCTCACAGCTCATGAACTTTTGAGTTCGGTAGCCCAAAATGAGTTTTCCAAATTGCTCTCCTGTCTTTGGAAACAACGCTCACATAAGCCACTTAAATAGCAATAAGAGCACCACGCCATTTTACTTACTCGAACTTCGGCTTCAATTTCAAGCTATGGACATTTCAACAAAAGGCAAGACTGATCGCCTATCCAGTCTCCAGTTCTGTTCGTTGCTCGCAATTCATTCCATTTTTACCCGTTAATTTTCCTGCTCCTTCATGGTCAGCTGAAAATTGCAGCCTTTCAAGTCAAGCTAATGGGATTTCTCTCTCACCCAAGAGAAATTGGGGCTTGGATTATTTTGACCCGAGCCAACAAACAAAAACATGTCGGAGCTGAATTTCGGACCTCTCGGCACGCGCTCAAAGCTCGCGTAACGAAATGAGAAAATTGTTTCTATCAAGATTTTTCCAGTCTGCCGTCCGCCAACTGCGACACCCTATGTGCTCCAGTTTCACGAGTTTTTTCGAACAGAAAAATGTGGTGATTTGTATATTATCGCGTCCCATTATAGAGTCACACCGACTAAGGGGCAGCAGCTGTACTAGGGAGCGAAAAAAAACAGAGTACAACATATTGCACATTGTTATTGTGGTGTGTCCTGCAGAATATTAAGCTACGATACCCAAAATACCCTTGTAACAGAGTTGCCGAGTCAATTAAGGCTCAGAGTGGAGGACCCTCTGCAGTTGATTTTTTTTCGAAAATTGGAAGCATTTCAAACTCCGTTAGCAGATGAAAAGGGCTTTGGCTAAAGTGAGGGCCACACACCACGACATCAATGAATAATAGCAATACAATATCGCCAATTTTCCCCTTATATTTATAACTCCATATGCTGGGGACAAGCTAAGCCACAGCTGATGGACAGAAAATAACCCTAGCCCTAGCATTTATGATCATTTAATTTGTTTTTATCCTCTTTAACAGTACCCAGATTTGTAAACAAACTTGTTATAATCCAACCCTTGAAAATAGTTTTTTGCAGTCCATCATTATGACGGGAGTTTTTTTGTTTAGCCATGATGAGCTTTGAAATTCAATCAGAATCCAGCGGCGAGACCTGTGATTAGGAGGGTAATTTGGTCAATTCCTCGACACTTTTTTGCTCCCCCTCTATGTCTGAAAGTTTATCCTCATCAAATGTCGCAAAAGCAACAATCTTGGACAGGTTTCCAAGCCTCCAGCCCTCCATTATTAAATCATCAAGTCTCCCGGAGGATTTTTTGCTCGGTGTCAGGATTATGGGACTTGAATAACATAACAACATCAGCTCTCAGAAAAGTACCACTCAGTCAACAACAATAGGCAAGACAAACTCTAGCTTTTTCTCCGAGATCCTCTGGCTCTGCACCTTTTTTGAGGAACAATTTTTAGCTGCTCAAAATGTGGAGGAATCTCAAGTTACAAACACCCTTGTGAGTGAGTAAGTCCAAGACTCTATAATTCCAGCAGCCAAAATCGCCTTAGATTTTTTATTCTTGCTTTGTGCACCCATACCCTCCCCCGAAAAAAGTAATCTTTGTTTTCAACTGGGGATTAAAATCTATATTTGGCTTTTTTAATATGTCCACCTGTTGCCCCATTCCATTCCATTGTTCCAAATCCAAATTCTCTATAGCTTTGTGTTGCCAGATTCTCAATGTTTCTAAATGTGCGCCAATAGCTATGCAAATAGCAAACAGCTTCAGCAAACAAATGTCAATTGCTTTGTGAACATTTGAAACAGTGATACTGTGGTATTCCATTCAAAAAAGAGGCAAAAAATAACAGCCCAGAGATCAAATACTGTGCCTATATATTCAATATTGACATAACTTTTGGGCAACTTTGTTTCACCTTCGGCTCAGCTTCAAAAATGAATTGCATAGAGGAAGTTGAGAAGTCTGGCGTGACCGTAAAAAATCTACCACCACATATTTTCCAACCTCCCCCACACCCATCCATATTATTTGCTCATAACTGTGAGCGCTCAAAATTGATTCGAGACCGTTTTTACCGTTGCCCCGGCTTGCTCGACCAACCCTTTTTACCTGCAATCTGTGTAATTTCTTTTCAATTTTTGTCTCCGGAGGAGATATCTCGTGCTGCTAAAGAATGTTCCCACAAAGCAAGTATCCATTTTTTTCACATTTTTGACACCCAAAGAAATCACGACATAACACTTGCATGCAATGCAATGCCCAAAAAAGTTTTGTAATGGAAATATCTTCTGTTGGTAACCGAAGAACCCGTGAGAAGAGAGAGAGACACACAATAATGTTGCCATTTCTCCCTCCATTTTTTGCTGCCAAGAAATGGTGGCAAACCTGACAGATGAAGACACATCTTATCTTCTGTGCAGTTTATAAAAATTCCATACTTTTTTCACGTGGCTTTTTACCAAGGATCTGAAGGGGTAACTAAGATCTTTTTTTTCTTGGATTCAAGGAGACAGACAGACAATGGACACGACATTATTATGGAGCTCTGAGAGCAGAAGGTGACCATTCAACCGTGTTTCCACTATTCAAAGAAAAGGAGTAAGATTTCAATTGAGTCTGGAGACTCCATGTTAATGACTGACATACCTTCACATTCTTTTTTTGCAGAGCAACAGATGCTTTTGTAAAACTAGGCAGTTTGGCATGAGAAATTCCAAGATGGACTTTGAGTATTGAGCTACCAAATTTTCACCTGGGCAAATCATTTTTCACCTTTAGTATGTAAATTGCCACGTCTTTTTAGTACCTGTCCTGGTATTGTGAGCAAAGTGATGGTTGTTCTCTCTCCCTTCCTAAAAAAATCTGTTGTGATGTTATGTCCTGACATAGCAGGAAACCCAAGTACAGATTCTTTCATGCCACATACTTTAGTTGTTGCCCGGGACAGGGTGATCCCAGACAAGTGTCAATGTATTTAAAGAAAAAGCTCACTCAATCCTGAAACACCCAGTAGGTGACAGCAAGAGACTTCTTTAACAGCTGGTTCCACTCTCATTTTTCAGCCAGCTAGCCTTCCTTCAGAAGCTGCAAGCACCACTTACTTTTGTGAGTGAGTGAGCTACTGACTGAGAAGGAGAATCGAATGAATGAGTTCAGAGTTCTGTGTAAAGAAGAGAGGAGAGATCAACACATAGCAGAAATACAAGAACTTGTCCATGTGTGCTCCACTGCAAACTGCAACTACATTACAGATCCATGCTGCCAAAATTGATGTCACGGGGGTGTACCCCTCAAGATCGAATGTCCCCCAACTGCTCAAATGTGGACCCAGTTGAACAAATTGTGCCGTTCTGTGTTATATTGCAGTCTTTGCTGAGCTGAGAGCTGTTCTGCTGCGACCGACCCAGAGTTCAAACATTAGTACAAACTAAGCTATTAAACAGAATTCTCGCGCACAACACTCTTGGCAACTCTTGAATGAATGGTGGATCTCCTCCTCCACCTCCTCCGTCTATTTTATTTATACGAAGCTAGGACCGCTTTTGTCAACAAAAGTGGTCTTAGGCTCAACTGAAATTATCACGTATTGAAAGCAGCTAGGCACTGATCAAACATCACATCAAACCCATATCTTGGCCATTTCACTCGCTCAATTGTTGACATTGTGTATGTGTATTTGTTCTTTAAGGGCTCTTCAAATCTTGTTACAAAGATTCATGATACATTACAGGTTTGAGTTTGATTAGCAAACTACAAAAGATAAGGCAAATTGCCCAATTTAACTTCAAATGGACACGAAAAAGAAACACCTCTGGTTACAATAGAAACTAGGTTAATTCATAAATCACTTTGGAATTGAGTGCGTGCATGAAAGTTCATGCTCAAATGCACCGTGTTGAATCTAAAGAAATGGGGCAAAACCTGGAATTGTTGAAACCCCAGGGTCAATTGATATTTAGAGCACCACCATAGCACGCTTGTCACCATCTCCTCCGTCACCAAGAAAAAACCTCTGAAATTTGAAATTTCTGGCCCCTCTGCGAGTGAAATTCAAGCCGTGGCTTGAGCCTAAAGCAACCTCTGCTTGACCCAATGTTGGCAAGTTTTGAGTTTAGTGGTGATATATTTAGGGCACACATTGCTTGACGACACCTCAGCATGAGACCTGTTACACTAAAAGTTTTTAGCTTAGAATTGTTTCAACTTTGTAGTTTTGAGGAGATTTTTTGAAATAATTCTTCAGTGACCAAAAATGAACGTTATTTTGTGTAAACAGCTCTTGGCTATCCAGGACTTCTTCTCTGCATGATTCAGATTTTCTGAGATTTTCTTAAAAGCTTTTACCACCACCAGAGGAAAATTAGTCTACCATTTCATTGTGTTCTCCCTATAACTTTTGGGCAATATGTCGTTTTGTTTTGTTTTGCAGCGATCTCGTGCAGAGAAATGAGTCGCAGCAGTGCCATTATTGTGAAAAAACCTGAAGAGTTTGACGACAGTCAATATGTGTTTTAAAGTCGCATTCAGAAAACTAAACACAAGAATCACAAGAATTATGATCGTGTTTCGACCTGTTTTGACAGACGTGTTTGAGATAAATGAAACTGGCTATTGCCAAGTTCAAGCTAAGAGATCGCACAGGAAACGGCGGGAAAATGAATGAGGTGAGCGAAATCGCATCAACAAAAATCCGTGAAAGTCCATTTAGGAGTTTTGTCAATATTTTTCGGGTTCCCAGAAAAATACCCAATAGTAATTAAAGTGGGCATTTTCGCTCTCTTTCAAAGCATTTTTAGGCAAATGTTTTCGTGATTAGGAAACGTTTGAGGTCAGGTCACTCGTCGGAAAAAAGTGGCCCTGTTGGGTGGTCCGAAAATGAAGAGGATTATTACCAAAACACCATTGTGCAAAGGTGATCATTTCAAGATGACTAGGAGCTTCTTTCCCCCGCTTAGCTCAAAACCCTAGGGCTGATTTTGTTCCTGTTTTAGAATGATGTTTATATACAAAGTGTTTCCCTGCAAGCAATGCGCAATTTTCAGACAGGGCTCTCCATTAGCATATTAAAAAAGATGCAAGATTTGATTGGTAGCAATATAGAAATGAGGGTGCCTGTAACTGCCTGCTTTTAAGGACACAACACCACCGTTTTAACTTTATTGCCCCTCTTTGATAGTTTATACACGCGATTGGATCTCCAGATCTCTCTGAAGAAAAGACCAAATGCGGGAGTTTACTTTACATATACTCGCCTCCTCCACCTTTGACTTGTTTTGAAAAGCCACAACGACAAGACAACATGTGCTTCTAGAGTCAGTTTCACAGGCATTTTTGGCTAGCATGAAGCGGACTATAGTTTGGCGGCATCTTTCTGAGCCGAGACTTTTTGGGGTCTTAACTGTCCGACATGTTTCCTCTTATCAGATATTTCCACATCACTCATTTGCTGCTCCTGCTCCGCTGTAAGTCGCTACTGTGTACCTGAGACATAGAAGTCCAATGTTTTCCCTAGTTAAAGTCGGCGGCGGAAGAAGTAAACCGATAAACCTAAGTACGAGTATTTTGGGAGAAATTCTAGATTCTAGGTCAATTTGGATAACCTTGGATAAAGAGTTTGCTTTGGCCCTGTCTGAAATTGAGTCAAAATAAACAAATAATAAATACTGTAGAAGTTTTTTGTGCAAGAAACACTCAAAATGAGCAATAGTATTTACAGGATTCTAGAGGACAGCTTGCAACCAACTTGAGCGAGGAGGTGTAAAAATTGTAAGGCAGTTTGACTTGAAGCAATATAACGCCATTTTTTATAGGTCAAGCATCACCTGCTTCGCCGCAAAAAAGTCCTCCCAATCTCATTTAACACAGTGTCTTTACATAAGTGCGGCGGAGGCACTGTGCACTTAAGTATATCGAGACCGGACAAGTGATGGGTTTCAGCTTTGCTAGCTTTGGCAGCATCATGATGGTTGACAACATCGGCATCGGCGAGAGTCTCAAGGTCATCATTTTTCAAGTCATCCTCGCCGACCACCTGGTGGCCAGGTTTTACAATACTGGTGTGTATGTGGTCTCGTCTGGTGTTGTTCTTTTTTTTGGTTGCGCCAACTTAAAAAATGTGTGTTTGTTTACGTATAAGATTTTTTCAAATGTCATTTCGTTTCCACTTTCAATTTCACATTTTCTCACCGTATTTCAGAGGCCTAAAATGCCTCCTCCGCTCCGTTCAAGCTGAGGTCAGGGTCGCCCTCTCGGTTGGCGAGCACGTGGTCTGAAGAAATTTCTAATTTCCGCTTCCTGTTTTGGGAAACACAGACTTGGCTACAAGCATGGGAGCTTTAAAGCGCAATGCAATTTAATGCGGTTTTCTCGGGAGGGCTGCCATTTTTGAAATTGACTTTGCAACAAGGTCAAATAAGAGTAGGTTGTGCCATATTTTCTTGACAAAAACACCAGAGGAAATACTCGTATTTGTGTAAACCCTTTTAATACACAATTCGATCTTCCCTCTAACAAGCATTGTGTTGCTCGGCATAATTAAACAGAGTGTACAATGCATGGTTTTCAGACTGCACACTGTTTTGTCAGCATAATAATAGGCAAGAATATGTGCTATCTTTTTTGCTGTCAGTTAAATTGAACTGTACTGTGTAAGCTCCTCCTAACGAGCTACTTTACCATTCGAATTTTCGGCTCCACTCTGGTGGAATTATATGACCGGATATGTGTGGGACATCAGGTCGACCCTATCTTAAAAATGATCCAACATCTAGGGCTTCTTAATTACGAATACCCACAAGCAGTTAAAAATACCAACAACATTTCCCGGGAAAATTCTTGTACTCATCAGCAGCTTCTGCCATACCCCAATTTTCAAAATTGAGTCCATATTTCCAAGTGCTTTTAGCCCATTTTTGTCGTCTGCATTTTGACACAAATTGACACTTTTAACACTTCGGGCGAATTTAGCATATTCTCTGCCACAAATTTACCCAGCCGTTTTGAAGGTACATGACCTTTTTATGTAGGTTTGATACGATTAAAAGTAAATTTTGCACAAAAAATATGCGCTGTCTATGTCAATGTAAACAATTTTTCGATGCACAAATGTGTGCATGTGTAGTTGTTAAAAAAAGTATCTTTTAGTTTTGCTTGCTGGGAACCCTTTTTCATAAGCCACGCGTGACGCTACAATAAAATCTACGCAGCTTCAGATAACACTCACACATGAACCTTGTACGTAAGTGGATATTTCATATACCGAGCTCTCCAACCTCTACTCAACAATACTTTTGTTTGCATACCTATATAACGTAGCTTTGGAAGGGAGGGGCTTATAAAATGCCTCTCTCTGTTCTCTGACTTTACACGTAACCAAGCAAAAGTAGCGTGCTTTATAAATCATTTTGTATATTTTTTTCTTCTTCTTTCAATTATTGTATGGGTACCGAAAAGCTAGCTTCTGATGTGAAATTGTCTTTAGACACACGAGAGTTGCAATGGGACTTTTGTAGTGGAATGTTTGTCTCATTCTCGATCGCCATTTTATCTCTGTTTTTCCAACGCTACATGTTGCATGTTGTGTATCGTAATTGAAACATTTTTAAGCAAATCTGCAGCAAGCGTTTTACAAAGAATAAATATTATTCGGCCGTTGACACCCCTTGATACAAAAATACAAAAGAAAAAGTGCCTCTGTGTAAATGACAAAAGCAACTTGTCGAAAAATATGAGTAATATCATTTCAGAGCTTGCATTGTCTGGACGTTAAAAAATCTGCCAGACTACCTACAAAATTTGAATTTGACATGTTCTAAGAAATATATACTACGTAGAGTAAACTGTCTCTAACAAAACACAGATTGCTGTTAACACTAATGATACCTTCAAGAATGTGCGTGCGTGCGAGTGCTCTTTTTTGGACATTTTTTTACTTTGTTGTTTACAATTTTGTGCATTGGACGTCTCGCTTTTCAAGCTTTTAAGGGGGCGCTAATGGCTGGAGCAGTGTCTCAATTTAGGTGCTGCTGCTACTGCTGTTGTTGTTTTTTTGTTTGTGTGACTCTTGAGATTTGTAAAATTGCTGCCACTTTAAGCATTTTTTGCAATAGAATGAAAATAGATGGTTCTTGTGTTTGTCTCCAACGGGGGACACGTGTTCAAACTTCCAAGCACCATTGAAAATTAAGAAAATTATGTTTTAAAACCAGCTTGAGAATAGGGATTGAATTGGCTTGCATTCCAGAGCAAAAAAACTAAGAGAAATCTTTGTTAACTTTTTCTATTTTATGCTCTTTTCTAACACATGTTTGGGTCAATTTTTATCTCTAAAAAGTGTTGTAAAGATATCTACCTTTTTTGAACGCTGTTGTACCATTAAAATGTTTTTTTTTAAAAAAAGAACAGCACATTTCATACTCCACTTCAATGTCAAGGATTAAAACGCAATACGATTAAAAAGTTGTTGTTAAGGCCAAATAACAATTGTGCTGTATTAAACTTTACTATTTAAATCAGGGTTAGTAACCTCTAAAATAATTATAAAAATATGAAAAAAGCTTGTCTTTCTAATCCAAAATTTTGGGCGCCAGGCTCTATGGGTCAGCCGCCAGAATTGACCCGTGTCTAGCTATAGCCAAAAAATTTTGGGCGCGTGCCGAATTTCGTATTTTTCCAATTTCTGCAACTGAAATTCGTGTAATTACTGCCCTTGTGTTTGGGCAAAGACCGACATCAGCTGCTGTCTCAATAACAAAACAAAACAAAAATCTGATCATTTTTCTTGGAAAAACACTATCAAGCATTAGATTGCTGCTCGTTCTAAGAAACTATCTACCTGTTTCGTTCGTTGTGAATCATGCCTAATCAAGCTTGTGAATTTCACGCAAAATTGAACTCGGCCCCTTTGTGTGAGAAAAAATGGAGTAAAAAATACAAACAAAAAAGCACGTGTGCATCTGAAATTTGCTTGGAGATATTATCATTTTGTGAATTGATTTGCCGAAAGAAATGAGTCACAGGTACATCGCAGCTTCAGTTTATCATGGAGAAGTTTGCGGGATTTTCCATGTTGATTCAAATGTGATTCATTTTTTCTTAGTGCGAAATTCCTTAATTTTTTATTGGTCACAAAACAAACTTGAGCATGTAGACTGCTCGACTCTGTATTGCAGTTGTTATCACTGTTTTCACTGCCCAAATGTTTGTCAACTAAGGCTTAATTTGTGAATTTTCCCAGATAATTTTCCTCGGTCAATTGAAGCGAAAGTAACCCGATTTTTGTGCGAGAGGACAGAGTGGATTAAGATTTATTAAAATCTTATGGCAGATGATTGGGGGAGTTTGAAAATGTAAAATGTAAATGTGTGCATTATGAGGGCGTCAGTCGGTCAAATCTTTCTTGCTCAAAAACCCAGCAAAGCCAAAGAACGCTCAAAAATCGAGTCCAACCGTACAGTTTTAGTTAAAGGTGGCATACTGCTGAGCAGGTGCGCTTTTGAGTTCATAAGTTTACTCCTCTGGTAAATATAATAACACTTAATTCCCCAGCTAAAAAGACCACAGATGACGCCAGTGTCGCGCAACAAACAAGAGAAGTCTAGATATTTTGGTAATTTTAACAGCCATATTTTATTCGATCTTTTCTTTTTTAAAACACTTATTTTCTCATTATTTTACACCAATTTAAAATGTATATTTCTCTTTTTGGACGAATGAATGCCCCGTGGAAAGGTGATTTTTTTTTAGATATTTACAGAATTTACTTTTGGATTTGGTCTACGCTGCAGATTTGAGGTTCCTCGTGTTTTCAAAAAAATTGAATGTGAAGAAGCCATCATGATTTAGAAAGAGTTAAAAAATGACTATTTTCAAGAAAAAAATAAGAATGTAGGTATAAAAATAAAGCTTTGTATACATATTTCTGGTATTGTGAGGAGAAGATTCAGAATTTTCATTACGTTGAAAAATGCATTGGTAAGCTCCAAGATGAATTTGTTTTGGTTTTTCTCAATTTAGTGTCCAGGGGCCTTTTAAAAACACACTTATTTAATACATATTTTCCAGTTTTGAAACATCACAGTTAACATTACACTTACTTCGATTTTTAGACTGCCTATTTGGAGGGCTGCGGAAAAATATTTAGATTTTTCCAACAACATATTAAAAAGTGTATTTGAAAATACAACAATTATTTCTTTCTTAAATGAGATTTTATGAGAAGTCCCGCGCGTTGAAGTCACTAGTATTTCAACGGCAAATGGGCGAGCAATTTGCCCATTGCATTAAGTCCGCCGCATCTCTCGGCCTCCTTTTCTCTCGTGCTTTACGAGTTTTCACTCATTATTAGATGCTCTCCAACGGCGACTCGACGCTTCCAAGTCGGTTAAAAAAGAAGGAGATGATGATGGCTACATTTCTATTGACACTTTTAGCTTCTTCACATTGAGATCAATCGGTTCAACATTGTGGAATGTTTGTTCTTCTTTTATAAATTACTGCTGTGGTTTCTCAATCCTCCTCCTTCTTTTCCAGCTTGAGGTCCACCATTTGGTGGATTTCTTCGGGACTGTAGCCCAAAAGTCCCTGGAGATCACAGACGAAGCGGTAGACGTAGCGTTTTCCCGCCGTTTTCAGAATGATGTTTTTGTCGTAATAATACCTGCAAAATGCAAAAAATCCACGTGTGAAAATATGCTTTGTTTGTGACATGACATCTGTTGACCTCAAAAAGGTTCAAGCGGAAGTGCAGTTTAATATGAACTTTGCTTTGTTTGCTTACCTAAGACCGCGAGACAGCTTCTCGTAGTTCATCTTTGGCTTGTTCTTGCGAACGCCCCATCTGCGGGCGACTTCATCAGGGTCCGTCATTTTGAACTCCCATCCGTCGCCGGTCCAGGAGATGAAGTGCTGGCACGACTTGTCCGTGAGTAACTCGAGCAAGAACTGCCACAACTGGATCGGGCCGGATCCCGTGAAACAGGGTCCACCGGTGCCGTTGTTGTAGCCCGACAACATGGCCGCCTGGATCAGGGGCTTGCCTGCGGGCGCGCACTCCAACCCCGAGAGGGCGGGGTGCGTCTGGGGAGGGGAGGGGTCGCGCACGGAGGTCTGAAGGAAGGCGGGGTGATGATGCATTCCGCTCACTGCTGCTGTTGTCGTCGTTGAAGGGGGCGGGACCACCAGGGAGGTCATAGAATGGGGGAGGGGCGGAGAGCTTACAGGAGGGAAATCGGGATGGGGTTGATGCCAACCCCCAGCCGCCCCCGTATCGTGGTACCCCCACAAACTGTCGGGGGCGGGGCCTCCAAAGTGGGAGGGGTCGTTGTAGTACACTGAGGGGACACGTCCCTGTTGCTGTTGTTGCTGCTGTTGTGAGGGATCGTACTTCATCTCCATCTGGTAACTGAACTCGGAGCTGGAGTCCACCGTGGAGCCAGCTGTTGATCCCACGTAGTCGGGGGTGTACCCCTGAGGGGTTGAGGTGGGAGGGTTTCTGGGCGGGGCCTGTTGGTGCTGAGCGTATTGTGGGCGGGGCTGGAGGTTGGGCAGGTTCGGGTTGGGTCCACCCGTTGTAGAGGTGGCTACTTGAACTTGAGAGGACGACGAGGGCGTGGAGGTGGGCGGGGCGCTGTTGTTGGTGTTGTTGTCACCCAACTGCGTGTACACAGGGCCGAAGTTGGCGGTGGTCTCGGAGTAGTTGTTGTTGGGCACGTTCTCAATGTTCGCCCTCGGGTCGACGCGATCGACCTCCTTCTGCAGGATCTCCAGATGCGCCCACAGGATATCCCCCATAAAGGGCGGGGCCCTGGCCAAGAACTCCTCCTTTGAGAGACTGCACATTTCCTTTCCAGTGATCTAAAGATTAAAGAAGAACTATTAAAATATTTTTCTTGTGATTTTGAATGGTTGTTTCTTACCTGGAACTGCTGGACAAACTGAGCGAAGTTGGGTCCTGCCAATGAGAATTCCCTGATTGCCCAGGATAACCAATGCCTGACGTGCTCTTTGCTCCAAGTCCTGGGATCTCTGGGTACGGAGGACCTCTCGGAATCTTTGTCCCAGGTAGCGTAAGTCGTTTTCAGAACCTCACCAACTTTCTTGTTGGTGCTCGGCGTGAGCGGCGGTACCTGTTTGATGAGATTAAAGATTTGTAAGAACTGCTCGTACGTACTCTCCAGTCTCCATTCAATTGGGCTTTCAATGGAATAATTTGTCAAAGGAAAGTGTTAATCCATAGCCATTTGAAAAAGAAACTTTTACGCACCTGGTTACAGGGGAGATCTAGGCTTGAGTCGTGGTCGCTCAGGTCGCTGATAGATGGCACTTTCTGCATGCCGCCGCCGCCCATGGGGTTCAACGCGAGGGGGTCTGACCCGGGGGCGGCGCCGTCATTGGGCTCGGCCTTGATGTCGATCTTGAAGTTGACCTTCCTCTCCTTAGTCGTGTTGTTCACGTTCACGATGTTCCCGTTCGAGGAGGTGGTGGAGCTCGAGCTGTTGGCGTCGCTGTTGCTGTTGTTGAGGTTCTGGTTTTGGCTGCTGTTGTTGTTCTGGGGGTCGTAGCTCGGCACGCCGGGGTAGGGGTTTGGGACGACGCCGCCCATCATGCTGCCAGGGTGGACTCCGTAGGGTGGACCCTGCGGGTGTCCCCCAACCATTTTGGGGCTATAGAAGTCTTCACTGTTCATGTGGACGGCCGCCGAGGCCGATGTCACTGCCGCCCAGGGGTCTTGCCAGGTGGAGCCCAGCGTTGGCGGACTCTCGAGGGCAGACATGTCTAAGCTTGTTTCGATCTTGTTTATTCTTGATTCACACTAGAAGTTCACGCACATAACTATCTGTCTCAGTGTCTGTCTGTTACGTTTGGTGGCGTATGGACAACTGAAAACACAACTCGCAAGTCTAACTAATGAGCTCAAAGCACCTATGAAACAGAAAACAGAGAGGAGGAGGAGAGAGACATATTGCGCGATGATTATACTCTTACCTATAACATAGGCAACCGTTTTTCGAGCGCCATTCCCCCGTTTGAGCTTGAGCGCGGCGGTCCGCCCTCTCTCGTAATACATGAAAACATACAACACAGTAGCAGAAGAATCATTCTGAGCCCCTAGCCGCTCGTGTGCGTTATTGTTCTCCCTATAACTAAGTATCTAAGCAAGTAAACGGGGAACGGGCGAGCGAATCGCCGTTTGGGGTGAGCGTGGGATTCGAAACAAGTACACCCAGCGCCACCTATGTACGAGACCGTGCGTTACTTACGTTAAGGAGAGTCATTCATTCAAAATGTTCCCTCTTGCAAGCAGAAAAGCCTCCAGGCAAAACTTGTCGTCTCCTCGCTCTCAGAAAGCTACTGGACTGAATCGTACACAGTGCCTCCTTTTCTACGTCTTAAGCACGCTTTTGCACTGTCCAAAGTAGAGGCAACAAGTCGCTGTGTATTCCAAAACGATGATTCTTTTAGTGGAGAGAGAAAAACCAGGAACGACAGAAGCAATTTGACTCAGGGAGAGAGGGAGAGAAAGATGGCAGAATTTTCCCACCGCATTTTGCAGCCAAATTTGTTCATTATGTTTTTGGTGGTTGGTCGATCTTGCTGTTCAAGAAAGCACATAATGAGCCTCTCCTGGAAACGATCGTGGAGGTTGAGATGTATGAGAAAAGCCAGTCAATTTATGTCCGAAAATTGATGATGATTTCTGGTGAAATAGACGACGTTCTCTTTTGTTTGTCCATTAAAAAAATATTGGCATGCATGTAAACAACAGCATTTTGTTAACATTTTTGGATGTCCATTTTTTCTTGCATGTCAAAACGCAT